>Ga0209589_1000303_pt1 | contig 63415 bp, 43 predicted proteins | sample CowpeawhiteBW_FD_187525 | JGI IMG/M metagenome (GOLD analysis project Ga0209589, IMG submission 187525) | Root nodule microbial communities of legume samples collected from California USA - Cow pea white BW (SPAdes) (version 2) | ecosystem: Host-associated > Plants > Roots > Nodule | place: USA... | reverse complement strand
TTAATTTAGATGATTGAAGATGTATTAAGATGTATTAACATTTTGATGTTGTTTATGGGAGAACCTACTGGAGAACCTATGTATTAAGATGTATAAATATTTTGATTTTGGTGTATTGAAGTATGAGGCTTATTTCAAGTATTATTTCCTAAGCACTTTCAAATTATAAACTTTATATTATTATTGCGTATTATAATCATATGTAATTAGTGCAGTTCGGTTCAAAATATTGTAATTCAGTTCAAAAACAGTGCAATTCAGTTCAAAAACAATGCAATTCAGTTCAAAATCAATGCAATTCGGTTCAAAAATAGTACAATTCGGTTCAAAAATAATGAAGTTTATTCAAAATCAGTGCAATTCGATTCAAAAACGGTTCAAAAATAGTGTAGTTAAGTTAAAAATTAGTGCAGTTCAATTCAAGAATAGTGCAGTTCAGTAAAAAATAGTGCAGTTCAGTTAAAAAATAGTGCAGTTCAGTTCTGATATATTGCAGTTCATAAAACAATTCAATTTATAACAGTTCAGTACAATTCATATTATAGTGCAGTGCAGTTCAGTACAGTGCAGTTCAGTCCAGTTTATTTTTCAGAAAAACAGTTCAGTTCAGTTCGTTTGAACTGTTTTTCAGTTCAGTGCAGTTCATACGAACTATTTTTTAGTTCAGTGCAGTTTTTGGTAGTTCAGTACAGTACAATTATTTTTGCCCAGCCCTATATGGGATTAATGCATATGAAGTATGATAGTGTAATTTTGAGTCATGTTGAATGATATGAATGTGCATTTGGTATTTTGGATGTGTGTTTGTGATGATTGATGTGATAGAATCTATTCTGCAGTGCCTAAACAAGTAAAATGCACGTTATTGGTGTAGTGCCTAGCAGTGCAGATTGGACTGCCAGGCGATAACTACAAATAGGGGGGTCTTGTGATAGTGGCACCCGATAGTATGTTGTAACCGCCATGTGGTATGTGCTGCACCTTTGCCTGGCAACGCTTAGGCTGCGTCGAGCCATAGTGCAGTGGCAGTTTGCATTTGTGGTGTTTTGCATGCCTAGTTGTGATAATCTTTAGTCTGGGATATGCTTGCATGTATTACAAGTGGGGAGGTTCGTAATTGAGTTAGAACGTGATTAATACAGACGGGGAAGTTCGTATTGGATGTACTCTTGTGTGGGGATACGAGCGAAGAGATTTGTATGTTCCATGCTCACATTTGAGGGTGTTACGAGTGGGGAAGTTCGTAATTGGATGTGTTCACACGTGTTGGACTACAATCGGGGAGGTTCGTAGAGGTTGGATTACGAGCGGGGAGGTTCATGGAGGTTAGACCACGAGCGGGCAGATCCGTGGAAGATATGATATCCCTAAGGTCATGGTCGAGTATGTGGATGATATGATTGGATGTGCTAATCTCATATAGGTTATGAGACTATGGTTGTATATGTACTTTGTGGTGTAAAAGTCTTGAAGAATGGGAACCTTATTAAGTTACATTCCTTTGGGTGAGGTGTTTATGTTATTATTTATGCATGTTTAAACTGTTTGAGCTCACCATTTCTCTTTGTGTTTGGCGATCATCGTGTGACTTGTCACACGGGAGAAAATGATAATCCAGGTGATAATTGCGAGGCATAGATATGGAGTGAGAGCTAGCTATTGGGATTTTATTTAAGAAATTTATTTTGGCTATTTTGTAATTTCCTTTTGAGTTGGCTTTGGATTTTGGATTGTAATAAAGTATTTATGAAGTATCATTATTTTATCTGCGGTTAATGTTTTTAATTTTCCCGCGTTTTGGGAATGATATTAGGTGTTGACTTTTATTTTAATTATATTTGCTTTACCAAGTAATATCCGCCTAGGGTGTTACAAACACAACTATGATTTTTATCATTTTGGTTCTTATTTTAATTCTATTATTTTTATTTTATTTTATTTTATCGCTATCATATTATTTTTCTTAATTTTTTTTCAAACATTTATTTTAGTTTAATTTATTTTATTTAGTTATTTTAATTTGGTAATTTCTTTTTATCATAATTTTTGTTTGAGGAATTTTGTTAGAAAATTTATGAAACTAGTTCGGGAACATTTTGGCTAAGGAATGATAAGGTATTTGAGTTGTCCATTGAGACACACCTCTTTTTCTCGGAAGTTTACTCTTTCAACTTATTTCTTTTCAGAAAACCGCTTTCAAAAATGCAAAGTAATTTTTCATACAAAAATAACCAACAATGTGATTTTCAAATGAACTATGATTACTTTCCATAGCAACCAAATGATTCATATGGTTATTAACAACAAATTGTGACACATACTACTACACATGATTTTTTTTACTAAAGGTGTTGTTGAACCTATTAATGATGAAGCAACAAAGTCTATTACTTTAGGTGCAATTTTTTTCTCACAATATGAGATTATAAGGATTACTGATAATCCTGTTAACTATCCTAATGCACCTGATGATCAAACTGAGTTGAAGCTACACACTCAACACATCAAGTTTGTTGATGTGAAAGATGAAATAAATTTTCAGTGGTGATCTTAATTGGAATGGTTGCGAAGAAAGAAGAAAGGTTGTTGAAACACGAAAACAAGTCAGATTTAAATTCTTTTGAAAGCATTGTTGATTAAAATTTAAAAGTGCATGCATATTTATTTTTTGTTTTTAGCATTAGTACAGCAAATTTTATAAAAATTTCAAAAATATTTTTTTTAGTTATAAAAATAAAAATTTAAAAATTAATTGTATAAGATGAGTTGTAGTATATTAAATTAATAAATTTTTACATGGCTAGATTGAGTCTTCTCCCAAATATGTTCATCAAGGACTATTTTTGGAATAAATGTGGGGGAGACGAAGCCTACCTAGAATTTTTTTTAAAAAAAAAAGAGTTGTTGTTTACTATTTTTTCAATTTTTGGTATTTTAAAAAATTGATATCTTTTGAGAAAGTACTGGGAGTATTAACTTAGGAAAGCTTTGACAAGGAAAGACAAGGTTTTGAAGTCGGTCCACTATGACTACACCTCTTTTTCTTGGGAGCCTATTGGGTGAAACTTTTAAACAATATATCCCATAAGAAATCCAGAACAAATATTTTGTTGTTTTCAATAAAACATATTTGCATTGGATTTTTGTATTTAATTTAATATCTGTGACGATCATAATTCTAGAAGTTAGGAGTCATATTGATATGAGTGGATTGTTTCTATGATTTGCTAATTGAGTTAATTTGATTATTAGTTGGTTTAATCTTTTGTGATAGAGTTTTTAGCCTTGTGAGTTTTGAGCCTTAATGTAAATGATGGATCATCGTGTGCCACTCCCATTTGTCATGAGTGACTTGCTTATGTTTTGATTATACTCAAATATTTAGCTTGATTCTTTTCTTCTGTAACTTAGGTAAATATGCAAGATTTGATATGATTGGGACATTTCTTCTTTCTAGCTACTTGGCCGAATAATCCCACCCTGATATTGATCCAATGGTAGATTACCTTAGGAGAAAAGAAAGAGCTAAATGATTGTGTTTGGAAAGAGTGAAAACACAAGTCGAAACACTTGAAAGAATTTTGGTGAGAAAATATACAATTTAACTTGAGTGATCTCTTTCATATTTGATTTTCTTGTAAATTCAAAAGATTAACACATGTGTAAACAATATAATTCTTCCATTTGTATGTGCAAGATAACTTATTTCTTAGAAGATTGATTTATTTCCAATGATGTTCATTCCTTTGATCTAATGTAGATATGGAATGAAAATAACGCAGAACAAAGTTTTGAATTTACTAACTTTTCCTAGGAGTACAAAAGGATATGTGTTGTGGTATGATAAGTGCATATTTATGCCCTAATTTAGTCTTTAATGTTGGCATTTTAATTGAATTTTGTGCTTAAAAGATTCATTTAATTTGGATTTGTGATAATTAGGCTTTTTAAGCTTGTGAAATAAAATGAATTACAAATTGCTTTTTAGTTGCATAAAATATTTTTTCAATGTTCTAATTTTTGTTTTTGTAGCTAAAGTTAAATATTGGTTCACTCATGGTGTGAAAATAAATTGTTCCAAGCTACAAAATAAGGCCAAAATTAGTAGTTTCTAGTAAAGGATATACAAGGAGCTTAGGACCCTTTGGGGGACCTCTTTTGTTCTTTCCAGCTTCTTTCATGCCCTCCCCTCTATTCTCTTCCACTTTTAATGTTATTTTTACCTTCAATGGAGTGTTAACCCTCTGGAGTTGATTTTGCTGTAACTTCTTAACTAGATTTTGAGATAGAATGGAATAATTTCTTTTATTTTTTTAATATTGTTGTGGTTTTTATTTATCTGTGTCTTTTGTTTCCAAATTAAGTAAAGGGCAATGATTTTTAAATTGTAGATAATTACCGAGGTGTTTTAATCTATATGTTAATACGATCCTATCAAGTACGATCGTTTCTAAATTTGATTGATCCCATAATATCAACAAAGAAAATAAGAGAAGAACATAAATATAAGACATGGATGGAGACACCACAATCTAGCAAGTCAATGAAGATTCGCCATAAAGATCTCAATCTTTGATAAGAACCCGGGTCTTATGGGAAGAACCAAAAGAATCCTCACTTAAAGAATTCAAAATGCATATAATGACTATAGAAAGTGGTTACATGTATTTTTTTGTGCAAACCTAGAAACCTAAAAGAAGGCCCAAAGCACTAGGCCGCAAAAATAGCTTGAAAATGCAAATGCTCGCCCAAGCGAGAGTGCTTGCACAACGACACAACTCAGGAACAAAACCTTCTCCTGGCGAACCAAGTCGCTTAATGACCTTCATGGACCATCATGAGCTTCAAAGAGATATTCTTCTAAGCTTTTGTTCCTTGACCTTGTCATAGGTCTTTTGAATTATAATGGTCCTTCCTCAAGTTCTTCTAGTATTTGATCCAAAGGCAGTCCTCTATCATATGCATATTGATCATATGAGTTTAAGGGATTTTAATTTAATTTAGACTATACGCACAACAATTGAATATGAGAGTGGAATAGAACAATTTCTTGAATTTGCAAAGATGAATGTTTCAAACAACAACTTCTCGTGTGTTAATTGTTTGAATAAGTGAAAACTACCAACTGAAGTTATCCGGGAGCATGTTCTTTGTCATAGTTTCCTAAAGAGCTACACAAAGTGGACATGGCATAGTGAATTAATAGACATGCCAAGTGCACATATGTCTAAAGTAGAAGCAAAAAAAGTTGATTAGCTATATTAAATGATTGGTGATGTTGGAGATGAATCCTTCCAACATGCTCATATGTTTGAAAATTTGTGCAATGATGCAAAAAAACCTATGTATGTTCATTAGTCATGATCTTATCTCCCTAGGTGGGTTTCCTCCATGCTTAAGCTTCTAGTTTGGTAGTCAGCAATGGAGTTTTCCTCTCAAGGTGGGTTTTCTTAGAGGCTTAGTTCCAAACACTGAAGCTTGAGGTTTTTTGTTGTGAAGGTTTTTACATGTGTGGCTTAAGGTCAATATCGTTACTTAGTCGCATGACAAATATTCGAATCTTTAGCAAATTACCTTAGGTGTCAACTTTGGGACTTAGTGTCTTCTTCTAGATTTCCTTCAATTTACCTGCACAAACATTAAAAATAAATCAGATTCCATATTTTTTTGACTTCTCTACTCCCTATTCTTTAATTTAAGGCCAAAAGGGGTTGTTTTACTAGGATTTACATCAATTTCATACAATATAAGTGTCTAAATGATACGCAATTATGACTAAACTAGACACTTATCAACCATACGAGAAGAACACAAACAAGAGAAAAAAAAGAGAAAGAACAAAGTGTTGTAAATTTGTCACATGTATAGTTATGAAGTTCCTTGCACGAATTGGAGGAGGAGAATCTTCATTGATGCAGCAAAAATGGAATGGAAGCAAGGTTGAAGGGCCTTAAGCAATGGGTTGAGAGCTTGATTGTTCTTCACATAGTTAATTTATAACCTGTGAGCTTAATTGTACACTCTTATTGAGAGAGTGTCATTTGATTATTGTTGTAATTGAAAGTTCTTAATCTTGAGAGGAGATTGACAAGAATATCTAGAGAGGTTGATACTCAGTGTAGCCTGTAGAGGATTGTACTTGTGCAACATGAGAGGTTGGAACTCATGTAACCTGGTCAAAATATACTCATTACTTATCAAAGTTATTGATCAATGGATTTTCTTAAGCAGGTTCCTTAGGAGGCTGAACGTGGCCTTGGGTAGAGGTAAACCAATACACACATGTGTGCATTATCTATATCCCTAAACTTTTATTTTCAAGTAGTAATTTCATTTTTAATTCTATACTTGTGTGTGTAGTTTTTGAATTTGATTTTTAGGCTCTATTCATCCCCCATCTAGAGCCACATTACACCAATATCATGTGATCAATACTGACCCTCAAATTATTCAGAATTTGAGTACGAATCAACTTGTCCTTCTTGTTTTTGACCATAGTGATCCTAGATTTCTTGGGGACCACATGTACATGACTCACCCAAGTGTTTCAGAAATAGGATAAATGATACCTACTTGCAGTAACTTGGTGATTTCCTTCTTCACAACCTCCATCAGCTGATAAATCAGTCTCCTCTAAGGTTTCCTTGTTGGCTTAGCATCCTCCTTCAATAGTGTTTTGTGCATGAAGAAAGAAGGGCTAATACCAAGAATATTTTCCAAAGTTGATCATATTTCTCTCTTTTGTTCTTTGATAACATGAAACAATTGTTGCTCTTACTCATTAGTAAGAAAGGAAAATATAATAATAGGAAGTTTCTCATCTCTTTCTAGATATACATATTTCAAATGAGATGGTAGAGGTTTTAACTCCAAAGTGGATGATTGTGCCACAAATGGAAGCATTTTACTTTGTAAAGTAATCTCAGCTACCTCAGCATCACACTCAAACACAACAAGGGTATCAACTAGTGACTCCACGTCCTTAGTATCACTTGCTTTATAGTTTTTTTTGTCATCAAATATCGTGTACCACATATCTGAAAAAGAAAAATCCAAAAATGAACAAAATTAGAAAAAACATCTAAGACCCAATGAAAATTTGTTTACTACATCACTCAATAGATCAATACAAAACAAAGATTAGTCTACAGTCAAGTAGCTTCCAACACATTCAACAACACCTTTTCATCTCCTATCTCAATAGTCAATGCCTCAACATTTACATCTATCTTGCTACATGTCAACATCATGAATGACGTTCCCAGTATAATGGTTGATTGTGCTACGGTTGTAAAAATCCACAATTCATTTGCACGAAAAATCTACACGAAAAATTAATTTAACCACATGAAGAAGCACATCCTCAAGCCCACCTGCATGGTTAACTGTCTTACGGTTGGCCAATTAGATGACCACATTGGTAGTCTTATGAAGTCCAAGAGAAAGAGAATTAAAAACTAACGAAGGCATCACATCGATAGAAGCTACTAAGTCTAACATCTCATTGTCGAACGTAGTACTTCCTATCACATAGGGAACATAAACTATACCTAGATCATTACACTTTTGCAGTATTTTGAATATAAACTTCATAATTAAGATGGACCTATTTCTCCCCATGTTAAGTACTGTTAAGACTTTAGCAAGTGTACCAATTCGCGGAACTAATAACCGGTAAGACCAAGATATCGTTTCCCAAGAGACTCATGTATACTAAATAATCGTGCAATCAATAACTAATTTAAACTAAAGAATGAATCCATAATTTGGGTTTTTGTGCATGAAAGTAAATTTTGCATAAATAAGTAAAATGTGAACTTGGATATTTGAAACTCTAGAATATAGAAAAGACTAGAAATGCAATGGATTGATATTGTTGGGGTTAGATTTCACTGACTTCAGTCTCATGCATATAAAACACTAAAACTCTTCTCCATTAAATTACTAATGTCAACCCACAAGTCTACTCAAACCCTAATCCCTTAGTTGAATGAGCCTAAGTTTCTTTATTAAGGATCAAGTCCTTGAATCCCTAAATAAGCAAACCCACTTCACAAACTAGGGTTTAAGACAACTAATTGGTCAAGCTCCATTCCTAGATACTAGTTCCATTAGGTATCTTGTTCCAGGTCTAGGTTTCAAGAAATATTTTCCGATACCTAATGACCCAAATATCATGCAATGAATGGTTTAAAGAAAGCAAGCATTAAGTAAAGAAACAAAGATACTAGTAATTAATGAAGAGGCATATATATATATATACATATATATACATATATATATATATATATATATATATATATATATATTCAAATATTCACAAGTACAACAAAGTTCAATGGCTACATCTACCCCCAACAAAATGGGTTTAGCTCTCCATTGTCATGGAGAGTACAAACTTACAAAATGAAGGTGGAAGAGGGAGGAGATACATAAAGGAAGAAGGGATAGTTCCTATAAGCCCTAGTAGTCCTTCAAGCACTCCAAATCGTGTTGTTCGAGCTCCAAAACGTCCAAGATGAGTTTCCCTCGCAAAAACATGAAGAAATATGGCAAACTTTCAACATCAACGCAAGTGGCGCCTAATGGAAGCCTCCCAACACCAAACGCAAGCAAAGAAGAAGAAAGAAGTCCTGCAGGGGCCGCCCGACGGTCTCCAGATGCCATCAGGCAGTAGTTTTCTAGAATACTCTGGCACCTTGCACTGAGCCTTTCCCCTCAGGCGCTAACTCTCTAGAATCAGGTTGGTGCCTTACTCTGCAGTTGAACCGCCAGGTGGTGGCTGTTGCTTCCTTTTTATAAAATTTTTTATCTTCTCCTTGCTATATTAGGTCACTCATTTGGCTGGGTTTTTGGAACAAAGCTTTTAATGTACAAAAAGACATAAAAAAAATGGGGATTAGTGGTACATTATATCAATGTAACCCAAAATATATTTATTTAAAAAAACAAGGTAAAATTGAGGATTGAGTAGGTTAAAAACTATGGAAGAGTTGATTTTTCTAATAAAATGTAACTTAGATAATGGTAAAGTTCTTTTATGTGTGAAAAGTTCATTATCTATAACACGCCTTTTATGTGTGCAAAGTTCTTTCAAAAATTTGGTGTGTTTTGGACTTTGTCTCACAACATCTAATAAATTGATGCTTATTCTTCTCAAGTCTAAACCAATTTGGATACGGAGGAGGAGGTGAATAAGATGAAAAGTTTTTAAGAAAAGAAGAGTTAGAAGATACTAACCTTGAATCATCATTGGGTTTAGGTGTTTTAGATATTACCTTTTAATTATTCACCTACTCTTTCACTTTAATCACTAGGTGTAACTTTGTCCTCCTTATCTGCATCCTATTGAGCACCCTCAAGGCCTTGTACTTGCTTACCCATTCTCAAAGTAATAACACTTATATTTTGCAGGTTGATCATAGTTTGTGCAAGCAGATTGCTCGAGCCTTGAGACTTAATTTTGTTCAACTCAGTTGCCATTTGTCCAATCTAGTTTTGCAGACTCTACACACTTGCCTCTATCGTTTGGTTCAATGTAGTTGTCTTCTTAGTCATTATTTTCATCATTGTATCCATATTTGAGTCATTGGATGTTGGAATTGGTTGTGGTTGGTGCCTTTATTGAGGTGGGACATAGGGTTTTTTGTACTATTATTGTGACTATTGATTTCCTCACTTCAGATCAAGATGATCCCTTCAACTTGGGTTGTTCTAGGTTAAGGACAAATCATGTTTGTATTATTCTTGTGGTTGTCTACTATTGTAATATATGTTTGTAGATTACGCTTGAGGTTGTTCAAAGTCTAATATCCTTTTCTTCTTTAATGTAGAAGACACCTTAGTATGAAGGTCAGTGGAGGAACAAATTACACACAAGGTAGTCATTTTTTGTAAATCTATCAAATGTCGCAACATGCCGACCAATTCATCAACTTTCCTTCTATCTTCTTGTGATCAGAAATATAAAGCTTCTACTCATGGACTCCCTTCAGTAGAGTCACAAAATTACTCGCGGTGCTAAATTGTTGATGGTTAGACACCATGTTCGTAATCAATTGCCTTGCATCTGTTGGCATTTTTTCATCCATGCCCCCCAACTTGCAATATCTATCATTTGTCTGTCCATGAAATTGAATACTTTATAAAATTACTAAATAAGGAGTTGTTTATGTATTTAATGATGAGGAAGGAAGCACACAACTTCTTGAATCTCTCGCAATACTCATGGAGACTTTCTCTTCCTAGTTGCCTTATCCCACAAATTTCTTTATCAATAACAACCACTGATAAACCTCTTATCATCTAGAGATTCAATCAAATTCGACTTCCTCACTAATACTAACTAATATAGTATAGTGATCAACCAAGGATCAATCTGATAGATAGGAAAATGCAAATGATTGATTTAGTGAACTTATCTTGTGGAAAAGAGGAAATCTATCAAAATACACTTGAACTGAAATTAAAACAAACATAAAATGCTATGAATGGATGCAACTGCAAACTATTCGATGAAATGCCTAAATGAAATCTAATGCACCTAAGATGTTTGATGAAAAGGAAACACTAACAAAGGCTATAGTTGTGTGAATACGCAATGCAATGATTCTAAATTAAGCATAAAGAATGCTTCCAACAACTAATTAAAACTCAAATGAATCAAAAAAATGAATTGAGAATGCAAATATGTAAAACTAAAAAATTTGGAAAAACTTGAGAGGAGTTCCTATATGAAGGTGCAGGGCAACCTTCAGGATCGATTCATAATGCATGAAATGCAAATGTAAGAATGCAGAACTATTAGAAACAATCTCTATTGAGTATACGAATAAGAAATTACTCAAAATGACGAAGTAGAACTCAACATCCGAAATCAAGAACCCTAATTAACATAAAAACTAACTGATGCATGAATGAAAAATTAGATGCAACGAATGGGTAATTGATTGTGCAACTGGTTCAGAAATAATGCGCATTAGCTCACAATGAAGATGCAAACGGGAATTGAACATAAGATACGCATAATTATCGAAAATTAAAATTAAAGAAGAATGTAATAGTGGTTCAACGTAGTAGAAATGAAAGTCATTATTCAATTTGGTGATTTATGTATGGTTGACCATAATCAAAGGACCTTTGATATATAAGTAGGATGAATTGTGCATCCTCTATAAATTCAGCTCATTTTCAAGTGGAATCAAGTGTTGTGGTAGATTAACATCACTCAATCACTCAAAATTGAATCATGAATTCACTTCAGTCGTGAATGACAGAAATCATGGTAATTAATCAGTAAAAATGAAAGGACAACAACAATTTCATATCAAAGAACATGTTTACAGCAACTGCAATCAATAAACAAAAGTAGTATCTTACAAAATAGCTTAAAAAAGTAACTATCCGTAGCAAAAAAGTGTTGAATTGATGCAGAAATGGTGTAGAACAACAGCTATGATGTGGTGAAGAAGAGAGATTGGTTGTGTGATAAAGAGAGGAATGATGGTCAATGAGTGTTCGAGGTGTGTGTATGTTTCCAATGAGTTTTTGGCGCCTAGATTAACAGAACTATCACTTCTTACTGGTTGTACAAGTTTCATTAACTAACTAACTACGACATCTTTGCTTATTCTACTTTTACAATACTACTTGGAACTTGGGTGGCAGGTTTCCTAGCAATTGTGCAAGATTCCTCCAAGTCACTTTGTCATGTTTGGTGATGTTCCACGTCCACAACCTGCTGCAGTAGGTGATTGAGTCCAGTTGGCTTATAATAGCTCCAAACCGACTCATTCAAAGGTCTTTCTCAAGCTAATTTTGTATGGATTGAGCTCTACTTCACCTTTCATCACAACAACATATTTTCAATCAATTCCAATTTAGCGGCTCCAATCCAACCCTCTAGATATATTCCCACTAAGAGAACATGTTAGCATTCACAAAACCAAATTTTGTTATGCCTATAATGCACCTAAAATAATTAAACATGCAAGAATGTGATTTAAGAGTGTTATTCATATATGGACCACATTTCAGCCATCTTAGAGTCAGAAAAATTGTATTTTAATGTCCAAAAGTTGTCATCTCATTTGGAATTGAAATTCAAAAAAGTCATATGTGCACCAAAAGTCATCTGTGCCACTTTTCAGCAAATTTGTTGAATCAACTTTCTCTTTATGGCTTCTTTAAACTCTGAGATGATACTCCAGGTCTTCCTTATGCATTTCACTCAAAAATCTAAGAAAACAATGTTAGTCATATCAAACTACTTTTACAGACTTATAAAACTAGACCAATTCGACTTCTAAGTCTACTATCAAACTAGAACTTACACTAATATATATACCACTATGGATTTATGAACCTAAAATGCATGCTAAACTAAACTAAACTAATAACACTTCTAAGGATTACACTAATAATACAGTAAAAGCACCTAATTAAGCTACTTTTACAAAATTAAACTAGAAACCTAACTAAACTAATTATAGAATGATTACTTCTAATTAACCAATTAAACCTACGCAAAACAATGCAATTGGATAAGAAAAACTTTAAAGATTAGGGACTTATCATCCACCCTAGAAGCTAGGAAATTTTTTCCCAGAAATAGTCTTTTCAAAGTTTCCCAAGTGTTAATAGATCCTGGTAAGAGGTAGTATAACCATTCTTGGACGACATCTTACAATGAAAATGGGAAAGCTTTGAGCTTAATGTGTTCCTCAATCATAGTTGTAGGTATCTTGGTTGAACATACAATATGAAATTACTTTAAATGTTTTTTCGAGTCTTCTCGTGCTAATCCATTGAATTTAGGCAAAAGGTCGATTAACCAAGATTTTACCTAGCATTCTTCATCTGGGTACTGGAGGCACATGGTTGGGGTAGTCACATCTGGTGTAGCTAATTGTCTTACAGTCCTTTCTTCCATGTTATTTATATCAATTTCAGGTTTAGGTGAAGAATTACAAGATATGTTTATCACTGGAAGTGGTACTGATCGAAGAACTAAAAACTCTAGCTAGTTCTAAATGATGGAAAACCCATTTCATGCAAGTTGAAGTAGACTTCATAAAAAGCCTATGTCTGGATGCGAAAACTTGGAATGTATGTGAAGTGTTTAGAGAGTGGTTGGTGTGTTTCTTGAAAAAGATTGGGCCAATCCTCAAGAAAAAGGTCTAAGAGAAGTCAAGAATGGTAGAATTTAGGAGTGAACCTAAGTCTAAAAAGGAACAAAAAAGGTGCAAAGAATTTGAAACTGAAATGCTCTAGACTTACTTAAGAGTGACTAGCCAACTATACATTCATGCACCAAGTTAGCTACCTAATGCATGTACCTTTCAATGCATCCACCTTCCTTTTGATGTTAAGAGAATACCTTGGCCTATAAACAATGTTCCTAGGGTTTTTTAAGGCCCAAGGTAGCCTAAAAAACCACATAAGTTTGGTTGGTCACTCAAGAGTCAAGAAAGAAAGCAAAAACTTCAAACTTTTATACACAACCTTATTGAATCGATTATGGTATTTACTTAATCAATTAAATTCATCAAGAGTTTTCTTGGCCCAAATACAAGGCTTAAAGAAAATAATTATTTACATTTTTACAATGCCAAGAGAAGGAAATGGCAAGCTAATAAACTATTTGTCACAAGAGTAGAGTTCTTTGAAGCCCTTCTTGTTCTTCCATTCTCCTAGCCATGGCCCATGTTGCAGCTCTCTGGATGGGTTTCTTTCATACTCTCCCTCTTGAAGATGATATGTCTTCATATAAAAAAGATATCTAAGGAACCACAACTTTGATTGTTTATTTCCTCACAGATCAAACATATACCTACAAAAAATAGAAAATAGAAGTTTAATGAATTTTTATATTAACAGAAAAATATATCTGAAGAAAAGAACAAAGAAATAAAGCATTTTATTTTTGAAGTTTTTATAAGAAAAGTTATTGGCCTTTATTCCAAAATCAGCTTTTCCTTCACTTTATTTTGGCCATTGCTTTATGTTATGCAACAAGAAAGCAGAGTGATCCACCAACCTTAAGCTACACCAACTACAACTAGATCCACTATTCACAATTGTTACATCTTGTTTCGAAGAAATTCTCATGTTATGAATGTTTTAATTCAATTAGTTGGCTTCTAAGAAATTTGTGCTCCTATAACAATTATCCATCACAATGAAGAGTTCCTCTACAAAGTTTGGAACTTCCACTAGTGCATAAATTCATTTTTACCTCGCCTTATATGCCTCGGTTGTCCAGGAACCGAAGCATATAATGGTGCGGTGGCATTTTTGCAATTTCAGACAACTTTTATGCCTCGGTTCAGCTTAACCCGAAGCAAAAGAGGCTCATATGCTTCGGTTCGCAAAAAACCGGTGCCAAAGGAGGCTCATATGCTAAAACCCATTAGTCATTACCTCTTTGGCCTCGAGTGGGTCTGAACCGGTGCCAAATAGGGCTATATGCCTCGGTTCAATTAATCACCGAGGCCATATGGTTTAATTAGGGCACCAACTACGCGAGCCCCCTTTCTCTTCTTCTTCCCTGCGCCCTTCTTTACAATAACACTCTTTCTTTTCTCCCTCCGGCATGGCTGTTCCAGGCACGGTGGTGATGTCGTCGACGTTCCAGATGCAGCAATGGTGGCTCTAGTGCACGGATTCGATGCTGCTCCGATTTGTTCGAAGGTGGTGGTGGGGTTGCGTTGTTGCAGTGGTGGTTCGGTGCCTTCGTTCACGGTGGCGTTGCCTTCGTTCGCAGTGGCGCTGCTCTCTGCATCTGGTACGTCATTCACGGTGGCGTGATGATGGTGGTCCACATCTGGATGTGCGTTCGCGTTTCGCGAAGGTTGTGGATTTGTGTTTTTGTTGGCTGTAGGTTGTGGATTTGTGTTTCTGTTGGCTGTAGGTTTTCGCGCAGTGGTGCGTTGCGGAGAAGAAGACGAAACTGTGGTGTGGTGCGTTGCTTTCGACAAGGGTGGCAGTTGCCATGGTGAAATTAGGGTTGCTCGAGCATGGTGCAGATACGTGGAAGAAGATGGTGGTGGCTGCTGCGTTTCGTCGGCGAGGATGATTGGCTTCGGTTCTATTTTGACCCGAGGTAGAAATGGAACTCTATGGCTTCAGGTAACAACCGAGGCCAAAAGGGGTGCCTTTTGGTCTCACCCTAATATGCCTCGGTTCTAGACCAGAGGCAAAATGAGGAAAATAACCGAGGCAAAAAGCCTTTACTGCAGTAGTGTTCTTCTTCACTTATGAAGAATAAGAGTCATGTACGATACCAGTGTGTTGATCTTTCAAAACCATTATTCTTTTATGAGGACATTCAGAGCAAATGTGCCCTCTTTTAAAACACTTGAAGCACTAGATGCCTCATGTTCTAGTTTCTTTAGACTTTTATTTTTCTTTATCTTTATCCCATAACCTTTCATATTTAGAATTGCACGCGTAACGCTCCCTTTTGGAATCCTCTTTAGGGTATGAAGTGGTGGGATAGTACTTCCTATCGTATAATGATAAACCTCTAGTCGCATAAAGATTTAGTCAAACTTGATTTTCTCACTAACTAATATAGTATAGTGATAAACCAAGGATCAATCCTAGGATAGGCAATTGAACTTTAAATGATTCTTGAATATGCTTTGTGAATTGGAGGAAATATAATAAAATCTATTAAAACTGATGCTAAAATGAACTTAAAATGATATGAATGTGTATGAATGCAAGGTGTTTGATGAAATGATCAAGTATACTAAAATGCACGTATGGTGTTTGATGAGATGTCTAAGCTACTAATGCATGTGAAGTATACAATGTGAATATCCTACACCCAATCTAAACATGTGAGATGCTTCTAATGCGTGGATTAAATTAAATTAAGCTACTAGAAGTGGATTAAAAAGATTATATACAAAAAATTGAAATTAGGAAATTGCTAATGAATGTTCATATATAAAATGTGTAAGACATGGTTGGGAATCACTATATAAAGAATGAAATGATGATATGATGGTACAAAATGACTAGAAATGGTCTCAATAGAACGTAGAAATTAGAATCACGCGAAATAGTTGAGTAAAATGCAAATTCCCAAATCATGAACCCTAGCCAACGAACTTAATGAACAAATGCGTGAATGCAAAATTTAATGCAACAAATCGCGAATTAGATGTGGAAATGGTTCATAAACATTACGTATAACAACACAAATGTATCATGAACGAGAAACAAGCATAAGAAACACAAGAACATTGAATTCATAAGTGAATTTAGATGAAACATTGTGTGCGGAAGTATTGTGCAAGATTGAAATCACGAAATCAGAATTGACATTTGAATAAGTGTGATTCTAATCAAGAGACACTCGAATTAGGTTAGATGATTGTGCATCATCTAGTTTTCAAATTGTTTCCAAGTTGAAACCTTTAAAATTATGAATCATAACCTTACACTATGAATGCCAAATGTGGATTAATTTAGTAGAAAAGTGAACTGGAAAATGAAAGTAGAACTGATACAAAAACAGAAAACACAATTTCATTCAGAAATAAATGTGATAACATGTGTCCACAAAAGGTGAAATTGATTGAAACTCACAAACAACGTAAACTAGGATAGATCTTGATCCAATGCTGGTTGTGTAGTCACTAATCCAAGATCCATCTAAGATTATGCAGAAATAGTGGGGGGAAAACAGAGAAAAAAACTAAAAGGAAAAATGTATGGTGGTGGAGTGAAGCGTTAATGATGGAATAGTGTGTATGAGTCGTGTGTAATTCTGGTATGGTGGTGTGTGGGTGGTTATTTAAATGATTAAATGGCGCCAACATCTACCAGTTTTTAGTACCTATAACTGGCTATTACATGCTTCAATAATTGTCAAAGACTATATCCTACATTAATCCAACTAACTAACTTTTGACTAGCCACTTAGTAAGCACATTGCTCAACTGCAGCCACCCTTTAGAGTAGGTTAGCATCCGTGAATGTTTGTGTCCTCTAGAACTCATTCACCTTCTATAACAAGTAACACATCCAACTATGCGACAACTCATCAATTGGATCAAATTCCACTCCTTCACATGTAGCTTTCAAGGAGAACTTTGGTCCATCACAGTCCTTCATCTCAACAACCTTCTTGGATTAAAATCACTTATAACAGCTCACACTTACCCCTTTATGTATTCACAACTAAAGAAATAAGTTAGACTTCACAAACTAAAGCTATGCTACAACTAGAACTACCATAGTGAACTACACATGTGAAAATTAGATTTAGAATTTTCAGCCCTTTCAAGGTTAGCACAAATGTAATTTAGTGTTCTAAAGCTTTCCACACAATTGCCACATAATTTGGACTTGAAATTCAAAAATTCAACTTTGAGTCAACTTTTCAACAAAAATTCAACTCTAAGTATTTTCCTACATTTTTGGTTGACTCAGATTCTCCCATGGATTTCTCTGATCACTTTTAAATACTATTCTTGATCCTTTTATCTGCATTACCCTAAAAAAATCTAAAAATGGATGTTAGCCACACTAAACTCTTCCTAATAACTCTTAAAACTAGACTTAAACTAGAGCACAAACTCTAGTTCTAAGCCTGTGTATCTAAAATAAGAAGCATATGAACCTATTTATGAATTTATCCTATATGCTAAACTATATCATCCTAAGAGTTTTCCTAAGGTTTACACTATAAATGTGCTAAAAATACCTAATTAAGCTACTTTTGTAAAACTAGCCTAAACCCCTAACTAAACTAATTCTAAGCTAATAACTCCTAATTAACATCTTAAACCTACCCAAAATAGTACAATTAAATAAAAAATATCTAGAGATAAGGGACTTATCATAGACTTCCTTTTCAATTATTATTCTACCCTCACACACAACTAACTAACTCATTTAAATCATTACAAGGCAAAAGTTCAACTTTATCCCTAATATCATAATTCAATCCACTTTGAAACCTAGCAATTGGTATCCTTGGTTCCTCTCTTATACCAGCTCTTAAGATGAGTAGCTCCATTTTTTATCTATATTATTCCACACAAATGTTTTTTTGTTGGAGACTGTGGAGCCTATTAATCAACTCCCTATCGTAATAAGAAGGTACATGTCTCCTCCTAAGGGCTGGCCTAAGCTCATCCTAATATCTTATTTGGGGTTGATTGTGAATTCTTAAGTCCCTAACCAAGGAAGTCATAGCATGACCCTGAAAGCTTCATGTAGCTAAGCGCACTTTTTTATCTTCAACTATTTAGTGATACTTAAACAATTGTTCAACCTTCCTTTCCCAATCTAAATATTCTTCTATGTTATCTTTCCAATGAAAGGGGGAAAGGTAAACTCTAGGTTCCATGGCATTGTAATCTTTAGGCCTATGAGGTCCTCTAGGTGGATATTGATAAAGGTGATCATTGTGATGACTATTATACAACTTATTACTACTAGGAGATGGGGATGATTCCCAAGTGTATCTTCTTCTAGGTGGGGCATCATCTCTTTGTTTGCCCTTGTTTTGACTAATCATGAATAGCCTAAACATGTCTTTCAATCCAGCTATATCTTTTCTTTATCTTTGGAATTCATCTCTCAAATGTAGTCCTTCTTGACTATCTCTCACACTAGAATGATGAGAATGATCACTCATGTTGTGAAGAAGAAAGTTTTTCACAAAGGTTTTCATAATTTCACAACTATGAATGCTAAAGATTTTCACATAAGATTTTTTTTTTTTTTGGTGGAGGATTTCTAAAATGAACCTAGTTGTGAAAGTGTTCCATGTAGCTCCTAGAAAGGAGAGTTGAGTCATAGGTGGACAAGATTAGAAACCAAGTCCTTCCCAAAAAAAGTTTCCTTAGATTAATTTTACCAAAATTTCTAAGTAAAAATCTTCCAAAACAATTTTCCTAATAGTGCGTGTAGAGTGTCCCTAGAAACCAATGAAAGGTTTATCTAATTGAAGACAAAGGAATCACCTTATATATCATAAAGACCAAGAAAACAAGAATTAAAGAATAAAAGCAATGTAGAAAGAATGGTAAAGACAATTTGTTAGCATAAATGATTTGATGCATGAAGATTTGATGTAGATATATGAAGACATTGCATTGGGACGTGATGAAGCTATGATAAAGATATGAGGACTTGGAGATTCACATGTTGATCAATCTTGAAATGTGTGTTGAATATGGGTTTCACATGAAGAACACTAGGCTCGAAGATTGGTGCTCTTAGTGTACACTATTTGGTATTGTATAGATGTCTAGGGTCTGGTTGGTGCCTTTTAAACTATTGAATAGGTTCTTAACAGGTTAAATGCTTTGCTGCAATAATTCTATTTATTACATATTCAATTAGTTGAATTATTTCTTAATCAGTTGCTTTCACTTAAGTTAAGTGAAATCAACAAATTGAATGAAAAAAATCAACCTATTGAATATGCTAACAGATTGGCTATAAGTTCTGATTTTTCAGAGAGAGAGTGGTAAGGCTTGAGATTTCTTAGCGTGAAATCATTCTAAACTTGTGGAAAACTCTATCTAAGAATCACACAAAAATGCATCCATTTGTGAAGGATATTTGATCTTCTTGGAGCTTTTAGCTTGGTTTTTGAGACTTCAAGAAAAAAGTTTGGTTGGCTAAGGAGAGCATTCATTCAGGTTTCTAGGTGTTGACTAGTGGTTTTCCAAGTCTGCAAGTGTTATCTTGCTGTGTTGTGTTGAGATTCTTATGGGATTCAAGAGTCTTGATTTGTGTTTTTAATTATTTTGAAAGTGAAATTGTGGATTGTATAAATCTTTTGAAATAGTGCAAGTCGGACTCGAGTTTCCTTGACAAACTGGATGTAGCTCCAATTTGAGTGAACTACTATAAAAATTGTGTCCTTGTGCAAGAAATTTGATTTGTGATTTAAATTTTCAAGAAATTTGAATTCTACAATCTTTTAACTGATCTTAATTGATTTGAGACAACCTGAGACTTTGTTCCTATTTGTATTGCCTATTTAAATCAATCTTGATAAGTCTTTTGAACTACTTTTGAATTAAACATAAAATTCAAATTTCTGTAGAATTTTCAGTATTTCAATCGATTGTATCATTATTTTGATTTGTTGAATTATGTTGCTTTGTTAACAATTTAAAGAAATCAGTTTGTTATCTTTGTTTTTAGCCGATTGAAAGTGTTCTACCCAATAGCAATTGCATTCTGAATTTGTGGTTGATCTGATTCAATAAAAAGGGATTTTAAGAATTTAAAAGTAATCAAGGTTTTTTGAAAGCCAATTCAACCCTCCCTTCTTGGCTAATCACCCATTTCAATACTTACACAATTCTCTAAGCTAGGTGAGTGTTATCTGAAAGTGCAAGTGACACTTAGAGCCCCTTCACATATTTTCAATTCTAATGTGCCCTTAACTATTACAATGTTTATTTAAGGAGTTGGGATTGCACCAAAGGCATTTTCCCAAGACACCAAAGCAAAGGAGAGATGAATAAAATTACTACAAAAAAAATGCAGCAAACTACACAAGTTCTATGATATAAATACAAATAATCACAAAACTTGTCTTATTCTTTGGTGCTCTTATTTTGCCTCACTTCTAAATTGTTTACTCCCTTTTTTTCACTCCAAAGTGCCTCTTGGTAGCCTCCCTTGCCCAAAACTACTAGGAGAGAATCTCTATCCAGCTTGTTCCTACCTTTAGGATGCTACCTTGAGAAGTTAGTCAAACTTTAAAAGAAACCTATATTCCAAAGATGTAATCCACTCAAGAGGTCAAAGAAATAAAAGCAACAAAAGCACAATTTGAAAAGCTAAACTTAAAGTGAATATAGATTAGACAAGACGGATAAAATTCCAAAAGAAAATAAAAACTAGAAACAAGGCACACAAGGAAGTAAGCACTCGAAAGAAAGTCCTAAGAATGGTTCTAGAATGGACTATACAAAAACAAAACAAACTAAGAATGAATGATGTTATTTTCTTTATCCTTTTGATGTTTCACAATTGTAAGAACAAAGAATTCAAGGAAGATCCTCGCTGGACACGAATTTTGTAACATCCCAATCAGATATTACGAATTTTTAAATAAATAAAATAAAATATATAATGTAAACGCATTAATTTAAACTGCCTTCACCTAAAATGAGGGAAAATGAAAACCTTTATTAAATCTCCATAAATTCCAAAAATCCACCGATTATAAATATTAACTACAAGTTCCAACTTTGATGGAAATCAAATGTTTACAAACTCCTTAAAATAAATAAAATAATAAAACTCTATAGAAAATCCCTAAGATAGCCCACACTCCGACTCTATGCCTCACCAGCACCACCTCTAACGTCATCTGCTCCCGTGTAACACATCACACGATCATCGCTAAACACAAGCAGATAGGGTGAGCTAACATATAAAAACACACACACACACACATATAAACACTCACACATCAAAGGAATTTGATCCTTTGATTCCGTACCACATGGCCACCACCATGTTATCCATGTTCTACGTCTTTATGTGAATACCTCAAGATACTCTTACTGGCACACCTACAAGCCACAACTTATAGAACACATGCAGGAAACTTGCTACGGACCACACTCTGTAATGCTTGGTGGAGTTCCCAATATGAAGCATAGTTCGTAATGTCCCAAGACTACCAAACTTGTCGACTAGATACCGAGGAGCGCAATCTTTCTGGACTCATCCATACGAGCCACAACAAGCACACTTACACCGGCAACACTCGCCAATCCAAGATACAACTCAAGGATTCCTTATTTTCATTCACCATCCCGAGCCACAAGTCAAGAGATGTCATTCTCAGCCACAACACAAGGAATGCCACGTGTTTCCCCTCTATCTTGAGCCACAACTCAAGGGATACGTTCCGAGGCACAACTTAAGGAATAATCCAGCAAGTCTGTCTTTAATGTATCACCAAAATCTTGTAGACCATGCACATCCAAAGCAAACAAGAATTTTACCTCTATTTTATTCCCTAGCGCTACTCTAGAGTCACCAAATGAAACTCGGTTCTAGACCGCCTGGCGGAAGGCTTGTACTGCCACGCGCCTTAAAACAATCTGCCATTGCAAGTATCGCTTGGCGGGACGCACCTCACCGCTAGGCCCCACGCGTCAGATAAGCCCCCTGGAATTGTAGTTATCGCCTGGCAGAACCTTTCCCGCTGCCAAGCGCTACACTAGTACAACGTACTTTAGTGGTTTTGGACAATCCTGAATAATTTCTAAGACAACCAATCCATGCCAAATCCCATCCAGAATACTTCCAACGTCACTGGCTACTTCCCAACATATACCAATTCACCATACTTCATCTAATATACCTCAATTCGCTAGATATTTAAATATAGGCTTATAATCTCAAGTATTTACAATTTTTCTTAACTTATGCCAAAGCTAGTTAATCACGGTGTAATTACTTATGTTCATGGTATAGCACCCAGTAGCCCATTGTTCTTTTATTAACACCTATAGGTACTCAAAATAGTCGTACCCTTTCACCCTTGGATTTAGCCTTCTGCATTTCTAATATTAACCATCTTCACTTACCCAAAGTTTCACACTACATTTCAATAAGGTATCCCAGCAGTGGATATCTAACTCTTATGTCCCAAACTACTATGGGGTTATATACTGTCACTTGTTTCACAGCCTAGCATGCAATATTTCAAATATCACAATTATTTCCATCAAGATTTCCCTTTAATATCATATATCCTTCTTAATTCAATTAATTTTCATCACCCTCGACCTTTGTCTAGTGACCCTTAATTTGTTTCATAGTTAATTCGACCCCTAAAGAGACCCAACTCACAACTGTTTCTAATAGCCACGCAGAACCACTTTCCCTACACTGGCGCCTAGTGACAGATAGCCTGCCGCTAGGCGGTGCATCCAGTTCTAGAAAACCCAGAATTCTGCCATGCACCTACGAGAACCCTAATTTCCCCATTCCATGCTAGTTTCTTTATTTTCTATTCAATACACTTTCCGCATATGCAAATGTTTACTCTTATTACATTAGGATTTCAAACACCCCAAATTATATTGCTCTTAGTTACACAATCTGATTCAAAACATAAAACCCCTAAATGTTCAACCTTAATATTCATATACATCAATCTCCTTCCAATAACAATAATTACGAGATATCACCACACAAAATTGGTTAATTTGCCTAGCATCACAGATTATAGAGACTCTCACGAGTCCCTCAAGTTCCCAGAAAACCAAAAAGCAACCAAAACACAACAATCCTACATTTTTCGCCTGGCAGTAGTTCATCGCTGCTAGGCGATTCAAAGCAAAAACCCATAATTGGCTTTGAATGCCCGCCAGGCGGTTTTTGGAAACTTTCCAAAAACCCATAAATTTGAGGTTTGCATAATGGAAATCATACACCATGTCTAATACATTATGCAATTAAACAAGCACATCAAAATATATGATTTTAACTAATCTAACCTGGTCTCCTTACTCAAATAGGGATTGCTTGAGTTAGCTTTTTGATCCACCAACCTTCCTTTGTTCAACTACAGTTTAGCTCTCCTCTTCACTCACTAAAGCACCATGATTCGCTCTGAAATTCACCTTCTCAATATGCTCCAATGGTAGCTCCAGTAAAAACCACTTTTTCACCCTTAATTGGTCTCTTAGACGACTAGGGTTTCTGCTCCTTCACAATCATGCCAAAAAGCTTTTTGGCAAAAGGAAAGCTTAATTTGTGCCTACCAATGTTCGAACCCACAACCATGCCAATGTCAAGTCAATGCACAACCATTCAACCATATTCATGTTTCTTTATAATTTCTATAAATCTAGGATTATATTATTACTCCGCATGATCAATCATATGGTCAAAATAATACATAATTAAAATAACTCAAGTCCTATCATAAGAATCAAGTGCTCTCAACCATTTGAGCTAGTACTTTTTCACGTCATAACAGTTAACATTAATTGCCATAAAGGCTCCCACTATCTGCATTTATTAATTATTTATTTATTTAATTAATTAAATTTCTCGGATCTTACAAATTTAACTAAGAAATGTTAAGTAATTATTTTCAATACTTTCCCCTTCTTTTGGCTTTTACTTATCTTCTTTTCAATTTTCTAGAGGGGAATTGCATTTTTCTGTGTATCTACTTTACAAACAACAACTAATACATGATATTCAATTTGAACTTTTAAGCTTTTCATGTCAAAGGCAAATAACACAATATAATGGAAGATAATCCTAAGGAAACAGGTAAACCCATTAAACAAAAAAGAAACACAATAGAAACCTAACTCTAAAGAACTTTTTACTGATCTAATAACAAGTATGAAGTCAAAGATGCAATACAAAAAGCACACAAAATCAACATGGCTACAAATATTTTGTAGAATTTTAATTTTAATGATGTATAAAGAAATAAAAACTTTAAAACTAAGAAGTAATGACAATTTGGACTAAACATGACATTAAACAAAACATTAAGAGCATAAAATTCGCAAAAAACATAAAACACACTGATATTGCACAATTTAATCGACTAAAATGCAAGATAACCAATTAAAATGACTCAAAGACAACAAAAACACAATTTAATCGATTTAAATTTCTCTTAATCAATTAAAACATAATCATATTGCAGAACAAGGAAGGTTCAAGAAGAATAAACAGATTTGAACGTAGATTTAAAGACAGAAAAAAAAATCCATATATCATTGACACAAACACATATAAACATGTAAGGAAAACATGAAAAAACATGGAATTGGGTCAAGAACACTAAAGAATGAAATTCATGCTCTTGATGGCAAATGATGGAAGAACTAAAAGTTGTGGTGCCAAATGATGGAAAACCCACTTCTTGCAACTTGAAGTAGACTCCATACAGAACTTATGTCTAGATGTGAAAGCATGGAATGATGGATGTGAAGTGTTTGAAGAATGTTTTAGGTGTGTTTCTTGAAGGAGACTAGGCCAACCCTCAACGAAAAGGTCCTTAAGAAGTCAAGAAGACAAACTATCCAAGTGAACCTAGAAAAAAAAAAAAGAGTTAAAAGAATGGCATAATTTCTCTATAATATTTCCAAGTTATCTTTACAATGCTAGTACTCCTATTTATAGAATTTAGGAGTGAACCCAAGTCTCAAAAAGAAGAAAGAAAGTTACAAAGAATCTGAAACTGAAAAGCTCTAGAGTCTTACTCAAGGGTGACTAGCTAGTTGTACATTCTTGCACCAAGTTAACTACCAATGCATGTACCTTTCAATGCATGCACCTCCTTTGTGCAATTTGAAGGATACCTTGGCCCATAAGTAATGTTTCTAAGGGTTGCTTGAGGCTCTAGGTAGCCCAAACAAGAACATAAGTTCGCCTAGTCACTCGGGGGTCAACTTAAGAAGCCAAAACTTCAAAGTTGTAGACTCAACCTGATTTAATCGATTGTGGTATTGACATAATCGATTAAATCCTCGAGTCTTAAAGAAAAGGCCAAAATACAAGCCCAAAAGAAAACTTTGCTTGGCCCAAATACAAGGCCTAAAAAAAGACTTATTTAAATTTTTACAATGCCAAGAGAAGGAAAAGACAAGCTAATAAACTATTCTCCATAAGAGTAGAGTTCTTTTAAGTCCTTCCTCTTCTTCCATTCTCCTAACCATGGCCCATGTTGCAGCTCCCTAGATGAGTTTCCATCAGGTACAACTTTTGTGGTAGCTTCAAATGATGAAAATGCTTCCTCAGTAGAACACCCAAATTGAAATCTCCTGCGAAATTTATACAAGTTCCTTTCAACCTCTAGGTCAATTTGATGAAATTCACCTGGATTGGCTCGAGTCATGCACTACGCAGCCCACTTAAAAATTTCTCTGTTTTTTATTATTTTCTTCTTCTTATTCTTGTTTTAGAGAAATGTTTCTGGAAAGAAAATAAGACAAGATGTTGTTGGGTTCACTTCCAAGAAAAAAAGAAAAAGATGTGTGTCATAATTAACAACGTATATACTAAGTCTTTCGTAGCCAAAGTATTTTTCAGCTAATCTAAACATTTTTTTAAAAGAAACTCTTAATAAATGTATATGTGTTAAACAACTAAAAATAAATAAATAAAATAAACCCCTAACTGACAGTCGATAAACAAACTAAAAAAATATTTAAAGTTATATTTGTATTTCCAAACAACAACGCCAAATTTGATAATTTGTCTTGTAAACGCATTTATTCTTACATAAATTTTTAACAAGTGAGATGTTATTAGAATATTAATAGTAATGTAACTTTTAACGAGAATATTACAACCAAAATGGAGTTCCAAACCCAAACCTAATACTTTAGATTTGGGATTGACATTAATAATGTTGTTTGAAAGGACTTAAGTTTCGGACAAGAAAAATATATTTCTAACGGTTATTTAAAAGAAGAAATAATAAAATAAAAATAAAATGTTATATTAAAATATAAAAGAATATAATTATTATATGGTTTGCAATTAAATAATAATAAAATAATTCTTTTTCATTATTAGTTAGGCTTCATTAATTTTGTGGCTCTTTATAAATTTAGATATTTTTAATTAATTATTATTATATGAGTCTTTATTATTATTTTTTTATTTATGGAGTACTAAAATTTCTTATACATTTTAGTTGCTTCTTATTATTTAATTTTTTATGAATCAGTTGACATGACTTTTATCTTGTCTTGTAATATTTTATTATTAATATAAAATAATATTATAATTAATGTAAAATGACAAAAGATTGTGACCCTCATTATAACTGTCATCTTTGTATGCAGGGAAGTTGAAGGACGCAGTATATCAACCACAAATGAATAGAGAGAGGAAAAAAAAAACACATTGTTTAATTACACACTACAAAATAATCGTGAAGTTAAGCAGAGTGAAGGACAAAGGTACACTCCATCACACTAAAAAGATCATACATGTTATAATGAGATAGGGATACATTCAAAAAGGTTCTAGACCCACAACCGAACAAAATAAATCCCCTAAAGAAAGGAAACCACAAAGTTTACCGAATTGTCAAAACAAAACATCTCAGCCTGAAAACATGTTTGGATTATTGTCTACAAATTTTTATTTGACTCAACCTTTTTTTTAAAGTGTGTTTCTAGGTATTCTTTTTTAATATTTTAAATTCAATTTTTGTTATTAAAATTGATTTTTCTTACTTTTTGTTCTTTCTATTTGAAAATATTCCATTTCTATCCTAAAAAGTGACTTTCGCTAACCAACCTCATGGAAAAAATGTGGTTACCGAATTGAATTTGAAACACTAACGTGAAAGTATGATTTCTTTTGGACAAATTTCGTTATAAATATATTTATAAAGAATATAAAAATAAAATAAAATTACTTGCTCGAGTTAATTTATACCTTTTTCTTAACTTATATATCGATTACTTTTAATTTATGAATTTTTAAAATTTTAAATATTTTTGAGAAACTAAAATGTTACTTTGTTTTTTTTTTCTTTTTTATTTTCATTGAAATTCTGTATATGTATAAATGGATACCTCATATGTTCACAATTTTATTCCCAAATTTACCTTCTAATAAATAATATTCTTTTTAAATTACAAAAATTATTTTACCATTTCTACATTTTAAATAACCGCTTTATTAGATTTAACTGTTTTATTTATTTAATTTTTTCTTAAATTAATTGTTTTTATCTTTAGCTAACAAAAATTCATATGTTGTGACATTTTTAATTTTCATCAAATTTAAGTTAAAGATTTTTAAAATAGTTATTAAATGTAAAATTAGAAAAATAAAATATATAAACAAAAGAAGTTTTCGAAGAAATTTTTAGAATAACGGTTATAGGTAAACTATTTATAAAATAATTAATTTGTAAAATAATAATTAAAGGTAAAACTAGAGAAACGAAATGTAGACACAAAAGAGAATATCATCTTTATATATTGTTATAGATAAAAAACATTATCTACAAAGTAAATAAAAAAATATTTATAATAAAATTTAAAATATTATTCATATTTATTATTAAAATTAAAAGAATAACATATGTGTGGCACATTTATTTTCACTAATAAGTATACTATAAATACTCTTTAGATAAAATTATAAAACCCCATTTAAATAATAACCTTAATTAAATGAAATGTTTCACAAAATAATATAAGAAGCAAGTCATGGAGTATAACGTCACTCTTTACAAATGTCCAAGGTAATTAAAATGAAATATTGAGGCACACCACGATGCCAATACAAAACAAAGTACAAGGAATGAATGCCCATATAGATAAACCAGTACACGGGCTACAGCCCTATAAGAAACTTGGAAAGTGAAATCCAACCCAAAGTTAAGCAGCAGAGTCTTCATCACCCTGACGACCACAAGGAGTTCTCACATCTGCTCCCATCAATAAATTGATGATCATCGCAAAAAGAGAAAATCACATATAGAGCATACACACAAGCAAAAAGGGTAAGCTAGAGTAGAAAATGATTTATCATGCCATTGCATACAATTCATGTAGCCAAAGATACATACATCAACCAAGCATGTGATGACTCGCAAACAACACACTAAGACTCAAGACACGACTTATCTGGATACATATAATTCACCAGATGCTTGCACCTATGGTTGCCTCTACTACTTTACAGAGCCAATTGCCAATGGGTTTCACCCTACCACTCACAAGGTTAGCCTTCAAAGATCTAAGGTCTCCTACTAATCTCACCACTTGAGTCAGTACGCTCTACGTGAGACTAACTAACTCTTTAGAGTGTCAGGATGCAAACATCCCATACATGTTACATGCCAAGATCATGTCAAACTTATCAATACCAGTCCATATACCATTCAATACATGCAAATTCACTCATTTCATGCTTTAACATCGCAATCCAACCAAAACATGTAGCAAACACCCAAGAACAGAGAAGAAAACAGATCCTGGGCACATTCTTGCCCAAACCTCGCTCAGGCTGAAGGCCTCGCTCAGGCGAGAAGGTTCTCTCACTCAGGCGAGCTCCTTTCGCTTAGGCGAGAGCTCGAAAAGTAGGAACAGGGCCTTCACGTCCCTCGCTTAGGCGAGACCTCCTCGCCTGAGTGAGTTAGGTTCTCGCTTAAAACAGGAGCTCGTCGCCTGAGCGACAGCTCGCGCAAGTTCCAGGGAGCAACTTTTGGTACTCTCGCTTGGGCGAGACTGGCTCGCATGGGCGAAAATACCAGGTTTCTCCACTGTTCACGCGTTCAATAGCTAGACATTTACAACCAAACAGAGTTTTAGCATTTCTCAAGCAATCCCAAAATCAAATACGCCACAATAACATGAAATAAGACCAAAGCAAGCAGAAAATCGAAGAATAACCAAAATCCTAACTTCCCTTACCTTAAAAGAGCTAGTACAAGACTTTGACACCCAAGCCCGCGAACAGAACAGCTCCAAGAACAGATTTAAGAGGTGAAGTAGAGTAGGGGTTTATCTAACTTGAAGAAGACTAAGAACCAAATCCTAACAGAGCTTCTGTTGAGAGGCATAGGAGGGTAAGCAAAGCACTATTTTTTTTGCAAAGTGACGAAAATGAGAGGGTTAGGCTACCTTAGGGACTTTGGAGACCCTATGGGCCAGCCCTAGGCCCAACTGATTTGGGGCAGCCCTCATAAATTAGGGTAGAATAATAAGTGGGCTTTACAAAAATGAATATAAACTCTTTAATATGAACTTTAAAACGTTGAATTTATAATTAAACGTAATAAGGTAATAAGCTAAAGGATCTATTAGCAAATTAATCTTTAAAATTTACTGAATAACAATTATTATAATTTTTTAGTATAATTGAGTACATGAATTATTAATTCGGATTTAATATAACTTAATATGTACATATCAAATTTATGTTCTATAGTTTTTTACATGAAATGAATGTGATTATGGAATACATTGGTTGGGGCGGGCTCGTTTCCACATTAAAAATTTATCTTTATCCTTAAATTTAATAGGTATATAATTTTTGTCTTATCCTCGTTTTTTTCACGTAATAGGTATACTCATACATCCATACACATATCCACTGATTTATTGTTTCAAAATTAATTAAATCATTTATAAAATAAAATAAAACAACACAAATCATGATATGATCAAACTATTATCAGCACTAAAAGAATATATTTTCTTTTCTTCAAGATATCAAATGTTAAGAAAAATATTAGTTTTATAAGCTCAAATTTGAGTATCAAAAATAACAAAAAAAAATTCAAAGAATTATATAAATATTAAATAATTACACATAACTAAACTTTCATAATAACTAAAACATCTATTAATTTTGCAAATTATTTGCAGTTTCATAGATAAAAAATATTTATGACAATAAATTATTATATTATGAAAACAACACATATTTATACAATTACAGTGGCAAAATTACTCTTTTGAGAATGAATTATAAAACATATGATTATATTAAAACTTATCCAAATAATATTCTACAAGATCAAAATAATCAACAAATCAAAATATTAATAAGAAGTAAAAGTCATCAAATGGATGTCCCAAAAGTGATTTAATACACCTTTGAACAAAATCATATAAATAAGAAATTATATGAGTAAGGATATAATAAGAGGGAAAATATTTTGGAAATCTAAGAAAAATTATCAAATATCAAATCGTTAAACCACTATAAGATAATGAAAATTGTTTAAATAAAACAAAGATTCTTCAAATTAAAAAAAAAAAAAAACTAATGATCGAAGATGTAAAGAAGATGATAAGTTTTTATGTTACAAAATTAATTAAGAATTTATGCAGTTGAACACTTAAAATTGAAAGTCAAACTTTCTCATGTAACAAAAGTAACAATAAATAAAAATATTAAATAGAAGTAGGGATAATCAAATGTTTGGCCCAAAAACTATTTGAGTCAATGACATTGTGAACATCTATTTAAACATAACCACACACAAAAGAAAAAAATGTGTTACCCAAATCCACTTTTTTATTGTTGCAAATATCAATTAAATCATTTCTAGAAAAAATAAAATAAAAAACAGCAAAGGAATCACAATATTATCAAACTATTCAATACTAGAAGAATATATTTTCTTTTCTACCAGATCAAAATAATCAACAAATCAAAATATTAAAAAGAAGTAAAAAAATATCAAATGGATGTCTTAGAAATCAAAATATTAAAAAGAATTAAAAAATATCAAATGGATGTCTTAGAAATGATTTAATACACCTTTGAACAAAATCATACAAAACAAAGTATAATTAAGGATATAATAAGATGTAAAATACTTTAGATATCTAAGAAAACTTGTCAAATATCGAACCATCAAACCACTAAGATAATGAAAATTGTTTAAGTAAAACAAAGGTTCTTCAATTTTTTTTTAAAAAAAGAAAACTAATGATCAAAGATAGTAAAAAAGATCATAAGTTTTTTATGTTACCCAATCAATTAAGATTTTATGCACTTGAACACTTAAAATTGAGAATCAAACTTTCTTATGTAGCAAAAATAACAATAGATAAAAATATTAAAAAGAAGTAGCGATAGTCAAATGTTTGACCCAAAAATTATTTGAGTCAATGATATTGAGAACATCCATTTAAACATAATCACACATAAAAGAAAAAAAATGTATTATTTAGGAAATTCAGGTAAATCGATCCATGCAAACTCTTCGTTCCATCAAGTTCGTCCAAGGAGCCTCATCACTCCCAATGATCATACACCTTTTACTTAATGAATGATAATGGTATTGTTTTAGGAGCATTTTCTTTTAATTCTTTGTTTTCCTTGTGTTGAATCCATATATTTTTGGAATGACTTCCTTTTCCAACACAAGGTCAATATCGGTCTTGTCTTTCTTCTTCCTTAGGGGATGAATGAAAGTTGACCTCTTTTGGCTCTTTACAAAAGGTTTTGGCCCTTAACATGAGGACTCTTTTGTTAGGGCATTCATTTGACTTGTGTTTTCTACTTTGACACTTTGAACATTTGATTTCACTTAAGTATGTAGAAGTTTCTTTAGTTTTATTTTTATCTCTTTCTTTATCTCTCTTATTTCTCATTTGTAGTTGATCCTCTACCACCTAAGAGGGTGTTAGAGGGGTGGACGAAACACAAACTTTCTATCCTTGTCAATGAAGTACTACAACAATTGCAACATGAACCACTATCCACAATGAGAGAACAAGTATTTTCTAAAACTTTGCATCTTGTGTGAAAGATGTTCTCTCTTTAAGTTAGTTCTTGAAGCCTAGGTTGATTGTTGAAGATCCTTCTCATCATAAGAAGGCATCCATTACAAGGGTAGGCATCCTCACCTTTATCCTTACATGAATTCTCACTTTCATTATAACTCTCTTCATCTTGACTATTATATCTATCAACACGTCTTAGAATCATGGTCTTCTTTTGTGGGGCATTGAAATCTAACATGACCTCTACCAAGACACTTGAAGCATTTTATATCACTAATATGTTTGCGTGATGATGTTACCTCCTTTGGTTTTTCTTTCTCCTTCTCTTTCCCTAAGCTCTTGGAGGGTTCTTTCTCTACATCTTTATTCCCCTCCCTTTTATAGTCTTTCTAACCATATGAGCTAGAGTAGGTACTTTTTAAACCTTTTCTCAAGTTTTGTTTCTCTACCTTTATAAAAAATTTACCATGTTATTTAGATCTTGGTAGGGCAACAAATCTACTTTATCTCTTATGTCAAGATTGAGACCACTAAAGAACCAAGAGATGGTTGTCTCTTCCCCCTCTGTATTCCCTACCCACTTCAAGAAATTTTCTACATAGTGATCAATTTTAGTGACCAATAATGATTAGTAACTAAAGTAAGCAATTTAGATACTAATTTACAAAACTAAAAATTATTAGTTACTAAAATAGTTACTATTATGAATAAAAAACTATAATTGGTTACTAAATTGGTCTTTAAAATTAGCTACCATGGTTTGGCTACTAAAGGAAATTGGTTACTAAAAATTAGCTACCTAGGGTTTAGCTACCAAAATGATTTAGTTTCTAAATTGGTCTCTAATTAATTAGTGACCAATTATAATTTTTTATTCATAATAGTGACTATTTTAGTAACCAATAAGTTTTACTTTTGTCAATTGGTATCTAAATTTTCCATTTTAGCGACTAACTATTTTAGGTTTCTAAAGTTGGTTTCTAATTGAAGATTTTATTGTAGTGACCTTTATCATATATAACTCCTTATTTTGCCTATACTCCTCTACACTCATGCCCTTTTTGATAAAGTCTTTGGAGATTGTTTATAAGCTCCTTATGGTTATAAGAGGGGATGTGCCTTCTCCTTAAGGCACTTTTCTAGTCATTTCAATATTGTACTTGAGGGTAATTAATGAGACTCCTTTCTAGTTTTTCTCATTTGTTTAAGTGTTTGTCCAATCACTCGACATGAGCAGTCAGACATACACTAAACAAATCACGAAAACTATTATGTTTATGATTTATTTTTACACAAATTTGAAATCTAAAATACTTTTACACCCATTTGACAACTAGAATGTTTTTACACCCATTTGACACCTTAAAATTTTTTTTCACCCATTTGACACCTAAATTTTTTTACACCCATTTGACACCTAAATTTTTTTACACCCATTTGATACCTAAAATACTTACACCCATTTGACACCTAGAAATTTTTTTACTCCCATTTGACACCTCAAATTTTTTTCACCCATTTGACAACAGTAATTTTTTTACACCCATTTGACACTTATAATTTTTTTACTTCGACTTGATACCTAAAATATTTTGCGCTCATTTGACACCTAAAATATTTTTACACCCACTTTACACCTAAAATATTTTTACACTCATTTGACACCTAAAATATTTTTACACCCATTTGACAACTATAATTTTTTTACACCCATTTTTTTACTCCCTATAATAGGGTATCGCGAATAGTAGAATGAATGTCCTTAAAGAGAAGGCCAGAATTAGGTGTAAAATAAACTTGTACAATATTAAAGCAAAATATAATGAAAAATTATGAATGCATAAATCAAAAGAAAAAATATTGGCAATGACATATCTACTAAAAATATTGGACCTCATTCATCTTCAAGCGAGCTCGATTCCATTTCCTTATCACCTCTCAAATATGCTTCTAGAGTTGTTGTGTTAGTTGACTTAGGTGTCAGAGTCTTTTAGCTAGCATTTTCCAAATACGGGAAGCTAGGGTTTTCACATTTTTGTAGTATGTTGGTTGTTTTACTTCTGTTACATGATTAATATGCCTGGATGATTCTTGGGTTCGTATGAAAATGAATTGAATATTGTTTTGGATTGGTGTGTTGCCATGTATGCGTGAACAGGGGACGAGAATTGATATTTTCGCCCAAGCGAGCTCGTCTTGCCTAATAGCAGAAGCTCGCCCAGACTTCTGCTCGAGCACTCGTTTAGGCGAAAGGCTGCGTTTTTGAGTGAAGAACCATCTCGCTTTGTTCACAGTCTCGCCTAAGCGAGAGCCTACAACTTGAGCGAGACCACTCCTCTTGCCTAAGCGAGGGCTCCTAGCTTGAGCGAGACCTGGCGTAGGATGTGTTGATTTCTTATATAATAGTTGTTGGTTGCATGATTGGCTGGTTTGCTCTATTTAAAACATGAAGGGTGTGAATATGCATGTATTATGTAATTTATGAGAATGGAATTGAATGAGCCTGGTATGATTTGTGTACGAAGCATGATTGGATGCTTGGTTATATATATTGGCATGAGATTGGTATGCATGATAACTTTATGTTGGTTGGTGAGACATGATTTTTGGTATGGTTTAGGACGTAATTCCTTGAATCTCATTCTGAGATCTCATGGTGGTGCCTCATGGTCAGGAGGTAATTTCACGAAGGTTTCGTGGTGGTGCCTCATGGTCAGGACGTAATTCCATGACCCCTTTTAGTGGGAGCTCATGGTGGTGCCTCATGATTTGGACGTAATTCCACGAAGGTTTCATGGTGGTGCCTCATTATATAATTTAGTAAGGATTTAAGTAAGGATTGCATCCTGAAACTCTAAAGAGTTAGTGAGTCTCACATAGAACGTACTAACTCAAGTGGTAAAAGTAGTAGGAGGCCCTAGTCTTTAGCAGAATAATGGCCTTAGATGTTTGAAGGCTAACCTTGTGCGTGGTAGGGTGAAACCATTGGCAATGGCTCTGTAGAGCGGTAGAGGCTACCACAAGTGTAAGCATTCAGTGAATCCGAATGATTATATGTATCTGGATAATTGAGTCTTAGAGTCTTGCTTGTTGGTCATCACATGCTTGGTTGATTTATGTATCTTTGACTTTTAAATTATACGGTCAATTGTATGATAAACCTTTTTCACTCTAGCTTATCCTTTCTGTTTGCTTGTGTGGTCTATGTGTGGTTTTCTCCTTTTGCGATGATCATCAATTTATTGATGTGAGCAGATGTGGGAACTCCTCGTGGTCAACAAGGGGATGGAAAGTCCGTTGTGTAACTTACCTTGGGTTGGACCTCATTACTCCGAGTTTTTCTTTTAAGGCATGTGGCCTACGTATTATCTTGCCCATGAGCATGCATTTTGGGTACCGTTAAACCTTTAGTTCGTTTTGTTAATGGCATCGTAGTGTGCCTTAGTCTTTCTCTCTCTAGGTATTTTGGATAACTATAAGGAGTGACATTTCCACTCCCTGAGAATGTCCGTTATATTATTTTGTGTGATGTTTCATTTAATTACGTTTATTTATTAAATGCGACGTTACATTTATGGTATCAGAGCGGTCGTTCCTTAGAATCTATGGACTTGTGTGCCTGCTTAGCTTTCGTTGTGTCTTCCTAGCGTTGTTAGCTAAGTTTCTTGTCTAATCATGTCTGATTGATGGTTTTCTTGTGTAGCCAGTGAAATGGCACCTCCTCATAGAAATCCTCAACCTCCTTATGATGATGCATCAGATATTGCAAGGGCGATAAAGGCTATGGTGACAACCTTGACTCAACAAAGTAACAATATGATGCAACAACATGAAGTGTCGATGCAGCGCTAGGAAGCATCGATGAAGCAATAACAATTGGTGATGCAATAGATGGAGGTTACAAGGGTGGTTGTTGAGGCTGCTCATAGGCAACACATGGAGGCCCTCCGACAGTTAGAGGAGAACAGGACCATTGCCCCTATTTACGCCCCGAACCATGACCTCCACCTCGGGAATGGAGTTTGAAGGACTTTTTGAAGCACCACCCTGTGAAACTCAACGATAAGACCAATCCTGATGTCGTAGACCAGTGCTTGAAAGATATGGAAAGGATATTTGATGCAAAGATGTGCCCAAAGGAAAACAGGTTGGCCTTCTTAGTGTACATGCTCACGGGGGAGGCAGAACACTGATGGATCAACATGAAGTCCATTATGGAAGAGAGGCAGAAGTCAGTCACTTGGGAAGCTTTTAGAAGGAAGTTCCTCTCTAAGTACTTCACTGATGGTGAGATCTCATGGTGGTGCCTCATGGTTAGGATGTAATTTCACGAAGGGTTCATGGTAGTGCCTCATGGTCAGGACGTAATTTCATGACCCCTTTTAGTGAGAGCTCATGGTGGTGCCTCATGGTTTGGACGTAATCCCACGAAGGTTTCGTGGTGGTGCCTCATTATATAATTTAGTGAGGATTCAAGTAAGGATTGCACCCTGAAACTCTAAAGAGCCAGTGAGTCTCACGTAGAACGTACTAACTCAAGTGGTGAGAGTAGTAGGAGACCCTAGTCTTTGGCAGGATAATGACCTTAGATGTTTGAAGGCTAACCTTGTGCGTGGTAGGTTGAAATCCATTGGCAATGGCTCTGCAGAGTAGTAAAGGCCACCACAAGTGCAAGCATTCAGTGAATCCAACTTATTATATGTATCCAGATAATTGAGTCTTAGAGTGTTGCCTCTTGGTCATCACATGCTTGGTTGATTTATGTATCTTTGACTTTTAAATTGTATGCTCAATTGTATGATAAACCCTTTTCACTCTAGCTTACCCTTTCTGTTTGCTTGTGTGCTCTATGTGTGATTTTCTCTTTTTGCGATGATCATCAATTTATTGATGTGAGCAGATATGGGAACTCCTCGTGGTCAACAAGGGGATGGAAACTCCGTTGCATAACTTACCTTGGGTTGGACCTCATTACTCCAAGTTTTTTTTTAAGGCATTGTGACCTACGTATTATCTTGCCCATGAGCATGTATTTTGGGTACCGTTAAACCTTTAGTTCGTTTTGTTAGTGACATTGTGGTGTGCCTTATTCTTTCTCTCTTGGTATTTTGGATAACTGTAAGGAGTGACATTTCCACTCTATGACAATGCCCTTTATATTATTATGTGTGATGTTTCGTTTAATTATGTTTATTTATTAAATGAGACATTACAATTTTTGAAAAAAATTATTGAATCGACCAATTAATTGAAGAAGAAACTAAAAAACAAATAAACTAAGTTAATTTAGAAATAAAAAGATAAAAATAACGATCACATGTACAAAAGTATAAATAATAAAGTACTTAGATAAAAATACAAATATTTTAAAAATTTCATATCACAATTTTGTAATAAAAACTTAGCTAAAAATATTTAATTTTATAATTTTAAATTAAAAAATGAAATACCTCACACTTAGTAATTTTAGAGATAAAATATTTAAAGTGGTAACATAACTTAAAGGCTTGAATTTATATATAATAGTTCGGGTGAAAGAAAAGTTTGTGGCCTGGGGTAGCATGGAAGAGGTGAGATGTCTGGAATCCACTTGGAAGATCTTTATTTTATTTATGGAAGGCACATTACATTGATTTGAAAACGGTGCAAAGCAACTTTTGAACTTGTCTAGTTGTGTGGTGGAGTCAGCTTTTGAGGCAAAGCAAGGCGATTCGCGATATCGCTACGATGTGATGACCCTTCTTTCTCCCTTTACATCTCATTCTCATTCCTTTCTAACTCTGTCTTTCTTTTCCCTCACGTGACCCAACCTTTTCCTGTCTCCTCTTTCTCCCTTTTACTCTCCATTTTTAGCATCGAATTATAATAAACTAACTTTAGATTTTCTATTGCATAATGAATTTTAATTTTAATTTCAAATTTCTAAATCAATTTTTAATTTGAGGTCTACATTGCTATATATTAGAATTTTTTACTTTATTTTTAGTGGATGAAAATCTCTTTGTAATTCTATTTATTTTCCTCTTTAAATTAAAATTTTTGTTCTTTTAATCATTTCAATTAAAAGTTTTAAACAACAAATTAATTACTCAATATTTGTCATTGATATGGTTTAATTCGAAGATCAAAATTAACCTTTAACAGAAAATAGAAAACCTAATAAAGGAAGAAAAACATTAACAAGAAAGGATAGTAAATACTAAAAACATATTTAATATCTCAATTTAAATAAACAAAATTGTATTTAAGTTTTCTTTAGTTACTTAATTAAAGTCACATTCTATATTTTAGAAAAAAGAGTGTTACACTTAACAGACGCATCTAAAACAAATAATAATAATAATAACAATCTATAACAAAATATATAAAGAGAATTTCCTCTTTTGTGTCCACATTTTATAATATCAATTTTACCTTTTACAATATAATTATTTATTAAATTTTTTAAAATTAACGGTTATTTTTACCTATTTTCTATATAATTGTTTATCTTTTTTACTTTTATTCATCAATAATTAATTTCTCTATTTATTTCACTTTATTTTTAATATTTCAATTCATTTTTAATAAATATAAATTTATTTTATATATTAACTTAATAACATTATACTATTATCACCTACTAACATATTATCATTCATATTTAAAAAATGTGGATACACAAGCGTGATAACGTTGTATGTATGCTAGAGTTAAATATAACTATTATTATCAATAATAAATTTTAGAGTTAAATACATTTTGAATTCCTAAATTTAGACCAAAAATTAGAATTCGTTTATGTCTCAAACATTAAAACATTTTGATTTTTAAACTTAAAAAATAAATAGATATAATTCTTTTAATTCGATCAAAGTCCTCTCAGAGCCCAAGCAAGTAAAATACTTATTTTAGACCTCCAAGAAAATAATTTTAAAAAAATTAGTACTAATTGTTTTACGTCTCCAAGAAAAAAAAATGTTTCAATTTTTTTTACTACTAATTACTTTAGGCCTAAAAAGAATAGTTTTCATAAACACATTTTTAAGTTTGCTTTAAATATTTCAAACCTATGAGCCATCTTTAATCCAATTGAGTTAATTTTTTTCTTTTTAACATGTCAAACACATTTTAGATTTGTATTTGAGCCGTTTACACCATTTGACAGGTTCTAACTAAATAATTGCTTGAAATAGAGTTTAACAAGTCTAAAAAAATTGATGTCGTTGGATTAAACGAACTATATCCATTTATTTTAAAAGTTTAGGGACCAGATTATATCATAAAAAGAAAGAAAATCTAATTTTAAATTTAATTTTATGGACTAAACATATTTAACCCTATATTTATATAAAAAAATGTAGACTTAAAAGTTAAAGGACTTATACATGTTATATATAACTCTAAACCACTTATTCATATTTCTATCCATACTTATAATTAACAAAAAAAAAGTTAATTGTTTACCTAATATTAATATGATATTTGTATAACTGAAGAAAAATAAATAAATTTACAATAATTAAAATGAAGGTAAAGAAAAAAAAATAAATATAAGTTCAATGAATTATATTATATTATTTGGTTGTAAATTATTGGGTGCACAATTTTTAAGATAATTATTATAAAAATTAATAAATTTATTTTAAGTTTTTTAAAATACGTTTTAATTAATAAATCTCAAATTTCATATTATATTTAGCACATTCTCTAAGCCTCATTTTCAGTTTATATGAGTATGAGCCTGACCCTTTTCGTAGGCCCAAGGCCAGCCCACTAGAGGACTCCCAATACTCTGTTCAGCCCCTTACACTCTCACTTGTCTCATTTTTTTTCAGAAAGTTATTCCTCTATCTTCCCTCTCTCTACTGCTGTAGAAGCTTTGCTAGGGCACAGAGGAATCCTCTCATCTTCAAGCTAGCTAAGTCCAGGCCAACCCCAAGTAAGTTGAACCTTAGGATTTCCGGTCTGTTTTTCCCTTTCATCGGTTGAGTACGTTGGATTGGTTGGGGTTTAACCTCCTGCCCTTGTTTTGTCTTGGTTTCACGTTTTAGCTTACTACCCTAATTCTTGGAGTTGTGGTGCCCCTTGGTTGCGTTCTTTAAGTCACTGTTCCACTCTACTATCCTCATTTAAGGTAAGGGAAGCTAGGTTTTAACGATTTAAAGTCATTTCTCCATGTTTTCGGTTTGTTGAATGTTTTTGGATGCTTGAATGATATTTTGGATCGTATGAAACTGGCTTGCTTGCATTCTTGTATGTTATTTTGAGTTGTGTTTCTGCTTCATGTGCGTAATAGTGGCGAGTATTGTCATTCTCGCCCAAACGAGCTCGTCTCGCCTAGGCCAGAGTAGCTGAAACTTGCCCTGGTTCAGCTCGAGCTTCTCGCTCAGGCGACCAACTCTTGTTTTGAGCGACGCATAGTCTTGCTCAGGCGAGAATGGCTCGCCCAAGCGAGCACTCGAGGAAACCAGTTGTGCTCTCTGCTCGCGTCGTCGTCCAGGCGAGGAACTTTGGTTTTGGACGAGTGGTGATCTCGCCCAGGCGAGATGGTCTCGCCCAAGCGAGAGCTCGTAGAGTGTCACTGTTGTAGGTCTTGATCAAGCGAGGATGCCTAGCTTAAGCGAGACAGTCGTTGTCGCTTGGGCGAAGGCTCTTAGCCTAAGCGAGAAAGGTGCAGGTTTGATTATGTTTTCTTTAATTTATCCATGGATTAGCTATATGTCATGAATATGCATGGTTACTTGATCTATGTGCACTGAAATTGGTACGATTGGAATGAGTTATGGCATGGAATTGTTGGTTAGTGGTGTGATAACATGAGAATTGGATGTTTGAGGTAAAAGTGGTGGTTATGGTATGACAAAACATGAAATTGGTGTGAGATAGGCGAATTCCATGAGTCTCGTGGGGAGATTTCATGGTGGTGTGTAGTGTATATAATTAAGATAAGGATTCAAGTAAGGATTGCATCTCGAAAATCTAAAGGATCAGTCAGTCTCATGTAGAGCAAGCTTATCCAAGAGGTGAGAGTAACGAGAGGTGCTAGTCTTTGGCTGGATAATGGCCTTAGATGCTTGAAGGCTAACCTTGTGTGTGGTAAGGTGAAACCCATTGGCAATGGCTTTGTAGAGCAATAGAGGCCACCACAAGTGCAAGCGTCCAATGAATCCAATCTTATTATATATATCCGGATAATTGAGTCATAATGTCCTGCTTGGTTGTTATAACATGATTTTATGACTACTGTGTTGCATGCTTGAGAACTATTTTAAGTATCTATTCACTATAATATGTTGAAACTTATTTTACACTAGCTTACCCTTTCATTTTTGTCTATGTTCTTGTCTTGCTTTCTCTTTTGCGATGATCACCTTATTAGTGGGAGCAGATGGGGGAAATGTTGAAGGTAGATCTGATGGTGGCAGCGGTGCAATTTAGATGGCCTGTTGTATGTGGCTCTTAGGAGCAGTTTTATAGCCCTAATGCCTTTTTGTAATTCCCTGCTCTTGGAGTATCTCTTTTGCAAACTGTAAAACTTTTGTTTAGTGTGTTTTGTATGGCATCCTTGGTGTGCTTTGATATCTTTTAAGCACTTTCATGGATGACTGGAATAGTGGATCCTCATGCATACTGTTCATCTGATTGCTCTTTTACTACTATAATTATGTGATGTTTTATAACAGTAGATTTAATCTATTTAAATGGGATGTCACATATTCAAATTTAGTTTTATTTCAACTAATTAATTTTTATATTTTTATTAAATAAATAAAATAATTTTCAAAATTCAATTGTTATTTCCAAGAGAAATTTTTTTTTTGAAATTTGGTCTAACATGTTGATTCAATAAAATAGCACAAGTGTTCGATTACTTTCATTAAATGTTTTTATTTTTCCTTCTGTGTTACCTTTTTTTCTATCATTTCTTAATTATTTTAGCTGTTAAATTTCTTTCTCATTTATGATTGGATAAAGATGTATGTTTTTTAAAGAATTCTTATTTTAGTTAATATCAGTCTTAAACAATTTATGTGATGGGTAAGTGTGATTAGATTTATTATTTTGTTTATATATGTTTTTCAATAAAACATATCACTGAGTATAATTTTAATTCAAAACAAATTTTTACAGCGGTCAAACTCATATTTAAAAAGAAAAAGTACATATCTACCCTGTGTTAGTAATAGAATGAGCATAACCAGTTTCTACCTATGTTACATTATCTATTTAAATTAATTAATGTTAATTGAATTAAGGTATAATTACTGATTTGGTACTCCAATTTTTTGGTTAAGTTCAATTTGGTATCTATATTTTTGGTTTGTTCAATTTAGTACTTCAATTATCTAAAAAGATTCAAGTCGTTCCTTTCCGTTAAGTTGGAGTTAACACTGTGTTCGTACAGGACACGTCTCAAACCGTGAAATTTTTAAATTTTTTTAGAATTTTTTAAAACTTTTTAATTTTTTTGTAAAAATTTATAAACTGCGACGTGTCAGTTTACCGTCGTGCCACATGGCAGCTTACAATCATGACACGTGGCAGTAGTAATAGTTGTTTTCAATTTAGTCCTCTATTTAAATTTTTGGTTCAATTTAGTATCCCAATTCTTTAAAATGATCCAATTTTGTCCTCTCGAATTTGAGACCAAATTAGTAAATAAGTTTAATTACAACTTACATATACATGTTACAATAACTTTTTTAATATATACATCAAATCATTTCACCTAAATACTTAAATTATTTTATTTTTTACATTTTTTACCTTTGCAATTTTTTACACTTGAAATTTTTTACACTTGTAAAAAGTAAAATAATTTGAATATTTAGGTGTAGTGATTTGATGTATAAATTAAAAACAATTATTTTAACATATATATAAAATTTATAATTAAACTTAGTTACTAATTTGGTTTTAAATTGAAAAGGAGAAAATTTGATCATTTTAAAGAATTGGGATACTAAATTGAATCAAAAATTTAAATAGAAGACTAAATTGAGAACAACTATTACCACTGTGTCATGATTGTAAGCTGCCACGTGGCATGATGATAAACTGGCATGTGAAAGTTTTTAAATTTTTTGAAAAAAAAAATTAAAAAAATTAAAAATTTTGAAAAAAAAAATTAAAAAAATTAAAAATTTCATCGCTTGACACGTGTCCTGTACGGACATGGTGTTAACTCCAACTTAACGGAGATGACCAAATTAAATCCTTTTAAATAATTGGGATAATTGAACAAACCAAAAGTATGGAACCAAATTAAACTTAATCAAAATATTGGATACCAAATCACTAATTATACCTTGAATTAATTAAAATTAAGTTCACATCCAATTACTAAGTTTCAAACTTACTTAATCTACTTAATTTTATAAGTTAATAAGTTAGGGGTAGAGAATGATATTGCACTTGACCTCAAATATGGTTTCATATTTAAACTTTATGGGTACATAAAATATGATTAGGCATCTAGTTTTTGACAGTATCAACAAATTTTTAATTCGTTTAAAACATATATTAAGTTGGACTTATATTTAAAATATTTTTTTTGTTTTCTAGTTTTGAGATTATGTGATATGGTTTTTATGTTTTTTTTAATTATTACTTTAATAAATTAATCTTACTATATTTATTGGGTTGCGTTTTAAATTAGTTCAAACATAATTTTTGGCATTTGCGTAGTTAATTATTTGTTTAAATTAATAAAACTTTGGAACTGCTGTTTAATAACTTTAGCCATAAAGTATATATTCTTGTTTAATTTTGACTCGAACTTTTATTTTGATTCTATCTTAGGAATGAGTTTTGGATACGGTGCATGTTTCGCTTTCAATTTATAAAGCCCTAAAGCACGACTTGAATAACTTATCTTTTGCGGGGTTCACCTAAATCAAGATTTAAAATTCTAACAGAAAAATATACCGAACACTGTATAAAAGGAAAATAATTTTATAATAAGGTTGATTTATAAGGAAATAATTTTATAATGATCCATAATATTCGTGTGCGTTACAACTTTTCAATTAAAAACAGAAAGATGATGCTGTTTTATTTTTTCTTGTCACCTTTGCCTAAACTGAACTTCGAGTCAAAAGCCAAACGAACTCGCACTATTCATTTTTTATAAATTGTTGTTAGATGGGAACTTGTGTGGCACATAGTTTGTTACTTTAGCGATCACTTTGCAGGATAAAAAATCAGAAAAAAAACTACAAATAATATATATATATATTGATGTAATGAATAATGTTTTAAAAAAATTATCTTTCCTATGTCACTAGTAAAAATACATGTATTACGCGGTGGGTGTTTTTTTTAAAATGTAGATAATTAATTTAATTAAAAAATGATTGAATTTAAATAAATAGTTGGCACATTATATAACGTCAAAAAGAAAATTCTATACTACTAAGTTAATAATACAAGATTCAAAATAAATTTATTCAACTAAAAACATTGATATATAATCCAAGTTGATAAGAGTTTGGAGTCATCTTTCACATATGACTTCAACTCTTTTTGAGTGTGTTTGGCCATGGGTGAAGCATTTGCCATCATACCCTCCATTATTAAAAGAATTTTCCCTCAAATCTTCATGTTTTCTTATGGCAACATTCTTATTATTGGTCTTCTATGTCAAAGATCAAAGAGTTTGGACTCATCTTTCATAGATGAGTTCAACTCTTTTTGAGTGTATTTGGCCATGAGTGATGCATTTGCCATCATACCCTCCATTATTAAAAGGATTTTCCCTTAAATCTTCATGTTTTCTTATTAGCAACATTCCTACTAGATCAAAGATCCATTTGCAATAGTCATCAAACAAAAATTCAATAGATTTTTGTACTACCGACAAAATATATCTAAATGAAAAATTATAAGAAGGCCTTATGTTAATTTTGAAAGAATTTCCTTATGAACTTTGAAGGCCTATTTACAAAAAGTGTTTTTGTCTACTTTTTGTTAATTGTAACCTAGAAGGTAACATCAACTCAAAGTGTGACTTTGAAAAATCCAATGAGGAGTTTAAAACAACGAAAGAAGGAGGTGAATTTGAAAAATTCTCATGAATGAAAGTTGAATTTAAAAAAGATGAATTAATGATAAATTAAGAAAAGTTCAAAGATTGTAAAACTCCCTTTATCATCTTGGTTTCAATTATTATTGAGGGAGTGTTGTCTGCCTTCAATAACGCTTTCTCTTTTTCTCTTCCCTCAATCTCTTCTTTTTCTCCCATTTCTTTCTAATCCCTTTCTCTTCTCTTTTTGTCTTCATAGTCTCTTCTTTCCTCCTCCTCTTTCTCTTTTTTTTCTTGCTCTTCCTTCTCTATGTAAGACCCAACAAATTTAAATAAATAATAAATATTTAATTAGCAATAATTTGTGGATTGGAAGTACCTCTAAGAGAATTAATTTGTTAATTCATAACAAAGGAGCAATGGTAGCTCAACTTGTTGAGTGTGTTGGTTGGATAATTGTGGATTGGAAGTACCTCTAAGAGAATTAGTTTGTTAAGTCATAACAGATGAGCAATGGTAGCTCAAGTTGTTGAGTGTATTGGTTGGATAATTCTGGATTGGAAGTACCTCTAAGAGAATTAGTTTGTTAAGTCATAACAGATGAGCAATGGTAGCTCAAGTTGGTGAGCGTGTTGGGTGGTGTTGAGAGGTCTTGGGTTTGAATCCTGTATATGCCATTTGTGTGATATTTTAATTCATTTTGTTCTTTTGCATGTATACATAGATGGGTATACTGGTGGCAGCTAAGAATAATTTTGAGGGCACTAGATTCTTGACCTAAGGAGAGTTCTTTGTGGAAGAGGCAAGGGGTTGGATCAATTTTGGATGAAATTTAGGAGTGCTATTGGAGTAGGAAATCCATGTAAGGGGAGTTGTACTAACTTGTGTTTAATTGAATTATGAGTTTCGTGCTATATTGAAACTAGGTGCATGATTTCTTCTCCATTTCACGTTGTTTTTCGAAGTTTATGGGTTTCTGCCCCAAAACCGCCTAGCGACAATGAAGGCTCGCCAGGCGACATGAACTGGGTTTGTTCGTTTTCTTCATTTTTACGGGTTTTGTGATATCTTTGGATGTTCGGTAAATTCCTTTACCTTTACTTGATTGTTTATTAATGTAATTGACTGAGAAATTCCACTATTGATGATGATTTGATGATTGGATGATTATATGAACATGAGGGTTCAATAAGGGTTTGGGAATGAATGTGAAATATGATGTGAAAATTACAATTTTGGTGATTTTGCAATTGTACAGGTTAATTGAATATGTAAGTATGCTAGAAAAGTGGTTGGATATGGTTTTGTTCAACTGGATGTCTGGATCACATTTTTATGGGGTCTTAGGGTTTCTCACAGGTGTATGAAAAATCTTGGTTTTTCCTAGAAATTGATGCACCACCTAGCGGTCCATGCTTGTGGCTAGGCGACAACCTAGTGCACAAATGCACTTTGCATTTTGGCTGTGTTGGTTACGAGTTGGGTTTTCTGTGGGGTTTATAAATATTGATATAAATTGGGCATAAGACATTGAAATAGATGAAGGTAATAGGTGTTATGGAGGTGAGATGGGATTTTGCATGAGTTGTAGATAGTAGCAGTTTTTGTTTTTGGAAGTTATTATGAGCATATTGTATTTCTTGTCAATGTCAACCAAGGCATGGTTTAAATTGTGGAATATTTGTGAATATAGCTAGGATTGATGTAAATGAGCTATGAAGTGCTATATTTAGTTATATTATTGTATAGGAATATTTATTGAAGTAATCTAAAGGATGCTATTGTTAATTATACTATGAACATGAAGGATTGCCCTTGGAGTTACATACATTTGCTATGAGCCAAAATTATGAATACATGTGATTATATATATGGGATTGATGCATATGAGGTATGATAGTATAACTTGAGTATTGTTGAAATTATATAGATGTCGATTCTGTATTCTGGATGAGTGCATGTATGATTGGTGTGTCAAAATCCGCTTTGGGGTGCAAAAACCAAAAGCTGCCATGCTACTGGTGTAGTGCCTGACGATCCAATGGTCTATATTAGACCACCAAGCGATAGGTTACCTAGGGAAGCCCCTGGAGCAAGTGGCGTTTGGTGGTATGTTGGGACTACCAAGTGGTTTATGGTGCAACTTCGTCTAGCAGTGCTTAGGCTATGTTAGGTGATAGTGTAGTGGTAGTTTGCATTGTGGTGTGTTTTGCATGCCTCATGGTGGTGGTTTTTGGTCTGGGATATGCTTGCATGGATTACAAGTGAGGAGGTTCATAATGGAGTTGGTAACGCGTGATTAATACAAACGGGGAGGTTCATATTGGATGTACTCTTTTGTGGGGATACGAGTAGAGAGGTTCGTATGTTTCGTGCTCACACTTGAGGGGTTATAAGTTGGGAGGTTCATAACTGGATGTGTTCATGTGTGTTGGACTACGAGTGAGAGGTTTGTAGAGTTAGACTATGAGCGGGGAGGTTCGTAGGGTTGGACCACGAGCGGACAGGTTCATGTAAGCACATGAAATCCCTAGGACTATGGTTGAGTATGTGCTAATATCATATAAATTATGAGACTAGGGTTGCTTATGTACCTTCTTATACAAAGATCTTTAAAAATGAGAAACCGGTTAAGTTATTTTGGGTGAGGATTTATATTATTGCTTATGAATGTTTAGTCCTTTGTAAGCTCACCCTTTCTGTTTATGTTTGACAATGATCGTATGACTTATCACACGGGAGCAAATGTGATTCCAGGGTGAGGATGGTGAAACGTAGAGAAAGAGCGAGGGCTAGCTGTGGGGAAATTTAAGAAGGACATATGGTTTTGGAACTTTGTAATTTTTATTTCCTAGTTGGAATTTGTACTTGTAATAAAGTATTTATTAAGTATTTTATTTTACCATTGTTAAAGTTTTTAATTTTCCCGTGCTCAAGAATGATATGAGACAGGAAAATTTATTTTACTTATAAATATTACTTTATCAATTAATATTTGCCTAGGGTGTTACACCCTTCTAGTTCTTTTGTTACATGTTGGCAAGTGTACCAAATCATACAAGTCATACAGTGGACAAGTCCAAGTATTGTCTCCACAAGGACTAATGTTCTTTATATTTAATGGATTGTTTACTAATATACGTATATAGAAAAAAAAACATCTTGGTTTATATAAAAATTAAATTTAAATTTAAGTATGAAAAATAAATAGAAAATTGACACAAAGAAAACAATGAATCTTGATTGAGAAAAATATAAGATAAAAACTCTACCGGGATTGGGTTTCACAATTCCATTCAAAGTAAAACATTAAACAATATATTCCTATTTTCGTCTCTCATACTCACATCATTTGTAACATGCCTTGATTTCGCCATAAAAAGCCTAAACTAAAATAATATAAACTTTATGTCTAGCAATATTTACTATTTTGTTTGCATTAATGATTAATATGTTGATGCTTAAGAATGGCCAATGACCACATCTACGTCTAGCATGTGAAACCAATAGTTGATTTATCTTAGGTTTCCCAAACTATTTTTTGGATCAACCGGTGCTTCCACATATGCACCATATCTAGAAAATGCAATTAAAGATCTTAATCTGAGTTGCCAAACTATCTTTTGGATCAATATAGACTCCCGCATGAGCAAAATTCATAAACTATGCAGTTAAAACAAGAATAAAACATAAGAGATTGTGGAAAAGGATTATATTGAATGAAGAATTCATAGAGAATTAAGCATACATTACACCCAACCTCGTGAATGAGGGAGTTAGCTAGTCCTAGACATAATGAATGCAAGACTATTTTTAAATTGAATGCCTCCAGCCTTCAGAATGACCTTTTACCTTTAAGTGTAGAGAAGTTTCTTTCTCTCCAAGTGTGTCTCCCTCTCTCCCTAGAGGGGGTTTTCCTTAAAAGGGTTGTTTATTCCTATAAGGGTTGTGTCTTTCACCTTTGTTAGACCCATTATTTATAGATCTTTTGAATTGGACTAGGCTTACAATTTTGTACTTGATTTTGTATTGGAATATCTTGAATATATATCTTTTAATATTTTGAAGCTCAATATCTTTGAAATATTCTTCAAATATTCTGTCTAGTTATTGAAGTAACCAACTTGGTGGATAACTAATTTTGTTGATATTCTTTTAATATTTAGTACTCCATTGATTATGTTGATAATCTTCCTCAATCTCTATGATTTTCACTCTGCAAAATATAAACCAAATATTCATCTTGATTGAAGTAACCAACTTGATGGATAATTGATTTTGTTGATATTCTTTTAATATTCAGTACTCCACTGATTATGTTGATAATCTTCCTAAATCTCTGATATTTTTACTTATATTCAAAATGTAAACCAAATATTTTTTTTCAAATTTATTAAATGAAACCTGAAATATATGAAAAGATAATAATAAAATAACAATAAAAAATTAAAATAAACAAAAATAAAAACGTGATAATGTCAATTATCATAATACCACAAACTTAAACATTTTCATCTCCTCATGAAAGTTTAGAATTATGGATTAGAAAACTCAAACCAACTAATCAAAACATTTCAAGAACGCATGACTTCTCAATCCTAATTGTGTCACAACAAAGATGATAATTGTAGCTTCAGAGTTCACGACAGCATAACATGAATTAATTTATCCATTTTAATCCTCAATCAATATAAGAAATAATATCCAGACAATTGAAATAACTCATAAAGTTAAGTTTTTCACTCAGCGCACATGTGTATAGTAATAATTACTCACATTCAGCATGTTATAAAACCACTTCATCAAATTTTTCCCACCATCTAATTTATAAAAATCACACAATTGGTAAGAATAAAAGGACTTCACAGGCTTGTGAAAACTGCACTACTTTAGAAAACAAAGTCAGATACCTTATAAAACTTGTGCTAGATTCACAAGAGAAAAAAGGAATTTAGAAGCTTTTCTTAGCTCTCAAAATTGTATTGTTGGAAAGGCTGGAATTGGTTACAATTCCTTTAGTGAAAAGAATGTATAGAAGTTTGCTAATTTCTTTTCCACTAGCAAATCAAGTGATATATCTTTTACTGCTTGTAATTATTGTATGAGAAAATGAATTGTTTCTAAGAAATGCAAAGCAAGAAAATATGATGTACCCAAGGTATATTTGAAATTGATTCCAAACGAACCAAGAAATGATTAACCATGTTGTAATATGAATCTGTTTTGCAGGTCATAAAGAGTGACAAGAAAGATTTTAGATACCTAGATAATGGGTGCTCAAGGCATATGACAAGTGATTAAACAAAATTTTAGTTGAGTTTGAAGGATGAAGGATTTATAACTTATGGAGAAAAAAAACAAAGGTAAAATACTTGAACTTGGAATTATAAGCATTGGATCCTCATTTAACATGAAAAACGTACTCTTAGTTGAAGGATTAAAGCATAGTCTGATAAGTATAAGCCAACTTTGTGATAAGGGATATAAAACAATGTTTAAATTTAGTCATTGTCTTATCTTTGATGCATATGGTAGCACTGTGTTAATAGGGAAATAATTAACAATATATACTTGTTTGATTTGCATCATGCATCAAATAACATACATTGTTTTCTTACAAAAAAAGATGGCTCATGGTTATGGCATAGAAGACTTTGTCATATTCATATGCAACATTTACAAAAATTGAATAGAAAACAACTGGTTGAAGGACAACCAAAATTTAAGTTTGAGAAGAATAAAGTGTGTGAAGCATGCCAAAAGGGAAAGTAAACTAAGGTCTCTTTAAAACCTAAAAGTTGTATTTCAAATGAAAGACCTTTAGAATTGCTTCACATGGACCTATTTGGACCTTCAAGAACCATGAGTCTTGATGGGAACTTCTATGGATTGGTCATATTCAATGATTTCTCTAGGTTTACATGGACATTATTATTAGCATAAAAAATTATACTTAACAAGCTTTCAAAAGAGTTGCCAAAGTCTTAGAACATGAAAAGAGTTATGTACCATATGGGCTGGTCGGCTTGTCAACCATCGACTAGCTAGGGAGATTGTATTCCCCTAGCAATCAAGTTGCGACGCTGGACATGTGAAAATGTGAAACTTTGACCAATCACCGGTCAGGCAAGTGGCGATCACTTTGGAGATTAGGAAAATATGTGTAACAACAACCAACCATCAACCGACCAAGTGGCGATCACTTCAGAAATTATGAAAATATGTGTAACATCGACCGAACAATCGACCTAGTATGAGCAGCAACGCCTTGCTGAGAAGTAGAGATGGCAAATAAACCTGCCCTCGTGGGTATTGCCTGAACCCGTCACCGTTTTGACGGAGAATCCCGCATTGACTGGGTATGGGTATGGGTATAGAGAATCTCCAACTTTTTCAATTGGGTATGGGGATGGGTATGGGGATGTACATATCCCCGCCATAATACACGTCCCCGTTTAAGTTATTAAAATATTCACAATTAATTAACTATATATATTGTATCACACCAAGCCAACTTAACAAAATAATGATAAAACGATCACCATACCAAAGCATTCAAGTAACCGGCCTAGGCTGGCCTAACTGGCCAAAACCGGTAACCTAGACGTCTAGAGGAACAACCTGCCTAAGATAGCACATGAGCAACACAAACCGCCAAGGATAGTAGTCGGTTTAGGCCGACAACCTCAATATACTTAGTAAAATCGAAGCACCCCGTGTTCAATAGGTCCTAAGGGCATGGGTTAGGGCCTAGGCCCACTTACAGCCCAAGCTAGAGCCCAAGCCAAGGCCCGGCCCATGGGATAACTAGACATAATTAATGCTCTATAAATACACGTGGACCCCAGTAATTAAAGGTACGCATTCATTAATCACAGATTTGACCTTTTGAGAGTTTTGACTCACTTGAGCTTCAGAGTCCCTTCTGCAGGTAACCCCTCCTAGGTCCAAACCAACATGTACCAACCGGGAAGAGACCAACTGAGGAGATAGCGGACTACATGGGTAAGGTGACGCTTGTGCCTAACTTATATGTTTGTTCTCTGCAGGAACAATTAGCGCCCACCGTGGGGCACAAGACGAACACCTTTAGTACCCATTTTTCTCCGAAGATGGTTTCCACCCGCAGCAGAGCTGGAGTCAACAAGCAGGCAGATGCTGGTCCCTCAGGACCTGCTGGCATCACCCCTGACTTAACCGCCATCCTGGATGGCCAAGCGAAGATGCAACAAGAGCTGGCAGATCTGAAGAAGCGCAGTGCTGATGAGATGGAGGAGCTGCGGCAAGAGAACTCTCGCCTTAGGCGAAAGATTGAGGCTGATCCTACCTTGAAGGGAAAGGCCAAAGAAGCCTCTGAGGCTGCAGGGTCCCCAGCCTTCCAGCCCATAGAGGAAGAAAGCGAATACAACCCCACCCCTCACACCTTCACCACCACCCAACAAACACCGATCCCCTTCACCCACCCCACTCACTTTCCATCCACTCAACCAGGACATACCGCAGCCCCAACCCCTACCGCCACCCTCCCTACCACCCAGATCCCCTACAACATACCCACCACCCTGCACACCACACATGTTCCACAATACCTCCCAACAGCCCACATCCCCCCTCACAATCTTACCTCCACCTTCCCCGCTATGATCAACCATCCCATCCCACCTCATCTGCTCCCTCCCCACTAGCCCAGGCGTCGTCACCCTTTCACCGACTTCATCGCCAACACCCCTCTACCTGCCCAATGGGAACCCTTCACTTTGGACCGCTATACTGGTGAGACCGACCCTGACGAGCACCTCAAAGTCTATATCACTCATGTCGCCCTGTACACGTCCCAAGACGCAGTATTCTGCAAAGCCTTCCCCACCACCCTCAAGGGCCCTGCCCTGGAATGGTTCACAACCCTTCCGCCTTACTCCATCAACAACTTGACGTCCTTTCACACATGTTCTCCACCCATTGTGCTGGCAGCCGTCCACACCAAACTACCACAATCTCCCTCCTGGGCATTAGACAAGAACAAGGCGAACCATTCAGAGCATTCATAGATCGCTTCAGTAAGGCAGCTCTCCGCACCCCACACCTCAACTAGGAGATGATCCTCCAGTGCATGGCACTTACCCTACAACCCGGCCCCTTCGCCAACAATGTCTACCTCCACCCACCTGCCTCTATGCACGAACTTGAATTGCGTGCAGCCAACTATGTCCGCATGGAGGAAATGCAGACCCTCCATACCAAATTTTGCAATGACTATGCAGCCACCACCGCCAACCCTACCCCGCAACCCCCCTTGATACCCACCTACGCGAGCCCTGTCGACCTTGTTTCACCAGATATTCCCCTCTTACCGTAGCCCGCTCCCGCATCCTCGATGAAGCCCTACAAGCTGACCTCATCCCTCCACCACGCAAGACAACCACACCTCCTAACGCGGATATGACCAAGTATTGCCGCTACCACCGCAACCATGGCTAAACTACAGAAGAATGCAAAGCACTTCAGGACAAGTAGAAAAACTGGTCTGTGCTGGCCATTTTCGTCGCTTCATCCGCCGAGATGATCATTCCTCTCGATCCCGCCACCCCCTCGCTCCGACCACAGACGCCCCCACACAACTCCCATCACGACAGACGCCCAGCCTAACCCGCCATCCAAGCACTCGAACCAGCCCACACCGACATCACCCCCGCTGACCCTCCTCTCCATGGCACCATCAACACCATCTCTGGAGGCTTCGCTAGTGGAGGATCCACCTCTTCTGCCAGAAAGAAACACCTACGCCATATCCAATCCATCAATCATATCACCCATTCCCACCACAGACGTTGTATGCCTCCCATCATCTTCACAGATAACGACTTTCATGGCCTTGACCATCAACAAGATGACCTTATGGTCATCACTGTTGAAATCAAAAATTACGCCGTTAAGAAAGTCCTCGTCAACCAGGGTAGCTCCGTCGACATCCTCTACTGGGCCACCTACCAAAAACTCCAACTCCCGGACACTGCTATGGTCCCGTATGACGAACCAATCTACGGCTTTTCTGGCGAACAGGTATCCACTCGCAGCTACATCGACCTTCACACCGTGTTTCACGACGGAACCCAAACCAAAACCATCCCATTTCGCTTCCTTATCGTCGACGCACCAACATCCTACAATGTCCTCCTGGGTCATCCTACCCTCAACACCCTTGGCGCTGTTGTCTCCACCCCCCACTTGGCCATGAAGTTCCCTTCTCTTTCTGGTGATATCTTCACCGTCCACTACGATCAACGCTTGGCACGCGAATGCTACATGGCCAGCCTGCACCCACAACTCCCAATTCAAGAAATCAACCACATTGAACGACCACCTGACTTCGGCATAGCCCTATCCGACGAAGATCTAGACCCCAGAGTAGGCCGGGATGTTCGTCTCAAACTAGTTGAGGAAACCTCCCCTCTAGAGCTTCCCAATGACCACACCATCAACCTAGGCACCGGTTTAAACTTTGACGAGCGTGTCATCATCATACCCATCCTCATCAGCAACACATACCTTTTCGCCTGGTCAACCGCTAACCTACCTGGGGTGGACCCTCTAGTAGCATCCCACAAACTATCCATTTACAAAGAAGCCCGATACGTCTCCCAGAAAAAACGCAAACTTGGCGAAGAACGCCGGCTAGCGACTAAGGTCGAGGCCGACAAATTGCTAAACGCAAGATTCATAGAAGAAGCTCAATACACCACTTGGCTTTCTAACGTAGTCTTGGTGAAGAAAGCCAATGGCAAATGGCGGATGTGTGTGGACTACACGGATTTGAACAAAGCCTGCCCTCACGATGCCTACCCTCTGCCCAATATTGACCGACTTGTTGACAGCGCGGCAAGAAATAAGGTGCTCAGCTTTTTAGGTGCATATTCTGAGTACAACCAAATCCCCATGGCCGCATCTGACATGAACAAGACCGCCTTCATCACAAACGATGCCAACTATTTCTACAGAGTCATGCCCTTTGGTCTTAAAAACGTTGGAGCAACCTACCAACGGCTAATGGACAAGGTCTTTAGTCATCTAATGGGACAATGTGTCGAAGTATATGTTGACGACATGGTTGTCAAATCTCCAAGCCACCATCAACATGCCGAGGACCTCTCGGCTGTCTTCTCCGCGCTATGCCAATACAACCTCCGCCTCAACCCTGACAAATGTGTATTCGGCGTCGACCGTGGTAAATTTCTTGGGTTTATGTTGACCCAACGCGGCATAGAAGCCAATCCCAAAAAATGCAAGGCCATTATTGAGATGCGCAGCCCCACTACCATCAAAGAGGTCCAATGCCTCATAGGTCGCCTCACAACCATTTCCCGTTTCCTACCCAAACTGGCCGAACAAACCCAACCCATCATTCAACTACTAAAGAAATCCACCCGGTTCACGTGGACTAACGATTGTGAATAAATCTTCCAAAAACTGAAAACAACCCTTACCTCGCCACTTATCCTCCACAAGCCGGACACTCACCAACCCCTCCTTGTATACATCATGGCCACCGACCACACCGTCAACGTCGCGCTCGTCCAAGAAATAGAAGGCACGCATCATCTTGTCTACTTCGTTAGTAGAACGCTGCAAGATCCTGAAACCAGATATCAAATGATGGAGAAACTAGCCATATTCTTGGTCCACGCAGCCCGCCGTCTACGCTCATACTTCCAAAACCACAGCATCACCGCCAAAACCAACTACCTAATCCAAAAAATATTGCAAAAACCAGATCTAGCCGGACGGATGTCATCATGGGCCTTCAAGCTGTTGGAATTCAACATCCGCTATGAACCCCATGGCCCCATTAAAGCCCAATGTCTCTTAGACTTCGTCAACAACCTCTAGCACACACGCACAGAGGACCAGTGGACGCTTCATGTAGATTGTTCCTTAAATCCAAAAGGTGTCGGCGCTGGCATCATGATAGAAGGCCCTAACAACATCCTCATCGAAAAATCCCTTCACTTTGCCTTCAAAACATCAAACAACCAAGCCGAATACGAAGCTATCCTCGCCAGCCTTTCCCTTGCCCGCGAAGTAGGTGTCAAGACGCTAACATGCAAAACCGACTCCAAGCTTACTGTAGGACACCTAAATGACGAGTTCCAAATTAAAGACCACATCCTTCTACAATATTACCATCTGGTCCGTGCAATCATTCAATCTGCCTTTGAACGAGTCCGCATCGAACACATCCCAAGGACCAACAACATTAGAGCCGACATCCTCTCCAAATTGGCCAGCACCAAATTAAAAAGCCGTCATTGATCCCTATTACAGCAAATATTATCTACGCTCTCCATCACACATACCTGTCAAAACCTAACCCACGCCCCAGCTGACAACATCACCCCCTCCCAAAGCCATAATGGTACCACCCCCTATATCCAGTACCTAAAAATCGGCAACCCCCCTCAAGATGTGGACAAAACTTGGCTGGCTAAGGCCGCCAAGTATACCATGATAGGCGATGACCTTTACAAACGCGGGTACGGCCAACCCCTCCTCAAATGTGTCACGGCAGAGCAAGCACAGTATATTATTAAAGAGCTACACGAAGGCATTTGTGGCTATCATTCCGGCACACGTACCATGGCTACCAGAGTTCTTAGAGCCGGGTACTTCTGGCTGACTATAGAAGCAGACTGCCATGATTATGTCAGAAAGTGCAAACCATGCTAGAAATATGGCAACCTTATCCACCAGAAACAAGAACAACTACACCACATACTATCCCCATGGCCATTCGCTAAGTGGGGAATGGATATTCTCGGCCCCTTCTCACCCGGCAAAGGGCAGGTGAAATTCCTAATTGTAGCCGTCGACTACTTCACCAAATGGATAAAAGCCAAGCCGCTAACCACCATCACGGCCCAGCTAGTTCAGCAATTAGTTTGGAAAAATATTATATGCAGATATGGTGTTCCACATACCATCATCACAGACAATGGCCGACAATTTATAGATAAGGAGCTAGCCAAGATCTACGTTGGCCTGGGCATCAAACACATCACAAGTTCTGTAGAACATCCACAAACCAATGGACAAGCAGAGAAGACAAATAAAGTTATCCTAGTAGAGCTACGCAAGAGATTAGATACCACCAAAGGCCGATGGCCCAAAGAGTTAGTAGAACTGTTATGGGCTTACAGGTGCACCCCTCAATCATCAACAAACGAATCCCCATTCAGCCTAGTTTACGGTGCAGACGCCATGATACCGGTTGAGATTGGCAAACCATCCCTACGCCGGGAACTATACGACCCAACCCACAACCACCAAAACATGGCTATGCATCTCGACCTCCTACTCGAACTCAGAGAAAAAGCCCAGATACGCAATTTAGCTGCTAAACGACGAGCTGCCAGAAAGTATAACGCAAACCTATGTCCACGATCATTCGCAATCGGGGACTTAGTATGGAGAATGGCCAGCAGCGCAAGAAAGAAGGATGGCAAGTTCTCCGCCAACTGGGATGACCCATACCGCATACGTGAAGACACATGAGGTGGAACTTATCGCCTCGAACATCTGTCTGGGGAGGAGATACCCAATACTTGGAACGTGTCCCACCTCAAGTTCTATTTCAATTAAATGTATGTTGTATTAAACCGAACGCTTGTAACCCTGGGTGTACTCTTTTTCCTCACCTAGTCTTTTTTCCCTAAGGAGGGTTTTGGCCAGGGAGATTTTAACGAGGCACCCCATATTCAATAAATAAAACAAAGGGTTCTCAAACTGTACAACTCTCCCATGTTTTTACTATTTAATCCGTTTAAGTTCCCCACCCTTACCACAAGTAAGCGGCCTGGGTCGAACACCCTCAACTTGTGATTAATTCGTTTAAGTTCCCCACCCTTACCACAACTAAGCAGCCTGGGTCGAACACCCTAAACTTGTGATTAATTCGTTTAAGTTCCCCACCCTTACCACAACTAAGCAGCCTGGGTCGAACACCCTAAACTTGTGATTAATTCGTTTAAGTTCCCCACCCTTACCACAAGTAAGCAGCCTGGGTCGAACACCCTTAACTTGTGTTTAATTCGTTTAAGTTCCCCACCCTTACCACAAGTAAGCGGCTTGGGTCGAACACCCTTAACTCGTGATTAATCCGTTTAAGTTCCCCATCCTTACCACAAGTAAGTGGCCTGGGTCGAACACCCTCAACTTGTGATTAATCCATTTAAGTTCCCCACCCTTACCACAAGTAAGCGGCCTGGGTCGAACACCCTTAACATACAATCGAACGCGCCATACATACACCACAAATCATCAAAATCCATCATACACAATAACATACAGAACCTTAATCGCATTTTACATAAATGCAAGAATGTACCAATGTAACGTAATGTGCCAAATATTACAGACATAGGCTCAAATAATATTCTCGAATCAATAAAAACCGAGATCCTATTCTGCTGCATCAAGGGCCACCTCCTCGGCATCGCCCGTTCCTTTCTCCTCTTCAACCGCCTTCTCCTCCGCCTCCTCATCCGCACTGCTTTCGTCTTCCTTGACAAACTTTCCGTCAATAATGTCCTTATTCACATCGAACTTTAAGTCCGTGATCTCCACATCCTGATGGAAAAAGGCCGCTTGACGCAATCCCTTCTCAAAGCCGTTGATGTGCTCTTGTATAATACAATTTTTCAAGTCGTCAAGCTCACCCACGGCACCGTCATACTTCTCTTTCAATTCGTCATAATCTTCCTCCAACTCCCCTATCCTCTTATTCAATTTTCCCTCTAAATCCAAACAACGAACCTTCCACGTTGCCAACCTCTTTCTCTCTTCTTCCCAACCCTACTTCTCCTTCTTCAATGCAGCCTTCTCTTCCTCAAGCTTGTCGACTTTCCCCTGCAGCTCTTCCACCTTCTCCCGACCTCCCTCCTTCACCTCCCGTCAATATAAAGACCCTACACGGCGACTTAATATCAAGGCTTTGCTCCCAAATTCCACCATTGTCCTTACGATATGATCCGCCTCCATACCATCAATTGAGTTTATAATGGTATTTGGGAGGTTGATCGTGATATCCTTTCTCATAGATATTTTCGGCAACTCAATTAAGCCAAACTCTGGTCCTTTCTCCCCACTAGCCGATCCTGCCCCACTGGCCGACCACGCCCCGAGCAAGACCGCCCTCACTTTCTTCACATCTTTCCCCTTGTCGGTGCGAGGCGGCAACTCAGCTTTCCTTTTCGTTCCACCATGTACATGCACTTCCACCACAGACTCTTGCAAATTGGGAATGTCAACTTTCCCAGCTGCCTTAGCCTTAGCGGCCATCTCCTTCCTCAGCGACTGGAAGAGCGCCAAATTCTTCTTCCCTGATTACGCCATGTGCCCTACAATAACACATTAAACCCCAGATTAAAACAACTTAGAATCATTAACACAGTTTAAGTAACAAACAGATACCTCCAATATCTATAATCGGATGCACCGAATTATAAACTCTAACTAAGCCCTTAGTGGGCAACTTATCAACAAACTTCATTAAGATCTCCACCACCTCCTTATCCCCTGCCGACAACTCATCGGTCCCCATATCCTTGTACCGAGAAGGGGTACCCATCCAGCTAAATGGGAATTTTGTACTCCCATCTGCGTTCAAAAAATAAGGCTTGCCTTCTTCCTTCAACACAACTTTAAAGTACCTGTCCTTAAAGTGCTTGAAAGACTGGGAAAATGCGTCCAATCTGCTGATACTAGGACGACTTATCAGAGACAGCCAAGTAGTCGGCTGGCGGGGTCCGGTGTCATAAAAGTACAGGAAAGCGTAAGGAGAAGGCTCCAGGTATAGAGATTGGCACAAGATGCGAAAGGCTTGCAAGTAAGCCCAACTATTTGGGTGCAACTGTGTAGGTGCCACGTTCAGCGCGCACAACACACCCATAGTGAAATCATCTAACGGTAGCCGCACATGTAGCTGAGAAAAGTGACACATGTACATGTAGAAGAACTTCTCCGTAGCCCTCTCCTGGCCGTGACACACACGGTCAATAGCGCTAACCCTCTCCAGGGAAACGATATCCTCGCTTACACCCTTTGAGATGACAGACGTATAGTTCAGCCAGGAGTTCAATAAGCGAGACCACCGAAATAAAGATGATTGGTTGCGGACATCGCCAGCCACCCACCCATAACCACCTTTGGCCGGCCAGTCACTCTCGGCCAACTCCTCAGGGGGATCTTCTCGGACCTCCCTCACCGTTTCCATGGGGATCCCACTTACCATACATCCAGAACTGGTACCCTCTTCATCAACTTGCCTACCTCTACTCCTCTCCGACCCCATACTCTCACTACTAGATGTGGACAACGACACGCTATCGCTACTAGACATACCTTTTCTTGTCTTTTCGGAAAGATGTCGGTTGAAATTGGGAACTAGTCGGACAGGTAAACGCACACAAGACTTCTGAATACGAAACTCTCGCAAATGAACCAAGTAAACCCTCACTTGTTTTGAAATCCATATTTATAGGCCAGAATCCCAAACGGCAAAAACTCCTTCCCGCCAAAACAACAACTCATACCAATCGACACCATCATTACAAGAGACGTGACTCTTAAAAACGACAGCGCCAGAACTTCCTGATTTGACCCCTGACACCCCTTCACCTACCTTCAAACGGTTACCACTTTTCAGCCTTAACACTGTTCATCACACTTAAAGGCTGGGAGACTGGTGTATCACACCTAGCCGATTCTGCTAGCATATCAACACATATCACCCTTGACCGACACCTATGTCGGTCAAGGCTGGGGGACTAGTGTACCACACCAAGCCAACTTAACAAAATAATGATAAAACGATCACCATACCAAAGCATTCAAGTAACCGGCCTAGGCTGGCCTAACCGGCCAAAACCGGTAACCTAGACGTCTAGAGGAACAACCTGCCTAAGACAGCACATGAGCAACACAAATCGTCAAGGAAAGTAGTCGGTTTAGGTCGACAACCTCAATATACTTAGTAAAATCGAAGCCCCCCGTGTTCAATAGGTCCTAAGGGTCTGGGTTAGGGCCTAGGCCCACTTACAGCCCAAGCTAGAGCCCAAGCCAAGGCTCGACCCATGGGATAACCAGACATAATTAATGCTTTATAAATACACGTGGACCTCAGTAATTAAAGGTACACATTCATTAATCACAGATTTAACTTTTTGAGAGTTTTGACTCACTTGAGCTTTGGAGTCCCTTCTGCAGGTAACCCCTCCTGGGTCCAAACCGACATGTACCAACCGGGAAGAGACCAACTGAGGAGATAGCGGAGTACATGGGTAAGGTGACGCTTGTGCCTAACTTATCTGTTTGTTCTCTGCAAGAACATATATATATATATATATATATATATATATATATATATATATATATATATATATATATATATATATATATATATATTATTTCTTTATTTCTTCTAATTATTTGGTTTGTCATGAAACTCATTATCATCTCAATTATATTTTTCATCTTATCATAATATTTATGTAATTATGTTAAAAATATGTATTTTCTATTATTTTTTAATATTTTTATTTATTGTATATTTTTATTTTACATGAGAATGTTCAATACTCTCAATTTAAGTATTTAATAGGACAAACCTTTCATGTACTAGGGAATATAATTTTTTTTTACTTATTATTATTAGTTTTTGTTTCATTTGAAGAACTTTTTTGTTTCGCTAAAACATTTTTTGTTCTTTCTTAACAATTGAGTATATATGTTGATATTTGAAACGTTTTCTTAGATCTCTAAGATATTTTTCAACTTATCATACCCTTAATTATACATTTGTTTTCCTTTGTGCGATTTTTTTCAATAGTCTCTCAAATTGTTTCTAAAAATTTGTTAATTTTTTAATGTTTTTATTTGTTGTTTATTTTCATTATATAGAATATTATTTCGATATATTTTATCTAATTATTTTTTATTTTCTAACTCATTATCAATCATACTATAATTTTTTCACTATACTTGTATAAATAACTTTTATTTACTACGATATAAAAATTTAATGTAATTGTCATGAATATTTTTTTATCACCATCCAACATAATTGAAGTTCAAAAGATACAAGATCTATGTTAAATTTTTTTTATTATGATTATTATTTGTTCTTTGTATCATTTTGATCAAGTGATGTATTATAACTTTTATTAGTATATACTAGTGGCGGAACTTGGCCAAAAATTTTTAGGGAGCCAAATTATATTTGTTATATATAAATTATTTTTTTTATTAAACCAGGTCATCCGCTTGGTTTTTTACTAAAAAGATAGCACGGTAAGCAATATGCAACATCTTTTAATGGCGAATACTCTAATCATGAAGGAAATAAGCTAAACCATGTGTACTGAAATCTTCTTGGATGATCATCTTTACCAGATAATGAATAATTTTCTAGACGCATTTGATATGGACCGCATTTTAGATAAGCCCTTCGTACCTCATCAATTTGATTTGGTGCATATTGCCAAATTTGAAGACGCTTTCCCGGACCACGTTCTAAAGTATTTTCAAATTCATTATGTGTAACTTTAGGAGTTTTAGAGAGTTGTTTTTCATTTTCTTCAATATTTGGATTCTCATGAAGTTTCTCAATTTTAGATGACGTAGATGCATTTTTTTCATCTTCATCACAAGCCTTCCTCTTGAGAAAAGAATTAATTCTTTTACTCTTTATAATAATTTTTCTAATATAAATTTTTCACCTCTCACCTATTTACACAAAGATAAAATTATGAATACCCCAGATTAAATCTTAAAAGCAAGACTCAATATTTTAAGAAAACTAATAACTTCTAAATGATTAGCTTCCCTTACCTTAGAGTAAATTCTTAAGCTTGTTCTTCCCTTACACAACTTCAAAGCCTAAAATAGCTTTATCTACACAAAGAAGAGTTTGATCAACAATTAAAGCATGATTTTATGATCTCTAACAAATAGAGATATGCCTAGAGCGTAGAAAAGCCACTTACAAGAGAAAAACATATTGTTTCAAAAAAAAAAAGGAAAAGATGAACTTACTCAAAAGAAGAAATTGTTCGGTCCAAAATGTTCATGAACTCTTCAATTTTGCCGTAGTGCAATTTGATTTTGA
>Ga0209589_1000302_pt1 | contig 63435 bp, 37 predicted proteins | sample CowpeawhiteBW_FD_187525 | JGI IMG/M metagenome (GOLD analysis project Ga0209589, IMG submission 187525) | Root nodule microbial communities of legume samples collected from California USA - Cow pea white BW (SPAdes) (version 2) | ecosystem: Host-associated > Plants > Roots > Nodule | place: USA... | reverse complement strand
TATTATCTAGTGGATTGAGATAAGGCAGAGTTGGTGTTAATTTGGTGGCCTATGATAAGTGAAATTGCGTTTGAATCAAGGATGTCAATACGGTTTTAATCACTGTAGCATTTAATTTAATCTATTGATTAGCATTCTGAATCTGTTTGCCAACCCCCCCTGTGTTTTATTGTTGTGTTCATCTGGAAATTTCGCTTTGAATGAAAATATTGGTCGTTGGGAGACGACTTGGTTCACTTTCATGTACTGCATTTAATATGATTTAATTTGGTGGGGTACGGCCTCTATCAGTAATCACCCGAGCATATCTCAATCCAATCAATTTGCTATAACTCATAATTATTTGTACATGGTTCCAAGTATATGATAAATCAAGTAGTCTAATCTCAACCATTTGCTCATTCAGTACTAAGAAAGAGTTATTAACCCAATGTCACATAATCAATCAATGTTTTCTCTATACTTTAATTCGTACCAAAATTTTTATTCAGTTCTCTTCCCATTAAGCTGCACCATTTTAATATGGATTTCTTATCACACCAAGGCTTGACAATTCCCAATTCCAAGATCACTAGTCCTAAAGGAACTATTCTTTCTAGCATGTAAAATTGTTGGTAGGATTAGCATTTCCCTGTCATTTAACCTCCTGCTTTCACCACTAGAGGTTTATTACCTCTTTGGCATCAATTTACTCCAAGTACATCCTCCCAATCCATCCTTTGCCTATATCATCACTCAACCACCCATTTTCTTTATTTCCATCATGAAGTAATGTTAACTTTCCTTTCAACTCATGATCCTAGTTATCACCCTCACAGCCAATATGCCAATTTTTCCAGAAAACAGCCCTGATCCTCTACTATCACCTAGCAGCCAATAAGATGCCGCCAGGCAGCGCGTCAGTTCCTGGAAAATTCCAGGTTTCCCTACGTCCTGGGCCACTCTTCTGTCTTAACATTCAATTCCAGCAACTCACGCACTATTCCATGGTTCCCCATCAACTTATTTCTAGTTGTACACTCAACCAATCATATTACACCAAGCCATCCAAATTTGTAATTGAATCATATCTCACGACTCATGATTCATTCATTAATTTAACCCAATCATATCATGATTATACTCCAAATTCAATTCTTATTCATCATAGTTATAACAATACGATTCACATCACGTTTTCCACAAGATTAGCCACCCCACTAGAGCCTCACAGTACCATGCCGGTTCGCAAAACACGCAAAGCAGGGACAAACTTCACGCATCGCCTGGCGAGTTCCCCATCATCGCCATGCGGTTCATAATAGAATCTTGAAAATTGGGTAGGAAACAATATATCGCTTGGCGGCACACTCTGAACCGCCAGGCGATTTCTGGGCAGAAACCCAAAAACTACGAAAAATAGCGTTAGAAGGGGGAAAAATTCATGCAGTTATACATGGAAGTACATAATCATTCAAACACGAAATAAAACACAAGAAACAGCTCCCCTAACCTGGATTCCTTGCTCCAAATTCGAAACTGATGTGTGTATTCAACCCAAAGACTCTCTTCACCTTTGTTTCTCCTCTAACAATGGCTTCACTCCCAATTCTCTTTACAACCAACACCAACTCGCTCAATTCCTCTGCTCAGTGACTAACACAAAATTGCACACCTATCCTCACCTCTAATTCCCTTCTCTTTCTGTGTTAATACACTCTTAATTACCCTTTACTCCATATAAAACGAAAATTAACTAAAAATTGGTGTAATGATGGTTTTTGAATGATTATAAGCAGTGTGTTTTCAGTCCCCAAAGTTGCCTCCCTTGGCTGCTAGGGTTCCTAAACCCTAACATATCCATGCAAAAAAAAAAAAGAAGTTTGGCAAAAAGGAAGTTTAGTTTTGTTCTTAGCAAGGTTTGGACACACCACCACCTAATTACAAAGTCAATACACAACCAATTCAACCAAATCATGTTTCGTGATAATTCTTATAATTTTAGGATTACATTATCACCACTCGCATTCAAATATATCAACAAAATAATGCACAGATCAAAATAACACATAATTGGCATAAATAGGACTCAAACCCAAGTCCTTTCACAAACTAAAGTACTCTCAACCACTTGAGCTAGTACTTCTCCACATCATAACACTATGCATTAAATGGCTTAAAGGCTTCTATTACCCGCATTTATTAAATAATTATTTAATTAACTATTTAATTTTCTCGGGTCTTACATTCATAATACGGTATTGGAAGGAGCTTGGTTCATAGTGGATCATTGTTGATTACGAAAGTAATGTTCACAATGTTACCTACAACATGGATATTCACACTCCAATCATCACCTAAGGTTCGAATGATTTAAGATCTTTCTATGCAGATCAGTCTGACAAATTGATTGTGTTAAAATACGTCGAAAATTCTTCTTTCCAAATCCACGTCTATACACGTTCTTCCGACTCAATAATCAAAGCCAACTTCTTGAACAATCTTTCCATCCGTCGTCCTCTACATATGTCAAAGTTAATTCATTTTGAAGTTGAACTATCCAGATACTATTGTTAAGCCAGCCACTTGGTTAGTTTTTTTTTTTATTAATATTTATTTACCTGCCTTCTTAATAAGTAAGATCTCTTAACATTATTTTTGCAGTATTTGAAAAAAGAATTTGCGAGTTATTTTCAAAACAGTGGACTTTCATCTGTTGTTCTACATGGACCAAGGGGCGAAGTCAAATGTAAATTGATCATAAGACCGACGTTTGTTAAGATAAGAGCTCGCTGGAAAAATTTTAGTAATCTTCATCAACTATCTGCAGAGGATCACCTTGAACTATTTTTTGAAGTTGAAAGTTATAGAACAAGCATACATATCAAAGTACTGTATCCACTAATTTGGTTTTAAATTTGAACATTTTGTATTTCATTTTTGTTAATCTTCTTTTATATATATATATATATATATATATATATATATATATATATATATATATATATATATATATCTATATATATATATATGAATATATAAGAAGATTTAAACTGGACTTATATTTTGTATCTTATTATATATATATATATATATATATGTGTGTGTGAAGTTATGTGTTTTTTTCGTTTTATGTTATATAGTTTTCTCAACGTAATTATTATAATTTTTAAGTTGTTTGATCAAATAAATGTAAATCAGAACATTAAGTTTTACAACATTCGCATTCCAAGACCATTATACTTAAATCTTAAATTTTTAATATTTAATAAAAATTAGAGAAGTATGAAAGATTGGAACGCATTGGAAATAACCATTTATCATTACCACAACTCACTGGAAATCTCTTCATTTTACCAAACGTTTTGTATTCTAGCGCATTAAAATAATGCTTCGAATTAACTTCAAATCAACGTGTCAATCAGTATTCCAACGCATTAATTTTTGCACTGCTCAAGATAATGATGATTAAACTGCTCCATCATCTCCCACATGTATTCATTATTAAACTTCTTTAGATAACCACATTAAATACGATATCCGGTTCCAAGACACAGTTCAATTTTTTAAACATTTTATTCATTATGTTTTTCACTTCTCAAGATAATGATGATTGCACTGTCCAGACTGTCCAGACTTTTCAATTCAAATACTTAATATTTGTACCATGAAAACGCGTTGATCACCATTACGGTGCTTCACATTTCAGAAGGCATATACGTTTCTAAATTTGAACTTATCTTCTCTACTTCACATTTTAGAAGGCATATACATTGCATTACTAACCAGACACTGCAATTTTAAGAAGTTCTTCTCCATTATGGAAAGGTATGGATGTTAAACTTTTAAATTTTTATGAACAACACGCTATTATCACCTATACTTCTCTTCACATTTCGAAAGACATTAACGTTATTAATTTTGAAAGTATCTTCTCTGTTTCATCATCATCATCATCTTTGTTTCATTTTAAAAGATTGAGTTTTTTGACAATTTTTTTTCAATTACCAAAACCTATGCATGTTCAGTTTATAATTTGGGTAACCAGATGTCTTTATAATTGGTTTTGTTCATCATCTTCAACAATTCATATTACACTGTTTCACCACTGTTTTTAACAATTTGTTCTCCATTCAAGAAATATATGCATGTTAAAATCAACATTTTTTTAATATATTATGATATACTACAATCTCAATGAACACCATCTCTTTTTCAAAGCAACTAAAATTTTTTATACCATCCATTTAGAGATCGGTTCTGTTTTTTCCAAAAAAAAATTATATCTTAACTATTTAACAAATGACCACTACACAATGCATACTTGGTGAAAAATCCATACTTGCCGCAAAGTGGAAGGGTGGATTCTTTATTATTTTCATCGAAGACCAGGTTTTTATGAAGTTGCTTTCTTATAAATTATTTACCATTATTCTTATCTGATTTTCGTTAACTAATCTTTTTTTATGAACTTGCTTTTTTTTCAAGGAATTTGGGTTCGTCAACCGATTGTTTGTCATTACATTAGGCCATGAACTGGGGCCATGTTGGACTATTTTTGATAACAAGGGTAATGTTCACCGTGTTACCTTCAACATGGATATTTATAATCCGAGGATTACTGATGGTTGGGTTGATATAAGAAAGTTTTATCAGTTAAAACCACCCAAACTATGTTATTTAAGGCATACTAGAAATTTTGATTTTGAAATACACCTTTATGATTAGTGTTCAAAATCAAAAGTTCATAAATTTCTAACTCATGTTCAAAAAAATGTTCCTCTGACAAGGTCCAAGTTAATTCATTTTGAGTTCCGGCTTTCTAATTACAAATGCAAAGCAAGCTTTTCTGGTGATGTTTTTTTTCCTTTTTTCGTTTAATTTTTATAATCTGTATACCAAGCTTCATGTATTCTTTTTAACTTTTGTAGAATAAAAATTCAATTTTATTTAATATTATTTATTTTCATTTGTTTTTGCATGATTCAAATTCATACTTATGTAAATATTTTTGCAACAGTCAGTTCTCAGACATTGTGCTTTACGGTCCAAAAGTACAAGTTCAATGCAAGTTGTTGATTAAAGCTAAATCAGTGAAGATAGGAAGTGGATGGAAAAGCTTTTGTGAAGTTCATGGACTACAGGCAAAATATTTAATTCTTTTTGAGGTTGACGGTGAACAAGCAAGCAAGGATGTCAATGTTCTTCTTAATATAAATGAATATTATCATCGCATATGAAGCATCCATGAACAATATTATTTTAACAGATTCATGATCTGTAATTTTTGTATGAATTATTATGGTTATTTATTTTATATATATATATATATATATATATATATATATATATATATATATATATATATATATATATATATAAGTATTTAAGTATTCCTATTTTCAACTTTTGCAAAGTTATTAAATGGTAACTGCTCCACATCTTCTTCCACATACGAATATCTTTGGCACTTAATTAATGTCAGAGACCAAAATGTCATATCATTCATTTTGCCTTTTTAAAATTTTTTATATCAGTTAAAATATAACAATTTCCAGAAGTTTTTTCATACACATCCCATATAATTCTTATTCTCATTTTTAAAATTTTCAATAAGTTTTAAAATCTGATTTTTAAAAAGGCGAATGATATGACTGTTTGCACTGCTTGATTACCTTTATATATCTTCCACGAGATTTTTTTTTCTGCTGTAACAATATGTCATATCATTACGTTTTTTATTATACGATTATTATTTTTTTAATTTTAATTTATACGTTATTAAATTAAATCATCCAACACAGTTGCCTTCTCTAGGAAGTTTCTAGGAGTATTGAAATGTCATATGTTTTGTGGTCATAAATTTTTTTGTGCACGACACTGCTTTTTTACTTTTTGTAGAATTGTAAAAATTATACATCCAAATCACTTTTCACTAGAAGGATCGGATTCTTACAAACCATCTTCAACCAAAGGTGTGTACTTCATTTGTTTTTTCTTACAAATATAGTAGTTTTTCTTTGAAATACGGAAATGCAAGAAGTTATGCAGTTCATTTGTTGTTTTCTACATAATTAGGGTTTGTCCATTTCTTTTGTAGTTCTGAAATTACATGTTTGCAGATTTCTTCTTTGATAAATGCTTTATACACCAATATGTATTTGCAGATGTTCATTGTTTCCACATTAGTGATTCAATTAATGGTTCACTGCTCAATGCATCACGCCAAGAAATTATGTATTCATTTTAAAGTAATTTGTTTCATGCTTCATGTTCATCATAATGCTTTTCTATTAATTCTCCTTTTCTCTGAAATCTGTGAATAAATCAATATGAATATTTAATGGTTTCTGACATCAGTAGCTGTTTTTTGCAGTTTTCACCAAGATATGTTAGCATGAATTCTGTATATATATATTATATATATATATATATATATTTTCTATTAACAGTGTATGCCTATCAGTTTCTAAAAAGGTTACTACTCCATGTTGGTAGAGTCCTTATTTGAATCTTTTGTACTTTTTGCTTTCTTCTACCATTTCAAAGTTTATGCTCGACTAACATATGAACCTTTAGTTTTTCAAAATTTGCCAAATCCATGTTTTGATTAATCCTTACACTTTTTTTTCCATGGTTTAACCAAAGAAAAAGCTCTCACTCTATACCTGATTTTAATCTTTTTATTTATTATATTTGTTTTAGTTGTCTGTATTTAATATTTTATTTTTTATTTTTTTTATGTATCTTAGTAAAAATATGTCACCAATCTAGTACTCACTTTTTTACTTCTCAATTCTCAATATCATTGCTATGAGTTCAATATGTCTCTCTGTGAAGTTCAAAAGCAAAGCCAGAACGTAAGCGAAGTTACTCTAGAAAAGGAGAACTGGAATATCATTGTTAGGGTGATACATTCATTGTTTGTTCCAGATTTCAGTAAACAGAGGTGTCTGTTCTCCATGGAGTTGGTTATTCAAGGCAAAGAGGTAATTATTCGTCTAATTCTTTACCATCATTGTTATCAACAAAATATTTTTACGTTAAACATGTTTATTATATTGAGTTTTTTCAGGGTTGTAAAATACATGCATCCATTAGACGTACTCTAATTTACAAATTTCAGACTGAAATATCTGAGGGCCATGTTTATGTCATCCAAAACTTAAGTGTGGCTCCGAATAGTGAAATATACAGAACTACACACCACCCTTATAAGATTAATTTCCAGTTTGGTACAAAAGTTTCTTTGCTTCATGCTAACTTGGTTCCTAATATCAAACCACAATACACACCTTTGTCCTTATTGACCACCACTGGATTTGATACTGATTATTTAGTTGGTAAGTTAATATTTATATTTTTGTAGCATTTATAATTATTTTTTTATCAGTATTTTTGTTACGTTATATGATATCACATTTATGATTTGTTATGTAGATATCTTGGGATTACTGGTGGGAGTGGGGACTGAAAGAGAATTGCAAGTTGATGGAAAGACAACAAAATTAAATGTCATTGCCATAGAAGCTGATGGGTACTTAGTTTTATAATATAGTACATACCTCTTTATCCGTGTTTGAATAATGATTCCACATAACATTTTTTAATGTTTAGGTTTCGAATAGAATGTACTTTGTTTGGTATTTATGTGGATGAACTAAATGTATTTCTTTCAAGTGGAGAAGTACAAAATGTTGCAATAAGTATAGAGTTTGCGAAAGTCAAAACTTTTCAAGGTAAACTTTTGTTATTGCTTTTATACATTTGTTATTACTATTTATTCCATGTTACTTTGACATACACTATATTTTTAAATTTAGATAAGGTTCAAGTTCAAAATTGTAAGTTCTGCACTAGGATTAAGTACAATATTAACTTCAAGGAGGCATCTGAACTCAAATCAAGGTAGAATTCAAATTCTTCTTTATTTTATTAAAACTTTAAAACTTTTGATTTTATCCATTTTCTTAACTTTAATTTATATTGCACAAAATGTTTGAGAACAATGAATCTCCCTCACAAGGATTAACGCAGCTTTCTTAGAGTTCCAAACATACTATTGAAGATGACTTTTTAACGCTTACACCTAGGACAACCATTTAAGGTTTGAAAGATTCTAAAGAGGTTACAATGAGTTCTGAATAATTGAAAGCAATTTGGTTGTTCACAATACTATTGTCACTAATATATTTTATATTGAAAGGTTATTGTTGACATGAGAAGCCAAGATGGTTTGCTTCTTGAAGATTTGATGAAGATTGAATAATGCTCTTTTGAACTATCTTGAAGCCATTACCATTGGAATGAAGCCTACATTGATGAAGGAAAGGTGATTTGATGATATCCATGGTGATCAAGGCTGGAACGTGTGCTCTCCATGTAGTTACATCATTAAGAAAGTGTATTTGTAGCTTGTATTTCATGTTGTAGACCTTAAAGCATTAATTAGATGTAGTTTGGTCTTTGTTGTGTTTTTAATCTGTTGAATGGTTTTTTAACAGGTTAAAATGTCTATTTTAATCTATTAAATGGCTTTTTAACAGGTTAAAAGGTTGGTTGAAGTAGTCTTAAACAGCAACAAATTCAATCAATTGATTTAGTTTTTAATCGACTGATTTCACTTAAGTCAAGTGAAATCAACCGATTGATTTGAAAATCAACCTATTGAATTTCGTAATAGTTTGACTATAAAAGCTGTGATTTTTGAAAGAGAGGTTAGTTGATCATTTTAGAGCATGATTTGGTTCTGGAAACTTGTGGAAACTATCTCCTTCGTGATCATAGGTGTTGCAGTTGTTGAAGATTGATCTTGGATCAATTCTTGAAGCTTTGGGCTTGGTTTGAAGCTTGGAGAAAGTAGTTTGTAGTAGGCAAGGTTGTGCTACCACTGAGGTTTGATCTTTCTCAAGCTTTGTGTGTGTGCCTGGTGGTTTTCCAGGTTTGCAAGAGGGTTCTTGCTGTGCTGGTGTGATTCTTGTGTGATTCAAGAGTCTTTTGTGGTGTTTTTGCATATTTTGAAAGTGTAAGGGTGGATACTTTGTAAAACTTTTGAAATAGTGCAAAGTCAAGCTAAGGTTGCCTTGACAAACTGGATGTATCTCAGGTTTGAGTGAACCAGTATAAAAATTTGTGGTGTCCTCTCTTCTCTAACCTTTCTCTCTTGCATTTTCATCATTTTAAAGTTTCAAGAACTTGTGCTTTAATCATCTTTTTCATTTCTTGCATGTTTTCATAGCATCTGAAGCATTGAGAATGTTTGTATAATCATTTGGAATTGATCTTGATCATTCTTGAGCATTGTTTCTGGTTTAAAATTCAAATTCGCATTTCTGCATTTTTCCCAGTATTTCAGTCGACTATTTTTCAGTTTTAATCGATTGATTATACCAGAACAGAATCTGTTTAGTAAAATCAATCTATTAACTCTGTTTTTGATCGATTGAGAGTATATAGTTCAGTACTGTTTGCATCCTAACTTGGTGATCTATTTGATTCAATTAAAGGTGGTTTTTAGCTTGCAAAGATAGCCTAAATTTTTAACTAGCCAATTCAACCCCCCCTTCTTGGCTTTTCAACCATTTCAAAACTAACAGTTACCACTTACATATTGTTTGGAACCATTAAGCATATTTTGGGTGAGGATGATTGGTGGTATACTGCTTGTGTTTGCAACAAAGTTGTTTATCTAAATTCGAAGATGTTCTTTTGCGAAAAGTGTAATAAGAATGTTATCAAAGTCTTTCCATGGTTTACTTACTGTGTATTAAACTTAATGTCCATTAAAATATCTGTTTATCATTTCAAGTTTTTATGATTAATAACTTATATTCATTTTACAGATATATGATCAAAATTCGCGTGATTGACTCATCAGATTCAACCACATTTGTGCTGTTTGATAGGGATGCAACCATCCTTTTCAAAAAAAACTTGTGCTGATATGTTAGACACTCATGATAAGGTATACTCTGCAATATAATCACTTATATATATATACATGCAGAATGACAGTTGAATAAATTCTTCTAAATATAATATTAAATTATTTTGTTATCGTAGATGAATGCTTCTGGAAATTTGCCTAAGGAGTTCGATCAATTAGTTGATAAGAGTCTGTTGTTTAAAGTCGAAAGTAGGAACGATCAGAGCTTTAAACTTAAACAGTCTTTCAGAGTTAAGAAAGTATGTGTTGATGATGATATAATTCAGAAGTTCAATGATTCTTTGATGAAATCTGTGGTAAGATGTAATTTCAAATTTCATTTTTTAGATTATAAATTTATACTTATCTTTTAGTTTTTAATCATTTCATTGTCAATACGTTTTTGAAGGGTGTTTATGTTGGGAATGGTGAGTTTAATAGGGAAAAACAGCGTGTAGTCAATGAGTCCACTATTGATATTGTAGAGGTATAGAAAAGATCTTCATTTTATTTTTTTGTTAATGATGTATTATTTTATTAATGTTATTTACTTTAACATTTACTATAGGATTTATTAGTCAGATTTACCAAAGAAACAATTGAGTGTGGATCCCAATCACATGAGCTAATCAAAGATAATGCAACGAATGATGATGCTAACTGTTCACTAAAGATAGAATCTGCAAAGAAGACTGCATCACTTGACTCCATCAAAGAAGACAATGTTCCATTGAAGCTTCTGAAAAGAAATATTAAAAAGGAAAAAGAAGTTATTTGAGAGATCATTTAAGTTTTTGTATTTCAAGACAATTTGTCATTTTGGGACTGTAATATGTCTACGCATCGATCTGTCTTTAATTTAAATTGAACTACAACTTTTATGTTAATTATATTATGCGTTAATTTGTTACAAATTTTATAATTATATATATTTTATCCGCCGGTTTACAAACTATTGTTGACATTTTTCAAGTTATGTCAATAAAGATGACTGTCAACTACATCAAGACTTATCAAAATTGATATTAATTTTTACCAATGAATTCATAAAATTCATAATGACATTATTTTTGTGAAAAAGGAATTTATAAATTTTAATTTATTATTTATATTCATTTTGATAAATAACAACATATATATGTTTTTTTGAAAACTGAATTTATAAATTGTCAATTCTTATTTACATTCATTTTCATAAATAAGATATGTCGGGCAATCCAATTAATTATTGACAGATTTTAAGTTGTCTCAACAAATTTGGCTGCCATATACAGTTTTAAATCATTTATCTTTCTATTAGTTACTAACTTTATTAAATGTTTACCATTTAAAAATTTAAAAATTTAGATATATATACAAAAAAGAAATTAATATCTTTAATAATTTCGAATCAAATATTATATTTTAACTTAGTACATAGATTTATATTATATTTTTTATATATATAAATATATATATATATATATATATATATATATATATAAAATTTATGTTGTTCCTTTATTCTATGAACCAAATTTTATATTATATATAAATATATATATATAAATATATATATATATACTATATTATATTTTATATTATGATATTTGATAGTATAATGTAATAATTTAATATTTAATATACAATAAATGTAAGTAATATCTTTAATAAATTCATTAATATTTGTTTATGTTATATTCTCTTTTTAATCGTCTACCCGTTTTTTCAAAAAAGTAATAATTACATTACTGTTTAGATATCTAGTTGTAATCATTTCGTATTTTCATGTGAGATTTATCTTCTATAAATATTCATCTCCATTCTACGTTCAACATCACACTTAAAGATTAGTTCAACCATATTCTCCATTCTTCCAACCCTATTTCTACTATCATTCTCAAAATCCAAGCAAATGGAATACAACTTCAATGAAGAAGAAGTTATTAATAGAATGAGTAGGTACCAGTTCTCTATTATTCACCTTTAGGACGAGGTACGTTTTTGGTAAATATTTGCATGCATTTGTTCTTTTACAAAAATTCTTCTCCTCTTTATTTGTATCACGGATTCCAAATGAATACCAACCTTTTTACTTTAACTAATCTATGTTGTTGTTCAAAAAATTGAATCTTTGGAGGCTGTTGGGTTTGTGGATCGTGCATTCGCCATTCTTTATAATCACGATCTTGACCGATAATGGACTTTAACAGATGTTGAAGACAATAGACATGTCGTCACTTATAACAAAAATTTACAAAATCCAATGCTAATTGGAGGATGGCCTGATTTAAGGGACCTTTATCAACTACACGATAACCACACTATTTATTTTAGATATGTCGGTCATTCTTGCTTCCAGATCACTATTTTTCCCAGTAAATGCAAACCTTTGTCTATTGGAGGGTTTCTTAAAAGACTTGAGGCAGATGAACCCCTTTTCAATGGACCGAAGTTGCATTTTTGCATATTTCTCAATCCATACCAATGCAATGCTATCATTTTAATTACTCGGTGAATGTTTATTGTATATTTATATTTATGTCTTTAAATTTTTTTATTTTTATTTCATTAATTTAATTAAATATTACTTTATATTAATATTTTTAATTTCATTCAATTATTTAGGATTTGCCAGCTGATTTTGGCAAATATCTTCGTCAAGGAAGATTTAAAAACATTTTTCTTTATTGACCATGCAAATAGTGAAATGCAAACTGTTGAGAAATCATCCAAAGAAGTCTAACAAAATTGGAAGTGGGTGGAAGGAATTTTGTACTGCTCATGGATTTGATGAAACTATTGACTTGGTGTTTGAAGTTGACCAGATGAAAAGTAATCAGAATGTCAAAGTGCTGACATATTGTAATTTTTAATTCACAGTTTGTTTTATGGTGTTATTTGGAACTGCCGAGTAGCAATAGTTTTGTTTTTATGTCTGCTACTTATGTATTTGATCAACCTAGAACTTTTTATATTTTCAGCAATGCATATGTATATTTCTATTTTGTTATTAATGAAACATGTTTGAAGCTTTTCTATAATTCTATGAATGCAAATAAATAGTTTATGGTCAAAGTTTAATTAAACATTGATTTCAAGTGAGACATATGATAATATGTTATTAATAAATAAAATCATTTTCTTTTGGTAATTTAAATAAAATATGTTAGATCATATTGATTAATACAGATTGTTCTTATATGAATGACTAAACTATTGTTGCTTATTGTGTTACATTCACTGCTTTGACTATAATCAGTTTTTAGATATTCAAAATAAGAGGAACAACCTTCAGAATAGAAATTCAATAGTTAGACAAGAAATGGTCAGTTATCTTTGTTGGTTCTTCAATAATATTAATTAAATATGATTTAAAAAAATAAAAATCTAAGATTCATTTGAATGTAGTGGCTGAAAACAATATATCAAGTTCTTCCAGTACTGTAATTGAAAATCAAATCAAAAGAAACTTAATCACTTCACAATTTCCAACTTCTACTGTAACATACAACAGTCCTTTCGGTATATTTCTACATTCATCTTAATTTCTTATTTACCTATTGTAATTCGATGAAGATGACGAATTTAAATTTATATCAATTTTTTTTTACTGAGTACAGTTCTCTTACATAGGTAGTGGCCATGTGTCATTATCCTATTAAAGAGGCTTTTCATAAAGTAACTTTCCACATGGCAACACATAAGTGGTTTGTTAGGTGAAAGTGAGGATTGCTACATGTCAAACTCTTCTTCACCAAAATAGCATTTTTAGGATTTTGGTGCTTGTTAGCATTCTATGGTTTTAGACCATTTTGGAGACAACATACTCTATAAATAAAGGAGTCTCCCCCATGTATTTCTCACTTTGAGAATGATAATGTTATACTACCAAAATTATTTTTGAGTCATACTTCTTCTCTTAGTCAATTGCTAGAGTAGCTCAAGAGGTCCCTCTAGCACCCTTTGTCTAGAGTTGCCCTAACCTCTCTTTGAGCTCCATAAACAACCTTCATCCAACCATTAAATCACCAAAATTGAGAGCCATTTTCTCTTAACACCAAGCTTCCACAAATCGACCATCCACCATAGTCACCATTTGAGCTTTCGCCTAACCTAGCTTAAGGAAGAGGTTGTCATTTGGTATTAGAGCTTTGGTTCTACAAGAGCTAAGTTTCTTGGTCCTTACCTATGTTATTGTTATTCTTTGTGTTGTGTTCATTTGTTTTTCTTTCTTGTCTTGTTTCCAAATCAACTCTTCCACAAAAGATAGTGTTCGTAACAACGTGGGTAGTTAAAATAAAATACTACAACTAGCTCAATGGTCCAAAAATTAGGTTCTTTATATCAAAAGAAATCCCTTTGAGCCTAGTTTCCAACAAAAAAAAATGAATTCATTTGGAGTTTTATGGAAAGAGTTATGAGAAAAATAGTCAGCAAAGGTCAGATCTGCCAACATCTGCGTTTTTCATGGTTCTATTTTCTATTCCATCTTGAACCATTCAGTTTTTGTGCTTAGGCTTCCATATTTTTTGTGTCTTGTTTCATGTTATCATTTGGTCATCTCATGTTTGTTTGGTCATTTTTATTTTAAAATCTATCCATGTTGTCGAAAGTCATGTTTAGTCCTTTTAATGTCATTTTCTCCTAGTTTTAAGCTTTCAAAAATCACAAAAATATATGGTTCTTTTTTTTTTCAAAACCGCACCATATACCACCTTTTGAGGGCTTTTTCTATACTTATTTAAGTTCATATTTGTCATTAGACCATTGGCAAATTCCTAGAGTTAAGTTTCCTTTATGTTTGTTTGAGTTTCATGCCCTATTTTGATTCTAGTAGGTTTTTCTTCTATTTTGTGCTTCTTGAACCTTTGAGCTACCAAAAGTGTTTTCAAAATCATATTTGGTGTGGTAGTTGGGTGTGTGTTGGTACTGAAAAACATGAAAAGAAAGAGACAAAAAGAATCACAATATTGGATGAAAAAGCAAGAAAAAGTAGAAAAACAAAAGCAAAAAGTAAAAAGAAAAAGTAGAAAAACAAAAGCAAAAAGTAAAAAGTAAAAGTAGAAAAGGGGAACACTACCACCAAAAGTCGTGTAAGCATTATTATGTTGATTTGGTAGGATGTTTTATTTGAGATATGTGCTTTCTCCAGCAGCCAAGCTTCATGCATTTGATGCACACTAAAAAGTGCCATAGTACACCTTTGGCTTAAGGCTTGCAAAGACAAAATGCACTAATTTCTACTCTAGTATTATTTTTTTTTGTGATCAATTCTAGAGCTTTTCTTTAGATATTTCTTTTATGTGCCCAACCTTTGTTCTTAGCCTTTATTTTCTTGCTTGTCTCCTTCCTAACTCACATTTTTGTCATCCTAAAATTCCTTTTGAAGAGCTTTGTTCCTTTTTTTGCTTTATCCTTGGCATTCTACTATCGGTTTTGGAATTGTAATATGGTGTAGGAACTTTTGAGATTTGGACAAGACTAAAGGAAGCCCTTGGAGGCATTGAAGACCTCTTTGGACATCAAAGCCTTAGTTGGAGAGAAGAAGAAAAATGAGTGAAAAACTTTTAGAGGAATACACAACATCTTTGCTTATATTGCAATTTTTGGATTTCTAATCTTGTATTTGTTTGGACTTGTAATTCATGGCCTAGTTAGGTTTCTTAGGGGAGTCATAGGTACTCAATCCCATCTCCTAAATTGAACCTCTAATATCTTATTAAATTTTTTTTTAGTTGGTGATGTTTGAAGGTTCCAAAGTGGCTTCTAACTCCACCATCAGGCTGCATAGTTTACTTTAATTGCTTTCTTTTTGTTTGTAGTTTAGTTTGAGTCTACTTGTTTTTCAAACCTAATTCCATTTGAGAGGTTAGGTGTAAGAGGGCTTGGGGTAGCTTTGGCAAGGAAAGGCTTGGATTTTAAGTAATCCTTAATGATTCTCCTCCTTTTCTTGGACGTGAAATCAAATTTCTTTTGCTTCTTAAAATCCCTTAAGGATTTAGAATTTGAAATACAAGTTTGTTGGTTGCATTGCATATTTTTGAAAACTTTAAGATGTCTAGAGCTCCTTCTGAGTTTCACTCTTACCAAATTGGTAGTGATTCTAGCAAAGTGCCTAGTTTACAACATTTGGCAAAGGAAATAAAATCATTAAAAGTTTGGCAAAAGCAAGAGTCCATGGGAAAGAAAATGTAGAGGCATACTTAGATTGGGAGATGAAAGTTGAGAAAATTTTTGAGTGCCATCAAGTGAGTGAGGAGAGAAAGGTTTCCCTATCCACCTTAAGCTTCCAAGGGAATGCCATGTATTGGTGGACTTACCTAGTGAGAGAAATAAGACTCTCCAATTTCCCACAAGTTGAGTATTTGAATGACTTGAAAAGTGTCCTAAGAAGAAGACACATACCTTCTTACAAAAATAGGGAGATTACGGACAATATCCATAGGCTCCAACAAAGGAACATGAGTGTGGAAGAATATAGGCAAAATATGGAACTCTATATGATGAGGGCAAGCATTAGGGAAGGAGAGGAAACAACCATTTCTAGGTTTTTAAGTGGACTCAATCTTGACATTAAAGACAAAGTGGAAATGTTGTCATGCCAAGACTTAAATGATTTGGTACAAATTTGCACCAAGGTGGAGTAACAACATTTGAGAAAAGGTTTTAAAGATCACCACTCAAGCTCATGTGTGAAGAGAAGACTACAAAAGGGAGGGTAAGCAAGTGTTAGAAGAAGAACCCCCTAAGAACCTAGGAAAGGAGAAAAACCAAGAGAAATCAAGGGAAGGAACATCATCACACGCCCACACTAGAGACATTAAGTGTTTTACGTATTAAGGGAGAGGTCATATCTCATCCTAATGCCCTTCCAAGAGGACCATAATCCTAAGGGGTGTCAATTCCTATAGTAGTCAAGATGAAGAGAGCTCTAGTTAAAGTGCGGATGAAATTAAGAACAAAAGTGAGGATGTCTACCCTTGTAATGGGGATCTTCTTACGATAAGAAGAACTCTCCACAATCAACATAGTCACCAAGAACTAACCGAAAGAGAGAAAATCTTTCACACAAAATGTAAAGTTTTAGAAAACACATGCTCTCTCATTGTGGATAGTGGCTCATATTGCAATTGTTGTAGGACAAGGTTGGTTGAAAAGTTAGCTTTTCCTACCTTGCCTCATCCTAACCCTTATAAACTTCAATGGATTAATGATGATGAAGGCATGATAGTTAATCAACAAGTGGAAGTTATGTTTTCCATAGGGAATTTTGAAGATAGTGTGCTATGTGACATAATACCTATGGAAGCTTGTCACATATCTTGTTGGGAAAGCCTTGGTTTTTTGAAAGAGAAACCATACACCATGGTCATACTAATGAGATAACATTCACCCACCAAGAGAGAAAAATTGTACTTCATCCTTAATCAATATCAGCCTAAGAGGCTTTCAGCATAGCAATTGACCAACCCATTTTCTTTATTTTGTCTTTAAATACCTGAATAAAAGTTTTGGGCCTTATATATATGGGCTATTACTTTCGTGATTATCTTTAATTTCTTATTATTGTGTATGGGCTAGAAACATATGAAGCTTGATGCCACGGACCAAACCCCAAATTCCAGCAGCCCAACCTTCAATACCAAAATAATCTTCTATTTGTGCCTTAATGTAAATGGGGCGCTTCTCCCTAAACCCTAAACCCCAAAATTTACTATTGTACCCTTATTTAATATTCAGGTGAAAGTGGGTAGGGACGCAATAAATGAAATTTACTGCGTCGCCAACTTCTCTGCACCCCAAACCTTTACGAAACGGATTACGTAAGCTGTTTCGCGAAAAAAGTTCAAATTTATGGGAAACGGAATACAAATTCCGTTTCATAAAATTGTGAAACGGATTTTGTAATCCGTTTCAAAAACATTTGAAATATTTTTTTTAAAACGGATTACAGAATCCGTTTCACAATTTTATGAAACGGAATTCGTATTCCGTTTCCCATAAATTTTAAATTTTTTCGCCAAACGGATTACATAATCCGTTTCTTAAAGATGTGAAACGGAATATGTGTTCACTGTCCGTGTGTCACTGTGGAAGTGGAACTTTTGAGTTTTCTTCAAACGTAAGCCCCTCACTCTGTAACGAGAAAACATTCGGTGAAACCAACAACTGGTGCACCATGCACTCAAACTCACGGAAACCCCACCTACATCAACTACTGCATAAGCACACACCCATTGCAGGCTTGATATGTATACGTGAGAGAGAAATAGAAAAGGAAGACAGTTTAGGTAGAATGAATGAGTTAGGTAGACAAAGTATAAGGTAACCATTGGTCAAACCTAGGAATTCTCCGGATGGAAACAGCACTGACTGGGGTCTCTGTTTCAGCTCTTACAGTAAGAAGGTTCTTTACCTAGAAAATTGAGTGGTAAAATGTTGTTAGCAGTTAGTTCCAGAAAAAATTTTTTTAAGCATTTCGGATTCACTGTGCGTAAAAACTCACTAGTAAGAGGCCAATTATATTTTTGGGGTTTCCACTGTATACAGGAACACGACTATGGCCTCGTGAAAGAATTTTCCCAATTGCTTCCCTGTGATTAAGCAGAAAGAAAAATCTTACTTCAGCTCAAAATATATGTAGGCCAAATGACAGGTAATGAGGCATAAGAAGGAAAGGTAACTAGGTGTTTTAAAGAAAATCAATTACCTTAACTTACTAAACGGTGCACTAGAAGTTAACCCGACTTTCAATTGAAAATTAACCCCACACTAACTACTCTACTAAAAGGATAGCCTTTTTTAATTAGTCCAAAGAAATAAGGAATGTGATATCCCTGAATCAGCAATAAATACAAATATATATCATATGCATAAGAAAATCAAGTGATAAATATAGCAGCACTTGATACTTAAGCGCAGGAATTAACTGAATATCTGAAGTACTAATTAATGTTACTTGTAACATCATATATTAAGTAATATAAACCTTTTTCCAATTCACTATATAATATATAAAATAATTAGTCAATGCCTACATTCAAAATTGAAGGGAAATTAAAAATTTATAAAGGACCCTAGGGTGAAATGAAATGCAGTGCAATGCATTTGATGAAGTTCCATTTTGTTCCATCCTAATTTAAACAACCAAACAATGGAACATAATATCATTCCATTTCCTCTCACTTCATACCATTCATTTTCATCAATTCAAACACAGTCATTGGTATTAGCAGCCAATTACATTCCGTTCTCTCTATATATATAAGAGTGTATGCGTAGTTATTAGTTAATAACACAGAAATGCCACAGCACATTCCTGACAGCAGATAATTTTCTGTCCGTACTGGACAGCTGCAACATATCTTGCTTTTACAAATTCATTCATTGATTTACATGCTCTGTCACTTCAATGTACATCATGCAAAATAAAAAGAATGAGAAAAATATTCATGCATATAATTCAAATACACGAGTTTAGTTTAATAATACACCAATAAAGTGAGGCGAAACTGTGCCGGGTAAGTGAAATCAAGTAATGCACATTCCACAATACTTTGGTTAGAAATAACTATGCCTTCTGAGATTGCTACATCGATCTGACCAGAAAAGCCAACAGAAAAAAACGCACCAGTCCAATTTGGAAGCCACATCCAAGGAAAATGTAGATTCAATTGGTGTCATGGCCTCCTCAGCAGTCTGCATAATGATGTAGAAATGTTTTCTATTATAAAATCAAGCCAATATAATACATATATCTGGGTTTGAAATTTATTTTGAAACCAAAACAGAGGATTGTCCTGAAAGAGTGGGTAAATTATAACACATCCATAGACTTCTTTGCCAGAATAACATGCTCTCCTAACTTAGGCACTCGTGATAGTCTTATTCTACGGCTTTAAACACAGAGCCAAACCATCATACATTTAGGGGCATATATTGTCTCATTGGCACAGTATATTTTTACTTTTCCAGGTATATCAGAAGCAAATTTCACACCATTTATATATTCTGATGTAGGGAGTCTTTAAGGAAATGACAACTGTCAAACACTTTGTTACATATAGATATGGCAAGAGATAGAACTATCAGAATGCCTTTTTCCAAACCAACAGTAGCTACCTTCTCCGTGAGATCTAGTGCTCCGCTGATAATCGTTGCCTCGTCATGAGTGAGTTCACCTCCTTTACCAGCCTTCAATGGTAAAGAAAAAGATGTCAAGGGAAACATAAGCAATTGAAGAAAATGAAAATTTATAATGGAGAAATAATCAGCATTCCTTTATAAAATGTATCAAAGTTGTTTTTTAACATAGTAATAAATTAAAAAGCTATACAAAATGGTCATGATTCAAACAGATTACCTCTTGGCTGTGGATTGAAACAAGGGCTTTCAACTGTGCTCGCCTAAATAATGCATGACTATGTCCAAGTAAAACATCCAGAACCTGGAAGCATAAATGTAAAGATCTACAAAAGCCACAATTTATTTTAAATAAAAATGTCCGCTATTACGAACTGTATAGCATATGTCTTCAGAACAAAAATAAAACAGTTTAACATGACTACTGAATGGTTCAACCTTGGATAACCTAATCCAAATTGTCAGAAGCTCTTTTACTATAGGGCATTACTAGTAATTAGGAAAACTGAAAGAAAAATCTATTTGAGCATATAGATACATAATCAGAGTCATAAAAACAATAAGCAACATTGTAATGGGTGGGTGAATTTGTGTATCACCTTTACAGTATATTGGGGCTTGGAGAATGATATGATTTGCATATAATTTCTTGAATTAAAATTAGAATTTAGACAAGCATAGGCCTTACCTTTCCAATAGGAAAAGCAATTGGATAACAGATGATCATGAGAACACGTACAAGCCCCACAAAATTAGCACCAACATAGAGCCCATATCTCGTGCATATAGCTTGTGGGATAACCTATGCCAAAGTGGCATTGTAACAACAGTCAGTGTAATGTTCTGCTTAAATACTTGTGTGTGATGCCAGAAATCTGGAATGGAAAAATATTTGTACCTCTCCAAAAGCGAGAACAAAAGTCACAGATAACAGTACTGCCACAAACGGATGAAAAATTTTGTCAAGGTAAATTGGAAGTGCCTGCAAAATCAAAAACGGCAGGAAAGGAAACACCAAAATGAAGGATCCGCCAATAATTATTAGTTGTTATAATATCAGCAACCCAAAAGCAATGTTAACATAAATTATTGGTTCTGTGACATCTGTTATATTTGGCTTTTTTAGCTCTTTTCTCTTTTGGGATCATCATTCTTGTTGAACAAGAGAATAAAGGTGCCATCAATTTCAACCTGACTACAGTATAAACTTATTCATTGGGCACATATTTACAATTCTTTGAATACATCAAGGTTTGTCAGGATTTTTTTCAAATTAATAATAGGTTTATTCTAAAACTGATCCAAAAACTCAGAACAGAGATTTCTCTCAGTTTCTTCACCCTAAGTTCTGACTTCATTAGCATTGTACTTTTGTAAGAGCTGTACAGATAAATATGATGACTTTGACTCAGTTAAACAAGAAATGACTTTGTAGAGAAGTTATAATCTTCTTTAAATAATTACCTTATATAATTTACAAGCAGTACGGGTGTAACACTTTGAACACCATACTGAAGTGCAAAATGAAATCCCTAGAATTCTCCAATGGGGAAATCAAGCCAGCAAAACTTGTCCGAATTCTAAATTCAAGGTACTGTACTATATCATGTACCTTTTTGCCTTTTTGATTATTGAAAGAATAGACAATTGTTGGTTGGTTGGTAGGTTGGTAGGTCGGATGGTTGGTTGGATGGTTGGTTGATTGAATTGAACTATTAAATTAAACCCTCCGAAGAAAAGGGCAACAATTAAAATGTTCAGGCTATACAATTTCTTCAACAAAACAATCAGGATAAAAAAATTCACCATAAGAACATATTTACTTCCGGTAACACTTCCGTTGATCAGTAAGAAACCCATTATGCAGTGTAATCAGATAGCAATTACTTTTACAAAGAAAGAAAACCCATTTGATCAAGGACTAGAATTCCCAAAAACCAAGATGCAAATACCTCCATGGCACAGGCGTTACAAAGAAGCAAGGTGACAAGCAACTGATGCTGCTTCTGAACAACCGGCAAAATAGCAGCTGCAAGTGTGAACCAAAAGGTCAAAGACAGAAACAACAAAAGAACGAGGTTACCATAATATAATATCTGGTTGAGAATGTTAGGTCGGGGGGTACCAGCTTGTTTCTTCTCGGTGGAGGAACCACTCTGCTGGAGAATCTCAAGGTCAACGAGACCCAGAGACATTAATCCAAGAGTGAGACCAGACATAATCCCAGCGAAGAGAACAAGCAAGCAAGAAATTCCAGCATAAAGGAACCACCACAGAGTCCCAAATGGAATATCCTCAGCATCGTACACGAAATTCCCTGGTCGGAACTCCCTCATACCCACCCTCAGCTCATGCAACATGCTCTGTTGCTTACACTTCAGGAAAGCAAAAAAAGTAACAACAATTCACACTTCCCTCTAATGTAGCGAAGAAACAAAACAAAAAACACGCACCATCACGAGGATAACAATAATAATATTTAAGAAAATGTAAATGTACCTTCCATTCTATATCATTTTGATCGTGTCATTTGTTACGTAAATAGAATGTGTCGTTATCTGTGGTCACTGGAACTTAGGTACGTTTTTATTGTGTTGGGCCCAGGCCAAGTTTATTGTGGATTGTGTAAGACTAGCCCGTTTAAATGGAGTCACTTCATTAACTCACCCAGAACAAATAGAGAGAAAAAAGATTTCATTTTTCACAACTTTGAGTTTATACCTGTAACAAATCCTATTTCATTCTATATCTATGCTACAAAAGTGGGTTTAAACTTAACTCAACCCCATAAAACCAACATGTAATGTAGTGTTTGTACCTCACTTATATATTATAAAATTATTTTATATTTAGTCGAGGTGGGACTTTCAACATATTCTTTCATGTCGAGATATATACACGGGTCTATAAATGGATGGTTTGATAATGATTTGAGATAGTGGATAAAACAGAATGTCCAAAAAATTTCACTAAAATAAACTTTTTTGACTTTTTTAAACGATGGCTCTCATATTTAAAATGATAATTTAGTGTGCAGGATTAATTTATCATCTTTATTGGAAAGGAAATGTTCAATAAATCCTGCTACTTCCTTTTCAGTTTAAGCACATGGCAGAGATTTTAATGACTTTGAATGTGAGTTAAAGAGAAGTCTGATAAAATTGTTGAAGTACTTATTAACTATACTCTCATAATAATAAACAAATATTGAAATACCGTTTATTATTGCATCACACCACCACTCCTGTAGAGGAAAAAGGAGAGAAAATGTGAAAAAAACTCATTTTTCCAAAATTATTTCTTGTGTTATGAAAAGCTCTTTCGAGAATACATTACATGTAGCCTAGGGTTGTTGCATGAAACTTGTTGCAAAAGATATTATTATATGCATTTAAGAAAGTTTATCCTAGAAATTTCATTCCAAAAGCTTGTCCCGAAGTACACTTCATGTGTTCTGAAAATTCTGTTCCAAAAATTTCAAAAAACTTGCTCTGGAATATGTAATTTAGAAATCGCTTTTACAGAGAATAAAATGACCAATGTGAAAATTTGAGGGGTGCAGGAAAACATTGCGGAGGTGGTGCAGGAAGTAAAAGCCTTAGTTAATAATATAAGTTCTTCTATAGATTACTTCGGGTATGGAAAGGAGTTAGATTTTGGAACTATTCTTTATGCTATAAAATATTGGATCTTTTAATATATGAACACAAAATTAAATGAGGGATAGAAAAGTTTAAAATATTATTTAAAGAATATATAAAGAATTTGTCAATCTTAATTTTTCTTTTACCTGTCATTTAATGAAATCTTTGTGTTATCTCATTTAAGTATGAAAGGAAGTAAGCATAACATATTAAAAATTATTTCTAAAATATTTTATATTTATTGATTCTTTTTTATATTATTTTTATTTTGTTTTGATAATTAATGTGATATACTCTCAAATTTTAAAGTGCAGATGAAACTAGATCTATTGTTGATAAGAATGAAATAAATGTTTACTTAGACAAATCAATAATAGACGACGATACTATTTCATTGAGGAGGATGTTGATGTAAATATTGAAGTACTAAGAAAAAAAAAAATCCTAAACATTTGATAAGGATGTTAACAACCAAATTTTATAAATTTCTGCAATTTTCTAATTAGTTTAAAAGTATAAAAAAATGAAAAAAATAAAAGATAAAAAATGAGAAACCATTTAAAAAATGACACATCAAAATATAAGAGAAAGTTGACAAAATTTAATTGTTAAAAAATTATTTCCTTTGTTTATATATCTACATATTTCCAACTCATTTTTGTTATCCTCATAAATTTTGCATGTTGAATCTTGATGCATATTAATTAACGCAAGCACCCTTTAACACACAACAACTACTAAAAATATTGTGGAGGAAGAAGGTAGGTTGGTAATTGGAGTAAAACCATTGCCCTGTCACCAACAAACTTCATCACACACAAAAAACATGACAAACTTGAAACTTGAAACAAGGGAACACTCTTGGAGAACAACACATTTTATAACAGCAACACCAAAAGATCCTAGGAACACAGACAGTAGTATATAAGCAGCTTCCAAGGGTTCGTAACATATCACATGAACATTGAAAAAGAGGAAAACAACACGATCCATGGAGATTCTGAACCTAATAACAGTGGCTCTGCTATTGCTGGCATTAGCACCAAAGACGGAGAGCCAACTAAAACCGCCACTTATTCCGGTGGCAAAGGCTCCACGTCCTCTCTGTGGATCACAATTTGCACTGGTCAACTATGCATGTTCGAGGTTGCCGTTCAGGCATGGAGCGCCACCGGCAGATTCTCCTCCACCGCCAGAAGGTGACGGAGAGAGACACCATAATCATAACCACCGACATAACCACCGTCATGGACACAGTCACAGACACCACCAGACGCCTGAAGAAGAAAACTGTTGCCGCTGGGCGAAGGAAGTCGACAACCAATGTGTGTGTGAACTTCTCCTTCGCTTGCCACCCTTCCTTGTCAGACCCGTGCACCAGTACACACTCAACGTTGGAGCCGCATGTGACATCACTTACTCTTGTGGTTCACCAATCTGAGACATGGTCGCACATTTTAAGTTAGAAAATCTTGTCTTTGTCTTGTGTTTTGTGTAGTTTTTAAGGATTCATATTATACTTATGGTTTCTTGTTTCTGGGTTTAGTTTTACTATACATGTGTGTTCTTAAAGACTTCTTCTTCTTCTTCTTTTTAATAAGATTTAATATTATTATTGCACTGCCATATTTTGTCCTAACAACCATACAGATTATGCTCAAATTTAAATCCAGAAAATATAATTCTCATCATTTTATTTTTCAAGAAAGTGGAAAATGCAAAATATTCAACCTGGCTTATTTACTTTTCAAAAAGTATTATACATTAATACTCATTATTTTTAGACGTTTAATTAAAACCTTTTTTCATAGTGAATGGATGAGTTTTTATTTTGTTGGTCTAAAAAGTAATATTTTTCATTTATCTAAATAAAAAAATGACTATTTTTATGTCTATTATTTATATGATACTAATTAATTATGTTAGTGATTTTCGAATAACAGTGTGTGGGTATCAAATAAACTCTTAATATCGGAAAATAAATGTGATTTATCGATCTTAAAATGAATATTTGAAAGAGAGAACGGTGATTTGAAATTTCAGAAGATGGAAAATCAAAGAAAAATCTTTTACAGAAACTAAAACCAGAAATCACGTGTTTTAAAAGGATTGAAAAATGATTTAAAATTTTATTGGAATAAAAGATAACAAAACACCTAACTTCATTCTAAATTAATTTTTGAGGATATATAAGTTTATTTGGACCAATTTCTTCCTAATGACTTCTATGAGAGAGAATAAATAAACAGATGAACAAATTAAGTAAAATTTCCATAAATTAAAAAAAAAATTGTATCAAAGGATTTCTGCATATCAACATAACTTATGGAAATAATTATTTATTTTTCTTAAGCTTTTCTTCCCTTCCAATTATAATAAAACTAAAAATGGCGTATGGTTTGTGAGTTTTAGGATTTTGGGCCACATTGAGTGTATTGAACCCACAACAACATTAAAAATGGAAGAGATACTAACGTCCATTCTTCACCATTTTCCTTTTTCTCTTTTGATTTTCTGGAACAGACAAATTACTCTCTAAGTGGTAATATGAACCGGACTAATTCGTTTAGGTCCGGCTTGAACTTGACTCGTAAAATGCGGGTCAGATTGGTTCATTCCGTATTTTTAATATGGGTGAAAAAAATTAACCCGTTCCGCATAAATGCAAGTTCATGGGCTAGCTCGACTTTTAAAAAAAAAGAAAATATTATAAAGTTTTCAATGTTTAACAAATTGAAAAACTTTAACAAGTTAAAATTAAGTAAAAATTTAGGGAAGTTGAATGATAAATTGATAATTTAACATTTTCATCATATTATTCGTACTTTGACATACACAATGTATTTTTCCAATTTTAGCACATTAAAAAAATACATAATACTTGTTTTTTTCAATCATACAAGAATTTGAAACGTTCATGCATAAACTCAGAATGAAAGTAACCAATATGCACAAATGCAATTTTTTTTATACGGCCAGCGGGTCAATCTGTTTGGGTTGCGGACTTTTGCAGGCCGAACTTCTACAGGTCATCAAGCTCTATATCCTGATCCGCCCAATATTCTTTTGGCAGGTCGACCCGCTAGGTCGAACCTACATTATCACCCTTATCCCTAACATTCATGTCTTATCTTAATCTCTCATCCAAATTCTTCATCGTTTAATGATTCTACAAAAAATATATAATTTACATATACTCATCATAATTTATTGTAATTGTTATTCTTATTTGCATGTTTTACATTTATCGCAACGCAAGACTTGAAAATGTAATTTAGGTTTTAACAAATACACACATTTATTTTGTTTTTCAGTTATTCTCAAACTTATGATGAAACAAACAAAATCAACAAATATTATTTTCCTTCAAACTAATAACTAGAAATGGCTAATGATGCATGTATACTTTATAAGATTAGAATAATTGAATACAACAAAATAAAAACTTGGTTATGATAATTGTTGACTCATTAAATTAGTAAGTGTTAAGATAAACATCTCTCTTTGATTGTATGAACCATTTTTTAACGTATCTTTTGGTTTTTTCTCTTCTGTGCCTTCATTTCAACATGGACAAAGATTTCAAAAAATCATATACATCAAGAGTCCCTTATACATCATCTTTCTCTGTTTGCATGTCACACATGGTTTTGTTTTCATCATTTTTTTTTCATCCACAATCAATTAAACTTTGACATTATTAGAAGATATTATAAAACCTTTTATACGAGGACCAATTTTTTTTCTTGACTAATGTTACCCCTATCCTTCAATTGTGGACAATTCTACATTGATTTAAACTATTTTCTATGCAATGTGCCGGTATTACGAAAATCATTTTTTTTATTTCAAACTCATTGAACAAATGATCTTCTATGATCGATGACAAGATTTTATCACATGGTAACATGTTATTTAAAAGTTCTAATAATTCAATGAAAATTTTATCGTTTTATCTTTCCAGACGTGGACATTAAGCCTAATCAATATATAAAACTGATTTATTAAATAAGATTTGCATCCGCTTATATTTTATGAAATTATTTTACCACTAGTCGATCTAAGATCTCTAACACCCCTACTCATGTTGAGATATGTATATCTCGAGCATGAGATTAGACATTAATAGATAGTCCGATAGCAACATGTGACACAATAGGTCTAACTAACAATAAATTTTTCAATAACAGATGATATAATAGGTCAAACAAAAAACAAATCTTGTTAGGATAGACTTTAACTATAACTTTAATATCATATTAAAAAAATGAACTTGAAACCTAATTTAACCATACAAAATCAATTTGTAAGTTGAGATTTACATTTTATATTTTTAAATAACCTATATAAATAATAAAATAAACATCTATATAAATACAAAGTATATCATCATTATTAAAGTCCTCATAACTATTATTACCTCCATCTCAATTCTAAGATATCCTAGAATACGAGTTTTGCCTTTTACTCAAGTCAATCTAAATTATCTCTTTAATCGATTAACTTACAAATGAGTAAAATCTAAACATGGTGGTTGAGATTTTTATTTTTCTTCTTCCAATTTTCTTCAAAGTTGACACTCACTTTCAGCCATCACTGCCACCATGTCCCACACCTTCCACCGCCCATTACCCTCTCTGTAGTCAACAGTCGGCAAGCCCTTTTGTTGCTTCAAACACCATTTCCCATGTGAAAAAAAAAATCAAAATATCTAAAAGAGGTTTTTTATTATTATTTTAGAGTAGAAATGGGTTCGTTATTTTTATTTTTATTTTGTCAAAAAAGAGTTATATCGTCTAGAAGATGACATTAAAGTAAAGTCGTTCTCCATCTAAAGAATTTTTTTTATTTTATTATTTTAAAAAACAATCTCGTCATTAGAGATAATAGTTTTGGTTTTAAATGAAAAGTGAAGTCGTCTTTCAACATGAGGACTTCACTTTTTCAATTTTTTTTTCATAATTAATGATTTTAAACAAAAATACATAAAACTAATAACTGAAAAATCAAAAAAAAAGAAAAGTAATGAAAAGTGAAAAATTAAAAAGAAAAAGAAAAATAATCAAAACTGACAAATTTGAAAAAAAAGAAAAATAATAAAAACTGATACATATGATAAATTTGAAAAAAAAAGAAAAATAATGAAATCTGAAATAATTGAAAAAAAAAGAAAAAATTAAAAAGTTGAAAGAAAAAAAAATAAAAAATAATGAAAACTAAAAAAAAAAACGAAAAGTGAAGTCATTGTGTTAGAGGACGATTTTATTTCTCATTTAAAACCAAAACTGCCATTTTCAACGACGATATTGTTTTTTTCTGAAAAAACTCGGATAGAGGACAATTTTTTCTTAATGTCATCTCTCTTATAACGACTTGACTCAATTTATAAAAAAAAAATATTAACGAACCTTATTTTACAATTTTGTGATGAAAGAGACTCTTAAATAAAAAAGGCATCAAAAAGAACTTGCTTAAGTTTAAAAAAAAATAATAATAATAAGGAGTAGAATTAACAAAAATTCCAAAAGCTGGTTGGTGCTTTAGCAACAACATTCCCATACTATCCGCTTAATTCATTTGCGTTTCGAGCATTTTAATGAAATTACACCGACAACCATTTAACAATTATGAGGTCGACACAGCAACATTAATTACTTGTGTTTACATAAATATAGTGTTTTTGTTGCAGCTTTGATGATGACAAAGGTGAAAAGCAGTGGTGGCTCGTAATCTTAAATAGATCCTGTTTCGTTTCAATTGTTTGCAATTATCTTTGTCAGTCCTGCAAGAATATATAGCAGTAATGTTTGACTACATTAATTCTTTAGACTCATTACCTGAATTCAAACAATTCCCTTTAACCATTTTGTTCTAAGTTTATTATAAGGTAAGTAAATTTTATTAACTTTGGATAGATTTTAAGTTTAACTTAATTGATGTTTATACTTACTCATATAATATAATATAATCATATTATAAGTAAATAAAATTACGTGTCAAGTGATTGCAAATCACAATTAATGGAATGAGAGATATAAGAAGAATTTTAAAACCTAAAGAAGGAATACATAAGCAATTAGCTTTTTATATTATAATAATATCCAATAATAAATCATCTATTTTACTTTTCATTTTTTATTTAACCTAAACAACTTTAATTTTTATTATAATTAATTTTCTTGTTTAAATTTTTATTTTCAAACTTTTCGTCGTCTAAATTAAAGAAAAACAAGAAGTGAATGGACAATACATAATTCAACCATACAATAATCAATCTTCTTTTATTTAGTCAAGAGACACACTTTATGAAAAAATAAAGTCAAGAGTACGTAATCAAGTAATAATCATCTTAATTGTATCCACAAAATATTTTGACATATATTCTCTCTATCTTAACATTTGTCGAAATTATAGTAACAACATCATGTTTCATATACCACATGCCTAAACCAGACGTATTATTGAAACAGTTTTTGGACATCAACATCGTCACATCTAACCAGTTTTCCACTTTATACTAAACCGGTAAAAGATGATGCTTCTTTATTTTAAAGAGAATGATATTTTCACAACTGAATTTTAAAAACTTTTTTTTTCTAATCTCATGTACATTTTTTAAATGGTTTTGAAATATCGAAAAATGAAAAAAATGAGCAACTACTTAAAAGATGTCATCTAAAATTGTAAGAAAAAGTTGTCAAAATTTAGTTGTTAAAAGATCATCTTCCTTATTTTAATTCCAAAATACTCAAAGTTCACTCGGTCAAAAAATAAAACAAATTTACCTTCATTTGAATCCCAAGATACAAAAATTTGTCATCCAGTTAAAAATAAAATAGAGGTGTCAATTTGGCCCAGCCCACAGGGTTTAGCCCTGGTCCATGTGGCCTAGGGCCAAAAAAGCCCACATTGAAAAAAGCCCCCAACAAAGAAGTTCACAGGGCCAAAAACCATACAAAAGCCATGTGGGTCAGGGCCAACCCATGGGCTTTCATCTTCCACACGAAAAATATATTACTTTTTAAAATATATTACTATTTGTGGGACAGGCCCAACGAACCGAACAAGCACGATGACCTGAATAGGTCTAACGACCCGGACTTGCCTGACGACCTCGACAAGAACGACGACTCAAACAGGCATGACGATCCAAACAGGCCCAACGACCCGAACGGGCCCGATGACCCAGACGAGCCCGACCGGAACGTCGGGCGCGTCCGGGTTGTCTGGCTTGTCCGGGTCGTCGGGCTCGTTCAGGTTGTTGGGCCTGTATTGATGATTGAGCTCGTTTGGGTCGTTGGGCCTGTTTGAGTCGTCGGGCCCGTTAGGATCGTTGGGCCCTTCCGGGTCGTCGGGTCCATCCGGATTGTCGGGGTCGTTCGGGTCTTTGGGCTTGTCGGGGTCATTGGGCCCATCTGGGTCGTCAGGTCTGTCCGGGTCGTCGGACTTGTTCGGGTCGTTGGGCCTTTCTGGATCATCGGGCCTGTATGGGTCGTTGGGCCCGTTCGGGTCGTCGGCCCGTCCGGTTAGGCAGGTCCCTTCGGATCATTGGGCCCGTCGGGTCGTTGGGCTCGTCCTGATCATCGAGCCTATCCGGGTCGTCGGACCTGTTTGGATCATCAGGCTCATTCAGATCGTCGGGTTCATGTATGTATTTACAATGTTTTGAAAAATAAATCAGGTGTAATTATTTCCGTTGTAAATAATGAATTTTGTAACTTTTTGCAGTGTAGAAATAAATAGTATTAGATTAAAACCCCATATGTTTGCAGGTCTTTTTTATGCATTTTGTAAAATAAATACATTTTAATTAAAATACTATTAAATTTTATAATAATCCTGACTTAAAATTTAAAATTAGAATATATATATATATATATATATATATATATATATATATATATATATATATATATATAAATACACACATACTCTTTATTTTCTCTTTCCATTTCTTAATTGGTCAAACTTTACATATAGAACATGAAAAAACATCTTTTAAATTTCAAAGATAAAACTAAATTACATATTGAGATTAATGGGAATTTCTCTTAAGATTTCTCTTTGACATGCCACTTTTTTCTATATCACGAATATCATTTTTTATATACTATTAATTAAATTTAGTCAATATAATTGTAAGATTTTTTTTTTTACTAAAGATAAATTTAGTCAAAATTTCTATTAAAACCTAGTATCGCGTCTGATAGAGACATATTTCACATTAATATTTAATCTCAAATGATTTCATCTTTAATCCAATGTAAATTTCATGTTTCAGATGCATCAAATTATTTGTTAGTTACAAGTTTTTTTTTATTAGCAAAAGGATTCATTAAAATTACAATATTTGAATCAAGCACATGTCCACAAGATTCATATATACTAGGGGTGGGCATGGATTGGATTTTTAATGATCCAATCCACATCTATTTTAGATCCAAATAATTGGATTAGATTTTTGATCCAAATCCATAATTTTAGCAAAAGTAGTTTGGATTTTTTTTAAATCCAGATCGAAATATTTGGATCAAGATTTAAATCCAATCCAAATATTTGGATCAAGTTCAAAATCTAGAATCCATTTTTTATAAAAGAAATTTAAATTGAATTTTTTAAAACATGTGTCATTAAGGCCCGGATGACCCGGATGGACCCGAGGACCCGGACGACCTAGATGGGCTCGACGACCGGAACGGGCTCGACGACCTGGACGGGCTAGACAACCTAGACAGGCCCGACAACAAGAACAGGCTCAACGACACGAACGGGCCGAACAACACGAATGGGTCCGACAACCCGGATGGGCCAGACAAGCCAGACGACCCGGATAGACCCGTCCAAACAGTCGGGCCCAATCAGGTAGTCGGGCACGTTCGAGTCGTGGGGCCCGTCTGGGTCGTCGGGTACGTTAAGGTCGTCAGGCCCGTCCGGGTCATCGGACTGATCTGGATCGTCGGGCATGTCCGGGTCGTCAGGCCCGTTTGGGTCGTCGAGTCCGTCCGGGTCGTAAGGAGTGTCTAGGTCGTAATGCCCGTCCGAGTCTTCGTTTCGTCGTGTCATCCAGGTCGTAAGGCCCGTGTAGGTTGTCAGGCTCGTCCGGGTCATCAGGCCCATCCGGGTCATCGGGCCCGTCCGGGTCGTCGGGCCCATCTAGGTCGTCCGCCCCATTCGGGTATTTGGGCCCGTTCAGTTCGTCGATCCCGTCCGGGTCTCTGGGCCTGCCTAACCCGTTCGGGTCTTTGGGCTGCCTGACCTATTTTCGTCAGTGGTCCGGCCTGGTTTGTTCGGGTCTTCAGGTCCGCGTGACCCTTTCAGGTCTTTGTGTCCGCCTGACCCGTTCGGTTCTTCAAGCCCGCTTGACCCGTTCAGGTCATCGGGCCTGCTTGGCCCGTTCGGATCTTCGAACCTACCTGGCTCGTTCGGGTCTTCGGGCCCACCTGGCTCATCTGGTCATTGGGCCTGCCTTCCCCGTTCAGGTCATCGGGCTCACTCGAATTTTCTGGATCGTTGGGCCCGCCTAGCCCGTTCATATCTTTAGGCTCGCCCAACCTCTTATGGTCATCGGGCCTACCCGATCCGTATAGATTGTCGAACAAGACCCGTCCAAGTCTGAATTTAGCATAGTCCATCTCAACCTTTAATCTAACCCAACTAAAAATTTAAATTGAAAATTTGGATTAAATTTTTTGGATTATCCACATTTAAAAATCTTGATTTATAAAATGGATATTCAATCCATAAGATATATAAAATGTAAATTAGATTGAAATTCAGATCCATTAAATGGATTTTAAATGGATTGGATTTTTAATAAAATGGATTATAAATGGATTGGATTGGAACAAAAATGAATTGGATCAAGAAAATTAGATTTTTTGTCCACCCCTAATATATACAAAACAAGTGGCAGATATATCCCATAACACATTGCTATTAATTATGACTATCAACATCCAGAGAGACAAATTAAAATTGAAAACTTCTTTTCAGTTTCCAAATTAAAATTAAATATTCATATATACTGATCGTATTAAGTTGACTCTAATCTTTAGAATGAGATATATTTTGCTTGTATTTAACACTAGTCGGTATACAACATATCATAAATATTTACATATACAATTTATATTACACAACACTAAAATATAAAGTTTCTAAAATGATGGCCTAAAAAATAAAAAGAAAGAACTCGTCACTACTAAAATTAATAAATTATCTCTCCCCATATTGCATAGTAATATAACAGTTTGCACAAATACTTATAAGGATGAGATCATTTAAAAATAAAATTCGAATTGTAAAAATGATAATCATTTAAAATATTCGATAAAAATGAGGATCATTCACGACAAACACTACGAAAATGGAAATAAAAAAGGTATTTAAGCCTATATAATATGATACACATAAATCATATACATCATGCCATCAACATAGCATTTACACAGCATACCACGTATACAAGCATGTTATGATAGTGAAAGTAGATGAAAAATGTAACATCAAATCCTTACATTCAAAGTTTTGGAGGATATAGCTCTCTGAAGAAGATAACAATCTTATATGTATACAGTATTTTTAGATTGATATATACATAAGTTGGAGTGCCCAAATAAATAATAATAATAATAATAATATATTATAAACAATTTTCTTTGTTAATAAAAAAGACTCTGATTTTCCTTATGGTATGTATTCCAATATGAAAAATTAGTGTAAATGTTAAAAAAGAAAAAATGTATGTATAAATTGAAGAAATTCAGTATAATTGGAATTATTTACTGTAAATTATATTCAAATGTAAATTAATAATTAAATGTAAGAAGAATACAAAAAATAGAAAGTGGTCAATGGTCTGCTACGGTATAATCCACGCCGAATTCTTTGTTTGTACTTTTATTACTTTTTTACCCATTTTGTTGCTTTAAGTTACATGCATGCTACTATCAATATCTTGAGTGTACATTTAAGTCTAAAAGTATTTTGGGACAGAATTTCTTTTCTAACTTTTCTCCTAAATATACCTTTTTACTGAGTGTAACAGTAATATAAACCTTTCCAACAACTATTTTATTGGTAATTCGAAACAAAGACTAAACTTTCCATAACTTGTTTGAAATGTAAGCTATGATTGAAACAGCTTAGAAAACATTTTCCAAAGCGTGTTGGAAACTTAAGCCGTTTTATATTGTTATTTATTTTCTCAACTTTTAAGAAAATCATCAAATGGTTGGTTATAAATAGAAAAAAATGTAAATAAAGAACAAAACTTATAAACTGATTAAAAAATTGTTTATTTAATGTTGATTGGTTTATTAAGTTAATTGTGAATATTAGTCTCAATTTTGTTATCTTCTTGATGTTATGATAAAGAATGTAAGAAGTCCAAAAAAAAAAGTATTTAAGTGTGATAACGACTTTAATGAAAGTAATATAAAAGAGGGGAAAATAGTTTTAAAGACTCTTAAATGTTAACACGTTAGAAACTAAAGAATTGGGAAGACTTTAAATAAAGGAATACTAAAGATGGAAAAAAGAGAGAACACTTTTGAATGCTTTAGTTCAAAAATTCTAGTACTCTTTGGTTAAAACATTTTGGCTTATAGGTAAAAAGTTGATTATCTTGCAATATATAATATATAATGTCGATTGATTTATTAAACTCAATGTTATTTGGTCTATTAGGTAATTTTTAATTGGGTCATGAAGTTTTTTATGAGTGTTAGTCATGATTTTGTTATTTTTTTAAAGTTATGATAAAGTGCGTAAGGAGTCCTAGAATAAGAATGTATTTAAGTGTGACAAGAGTTTAATAAAAGAGAAAAAAAATTAAACCCTTTTAAATACTAACATGATAAAAGTTAAAGTGTCATTATCACATTATAAAAAAAAAAGTTTATATTATTTTTCCTCTTCTCCCATAGCATATGATTTAGTTCAAAAAGCATTTGCATGAAAACTTTGAAATATTAATTTGACCAATCAGGATTCTAGTAATCATACAAGGTGGGGACTGAAAGTCAAAAGGTTGAGTTTTGCCGAAATGAATATACCTTAATTTTCGTGCTACGAAACATTTTCCTTTCATTTACAGCATCTTTGTTTTTTCCCAAAGAAAAAACCATGGAAGTAACATAGAAAAAGTAGAGTAAAATTGTCAACTAGTTGATTAACTCCACCTCTAAAAAGCTAAATCATACGTGTTTTTCTTTGTTTATTTGTCTGTTCATTTAACTTTTTAAGTGATAATAAAAGAAAAGGAAATTGTTAAATCACTTTTTTTCCTCATAATTATGTGTAAATTTGAAAAAGAAAACTTCAAATATACAAATTTATCAATCAACGCTACGTTATATACTTTTATGATGATTTCCTATTTGACTTATTACGATGTTTACAGAAGACTTAATAACATTTGCACCCATCAAATATGTATTGAAAGGATGGGATTTTAGTATTAATTGTGCTAATCAAAATTTCAATTATCCGAATGTGTAATTGTTTTTCAAGGATTTAGTTTTATTCTTGTTAGTGTGTTTTTAGTGAATCAAATAACTTGGACGTAGATTCTTGCGATAATAGAACTAGTTAATAAATTCATTTTCAATCTATTTTAATTCAAGATTTCATAATTAATACAAAATTTATGTGTAAAGTTTACTTATATCAATATAATTAAGAATTCATGTATTTCTCTTCAAAATGATGTGAATGGAAGTATTGAAGATAAAAATAAATTAAAGTAGAATATGTTTAAGGAGAAACTAAATAAATCAAAAAGATAAATGCAAGAAACGTAAAATGCAGAAAATAAATTACAAAGATAAAATAATGGTTAAATATGTTTTTGTGCCTTAATCTGTAAAAATTGAAAATAGTCTCTCATCGAAACTTTAAACTAATTTAATCTCTTAAATTTGGAAATGCGTGTATTTAGTTCTTTTAACTTTTTTTTTGAAGTTTAAGTTTCTTTGACGTTTTAAATGCATTTCATGATAGTATTTGAGTTGTTTATATTGTTTAACTCATTCTCACTTCAATGTTTACTTAGAGACGCGTTTAAAACGTGAAATAAACTTAACAAAATCTGGTGGTTAAAAGGACTAAATTCACCCATTTATTAAAAATGAGAGACTAAATTAGTCTAAAGTTTCGAAGAGAAACTAGTTCTATTTTTTACTAAAATAATGATTGGTAAAAGAAATTGATAACTTAAATTGTTACTATAATCATCATTAGAATTGTCATTATATGTGGCATGCTCAAAAGAATTTTAGTTGTAAATATAATTTGTTACACCTTTTTATCATAACTAATCTATTTACACTTTTCTACCTTGTTTTAACAATTAAGTTTTAAAAAAATTACATAATAATTGGAATAAACCGTTTAGAAACCACCATATTGCATCAGTTATGCTTGCTAGGCCCACTCTTACCATGGATGCTTTTACTTAAAGTTTCTTTTGAACTTCGTGTAACTTCTTCAAATTTTTTCTCATGAATCCCCATTTTTGTATACACTTTGAGTTTTCAATCATATCATAATTTCCACTCCTATGTTAATCATGTTTCGGTATCTTGTACTATCATCTCTTTTCTTTGATTTCTTCATTCTCAATGGATATATTTACTCTTTTTCTTAATTTTGATACCCTCAAGACTAGTTTTATCCCTTGGAGAATGTTTGTGTTTTCAAAATGTTATTATTTAAAATTTTGTTTTAGCTAAATTTTAGAAATTACTTGGTTAGATTTAACATTATATATAATAGAAATGTTTTCAAGTTTTAAAACATTGAAAATATAATTAGAGTTACTAGAATGAAATTTATGAAGTATCACCATGAGAACAAAATCGAAATAAATCGTGTTATAATCTCACTTTCTCGAGGAGCATCACTCAAGAATATTTTCTTAAAACTTCTAACAAATCAAAGAGTACTCTGCATTCTCAAATTTATTATATTCCTGGAAATAGATTTGACCTTCATCAAACACCCTTAGATTCTAAAATGGCATGCGTGATATAGACCAAAAGTACAATTATATTTATGAAACTAAAAGAAAAATAAATATATTAATTATTATCTTAAAAATATAAAAAAAATATCTGGAATTCTAACATCAACAGATAAAAATTTCCATTCAATCCATTTTATATAATCGATTGACATGTTTTATGAGAGTATTCAAACACAATATCTGGAGTATAAATAACAGAACTGGTATTTTTTTTTTCTTTTTTCTGAGATTCACTGCAGAACCAAAGACAAAAATGACTATAAAATGATCCATAGAAAATCTCAACAAAACACATAATCAAGTGCTATGAATTTGGTTAGGTGTCAAGTTGAGATCAACCAAGAACATGAACATGTGACAATCTTAGACTATAAAATAATTTCGATGATACTCTTGGTACACACAAATATGAAGATTGAAACGTTGACGAAAGAAAATGATGTATTAGGTTTAATATTGATTAGTTTGGTTGCATAGAAGGTGCGATTCTCCCAGAAGCAGAATTTGCAGAACTGTAGAGAAACTGAGAAACAATGGAGGCACAGGGTTGCGCCACCATGTTGTTCCAGGCCTCATTGGCGTCGCGGCCACGTTTCTGAAACACGGGCGTGGCGCAAATGCGGTGGATCTTCCACCCCTCACTTCGGAGCATGTCGATTCTCCTAAGTTGCTTGCATGCCAAGTTGCACGTGTTCCCCTTCACGTCCCTCACCGCCTCCTGCAGCAGCCTCATCCTCGTCTCACCGCTCGCCGCCGCCTCCCGCCGGAAGTACGGGTGGAATTCAGAAACCCCAATGGCCTTTCTTATCCCACGCGCGTAATCGCCGTTCACGCTGAAAAACGGTCTCAACTCGTTCACCATTCCACAGCGGAGCATGTGGTCCACGCGCTGCCCCACGTAGGAATGGAGCACCGGCACGGACACGTCCACCCACAGGAAGCACCACTCGAACCGCGGCCCGAACCTATCCACCAGCGCCTTCATGTAGGAGTTGGATCCCCCCACCACTATCGGAACCTTGTCGCGGCGCGTGATGGACTCGATGGCGCGTGAAGCGGCGTCGCAGAAGTCGGAGGCGGTGAACTCCGTGTCGGGGTTCTGCGTCCCCAGCAGGTGATGTGGGATCCCACGCTGTTCCTCTTTGGTGGCTTTGTTTGTGACAATCTCAAGCCCTTGGTACACTTGCATTTTGTCGGAGTTTATGATTTCTGAGGGAAAACATGTCGCTAAGTCCACCGACAACCTCGTTTTCCCGCTCCCTGTTGCTCCCATCACCAGCACCACCTTCTCTTTTGGCCTCATCATCTGGGTTTGTCCACCGGAAGGAACGTTTTTCAGAGCCTGATGCGTTGGTCTACACATCACTGACATCGTCATGCTCGTAGAATAGAAGGGTCAGAAAATTAAACTAAGTGAGAGTGAGAAAACAATGCATATATCACGTATGTTGAAAGTTTTTGAAAGGAACTTTAGTGGTGAAATGTGAGATTGACTATTAACCATGGTTGTTGTTGTTGGTATTTATAGTTTTTTTGAAGATCGTAAAAGAAGGTCTAGGAATAATTATCAGTGAAGATATGGTGGTCATCACAATATATTCCTATGGTTTAAAATTCGTGGCGCGGTAGTCTCTGGTCAAACCCATCTTCCCTTTTCAACTGCATGTTGTTATCAGGTCAGAGATTTTCAAGCCTGATATTATTATTATTATTAGGGAAAAGTATTTATTTCCTGTTTTTGAAAAACAAAGAGAGACATTGATTTGTGGTGAAACAAAACATCTGTGTTGGGAAAAGTTTGTGTTTGTGCTCTGAAGAGGAAGCTAGCTAATTAAGGTGTCTGCAAAACAACATGAGTGGACCGTGAGAGCACAAGGTTCTTTTTCTTTCTTTGTATGGTGGGGCTGTATGAGTATTAGAGCATAAAATTGTTGTGATAAGATGTTATTCGTTTCTTTTATTATCTGGAGATTTTGTCTCTTATACACGTTGAGAAGTTTGAGCTTGGGTGGCATCTTGCTCCTATCTCACAAGATCATACCAAATATATGGCCTTTTACTCGATCACGACACCGATTCGATCAATCCAAGATAGACTTCGAAACACTGTGCGTTTGTATAAATCAGAAATACTTTAGTTACCACTTTTTTGGGGTGAATATGTCGGAACAAACCTAGCTACCTCAAGTGATTTCAAGTAAAATTCAATAGTACGGATGGAATATTTATCTAAGGACATTCATATCTTTTATGATATATTGACGACGTTGATATTTATACCTTTTCAATAAGTTTTGATCGACTAGGAACAGTGATCCACTCAACTATTGAGCTACTTAATCAAACATGTTAGTGAATTGTGTAAACCAGATTAATTCAATTGATGTTGCTGTTATCACTTGGATCAACATGCTAACTGTAATTTTGACATGTCAACTAGTTTAGTTACTAGAAATATGAAACATTTGCTTTACTTGATTTATATGTTAAAAATATATATTTGTGTTCTAATCCCAAATCTATCAAATAATATTCTTAGGGTTGATCATCATGTATCAAATGTATTATTTGTTTTAGAGCATGTCACGATTTTATTTTTAGAAGATTTGAGAATGAAATGAAGAAAAAGTATTTAAATCGTCTTTGAAATTGACTTCTTAGTAAGGTAGGACTATTAGGCGCGATAAGAATACAAGTCCTCCCGTTGAAGTCTAAGAGAAATGACAAATCATACCCAATAGAAAACTTTATGAGACATATGATGCCACCTTTAGTTTGATCATTTCAATGTTGTGGCTTTTGCTTCTCCTTATGGTGGAGCCTCCATCCTTTGCAACGATAATTTAATTAACGATGATTATATAATTGTCGTTAAAAGTTTTCTTTTAACAGTCATTAAATACTTTTTTACGATGATATATGAAACTTTGATTTTAAAAATGAGTTTTTGAAAAATACAAAACTGATCTAATTATAAGTTATTGAACGATATTTCTTATTACTTGAATTTTTAAAACATGTTTCATTATAATTATTTTTATTTTTATTGCATTACTTGTGTTTCCCACTTTTCTTTATCTTCTAAAAAAATGTGTAACTATTACTAAATAAAATTCTTTTTATAACTTTTAAAAAATTGTATTATTGTGTTTGGAGTGACTATAATAAACTTAAAATAAACTCTAATATTATTTTAAAAGGAAAGGTTTAACTGAATTCTACCATACTGGTTGCTGAGTGAAATTTCTCTTCACATATAAACAGAATTTCTACACCAACATATGTGGTCCTGGGTTTATGAGATCAAAACCCAGATGAGTCTTCAGCAGGAAATTGCTTATGCAAGTTAATTAAGCACCATCTTTTAATATACAAATTATTACATTAATTCATGCGTACACACGAGTTATATATTTTTTATTTATTTTATATATTAAAATAATAAAGTAGTAAAATTATTATGTAATAAAATATCATAAAAATTAAATTGTCTTGTTGTAAATATTTTTATTAAAATAATAAAGTGTTAAAAACAAAGTCGTTAAATTAGGTCTTTCACTCGTCACCTTCTCTTATTTTTATTTTATGATATTTATTTTAAGATCTATTTTGGAAAACATGGTAGACCCACATGTCATCAATATATACATCCATTTTGTCTCTGCAAGTTTGATTTCATTACTTTCCTACTTATAAGAAGTAAGAGATAAACGTTTCCGTGAAGAAATGTCACAGGCAAAGACACGCTTTATTCATTCATATATCTGCATTCCATATTCAGCATGTGAGCATGATTTTGGTATTAAATAAGACAAGGTGAGTGGAACATGTTTTCGGTTTTGGGGAGATGCACTTTGCTTGTCAAGGAAAACACAAGTACATCAACCATTACCATTTATGAAGTGCTTCTTCTAACATGTGTGCTCGCTTATATCTTAAAAATACTGTATTTTTTTTTTCCTGTACTGGTCCTATAACGTGTCTTCAAAATATATCGATGGACACTTACTTATATTGAAGTTTTAAAATATATTAAAAAGAACTTGGGTTAAATATGTTTTTATCTCTCAAGTTTTAGTGAAATTTAGAATTAGTCATCTTCAAAAATTTTGATCAATTTAGTGTTTCATTTTTACAAATGTGTGAATTTAGTCATTTTAACCAAATTTTGTTAAGTTTATCTGACGTTTCAAGTGTATTTCATGATAGTATTTGAATTATTTATACCGTTTGACACATTTTCGCTTTAATGTTAATTTAAATATTATCATAAAATACGTTTAAAATGTCAAATAAACTTGACAAAATTTGGTAAGAAGACTAAATCCACGCATTTCTAAAGATGAAAGACTAAATTAATATAAAGTTTCGAAAAAAACTAATTTCAAGATTCAGAAACTTGAGGGACAAAAACATATTTAACCAAAAAATTTAATTTACTAACATTAATATATTTTGAAGACAGGACAACACAAAAAAGAAAAAAACAATAAAGAATCTGGTATCTACTAGACATTACATTGGAACATAATCACATGTGTGCAATTATATTTTGTAAGCCTCGAAGTGAAGATGTGAACTTTTGCATGATGGCACCGAAATAGTTAAATTGGGACAAAAGCCTTCAATAGCCTTCATGTTACATCACTATACGTGGTTCCCCACAATTGTTTCAGGATGGCCCCAGAATTCCAAGTGACAGAAGTTTAGTTTATAACAACACAACAACATGGTTTGCTTCAACATTCTCTTTCACTCGTTTTCTCACCTCAACATATTCTGAATTTGACTCTGAAACTGTAACTGTTACATGGTTTGTCGCCGGAACAGGGGAAAAACAGAGATAGCATGTCTTGAGATCATACCCATTCGAAAATGCACGATTTTGGAAACCAACTACAAAATATTACATGGAAAATGATATTTTTAATACCTAAATTATTTTTATATCCATTTGACATTATCTTTTAATTTTTTTTATAAAAAAGAAATTCACTTTTTAAATGACTATTTTATTTCTAAAAATAGGTTATCAAATAACTCATCTACATGTCAAAATATCATTTTTCATGTTACATACACAACTCAATGGACTACAAAATATAAGCTTGTACTTGGGTTTCACAAATAAAAACATACCATACCACTGGTTATCATATTTGTTTACATGACTACTCAGTCACTAAACAATATCATATTTATAGGGTTGGTCTAAAAGTTGACAATATTTGTGATGGATATTCATCAAAGTTATGCATTGATTAATATAACGAAAGAGAAAATAAAAAAATTACTATTAAAATAAGTTAATTTGAATATAATTAATTTCTTAGTTATAGGAGATATTTGAATATTTGTCGTGAGAAGGTTTATTGTTTTATGACTGTAAATATTGTATAAAAAGACTTTGCTATTTTCTCTTACTAAAGATTCCATGTTAAAATAGTTTTGTTGAGTCTTTTAGTATGATGTTAAATATATTTTTGCTAAAAAAAAAACTTTTCACTATGAGATTCCTACAATTTCTCACCATCCTATATATTCAATAATAACTAATTAACTCTTTTTTTTATATATAAATATGTAAAATATGGATGTAAGTTTAACTCAAACCAAACGTGAGTTAGATTTATTTTTAAAGTGAATTATAATTTTACTATATATTTAATTAATGACATAACTCTATTAAATCCATTACATGAAATAGTAATACCTTGAGTAACATAATTTGCATTAAAATATTTTATTTTTATTAGCTTAATTATATTTGTTAATATTTTCTATTTTTAAATCTAAAATAACTTAGATAAAAACGAGGAATGAAAAAAAGAAGAAGACAGAAGTATGATGAATTTAAAATTATCAAATATTTGTACCAATTAAAATCATGTAAAATAGTGACACAAGTGAGTAGGTGCGTACAAATATTGTCTAATAAATGTATTTTACAAGGTTAAGATAGTCAAATAGTAAGATAATGAGTGCAAATGTTATCCACTAAATCCAATTCATAGGGTTAACACAGTTGATTTTACTTTATAAGATTATATCAAAACATATTTTAATATGATTAGTTGGATTCTAAACCATAAATCGTATCACCAATTCAATTTATAGTAAATATTTAAATATATAAAAGAAATTTTATATGTACATCTGTGTAGGTGAAAGTTTGTGTTTGTGTCAGTAGAAATATGTGTTTGTATGCGTATATGTAGAAGTGTTTACACATAGGTATAAGTTGTATCACACTTTTTAAATTGAATCCATACGAAATTGTAAGAAAATATCCCTAAGAACTTACTTTATTTCTGTTTATTATTTTGTAAATAAATTAATAATATTAATATTCATTATTCACTTAATGAAATGAAACACAAATTTCATAGTTATAAAAATATTAAAAATGAATAAATATAAACTTTTAAAATAAAACACAAATTTAACATTTATAAAATGTTAATAAATAAACAAATATAAAATTTTAGTTTAAATAAATTTTCTTTTATTTCAATGATGATTTTTCAATTTCATCTCATTATTTTGAATGTTTTAATTATATAATTTAAAGAAAAAGTCCGTCGCTAATAATGTTACAAAAATAACGTCACTATCATAGATTAAACAGAAGAAAGTTATATTAACTTAATCTTTTAAAAAGGAAAACTAGATCAAAAACATTGAGAAGAGAGAAGAAATTGAAAATATGTCATACTAATAAGATTAAAAAAAAATCTTAAAATTTTACTTTAAAAATGTAGTTAAGCCCCCCTCAGTCCATGGGAGAGAATGTGATCAATAGATGGATGTTTCTTCCTGCACCTGTCAAATTTCTTCATGCATCCCTCTTCCTGCACCCGTCGAATTTCTTCATGCACCCCAATCAAATTGGATTTTTATTTCCGGTATGTTTTGAAAAAAAAATTTCGGAGAATACTCACTCATCCCACCCCGAAAAAAAAAATTTGATGGGTGTGGGTGCAGGAAGAAACACTCTTTTGTGGAAACAAACCCACTACTTCCCCAATATTAATGCGCTGAAGGTGAATGTAAGGTGAATGTTGTTTCTATGATCGATCGAAGAGACAATATAAAAGAAGGAGTTAATCATAAATCCTAAACCGTTCTCGCCATGCACTTAGCTTCAGATTAATTACTTCCCAGAAATATTATCATTTTTTGTTTTGGAAGCTAGGTAAGTATGGTAATCAATATGACTTGGTTTTTGAGAAAAACATGCTTAATATGACTATGGAAAATTGGTTAATTCCCCTAGGTTGAGGTCAAGTCTGAAAAATCTGTAGCATGAACACAGCCACAGCGTGAGGCAACAGGTAGATGATTAAACTATTTCAGGGATTTGAGTCTGTAGATGATTCTTCAGGCAGAAGAAATGTGTTATGAGTTGTAAATGTTGCAATAATTAAAGAGAGAAGATAAATAGCAGAGTTCCATTTTTAGAACTAATAAGCAATGCTTGGAATATTTCACTAACATCTAATGAAGAGCTTATTATGTACATTTTTTGAAAAGGAACTAATTAATGGGATTGGTAAGATCAGTGAGATTGAGATTAGCACACTTGGCACCCTGGAGCAACAGAGATGAACTGAAACCAAATCTATTTGAGTCAACATCGAACTGCACTACATTATCCTCCATTTGATGCCCTCCAATCACAACCGCCGTTCTACTACGCTTCCCACCATCCACGAAACCCAAACACCACACATCCACTCCTCCCTTCTCAATCCTCACCATCGAATTACCCCCGAAGATTCTCCAGAACACTTCCTCGCTGTGCATCACCAGATCAACGGTCGGAACCGCGGGTCCCACTCTTGTTTCCGCGAGGTCTCCCGCAGAGTAGCATACCCCAAAGGGCTCAACGGCCTCCGTCACCGATAAGTTAAAAGCTGAGGACTCGTTGACGAAAAACTGGACGAAGAGTTTGTAAATGGAACTTTCCAAAACGGTGTAGGGCTCCGCAGTGCTGATCTTGGTCCCACCGAAGCCGGTTTGATCAAGGGTTAAGATGGAGGCGTTGATGGGAAGAGCCTTGCCGTTGATCTTGATGGAGGTGAGGTTTATGAAATACTCATCGGAGGGTTGTGAGTTGTGGGTGACGACAGTGTCGGCGACGGGGTTAAGAATGAGGGGGGTGTAAGTGAGGTCAATTTTGGAAGAGAAAAAGTAAGAGATGGAGGTGGAGGCGAAGATAGCTGCGCCTGTGTTGGATGACGCAGGCAAGCAGAGAGAGAAAGAATGGGGGGAACTCAATGCGGTGCTTATTTGGGCCGGGAGGGAGTAATTGGACCGGCCCAAAGCGGCTAGTCCGGTCGCATTGGTAGCGAGGCCTTGGAGCAAATGGGCGACGGCGCAGGAGAAGATGAAATCGGAAATGAGAACGAGTGGGGTCTCAGAGGTGGTGTCGTAGGTGGGAAGGGCGAGAGAATCGATGAGGGCGGTGTCGAGAAGGGTGGTTCTTGTGAGAGGGTTTTCAGGGAAGAGGGCGCATGTGTGGTTGGAACAGGCGTTAGAGGGGAAGGAGTCGCATGGGGAGGTGTTACAGGGGATTTGATGGGAGGAGGAGGAGGTGTAGGTGGAGTCGCAGAGGAGCCAGGTAAGGGAGGAACCGAGGTCGAGGTGGAGAGTGGTGTGTTGGAGTGGGGTTTTGAGGAAGAGGGAGAGTGTGTAGAGTTGGGTGGAAGGGTCTTTTGTGATTGGGGCTACCAAGGGGATTTGGAGTGTTGGTGTTAGAGACAAGAAGAAGGAGAAAGCCAAGAACGAGAACCTGCAGCAGAGAGATGGAAGAGGCATTTTCGAAGGTTCCGGGAGGGTGATGAAGACGCTGTGGTTGGTGATGGAACGTTGAGAACATAAATGCCATGGAATTCGTGGAGAACTGTGCTACTTACGTCCACCCATGGCAAGTGTTGTCGGTGCAGTGCAATTATTATTGTTATATTTTCATATGCTGCATGTATAAAGTACACTTGTAGAGTGTGGCGCTAAACTACCTTATCAATTAGTATAAAGATGTATACACACCCTATCATATTTGACGTCTTTATAGATAAATAAATAAAAATATTGATTTAGTAAAATTACAACTGCATAAAAGAAACAGAACAGGAAAAACTAAATGAATGTCTCACAAGTGATCGCAGTATCTCATATATATTATGATGGCCATAAGTCACTTCCTATCTATAAGGTAGCACTTTACAGACTACAAGTCTACTTACTTGAAGCAAGGAAAATTAAGCTGGATTAGTCACGTCAACCCCAGTTAAAGAATTCCATTGCGTGCTTAAGATCTAAACAACAGCATCAGTATCTGTATCACAAATGTGTGTTATCTGTAGCACATCTATCAAGTGTCAAATATAATACAAGTTGCTTGAAAAAGAATATATAAACTAGTGAAATCTTGAGTTATAGTATCCTGTTGCCGTTTCTGTTGAGCTTTGTCCAATATGATCTTGTGATATGCTGTAAATAAGAAATGAAAATAAAGGAAATAATTGGCAAAATTGATAATATACAACAGTGACCAAAGCCAAAATCTTGTAACCCAAACAAAATCATAGAAGCTAGACTTCTTTCCTATGTTATGCACGAGGTTGATGACGACGCAGAACAAATACAATCTCTTGGCAAGAAAAATGTACAGCTTCTCTGCTGGTACTTCAGAAGTCTTGCTTGCTCTTTCAGTAAAGATACGACATTCGGCATTCTTAGTTTTTATTATATAACTCACTTGCGCCTTGAGGATACCATATGCTGATGAGCCTTGATATCCTTTTGTATTCTGTCTGCATACAAGGGTAGGCAAATTGTCTTATTGATCTCATTCAATAACACTTCTTCAGTGATGTTATCCTTTATGCTTCGCATTACCTGTATTAAAAAATTTACAAAAACTGTTCAACAGGCCTTTTACATGAATTAATTATACGAAAAAACCATAGACAATCAAAAGATGATTGCGTAACAGAATTAATTGAAAAGTACAACATGTTTTATAACCTTTCTATAGGTATTGATATCATTCGGAGTTGCTTTGTCTATTCTTATCCGCATACAGACCCAATGATGCTCCCCGGAATCCCAGTAGCATTCAATGATCTTTCCGGAATAGGAAGAAATGTCTGATGCATCTGAAAATCATTTGGAGCCAAAAATTAAAAACAAATTATGGCTTCACCTTTCCAGATATTAATTTATGTTATAGCTAGCTTAGACGGATTCAATTGTAAAGGGAGTCTTGCCAATGGAATGAATACATTTCAATCGGAATTCAAATATGACCAAAATAGGTTAGTTCATGCAAATAACTGTCATCTGGACAAATAATAATGACATTATGATCGCATAAAGTAATAATGATGGTCTACAAGTTGTACAACCTTTAAAAATAACATTCTCTTCCATGAACTTCTTCCGTCCACGTTCAAACAGAAAAAGCATGGGACGATCATCAGCTCCCACCTGTCAACAAAGGCATCGTCAACAAATTGTCATATTAGAAAAGAATATAACACCAAATAAACTAATTTAAATTTTGAACTTGGGAAGGAATACTTGGACAACCTCACAGAGGAAATCAACAGAGTTCATCTCAGGGTATTTCCACTTCAGAAGACCTTCATGTGTACGAGGGACATATGGATCATCCCAACCCTGACAGAACCATCACTATTAACAATGGACAAGTAGATAAACCAAAAAGCCTATACGCACATTTGTGATGATATGTTCTCATCCAGTTAGTATTCGTTAAAAACCAAAACTACATCAGTATTAAAATTTCTTAAAATCCAATATTGACTCATGCGGCAAAAAAATAACTAAGAAATATGAACTTCCTCAGCGAAGCATTTTTTCAGTACATCATCCTTAAACAGCCGGTGTTTCCTACAAGCCAAAGTGTTCATCCAACTATCCTACATATCCAAGCTTAATTTGGGAGGTTCAGTCCTCTAGAGACACTAATTACTACCTGGAGTACAAGACCGTCTGATGAATGCGATAGTTGTGGAATGAATTTATGTAGGAGCTTTGATACAGTGGATAGTAACCAAAATCCCTTCCTTCTCACCTAAAACAAAAATACGAAAATATAAACAAAATAGCTTATCCCACTGGAAAATGTTTCTGAAAATGGAATACCAAAATAATCATTATACATACACTAAATGGTTCCAAGTCATATCTATAATAAGGATTCGTATTTTTTGAAAGGCCCTCACGTTCCATGTTACGAGGTTCAATTACTTCTTTCTCCAGCAATTTCCACCTTTCATAAAACGGCAGCTGCATGTATTAGACCAAATGGGCATGTCAAAAGTTAGCCAATCACAAATGTGAACATCATCAATCCAAGGACTTACAGGGTTCCAGGCGTACGTTATGTAGTATATTATGTCCTTTTTAATGTTTAACCAACTTTCCAAATACTCTCATTGGAATGATTACATAATCCACATTAGCAGCCAGACTTTATTGGAAATTAGAAACCCACTCCCAGAAATATTGAATAGTATCTGATATTTTATTGTACCAGTAGTTAATTACAGGTTAAAAAACTAGACACTCTTCTCAGATGATAATGATGATGATGATGATGATGCCTTCAATTATTTCACTATTTGCATTGTCTAGCCTGATCCAAAAAATAAGGATTACTTGTGATCAGGTATTTTCAAACTTCCTAAGAAAAGGACACAATTCAGAGGTAGTTTCAAAATCCAACTAGAAGCTTACATGTGCTCTTTTTACTTCATGATTGTTTGTAGACACTTTAATTAACTGAAATACAAATACTTTGTTAGGAATACATCTGGTTTTAATTGACCCCGAAATACAACTCAAAATAGCAAGCGTAAACAAGAGTTTACCAGTTTAAATTTCTTTATTTTATATAATATAATAATATAATAGGAGTAAGACAAACCATCAAAGAAGTCAATAATATCTCAGCATTGTAGTTGTCAATAAATGTGTACCTCTGTCAAAGAGACCTGATTGATTGCCATCAAATCATAGATGAGGTATCTTCTCTCTTGCTTATGTGTATGTGGATCCCTGTCAATAATCATCTCCCCATCAAGTAGTGTGTAGTGGTGATTCCTCTCAGGTGTACCCTTGAAAGCAATTGAGTTAGCATTTAGATAACCTAAAACAAAATTTATAAAAGACGAGACACAGTTTCCAAATACCCAAGACAGATAAAACTCACTTGACAACAAAGTAAATTGAATAAACATATATACCCCATTTGAATATCTGCAAGGAAATCGCATATTGATCCTGTGGAAAAGAAATTTTCTGTCAATCAAATAACATCCATCACAAGTAATCAGCATCATATAGCGTGTCCCATCAGCTTTCCATGTGGCATAGTAATATCGTTGTCTCAAGAGTTGCAGGTTGTCCCTGCAAAAGAAAAACAACGATATAAACTAAGTTGTTAAAACCAAGGAAGATGATTAACAAAAGTGAAGACTTAGATTTACAATCAAGTTTTAAAATTAATCTCCTCTCTCAAACTCAACTGCATAAAATGAATATTTTGTTCACTTCTCATAAAAACAGAAAAAGGATAGAACTAAGAAATGTCTTTGATCACAGAACATCCATTAACTCAGCCAAATTTGTTTGGTAGGCCAAACGGCAATTTGAAGTTAATATTTGCATTTTTTTTATAGGTAGGAATTGAACACATGTCAAGGAGTTTATAACAACTTATTCAGGTCCTATGGAAATTTGTAGAATATTCTGTAAATACAAAATAATATTAAAATAAAATCTTAAATATTCATAAAAAAAATTAAAAGTAGACTTTAAATCTAACTCAACCTCACTGTACTATAATTTGACTAAATCTTTAGTCGATGTAATAACAAAAACCAAAAAAATTGTCTATGTAGATGCAAATGGGTCAAAAATTTGTTTAATTGACAGAAGTTAAATTATAATATATACAGGGTGGAAATCTGGAATTTGAAGTTCCAAAATGTTTGGAAATTAGTCACAAAGGTTTTGACAAATGATCCAACCCAAATTAAACCAAAAAGTATGGAATCATGACTTCTCTATTGACATCTCTGTATAAGAACTAATATATCATAAAGATCCTGTTATGTTGCTTTCAGTTATTCTTCTCCATCAGCTCTACTAAAAAATAGAAAAGATTTTTTTTAATGTAGTGAAAGAAATGTCAGCCAATTTCAAAATTTCTGAAAAAAAAAAAAGTATGCTAAACAAAATTTGCAAAAAGCACAAGATGAAATGTCAATGAATAGTGCAAACTTCCAGTTAAACAACTGAAAGACGAGTGACGATAAAGAACACATACTTTAGGTACTGTTAATTCCTAAGACCTATTAGATAAGAAAAATCATTAATGTCCATATCAGTAAAACAGTGAAGTCCATTCTAAAGTTCCGTATAAATCTCAAAGTAACAAAAACCAAAACGATCAAATGTATTAAGAGTGGACCTGTTCAGAGAAACAGGGTGTGACCCAGGAAACTGCGATCGTCCTCTTCCCTAAAAAGAGATAATATAAATATGAAAACCAAAAATAATGCAATTAATTCATGGAAAAAGTGTAATCACAAGAAACTAACGTTTCCAAATAAATAACTATTTGGCTTCAAAGTTCTCCTGAAATTTTAATGAGATGCATCATATACAACACATTGCTCTAGATAGCATAACTTTGTGTAAAATTGATAGAGCTATCTTAACTTTAAGGGGGAGATGACAGGAGAAATAGAGAGACAGAGAAATATTGCTTAATTGAAATTTATTTCCTAGACATTACAGTAGTTATATTATATACATTTAGACTCTTCATAGACAAATACTGTGTAGGAAAAGAGTGAACGGGTGCTACTTGCAAAACACTACTTCCTATGAAAATTAAATCATATACGTTATGCATGAATCTTGTTAACATGTGATACAAAAAAAAAGGCATTCTTGATTATCTCAACTACGTTGAGTTTAAATCATTTTCAAGAAAATGTATATAATTCAACAAAAAGCCAATTCAGAAACCCACCCCTGGGTTCAACTTGAGCAGTTGATAACAAACTTCTTGCATCTCTCGCAGCTGGTTTGGAGGAATTGGATCTCCCAAAACATCATCAGTTGTCAATACTTCATTTCTGACTATATTCTCCTAGAAGATAGAACCAAACACAAGAATAATCCCAGAAAAAAATTGTGAACAGACTGAAGGTTCGTAAAAACACGATATATTTTCTATTTCAACCGAGTACATAAATGAGAAAAAAAATGGAATTATATAAGGAAAAAAATTCAATATTAAAGTGACCACATATTGATCTAATAGCCACTTATTAAAAAAAAAAAAGTTCTGTTATCAGCATATACAACTAAGTCTCGACAACGAAAATAGAAAGATGAAAAAGATGAAACCAATTCTATTTTTATGCCATATCAGATATTTTTCAACAAAAATAAAACAAATTAAATGGAAAACTCGTGTTCATACAAACACTTCAAGAATCCATCCAAGTAAGGTGTTCCTTCAACCCAGTGGAGTGGAAGAAGAGCAAATCATATAATTAAGAAGCTGAGTAAACAGAGTCAACAAAGTGGACATACCTGTTCTGGAATGTGCACATAATTGTCCACAGCCGGGGCAGTTGTGCCACGGTAATCAGGATCCGGAGTTCTCTTCCATTCAGGAGTTTGAGGACAAACAAGATCTTCAGGTTTCTTTTCACGATAAAACATGTACAGGGCGTCAATATAGTCCTGCTTGTAAATTCCTGGGTGACGTGCCAAAGCAAATTTATTTATCGCCTGGAAGATAAGCACAAAATTGCATTACACGTTAATTACTCAATTCATGCATGTATTGAAAACAAACCAATGAATTGTCCAATAAATTTACTCACCTCGGTAACAGATATAGATTCCGTACGCACAAGAAAGTGAACAATCATATAGCCTGTGCGATTATGCCCATGGGTACAATGTACAAGTATATATTTCTTGTCATTTGTCCTTTGGGAGAAAAAATCTTGAACCTAAAATGAATATCTAACAAGTATAAATCATAAAACATCAAGTAAGATATCAAGCACTGTACCACCATTGTTAGGAACACTAACAAGAAGACAATACTTGACTATCAAATTGTGAGCATTAATTCAAAAAAGCAGTAAAAGTAATGCTCGTCAATTCTAACAGTGAATACTATCAACACTGAAAAAAGGAGCTACCTCATCACAGAATTTTTGTACAGATTCATCATCAGGTACAGCATCTCTTCCTTTGCATCTTATCTGCACAAACAAACAGAAAATCTAAAGTCAATTGCAATTAACATTTCATAAACAATAGAATGAAGATATAGTTACCTTGACATGAGAAATTCCTTCTTTTGTCCAATCTGATAGAGGATAATAACGAGTAGTATTTGTCAGATCAATCACTAAACCAAGCTGCAAAAAACATATAGTTAAGGACTAGGAAGCTGGTTGCAACACATTGTATACAACACTACAAAGAAAACATGCGTCCATTCATGGAACACAACGTAAAATCACAACAATGAAAGATACTCCTTGTTTTAAGGATACTCTTAAATTGCTTGAAGTTGTTTTCTTATTCCCCCAACCATTGGTACAGCTGTTCAGGTAACAGATAGAACATTTAAAAGACCCCACAACGTTTCAAATTTTCCTCTTTCCATGATTACTAATCTTTCTCTGTTAGCGCAAAACAAAATATAAATACTACTATCCTCAACTCTTCAAGTTTCTACCTCTTTCTCCTCAAATCCCATACTGTAATCTAAGTTGTCTCGTGTCATATATATGTGAACAATAGCAAGTTCCTTTAGATGTTGTGAAGCTATAAAATGAAAATTGTTTAACATTGCAAAACAAAAAGTTCAATCACACAAAAAAAGATGATGAAAAAGACACATCAGTAGATTCAAACAAATCCATCCTATGACTTATCTATTTATATTGCAACTTTTGCACGTCAATATACTGTTGTCTCCCTTATTATACTTAAACACATACTTATTTCCAAGCTGAATATATTAATCAGAGGAAATTGTTTATTACTGTTCATTTGATGTACTTACTTCCCGACCTAAGACTCTTTGTTGATGAATCGCTTGCTTAGGAGTATATTTTTCACGTGGAATGTTATCATTGAAGGATTCACCGAGTGGAACCTTTGAAGGGATTATGCGTCCTAATTCTTGTCCATGTGCTGGGCAGTCAAACCAACCTGCAATATAAAATCAACTAAAAATAAAAATCTATAAAAAATAAACATAGAGTAACGTCACTACAAGAATGAAGAGCGGTAGCAGTAAAAAAGAATTCAACTTCGTAAAGAAATTGTAGGCTAGTGTAATAAGTGGAAATGGGCATGACCGTTAATTTTGTAAGGGATTGATGGGTTAGGAAGTTAGTTGTGATCAAAAGTTATATCCAAGACCTTGATATCGAAATGGGATGTCCATTAGTAAAATTGTTGAGGAATGTTTTAATTCCTTGACTGAGATCCTGGTGAGATATGTGTGTGTAATTTTGTATGCTAGAGTTTTCTGAGTAAAGGTGAGGAAGAGAGTAAGACTGATATCCAGCTCAATCCTTAACAGAGGTATCATTTAGTGAACACCAATGCGGGATTCTACAGCAATCAAAGATTTGGAGGTTTGTATTGAGGGACTCAAGAAGTTGTTTAAGACTTCGCAACAAGATAACAAGTTGATAGAAGAATCACAACAAATCAATAGGAAGGACATGGATTCAATGAAGGCTTTGCTTCAACAAATGTTGATCAAGATGAATTCCATGGGTGAGTCAAGTTCGACCACTCCACCAAATGAAACAATAGGAGACTTCACTCTAGTACCTAGCGTGCACAAATTCCATTTCGCAATGGCTATGATTATTTTGAATGGCATGCCAAAGTTGAGCAATTCTTTGATCTTGAGATGACCTGGAGGATCAGCGTGGCAAACTTTTGCTTTTGTCGATGGAGGGTAAGGCATTTGTGTGGCAATGACAATACTTTACATATAGCCAAGCCACAAAGAAAGGATGCTTGCAAGATGTGGCAAGTCAATTTCATACAAGTTATTACAATGATCACATTTCGGAATTATCCAAACTGGGACAACAAAGTTCTTTGCTAGATTATCTTGAGCGATTTGATGAACTATTGGCTCAATTTGATGTGACCGGAGAAATGGTTCTTTTTTTTTTCGGGGAGGTTTACACACTTTATTGGAGAAGTCTGTGAGGATTCATAACCCGAAGAATATCCAAGATGCAATAAGATTAGCACGCTCACATGATGATATACTTCAAGAATTGGAAAAGAAAATGTCTAACACCAAAAATCTTACATAGCGGACCACAAGAGCAAAATACAAGAAAGTAGTCCTTATCAAACCAGACACAAAAATCCACTCCTATCACTAATATTCAACGCCATCAGTCAGTTTTGTCTTTGGGATCACGTTTAGTGACAGATTTGAAGGGCTGTAATCTAATTAATGCAAATAAGAAAGACATGAACGACAGAATTGCAAAAGGCCTGTCAATTTTGTGGACAGCAATGAGATAGACATCACATGCAAAAGTGAAAAGTATAGGATAAGCTTTGTGCCATTTTTTGGTTCACAAAGTGAACAGTGATGCTGAACCAGATTCAGGTGAGGTGCATGCAACTTTGGCAATTGGGCAGAAGCTGCTGCACCAAAAGGATGTGCATATATCTCTCCATGCATCGAAGGGCATGATAGGTGGACAGAGATTAGAGTAGGAAGGCACAATCAAAAAATTGGAGGTACCTCTAGACATATTAGACCAAAGGTTGAAAAAAAAAGGCAATCAAGTTGTCACTGAACTACAAGTCAATTGGAATCATACGAGCCCAAAGGACGCTATTTAGCACAAGTTGCTCCAATTGAAAAAGCAATTTCCAAATGTAAAACGGCAGGAAGTAGAGCAGGGAGGAGCAAATGTCCTTGGGGCAAGGCCTTCACAAGATGGGGCCATTTAATAGGTAGAAATAGGCATGACCATTAATTTTGTTAAGGATTGATAGGTTAGGTAGTTTATTGATTAAAAGTTATATATAGGACCTTGATGTATGGAAATTGGATATCCATTAATAAAATTGTTGTGTATTTCATGAGTGAGATCCTGATGAGATCAGTGTGTAATTTTGTGTGCTAGTGTTTTATGAGTAAAGGTGACGAAGAGAGTAAGATTGATATCAAACTCAATCTTTAACACCTGGAGCCAACTATGACAAAAGAACTAATTACAAAACCATTCATGCATAGTCTATTAGTTGCACACAAAAAAATGGCAAATTAGTTAAAGAAACGGGTCTTCTTTGTGCAATAGTGACTTGTAATAGTGAGTTCAAACTACGCAATCAATTTCAATTTTCCAAGAAGAATAATGATTAGTCAAAAGATAAAGTCTGCGTCTATAATAAAGCCCATGAAATATGCCCGTATGTCACAATGCCTACAGCTTATAATTAACACTTTCAAAAAAATAACCTACCCGAATTGCGCAAAAGTAACAGACATTTCACATACACAACCATCTTCCATATAAGCCCACATTTGCTATAACCTTTTTGGAGGAATATAATTGTTCCCTTTTATTCAAAAAAAAAAAATCTCTTTCATGGAGCCATTATGAAGAAAAAAACGAGTATCTAGCTATAATAAGTTGAACCAAACACGATAACTCTAGTTGGCGCAGGGAAAAAATAACCCTCCAAAGCCAAAGGTAACTTATAGCTCATTTATTTATAGCAACTCCATAATTTGTATAGTTAAGTTCCTAAGAGCAAAATAGAAAATATACTAGAATGAGATCGAAGTAGCGGGCAACATCTTCACAAGGTAATAGTCTATAATTGACAACCAAAACCGTCTGAATTGTATATAAGACAAACAAATACAAGAACCTACCATCAGGAACCATGTTCCTATCATAAGGTCTAGAATTCATATTGTAAGGTCCCCGTTCATGCCCTCGATCCATGTATGGGGGCTTTCTTTTCAAACCTCTGCGTGTATCCTCATTATTCTGTTGCATAAAGAACTCACAATAAGAAAAAGAATGGGAGGTATCTGAACAGAAAAACACGACAAAATATAAACAAGTCAACAACACTAATCTAAGAAAATGCAGAACATAAAATTGCAAGTAGTAGAATCAGTTGAACAAGTACAACTAAAGACCAATAGCTACACTTCCACACACACGTATATACCAGAACAACCAAAAGGTCGTTGTGCAGGCAGTTTACACACTGAAATTCATTAGCACAAGACAAAACAGCAAAACGTCACCTTATAAAACTTCCATAGGTACCATAATACTTTAAGACAAACGCTCACAGAGCAAAATTCAGAAAAGCATGATAAAGGTGGATACAGTTATTCACGCGTCACTGAATTTGGAAAACTACTTATATTAAATTGTGAAAACGTGACATTAGATGACGCATTACATCTACCGGTATTAATCCACGAACAAAACAAAAACAAAACAGATAGAAAACACTATGTCTTGTGTTCTCGAAAATGAAGACCGATGTTAAGCAGAAAAAAAAAGTTGAATTGTTCTGGAGCGCCGGTTTTTGGTCCTAGTCACAATCGTGGTGCTGGGTAAACCTAGATTAAGTAGCGAGTAACGAAAGAAAGGGAAGAAGAAAAGAAGTAGAAACAGAAAACATATGCAAAGTGTGAAGATTATGGTTGCGGAAAGGATGAATCGAATCTACCATGTGATAGCTCATGGGAGTAACAGATTGAGAAGAGTAGGAGAGTGAGGTAGGAGAGAATGCGGTTAGGGTTTTTGATGGATGAAGAAATGGAGAATTGATCTTCGAAGGAGAAGAATTTAAAGATCTGCTGTGGTGTGCGCCACCATACATATCCGGGTCTTCGCCCCGTAGAGAACCGACATAACCACCTCTTTTATCTCTCTTTTTTTCTCACTTTATTTATTTATTTATACTCACCTCTCTTGCGTTCTTTTCAAATTTCATCCCACACCCCTGTATTTTCTAAAAAATAATAACTGAAATCATTTACTAAATGATGAAATTATTTAATTTAATAAAAGTTAAAAATAACACGAAAAAAAAAAACTGTATAAAGAGGTGGTTCCTCCATCTGGTTTGCAGAAAAATTAAAACATATAGCTTAATAAGGATGACGTGTGTAAACATTAAAAAGATAGAAGGAAAAAACATCAATATATATGATTATAACTGAAAAAACTTATTCTCTTTTCTATCACATTTTTTTATCATTAATCTTCTATTTATTTTTCAAAAAAAATAAGGAACCAAGAGGAAAATAATATGATTACATGTCAAAAGGTTAATGTAGGTTTTTTTAACAAATTAATGTAATTTATTTTTTTTCAAATTTATTAAAATAGATAATTTTTTAAAAAACTAATGACATGGGTAAGTGGTGAGGTAATACAATTTTATTAAGAAGCAATTGTGTCACAGGTGGCTTTTTATTCAAAATTTTAGGATGGTCGAATTAATTTTTTTATACAAAAATTAGCCTTTTTAATTAAATTTTTTTTTTTCGTTTACTACAGAAAAACTATAAATAAATCATAAAACTATCATTAAATGTCAACAAATATTTAATATAAAATAAACTAAAATAATTAAAGTAATTTTCAAAATCAAGTATAGATGAAATATAAGTATAAACATAATTTTAAATTTCATCTAATAATATATAAATATAATATTAAAAAATATATATAAAAAATAAAATAAAAAAAGTTTGGAAGAGTCGTGGCTTTCTTCAGTCTTAATCAAGGATCTTTCATGTTGTGTTGTTTTATTTAGTAAAGGATTAAATATGTTTTTGGTTCTCTAATATCGAGTGAAATTGAAATTAATCCCTCTTCAAAATTTTAGATCAATTTAGTGTCTTATCATAAATGTGGGAATTTCATCCTTTTAACTGAATTTTTTGTTAAGTTTATTTGACATTTCTAACATATTCATGATAATATTTAAGTTGTTTACATCGTTTGACATATTTTCATTTCGATGTTAAGTGAAATACTTTCATGACATGTGTTTGAAACTTCAAATAAACTTAACAAAATTTGATTAAAATGACTAAATCCATCATATTTAAAAGTTAGGAGACTAAATTGGACCAAAATTTCGGAGAGAGACTAATTTCAATGTTTAGTGAAAGTTAAAGGACGAAAAACATATTTAACCTTTTAAATAAATTTGGAGATGAAAGTGGATGAATTTGGAAGTGATGTTTAAGAAAATATAATAATAAGGTTAAATTATTCTTTTGGTTCCTCTATTTGTCAATAAATTTCAGTTTGGTCATCAAGTTTTTTGTTGTCTCAATTTGGTCATCATTTTCTTAAAAATGATTCAATTTGGTCATCGCCGTTAGTTTGACCAAATGGTGTTAAAGTCAACGCCACGTGTCAATTTATGGTTTTTAAAATTTTTATTTTTATTTTTATTTTTTTTAGGTTTTTTATTTTTTTTACACGTGTCACTTCACAATTGTGTCACGTGTCAAAGTGACTCAATTTGGTCTCTATATTTGTCAAAGTGACTCATTCTGGTCCCTATATTTGTCATTTCTTAAATTGACACTAAATTTACTTTTTTATAAATCTTATGGTAATATTCTTACTAAAATTAACGTTTTTATTAAATATTTCTATAAATATTTTAAATTAACTTTAAATTCTATACAAAAAACATTAGACTTTGGTTTTGTTTTGAACTTTAAATTTAGTTCCTAAACTTATGTGTGACAAGTTATTTGATTTTTTGTAACGCCCCCTTTAATTTAAAGCTCAAAGATTACAGGAAACGTCACACGAAGATAACAATGTAGCGAAGTCTTGGAGTCCTTAACACAACCCCTACAGACCGGGCACACCACGATGCCAAAGGAAAACCAAATAAAAGTCTGACAAAAGAGAAAAAGGGTAGTCAAACATAAAACAATACATGGGCCATAGCCCTAACGAAAAACATGAAGGAAAGAAATATGAAATCCAACCCTGATGGCTAAGCAGCGGAATCGCCATTTCCTTGTTGACCGCGGGAACCTCGCCCATCTGCTCCCATCAATTAAATTGATGATCATCGCAAGAAAGAATAGCCACATACAAGGCAATCATACAACAAACAGGGTAAGCTAGAGCCAAACAACACTTTTATCATACAGTTAAATATACTTTCATCATTCAATATCAGTACAACATCCAAGCATGTTAAGACTCTTCAATCAATACACTATGACTCGACTCGACTCATCCAGATACGTATAACTTGGTCGGATTCAGCGGATGCCCGCACTTGTGGTGGATACCTCTGCTCACCCCCGAGCTATGTGTTACAAGTGTTACGATGAATCAATTTTCCCTCGCCACAAGGTTAGCCCTTAATGAATTTCAGGCCTCTTGCTACTCTCACCACAGGAGTCAGTCCACTCTAGGTGAGACTAACTGACCCCTTAGAGCGTCAGGATACAACCTTACCTTGAATCCTTACCTAGTTATACAGATGGGGCACCACCATGGACACCCACTAACAGGGGCAATGGAATTACGTCCCGACCACTGAAGCGCGACCCTGAAAGTCTCACCTAGAGACTCCAAGGAATTACGCACTGACACAGATCAACCATATTCGCACAGCCAAAGAACATTCACCATGCATAGATATATATCAATCATACCAACCTTTAAAGCCAATGCCTTTCGTGTTTCGGGCCCAACCCATTTGAATCCATTGTAAACCATCCGTGCATAAAGGATTTCCATCTCATCTCATCATCATGCCTCTTTGATACCAACCATGTCATTAAAATCGCATGTTAAACTCATAACAACTCAACATTCACAATTTATGACTTGCACCACTCTTTCATACTCATTCATCTCAAACTTTCAGCACAATACCTAAAATCAAGCAAGCATTTTCCATACAAAACCAAGAAAATAATCACACATCGCGCTGCCTCGCCCAGCACCTTGCTCAGGCCGAAGGGTCTCGCTCAGGCGAGCCCCCTTCGCCTAGGCGAGGGCTCGAAAAAGGAAGCAGGAGCACATGCGGGATCTCGCTTAGGCGAGACCTCTCTCGCCTGGGCGAGATGCTCGCTCGCTCAAAAGGTTGAGCTAGTCGCCTGGGCGACCTTTCGCACAAAATTCTTGGGCGAGCTCCTCGTTCGTCTCGCCTAGGCGAGACTGGCTCGCTTGGGGGAGATTAACAGGTCTCGCCACTGTTCTCATGTAACAGTCACCTGTTCGCACCCAAAAATACAGTACATGGCAGTTCACGCATTCAACACAAACATACAATGTATACAATGTCTAACAAACTCTAATCCAGCCATAAAATAATCAGGACTTAGACTCTAACTTCCCCGTACCTGAAAAAAGCTTAGCGAAGACCCCGACTGCGCGACCACGAGCACGACAACTCTAAGGATGAACTACAAGGCTGTGGTGAGAGTGGAACAGAACCAGACAAGTGGGGTTAACCAAGACTCTTACAACAGATGACGAAAAGGTTACAAAAAGGGAACTAGCATGAACTCGAAGGTCACTTACATGGAGTAACGGAACTTCCTGGCTCAATCGTAACAGCGGAGGCAGAACCCTAGCAGAGGGGTTGACGGCTGCGACTCAAGATTATGTGAAAAGAGTGGAAAGTGGGACTTAGAGCAACGTAGTAAGATTTTATATGCTGGGCCAACCCTTAGGCCCACTTACAAGGGCAACCCCTTTAACTTAGGGCAGGCAGAAAAGAATTAATCTTAATGGGCCTTACATTTTTAATCTTCACTAAGTTTGTGTAATATGATACACTTGGTGCCTTTATATATGATGACAAAATTGTTAATTTTTGAAATTAAGTTTAGGGTTTAACTTTGTTTAATAATAAAACTATAAAAAAAACTTGTTTCTACAAATATTTAATAAAAATATCAATTTTAAGAATATCATCATAAGTTGTATACAAAGATTAAATTGAGTGTCAATCTAAGGAGAGACAATATTCGTTCACTTTTACAAAGATTGAGACTAAATTAAAACTAAAAACACATATAGGGACATTTTGACACGTGACACAACTGTGAAGTCACACGTGTAAAAATTAAAAAAATTTTTAAAAAATTGAAAATTTAAAAAAACAAAAAAGAACCAGAAATTGACACATGGCGTTGACTTTAACACCGTCTGGTCAAAATTAACGGTGAAAACCAAATTGAGTCATTTATAAGAAAACGAAAACCAAATTAAAATAACAAAAATTTGAGAACCAAACTGAAAATTTTCAACAAATAGAATAATTTAAACTAATAATAATATATAAATAGGAACTAAATACCCATAACTAGGGCTGGGCAAAATAAACCAAACTGCACTGCACTACCAAAAACTGCACTGAACTAAAAAACTGTTCGCATGAATTGTACTGCACTGAAAAACAATTCAGATGAACTGAACTAAATTGTTATTCTTAAAAATAAACTGGATTGAACTGCACCGCACTGAATTGCACTGCACTATAATATAAATTGAATTGTTTTATGAACTGCATTAAGTCAGAACTGAACTGCACTATTTTTGAACTGAACTGCACTAATTTTTAACTTAACTATATTATTTTTGAACCGTTTTTTAATCGAATTGCACTGATTTTGAATAAACTTCACTATTTTTTAATTGAATTGTACTATTTTTGAACCGGATTGCATTGATTTTTAACCGAATTACATTATTTTTGAACTTAATTACACTATGTTGAATCGAATTGCACTAATTACATATGATTGTACTACGCAATAATAATCTAAAGTTTATAATTTGAAAGTGCTTAGGAAATAATACTTGAAATATGCATCATACTTCAATACACCAATTAACATTTTTATAATTGTTTTATTTATATTAAAGTTTTATGTAACTTAAAATGTAATTAAAATATTAAAATTAATATAATAAATATAAATATCGGTATTAACTTGTTTTTTATATTTTACAATGTAACATTTAGTTTTACAATGTTTTTTATATTTTCTATATATTAAAATTAATATAATAAATATAACATTTAGTTTTACAATGTTTATTATGTTGCGTCAAATTTTTTAAAAGGATTTATTTTAGAAAATTCTCAAAATTAATATTTTTTTTAACATTTGTATTCATTAATATTTTTTGTGCGAAAAATGCTCTAGAAATTTTATGAAGTTTTAAAATATATTTCGTGAACCAACGAATCAATAACTTTTTATATTTTTTAAGAATTTTTTAAAATAAATTCTCTTTAAAAAAGTTGACGCCACATAATAAATAATTTTAAAACTAAAAAATAATATTACATAAGATTTTAAAATAAAAAATACGTTAGTATCAATATTTATATTTATTATACTAATTTCAATATTTAAGTTACGAAAAACTTTAATATAAATAAAAAATTATAAAAATGTTAGTTGTCACAAAATTTAATTTTTAAAAATAACTTTTGTAAAATCATAACATAAAAATAACATTACATAATAAAATTCATTCAAAATAAAATAAGATCTTGAATTAATTTATAATTTTTTTTAATAAATTAATTATAAATATTTTATATTTTTCTCAAAGAAAGAGTAA
>Ga0209589_1000300_pt1 | contig 63625 bp, 66 predicted proteins | sample CowpeawhiteBW_FD_187525 | JGI IMG/M metagenome (GOLD analysis project Ga0209589, IMG submission 187525) | Root nodule microbial communities of legume samples collected from California USA - Cow pea white BW (SPAdes) (version 2) | ecosystem: Host-associated > Plants > Roots > Nodule | place: USA... | reverse complement strand
CTAGTGCGCATCGTGCACGGCGCGGCTGTCCTTCGGGGCCTGCTCGCGGTCGGTCATGCTGTAGTCTCGGATCACGCTGGCGATGCGCAAATGATAATCCGCGAAGATTTGCGCGCGGCCTTTTGCCTGGGTGCGGCGGTGCTCCATGGTGTTGCGCCAGGCCGCCACCGCTGCCTCGTCCCGCCAGAACGACACCGACAAGATCTTGCCCTTCTCGGTCAGGCTCTCGAAGCGCTCGACCGAGATGAAGCCGTCGATGGTCTGCAGCAGCGGCTTCAGATCGGCCGCCAGGTCGAAATAGTCCTGGCGGTGTTCCGGCTTGGGCCAGACCTCGAAGATTACGGCGATCATGGGCGTCTCCTGCTGTTGGTGGGCTACAATACCACCTTGCGCAGGAAGGTGCGCTCTTCGGAGAGGATGAATTTGTTCTCCTCGGCGAAATGGAAGTTCGCCATGCCCTCGGCGTCCTGTCGCAGCCGCGCGCGATAGGCTTCATAGGCGGCCAGGCTCTCGAAGGTGATCAGCGCGAAGGCGATGTTGTTGGTGCCCTCATGGGGCATGAAATAGCCGATCAGGTCACCGCCGCATTTCGGGATGATGGTGAGCCAGCGCTTCGCATATTCCTCGAACTGCGAGCGCTTGAAGGGATCGAGCTGGTAGCGGATGAAGACGGTGACGGGCATGCGGGATCTCCTCTGTTTCCACATCGTCATTGCGAGCGCAGCGAAGCAAATCCAGGCATCCCTCCGCGGAAAGATTCTGGATTGCTTCGTCGCAAGAGCTCCTCGCAATGACGACTTGCTGAGAGGTTACGCCCTTGCCTGACCACAATGCTTCGGCTATCATCGAAGCATGAAATCAGGCCCCGACATCGCCATGGTCGCCTCCCTGGTCGGCGACCCCGCCCGCGCCAATATGCTCACCGCGCTGATGAACGGCCGCGCGCTCACTGCCAGCGAGCTGGCACAGGAGGCCGGCATCACACCGCAGACTGCGAGCTCGCATCTCTCGAAGCTCGAGGCCGGCGGCCTCGTCGAGCCGGAGAAGCAGGGCCGGCACCGCTATTATCGCCTCACCGACGACGACGTCGCCGGCGTGCTCGAGGGACTTGCCGGCCTCGCCGCGCGGACCGGCCACATGCGCGTGCGCACCGGACCGAAGGATCCTGCGCTGCGTCGCGCGCGGATCTGCTACGACCACCTCGCCGGCGATCTCGGCGTGCAGATGCTGGACTCCCTGCGCCAGCGGCAGCTGGTCAGGCAGAGGAAACAGGACATCGAACTCACGACTGAGGGCGAGCGCTTCCTCGCCAAACATCTGCAGATCTCACCCGACATGCTCAGCCACCCACGCCGCCCGGTGTGCAAGGCCTGCCTCGACTGGAGCGAGCGGCGTCACCATCTCGCCGGGACACTGGGCGCGGCCCTGATGCAGCGCTTCGCCGAGCTGAAATGGGCCTCCCGCGATGCCACGCCCGGCAGCCGCGTGGTGAATTTCACCCGCACCGGCGAGAAGCAGTTCGCCGCGTTGTTCGGGAAGGACTGATCACGCACTCCACCTGTGATCGCACATTTGCGTGTGATTGGATGATCTCGTTATGGCCCGGCTTGACCCGGCCATCCACGTCTTTATGGCCACCGTCATTCCGGGATGGTCCGAAGGACCAGACCCGGAATCTCGAGGTTCTCAGGTGCGCAATTGCGCACCTGAGTTCGCTGCTTCGCATCGCCCCGGAACGACGTTGCCAAACACGGGATTTCGAATGAACCGCCTCCTCCCAGCCGCGCTCGCTGCCGCCCTCGTCACAATCCCACCCGCAACACACGCCGCCGATACCGCGCCGCGCGAACCCTATGGCATCGCGCTCGAAGGCTTTGCCTATCCCTACCCCGTGCACCTCTTGCCTGTCGTCAACGACGGCGAGCAGCTCAGCATGGCCTATATGGACGTGTCACCTGCGCAGCCGAACGGCCGCACCGTGGTGCTGCTGCACGGGCGCAATTTTCCATCGAGCTATTGGGCGCCCGTCATCAAGATGCTGAGCGAAGCCGGTTATCGCGTCGTGGTGCCGGACCAGGTCGGCTTCGGCAAATCATCCAAGCCGCAGGGCGAACTGCATTTCGACAATCTGGCGCGCAACACCATCGCACTGCTCGATCATCTCAGAATCGACAAGACCGAGATCATCGCCCATTCGCTCGGCGGCATGCTCGGCGTGCGTATCGCCCGCGCCTATCCTGACCGTGTCACCCATCTGGTGCTGACCGCGCCGATCGGGCTCGAGGACTACCGCCTCTACGTGCCGCCGACGCCGACCGAAAAGATGATAGAGACCGAGGACAAGCTGACCGCCGAAGGCTATCGAAAGCAGCTCCAGACCAATTACGCGATCAAGCTGCCGCCTGAGGCGATCACGCCGTTCATCGATGCCCGCTTCAACATCAAGGGCAGCCCCGACTATCCGCGCTGGCTGCGCGCCTTCGTCTCGTCCGGCCAGATGATTTATCGAGAGCCGGTGGCGCACGAGATCCCGCTCATCGCGTTGCCGACGCTGTTCATCATGGGGGCCGACGATCACAACGCGCCGGGCCGGCCGCTCGCGCCGGAGGCGCTGCGGGCCAAGATGGGGCAGAACGCCGAACTGGCGAAGGGGCTGGCGGCGAAGATGCCGAATGCGCGGGCCGAAGTCATTCCCGACACCGGCCATCTCGTCTTCCTGGAGGCGCCGGAGACGTACAGGGAGCTGGTGCTGGGCTTTCTCGGCCACTAGCGCCACATGCGTGTCGTCTGAGGCAGGATGCGGGGAACGTTCATGCCGCATTCAGATCGTGATTGGCAGCTTTGGCTCGCGACGTCGGCAGGTCCCTGATTTAACGTGTCGAATCGTGTCTCTTGATTCATCCTGCGCTGCAAGCGCCCCTAAGCCTGACCTCAAGGACAAGAAGGAAGATCCAATGAAATACCTGTTTGCGGCCGTCATGCTCGCCAGTGCGGTCGTCGGTTTCAGCGAGGCGGCCAGCGCCGCCGGCGGTTGCGGCCCGGGCTGGTATCGCGGCCCCTATGGCGGCTGCCGTCCGATGCGCGGCGCGGTCGTCGTTCGCCCCGCCCCCGTGGTGGTCGCCCCGGCGCCGGTCGTCGTTGTGCCTCGCGCGCGCGTGTGCCCCTACGGCTTCCGCTGGTACGCCGGCCGCTGCCGCCCGATCTGATCTCGTCCATTTGCGTTGCGGAGTGGCCGCGCGGCGAAAGCTTGCGCGGCCATTTCCTTTAGATGCTCGACGATTCCATCCACCGTGGAACTGGAGCGCCTTGGAACCAAAACGGGGATCGCCAGCTGCGATCCCCGTTCAATTTCCGCCGTGGGGCGAACTTACCAGTAGTGGCGGCGGTGCCAGCGCCGGTGATGCCGGCGCCAATGACGGCGGCGCCAGCCCCAATGGTGGCCGCGCCCATGCCAGTGCACTTGCTCAGGCGTCAGCTTGGCGGCTTCCTCGCTGGTCGTGACGGCAGGATGAACGTCGGGACCGCCTTGCGGCGTGCGGGCGGCATCACCAAGCGGCTGCGGTGACAACGGCGCGGCCTGCGCGGCGGTCGCGGCGAAGGCGGCGGCGCCCGCCGTCATCCCCAATGCAAGTTTCAAAAAGTTCCGGCGCTCCATGACTTCTTCCTCTTGGATCATCGTAAGAGTGATGCAAAAGGAGTGTCGCGATGACGACATGAACCGAAGCTGAATCGCATATTCAGATTCACGATGAAGCCGAGAGGCGAAGCGCCCGGATTACGCTTGCGCCTCATCCGGGCCACAGGATCTCGTCGCGAACTCCTGCGCCAGCACCAACGTCTCGCGCGAGCGCTTCACGTCGGGCCAGTCGCGGTTGAAGTCGGCAACGAGCCTTTGTAGCGCATCACCTTGCAGCATCGCATTCAGCTTGGCCTCGTCATCGAACTGATACATCGCCTGGTGCAGGGAAGGATCGTCCAGGCTCCAGAAGCGCCAGGCCTTGGCTATGCCGAACGCCTTCACTGCATCGGGCAGATGTTCCGTCTCGTACCATCGGTCGAAGGCGGCGCGCTTGTCGGGATCGGTGATGATGGCGCGGACGATGAAGAACGCTGACGGCATCGGGTTTCCTCCCATTGTTTGCGGCGAGACTAGCCGCTTCGGCCGCCGGGTACAAAAAAGCTGGCGCCCATGTCGGAACGCGTGTTCTTGGTACGTCCTTGCTTCGAACTACGACATGGAGATGCGGCATGGCCGACCTCACGCTGACCACCTTCGACTGGGTTCCCGAGATGCCCAGGGGTTTCGTGCGCGACCTCCGCGTGCGCTGGGCGCTGGAAGAAGCCGCCCTGCCCTATCGCGTCGCCAGCGTGCCGTTCGGCGATCGCGGCGCGGCGCATCTTTCGCACCAGCCCTTCGGCCAGGTACCGTGGCTGACCGACGGCGACCTCTCGATCTTCGAGAGTGGCGCGATCCTGCTGCATCTCGGCGAACTCAGCGAGACGTTGCTGCCAACAGATCCGCGCGGCCGCAACGAGGCGACGAAGTGGGTGTTCGCGGCGCTCAATTCAGTGGAGATGCCCAGCCTGCCCTGGACCATGTACAAATTCATGGGCATTGACGACGGTTCGCCTGCCGTGAAGTTCGTCGACGACTTCTTAAAGCTCCGCCTCAAGCACCTCGAGCCGGTGCTGGCTGCCCGCGAATGGCTGGCGGGCCCCTTCTCCATCGCCGACATTCTGATGGCAGACGTGCTCCGGGTGGTCGATCGCTTTGAAGGACTGGCGAACAGCCCAGCCTGCCGCGCCTACGTGACGCGCGCCACGGCGCGGCCGGCGTTCGTCAAGGCGCGCGCCGACCAGATCGCGCATTTCGCGGCGGCGGATAAGGCGCGAGGCTCGTGAAGCGCCTCACACCAGCTTGAGCGGCGTATCGGCGACCACACGGAGATCGATGCTGCCGATCAACGCCGAACGCCGCGCCTCGGCGGCACCGATGGCGTCTTCCGTCTGCCGCAACGTGCTGATGTTCGCGCCGAGCGAGACGATCCCACCAAGAACCAACGCGATCGAGCCGAGCGCCGCGGTCTGACCGAAGCCAAACAGGCCGAGGATCGTAACGAGCAGCAGCGCAGCCCCTCCGCCGATCGCGATCTTGGACGCCAGAATGAACTTGCGGCAGCGCTCGGCGATCTCGGCGAGCGCTTCGATCCGATCTTCGATCTGTGAAATCTCATCGGTCAGATCGTCTTCGGTCATTGGATTTCAAGATTAGGAGCTCGATTGCGGATGGAGCGTCGTCGCTAGGTCATTCTCAGCCAGGCAGCTTGCCCCCAACCGTCCATTCGAGGCACCATGCGGTTTTGTACATAAAAGCGCCTGTGACCTTCTCACAACGGCAAATTGTCGTGCTTCTTCGCCGGCATTTCCGTTTTCTTGTCCTTCAGCATCGCCAATGCCCTTGCGATCCGCTTCCTCGTCGAGTGCGGCATGATGACGTCGTCGATGTAGCCGCGCTCGGCCGCGATGAACGGCGACAGGAAGCGGTCCTCGTATTCCTTGGTTCTTGCGGCAATCTTGTCGGGATCGCCGAGGTCGCTGCGAAAGATGATCTCGACCGCGCCCTTGGCGCCCATCACCGCGATCTGGGCGGTCGGCCAGGCGTAGTTCATGTCGGCGCCGATCTCCTTGGAGGCCATGACGTCGAAGGCGCCGCCATAGGCCTTGCGGGTGATGATGGTGACCAGCGGCACGGTGCACTGCGAGTACGCGAACAAGAGCTTGGCGCCATGCTTGATCAGGCCGCCATATTCTTGGCTCGTGCCCGGTAGGAAGCCCGGCACGTCGACGAAGGTGACGATCGGGATGTTGAAGGCGTCGCAGAAGCGGACGAAGCGCGCGGCTTTCCGCGAGGCGTCGCTGTCGAGCACGCCGGCCAGCACCATCGGCTGGTTGGCGACGAAGCCGACGGTGCGCCCCGCAATGCGGCCGAAGCCGGTGACGATGTTCTTGGCGAAGGCTTCCGCGATCTCGAAGAAATCGCCCTCGTCCACGACCTTCAGGATCAGCTCCTTCATGTCGTAAGGCTTGTTCGGATTATCGGGAATCAGCGTGTCCAAGGACATGTCGACCCGCTCGATGGAGTCGAAGCTCGGCCATTCCGGCACGCCGTCGGTGTTGTTGGACGGCAGGAAATCGATCAGGCGCCGCATCTGCAGCAGCGTCTCGACGTCATTCTCGAAGGCGCCGTCCGCGATCGAGGAGCGCGTGGCGTGCACCGAGGCGCCGCCGAGCTCTTCGGCGGTGACGACCTCATTGGTCACGGTCTTCACCACGTCGGGGCCGGTGACGAACATGTAAGAGGTGTTCTTCACCATGAAGATGAAGTCGGTCATCGCTGGCGAATAGACGTCGCCGCCGGCGCAGGGGCCCATGATGACGGAGATCTGCGGGATCACGCCCGAGGCCAGCACGTTGCGGCGGAACACGTAGGAATAGCCGGCGAGCGCGGCAACGCCTTCCTGGATGCGGGCGCCGCCGGCGTCATAGAGGCCGATGATGGGCGCCCTCGCCTTCATCGCCATGTCCTGGAGCTTCGTGATCTTCAGCGCGTGGGTCTCGGACAGCGAGCCGCCGAACACGGTAAAGTCCTTGGCGAAGACAAAGGTCTTGCGGCCGTTGACGGTGCCCCAGCCGGTGACGACGCCATCGCCCGGCACCTTGGTCTTTTCCATGCCGAACTCGGTGGAGCGGTGCTCGACGAACATGTCGAACTCCTCGAACGATCCCTTGTCGAGCAAAAGCTCGATGCGCTCGCGCGCCGTCAGCTTGCCGCGGGCGTGCTGCGCCTCGATGCGCTTCTCCCCGCCGCCGAGCTTGGCGCCGGCACGACGATCTTCAAGGGCGTCCAGAATGTGTTTCATTTGCTCCCGCCAGGTCTTAAGTGATGCGGGGTTCTAACACGGCATTTTGCGGGCCGGAAAGCCGCTTTCGCGGTCGCAGGGCTGCCCTGCCGTAGCGGGAAAGCGCAAGGAATTACAGAGTTTTGGCACGAAGAGGCGGACCATGGATGAGGGCGTAGCCGAGACCGGCACGGCGACCGGCGGCGTCAGGCTGCTCTTGCGGCTGGAGGGGCTGACGCTGTTTGCAGGCATGACCCTGCTCTACGCCGCCTGGGGCGGCTCCTGGATGCTCTACCTGCTGCTCTTCCTGGCGCCGGACTTGTGCTTCCTCGCCTACCTGTCGGACGCGAGGTTCGGCGCGATCGTCTACAACGCTGCCCACAGCTACATGGCGCCGGTGACGCTGATGACGCTGGGCTTCGGCCTTGCCTCGCCCCTCACCTTGTCCATCGCCTTGATCTGGCTCGCCCATATCGGCATCGACCGGGCGCTGGGCTATGGCCTGAAATATTCGGCCGGCTTCGGCTTCACCCATCTCGGGCGGATCGGACGGCAGGACAGGACCTGACCTCTCGGTCTTGGCGGCGGACGGGACGGCAATTTTGCCACGGCTTTCCGTTGACCGGATCAGCCGATTCAGGCTTGCTGCAACTCGCGGACAGGCGCCGAATGTAGCGTGAGCTCAGTCGGTACGGCGGCGGTCATCGCGCCCGACTGGCCCCTTTTGGCATTCACACATGTCCGCGACGGTCGTCCCCCTGCCGCCGAACAGCGCGTCCGAAACCATCGACTTCCTGCGGAGGATGGCCAGCATGGTGTCAGGGCGCAACGGCGAGATGCTGCTGCGCGCGGCGAGCCTGATCCAATCGCTGTCACAGCGGGCAATGTCGGCGGAGCGGCTGTTTCACGAGGCGCAGCAAGAAAGCAGACGCCATGCGGAGCTGCATGAGGCCGCCGAGCTCGCCTCCGATGCCATGATCGGGCAGATCGAGACGATGCGGACGCAGCTCACGGAGGTGACCAGCGCGGCCGCCGCCGAGCGCACCGCATTCGATGACGAGCGCGGCAAGCTGCTCTGTCTGATGCAGGATGCGGAAAGCCATATCCGCAGGCTCACCGCCGAGCTGGAGGCGCTGCGCGCCTCCGTCGACGGCTTCAACGACACCGTCGTCTCCGTGCCGATCGAAGTGCTGCGGCAGGCGCGCACGCAATTCGATTACCTCTCGAACGGCTTTGCCGGCAGAGGCGATGTCATCTCGCAGGCGATGAGCGAGATCGGCGGATTTGCGATCGACCAGGCGCTGACCGCGAAGAAGACGGCCGACTCGGCCTGAGGCGGATGCGCGCGGGCCCCTCACCATGAGGAGCCAGCACGTTCCCGCAGGGCAAAAGATCTCATCAGGAAGTCCGCCCAGGCATCATCGCCCCCTTTCCCGGTCGCGAGGCCAACCCGGCAGCCTCGGCGAAACCGGCGGACCTCCAAGAACCGTTGTCCGGTTCGCGCGTTGGAACGGTCAAATCCCTACGATGGAGATCCGCAAATGACTGGATATGGTATTGCGCGGGCAGGCCTACTCATGACGGCGCTGTGCCTTCCTTGTAGGGCTGATGCAGCCCAGGCTGCGGCATCTCCGTTTGTCGCCATGGCCGGCACATGGTCGGGCGGCGGCACGCTGAGCACGACCGAGGGCGGGCAAGAGCGGCTGCGCTGCCGCGCAGCCTACAACGTCGCCGCAAGCGGCACCGAGCTTCGGCTCAATCTGAGATGCGCCAGCGAAAGCTACAATTTCGATCTCACGGGCGATGTCGAATATCGCGGCGGCGCCATTTCCGGCTCATGGAGCGAAGCCACGCGCAACGCATCCGGCACGATCTCGGGGCGCGCGGTCGGAGACCATGTCGACGCAGCCGCGCGCGGCAACAACTTTTCGGCCAATCTGTCACTGACCACGCGGGGAAGCCGCCAGAGCATCTCGATCCGCCCACAGGGCACCAATGTCACGGGAGTTTCGTTGGCGCTCAATCGGCGCTAGATCGCGCCAATCTCGGCGAGACACGCCTGCGTCAGCGGCATTCGCTCGGCGATGAGCCGCTGCTCGCGGCAATCCATGTTGAGCGCGAATACGGTATGCGCCTCGCCCTTCTCGGCCCAGCCGACCATCCAGCCCAATGACGGCTCGCCGCGCTCGGCCCCCAGCAATCCGGACTTGGCGCGGATGACGCTGTCGCCGACCTTGGTCACCGGCAGGATGTCGGCGACGAGATCCTGGCTTCGCTTGCTGATCGGCAGCGCACGGCGGCGCAGCCGATCGACGAAATCGATCTGTTCGACCGGATCGATGCGCAGAGCGCCCGTGAGCCAGAACTGGTCGATGCCGCCGCCGATGTCGCGATTGCCGTAGTCGAACTCGTCGATATATTTCTGCATACGCTCCTGGCCGATGCGGCGCGCGATCTCCTGATAGACCGGCACCGCGCTGACCGCGATCGCGCTGCGCAGCGTGTGATCCTTGTTCCAGGCCTCGATCGGACGCTTGACGCCGTCCCAGGGAAATACGTCCTTGTCGGGATCGGCGACGACACCGGTCTCCAGCGCGATCAGCGAGTTCGGAATCTTGAAGGTCGAGGCCGGCAGCTTGCCCTCGCCCGAGCGCTCCTTGTCGCTGGCGACGATCAGATAGTCCTCGACCTTGTAGCCGACGAAGGTGCCTGACGTACCGAGATCGGTGAAGCGTCTTGCAAGTGTGTCGCGGATTTCGTTGCGCGGCGGCGCGACATGAGCGCGCGCAGGTAGCGGCAGGATCGCGGTTGCGGCGAGGAGGCCGAGGGTGGAGCGGCGGGTGAGCAAGGGCGGTGTCCGTTGAGCCATGAAAGGGACGGCTACAATGCCGCCGATATCTGGTCAAACGATGACAGCGTGCTAGCGTCCCCGGCCCGACAGCCGCAGCACGAACACCAGCACCTCGGCGACGGCTTTGTAGAGATCCGGCGGAATCTCCTCACCGAGCTCGACCTTGGACAGCGCGCCGGCCAGAATTTCGTTCTCCTCGATCGGGATGTCGTGCGCTTTGGCGATCTCGACGATCTTTTCGCCGATCGTGCCCCTGCCCTTGGCGACGACGACAGGCGCGCCAGAACCCTTCTCGTAATGCAGCGCGATCGCGAGCCTGGATGGATCGCTCATGTCGCTCGATCCAGGAAGTGGCCGGCGCGGGCCGGCGCCGGTTGCGGCGGCGCGCCGTCGCGGACCACGATATCACCGGGGTTGAGCTCGGCCCTCGTCAATGCCTGGCTGAGCTCACCGACGCCCGCACGGAGCTGCTGCGCCGTTGCCGGCCGCTCCGCCCACATCCGCACGAAGGTCTTGTCGCCGTTCAGCGTGATCAGCGCATGCACGGGCCCCGCCGGCTCGACATTAAGCGAAAACCGCGCGCGCCAGGCGCGCTTGGCGGGATCGGCGGGCTCGTTGCCCCCATCGCGCGAGATCTCGAACTGCGCCATCGCGGTGCCCTGCGGGGTCGCAAAGGGAATCTCGAAATTCCACTGCGGCACGGCCGGATCGATGCGGTGCCCGCTGGCATCGGTGCGATCGGGAAGCGAGGCAACTTGCAACAGCGTCTGCCGCGCGATCGCGGCATCGGTATCGTCGAGCAGGCGATGCACGATGGCAGCGAGCGGCGTATCCGGCGCGAGCGATGGCGCGGCGATGGACTGCGGCGCCGGCAATGCACCGCGGAATGGCGGCGGCGGCGCGTGTGCGGCCTCGAGGATATGGCCATCCGGCACGGCCTTGTTGGATCCCGGCACGTTGCCGGTCAGGCGCGGCAGGTTTTGCGCGACCTCTTGCAGAAGGCTCGCGGCAAGACCTGCGGACATGGTCCGTGTCGCCGCCTGCGAAACACCGCCTGCGATGTCGGCGAGCACGGCAGCCGCGGGATTGGCGCTGCGCTGCACTTGCGGCTGTTGGGCGAGTTCGGCTGCTGGCGATGCGGCCTGCGCCGGCCCACCTGCCGCCGCCGGTGCGGCGCCGGCCTGCGGTGTCCCCGCGGCGCCAGTCGGAACCAAGGTGCCCTGCGTCGGCGGCACCGCGGTCTCAATCGTGGCCAGTGCCTGGCGCAGCACCAGCAGCGCCGCTTTCAAATCGGGCATTGTGCCAGACGACGGCGTCGCGCCCGCGGCGAGCGAAGCCTCCAGGAAAAGCCCTGATTTCTGGAAGGCCGATTCGATATCGCCGCCACCGAGGCCGGTGTCGAGCGGCGTCTGCTGCGCCAGCACGTCCAGCACCGCCTGCTTCAACCCCGGGGGCAGATGACTGCCGGTGACGACGGAGGCCAGATTGGCAAACAGCGGCGCCTGGCTGCCCTGCCTGGTGACGGCCTCGGCCGAAGCAACCGTGACGGCGACCTGCTCCGAAGGCGTCAGCGTGCTGCGTGCTGCGCCAGCCGATGGCGCAAGCGGCGGGCTCTCCACCAGCGAGGCCGCACGCGGCGTCAGCGTGACCAGGTCGGCGGACGCCTCGCCTGCCCCGCCCACGATGGCGAGGCGGATGGTACCGTCCTGCTGCGACACCGCCAGCTGGAGATTCTGCCCGGGCGACAGCGCGACTTCCGACATCACCTCGAGCGATAGATTTGCGATCGCGATCCGCACCAGATTATCGGCGAGGACGCTGACCACCCTGGCATCGACGACACTGCCGGCTTGAAGCACAAGATCAGGTGTCGCCGCGTCAGCCAAGGGGCTTGCGGCGCTGACGGGAACGATGGAGGTGACCGGCGTCGGCATTTCAAGAGCCTTGGGGAGCGCCGGCTACCCTAACGCTGCGTCGTAAACCTCTCGTTAAGGACCTGTGGGCGGTCTTACGGCCGCAAGCACCGCCACGGCCGCCTCGAAATCCCTGAGGCGGACGGCCCGACGTTCAGCTGCTTCCTCGTCCACGCCCCATTGCTCGGCGTTCCAGTCCTCATCGACATGGGCGGCGGCCCAGACCTGGCCGGCGTCCCGCGCGCCATGGGCGAGCGCCAGCGCGAGGAGCGCCGAGCCGGTCAGGGTGGTCACCACGTGGAGCGCGGCGACCGACCAGGCATCCTGCGGCAGCGCGGCGCGTGCGGCCCGAACGGCCTCCTCCGGCTGCTTCACATGCATGATGCCCTCGGACAGGATGAAATGCGCGCCCAGCGTCTCCGCGGCCCAGAACAGCACGGGATCCCAGTGCGCGGCCTCGCGGGCGACCAGTCCCTCGGGATGGCCGGCACGATAGAACAGCAGGTCAGACTCGAAATATTTTGCGAGATCGGCGCTGACGAGCTCGACGCGGTCGACGACTCCCTCCACCACACTGTTGGCTATCCGCGTCAGCGGCATGGCCAGGGGATCGATCGTCTCGCCCTGGGCTGCCCATTCGGCGGCGACTACATCGGCGAGCTCGCGCGAAGGCATCACCACCTGACGACCGGTCGGCGTGCGGATCGGCTTGCCGTCGAGCACAACGACATACCCGCCCTCGGCCTCGCTCACGCCCGCCTCCTGGTAGAAGCGCTTGCGCTGCGGCGGACGTGCCGATTGGCGTGCCGCCTCGCGCGGATCGGTCGGGGATTGCCCCGCAGCTTCATCGAACAATTCGCGCATGTCGGTGTTTCGATCCCTTGTCGTCAACCAAGTTACCAGTGCCGTCGTGGCTTCGCCACGATGACGATGGAGCTGCTAGTTCGCGCAACTGCGCGCATAAGTGCCACGATCGGCCGGGCCCAGTCCTGCGGCTGCAGCGTCGTCGAGGCACTTCGAGACGCGATCGCTGAACGAATTACGCGGAAGCGGCCGATCGTTGTAACTCGGCGGCGCATCGAGCCGCGGAACCTTCGGCGCCTCGATGCTCGGCGGCGGTGGCGGCGAAACGACCTGCGAGGGGGCCGGCAGCACATATTGTGCCTGAGCCCCATGCCCCATGAGCAGCGCGATCAAAGCCATGAGACAGATCGAGAGCCGTTTCATGGGCGATATGTTGTGCTGCGACCGCTCCCGTTCAACTCGGCTATTCTTCAGGCGCGTTTTCGATCGGATCAAATCTGGCTGCGTCCAGCCCGAGCAGGTTCCACGACTGCTGCATGTGTGGCGGCAACGGCGCGGTGGCGTCGATCACGCCGCCGCGCGGATGCGGAATGACGATGCGCCGCGCCAAGAGATGCAGCCGGTTTTGCAAACCGCCCGGCAGCTGCCAGTTCTCGATATTGAAATATTTGGGATCGCCAACGATGGGATGGCCGATATGAGCCATGTGGGCGCGCAGCTGGTGGGTGCGGCCCGTCACCGGCTTCAACGAGACCCAAGTCAGCTTGTTGCCGGCGGTCTCGACCACCGCATAATAGGTCACCGCGTGGCTTGCGCCTTCATCGCCATGCTGGGCGATGCGCATGATGGTGTCCTCCTCGCCCTCCTCTTTCGCCAGGAAGGTCGAGATGCGGCCCTGCTTGGGCTTGGGCAGACCGGGCACCAGAGCCCAATAGACCTTTCGCGCCGAGCGCGAGCGGAACGCGCCGGTCAGATGCGAGGCGGCAAAGCGCGTCTTGGCGATCAGGAGACAGCCCGACGTCTCCCGGTCGATGCGGTGCACGAGGCGCGGCTTCTGGCCCTTGGCGTCGCGCATCACCTCCAGCATCTGGTCGACGTGGCGCGTCATGCCCGAGCCGCCCTGCACCGCAAGGCCGGCGGGCTTGTTCAGGACGAGGACGTCGTCGTCCTCCCAGATCGTCATCTCCTTCAGCGCCTTGAGCGTCTTCTGCGCAGCTTCCGAAAGCTCGCCGACCACCTTCGGCGCGTCGAGCTTCAACGGAGGAATGCGGACGCTCTGTCCCTCCTCCAGACGGTCCTTGCTGTCGACGCGCTTGCCGTCGACGCGCAGCTCGCCTTTGCGGACGACGCGTTGGATGTGGGAGAACGACAGGCCGGGAAAGCGCGCTTCGAGGAAGCGATCGACGCGCATGTTGTTCTCGTCCGCCGTCACGGTGACGGTCTGCACCTTGGTCGGCAGCAATGCTTCGACCGGTTTTGCCGGCGCAGCTTTTTCCAGCATAACTTTGGGCGTACGCCGCTCGGCGTGCTCGCCCGCAAAGCGGGGTGGCTTGCTGCCGGGCTTGCCGCCCGGACGCGACCCCACCTTCTTCGCGCCGCGCGTCTGATGCGGATGCGCGTCCTCACGCTCGTCACGCGAACGGGGCCTTGGATTCATTCTTTTGATGCGGCGGCTCATGATTGCCTGCCTAGCCTAAAAGCGGCCTTTCGTCACGACGAAATGGTCGCCTCTAGTGCGAGCCACCCCGCTCCTTGCGCAGCTTGGCCCAGTAATCCAGCCGCTTGCGGATCTCGCGCTCGAAGCCGCGCTCGGGCGGGTCGTAGAAGGTCTGGCGGCCCAGGGCTTCCGGGAAGTAGTCCTGGCCTGAGAAGGCATCCGGGGCGTCGTGGTCGTATTCGTAACCGATGCCGTAACCTTCCGACTTCATCAGCTTGGTCGGGGAATTGAGGATGTGCTTTGGCGGCAGCAGCGAGCCGGCCTGCTTGGCAACTTGCATCGCGGTGCCGAAAGCGGTGTAGACGGCGTTCGATTTCGGCGCGGTGGCGAGATAGACGACGGCCTGCGCGATCGCGAGCTCGCCTTCGGGATGGCCGAGAAAGTCGAAGGCGTCCTTGGCGGCATTGGCGATGAGGAGCGCCTGCGGATCTGCAAGTCCGATGTCCTCGACCGCCATGCGCACGACGCGGCGGGCCAGGAACAGCGGATCCTCGCCGGCATCCAGCATGCGCGCAAGATAATACAACGCGGCGTCGGGATCGGAGCCGCGCACCGACTTATGCAGTGCCGAAATCAGGTTGTAATGGCCGTCGGCCGACTTGTCGTAGATCGGCGCACGGCGCTGCAGGATCTCCTGCAACTGCGCGGCATTGAAAATCTCGTCCGCTCGCGCCGAACGCCAGACCTCTTCGGCAAGCGTCAGCGAGGCGCGGCCATCGCCGTCAGCCATCCGCACCAGCACCGCACGCGCCTCGGCATCGAGCGGCAGCTTCTTGCCCTCGACCGCTTCAGCATGCGCGAACAATTTTTCGATCGCAGCAGCATCGAGCGAGCGAAACACCAGCACGCGTGCACGGGACAGAAGCGCCGCGTTGAGTTCGAAGGATGGATTCTCGGTGGTGGCGCCGACCAAGACGACGGTGCCGTCTTCCATCACGGGCAAGAACGAATCCTGCTGGGCGCGGTTGAAGCGATGCACCTCGTCGACGAAGAGCAGCGTGCCCTTGCCCATCTCGCGGCGGGCGCGCGCGGCATCGAAGGCCTTCTTCAAATCGGCGACGCCGGAGAACACCGCCGAAATCTGCTCGAAATGCAAATCCGTCGCGTCCGCCAGCAGCCGCGCCACCGTGGTCTTACCGGTACCCGGCGGGCCCCAGAAGATCAGCGAGCCGAGCGTGCGCGTCTCCAGCATGCGCGTCAGCGCACCGTCGGGGCCGAGGATGTGGTCCTGGCCGACGACCTCCGACAATGTGCGCGGACGTAGCCGGTCCGGCAGCGGATGCGGAGCCTCGTGGTCGAGCCCTGCCGCGGCAAAGAGAGTCGGCGTCTGCTGTGGTCGCTTCGGACTCATCCGCCCAGCGTGACGTTGATCTGCTGGCCGCCGCGCACCAGCGTGATGCGCCAGAGCCGCGGCCGCTCGCCTGCGGCCTTCTCGAGGTCGCCGGTCCTGCCGATCTTCTGGTTGTTGACGGCGAGGATGATGTCACCCTTCTGGAAGCCGACACTTGCGGCCGCGGTATCGCCGCCGATATCGGTGATCACCACGCCTTCGGTGTCGGCATCCAGATGCAGCTCGTCAGCGACCGCCGGCGTGATGGTCGCAATCTTCGCGCCCTGGAACGGCGACCGCGCGGTGATGACGAGCTCGTTGCGCCCGGTGTCGGGTGCGGTCTCCAACGCCACGGTCAGCTTGACCGGCTTGCTGCCGCGCTGCACGTCGATCTGCGCGGTGCCACCGAGCGGACGGGTGGCGAAGCGGTAGTCGAAAGCGTTGGGATCATCCACGGTCTGGCCGTCGATCCCGGTGATGAGGTCGGAGGACTTCAAGCCGGCCTTCGCCGCGGGGCCATTCGGCACCACGCTTGCGACCAGTGCACCGGTCGGCGAGCGCAGGCCGAGGCTTTCGGCGATCTCCGGTGTCACCGCTTGCAATTTTGCCCCGAGCCATGGCCGCTTCACCGCTTTGCCGCCGCTCTTGGCGGAGGCGACGACGACGCGCACCATGTTGGCGGGAATCGCAAAGCCGATGCCTTGCGAGCCGCCGGAGCGCGAATAGATCGCCGTGTTGATGCCGGCGAGCCTGCCGCTCATGTCGACCAGGGCGCCGCCGGAATTGCCGGGATTGATCGGCGCATCGGTCTGGATGAAGAACTGGTAGTCGGTGATGCCGACCTGCGTGCGCGCGAGCGCCGAGATGATGCCGTGGGTCACGGTCTGGCCGACGCCGAAAGGATTGCCGATCGCGAGCACGACGTCGCCTACGAGCAATTCGTCGGAATTGGTGAAGTCGAGGGTCGGGAATTTCTCCTTGGTGTCCTTCAGGCGGAGCACGGCGAGATCGGTGCGGGAATCCTTGAGCAGGATCTCGGCCTCGAACTCGCGCTTGTCCGACAGCGACACCTTGACCTGGTCCGCGCCCTCGATGACGTGCACGTTGGTGACGACGAGGCCGGAGGCATCGACGATCACGCCGGAACCGAGTGAGCGCTGCATCTGCTCGGGCTGCTGGCCCGGGACGCCGAAGAAACGGCGAAAGATCGGGTCGTCCAGCAGCGGATTGCGGTTCTGCACCACCTTGGCGGCATAGACGTTGACGACCGCCGGCTGCACCCGCTGCACGATCGGCGCATAGGACAGCCGCAGCTCGGCCGGGGACGACGGGACGCGGCGGTCCTGCGCTGAGGCCGGATTGAAATGGGCCGAAAAGGCCATGCACAATGCGGTGACGGCGGCAGTCCAGGTCGATCGAAACATTCCTACCTCTTGGAAAAGACGCCGGAATATAGGCGCGTTCGCCCCTCAATAGAAGGGCGCCGGACGGCAATATTCGCCCCCTTTTTCCGGTGTGTCCGACCTGCAAGCCCAGTGTGCGAATCGGCAATTTGGCCAGACTGTCCATTGGCATGATGCGCATCATCCAGCATTGTGGTGAGAAGCGGATTCGGTTGCAGCGAATTAACACCAGTGGGAACCCACGCAACCGGGCGCAGCGTCGCGGGGCAGTCATCGATCACACCTAGGCTCTCCGTTCGCGACTTGGGAAGTGACTTGGGAAGTGACTTGGGAAGTGACTTGGCAAGTGACTTGGCAAGTGACTTGGGGAAGTTCGTCAAACGATGGAGGCGTAACGTGAGCAGGACAAGAATTGCAGCCACGGCGATTGGTCTCGCCGGCGTGCTGGCGGCCTCGCAGGCCCAGGCCCAATCGGCAAGCAGCAGCGAGCAGGAAATTGCGCTGCTGAAGCAGCAGCTGAAGCTGCTGGAGCAGAAGCTCGACAAACTACAAAGCCAGACCGCGGCAAACACCGCCGCGACAGCGAAGGCCAGGGCCGAGGCGAAGGCCGAAGCACGTTCCGAGGCGAAGGCGGTCGTCGCCAACGCCAACGCGGCAATCCCGCTCAAGGGACCGGCGCATCCGTCAGGGGTCGTGGTGACGATGCCGAACAACCGGCCGACCATCTGCACCGCCGATGAGGCCAACTGCGTTGCCATCACCAGCCGCGTGCACTGGGATGTCGGCGGCTACGACTACCGTCCAAACACGGCAGCTACCGTGCCGCAAAAGCTCGACAGCGGCGAGAACGTCCGCCGCGCACGCATCGGCGTCACCGGCAAATTCCTCAATGACTGGAATTTTGCGCTGATCTACGACTTCGGCGGCTCCTCCGACGGATTCGGCGGCGCCGCGCCGGGATCGCTGCCGGGCGGCGGCGTCTCCGGCGTCGAGAACGCCTATCTCAGCTATACGGGCCTGAAGCCGTTCGGCGGACGGATGGCGATCGAGGCAGGCATCATGGACCTGCCCTACACCCTGGACGAGGCCACGAGCTCCAACGACATCATGTTCATGGAGCGCGCCTCGCCCGGCGTGATCGCGACCAATATCGCCGCCGGCGACTTCCGTTCCGCAGCCGGTGCGCGCTGGTTCAACGATCAGCTCTGGATCGGCGGCTATGTCACGGGACCATCGACCGGTGCGATCCATTCCGCCTCGAGCGCTGCCCCCGCGGGCACGAGCGAGCAATATGGCGCCGTGGCGCGTGTCGCCGGCAATCCCGTTAGCGGCAAGGACCATTCGGTCCATATCGGCGCCGACGCGCAATGGCTGATCCAACCGCCGCGTAACTTGATCGCCAACACCCAGACGGTCACGCTCAGCGATCGTCCGGAGTTGCGTCTCGACCCGACCACGCTGATCTCCACCGGCGCCATCGCCAATGCCTCAGGCGCCCAGGTCTACAGCGTCGAGGCGGCAGCGACCTACGGGCCATTCATCCTCCAGGGCGAGTATTTCTGGTACAATGTGGATCGCACCGCCAACACCGGCGTGCCTCTCGTCGGCGCACCGAGCCTGAAATTCCAGGGCGGCTATGCGCAGGCCGGCTACGTGCTGACGGGCGAAGGCCGGACCTACAATGCGGCGAACGCGGCCTATAACGGCGTCAAGCCGGCGCATCCGTTCTCGCTCGACGGTGGCGGCTGGGGTGCATGGGAGATCGCGGGACGCTTCTCGACGGTCGACCTCAACAATCAGTTGGGAACCGCGACCGGCGTCGCCGGCGGCCGGCAGACCGTCTACACGCTCGCGCTCAACTGGTACGTCAACGGCAATGTGCGCTTCATGCTCGACTATTTGCACGGAACGGTGTCGCGACAGGCCTCGCCGCTCTCGACCGCCGATGTCGGCTCGAAGTTCGACGCGGTGGCGATGCGCACGCAGTTCGCGTTCTGAGACTCTACACCTCTCCCATTGGGAGAAGTCGCGCCGAAGGCGCAGGTGAGGGGTTACGTCGCATCGGAGACGACGGCACCCCCTCACCCGAATTGCTTCGCAATTCGACCTCTCCCCGCTGGGGAGAGGTGAAGAACGACGGCGCCGTTCAACCAGTTACGCCGCGCGCTTCTTCTTCACGACCGGCGGCGGCGGCGCGCAGGACAGCCGCTGCTGATGGCTCTCGCCCCAGGCCTTCAGGATGTCGATGACAGGCTTGAGGCTCTCACCCAGCTCCGACAGGCAATACTCCACGCGCGGCGGCACCTCGGCATAGACCTTGCGGATGACGAGATTGTCCTCCTCCAGCGCGCGAAGCTGTTTTGTCAGCATGCGCTGGGTGATGCCGGGCATCCGGCGGCGCAATTCACCGAAGCGCTGGGTTCCGCTCTGCAGGTGATAGAGGATTACGCCCTTCCACTTGCCGTCGATCAGGTCCAGAGTCGCCTCGACGGAGCAGCCGGGACGACGAGCAAAATTGCGCCGTTTCATGCGTGATTTCCCAATAGTATCCAAACAGGGACTATATCCCCAAATTTACAGTACTTGCCAAATTGAGGCCAGGGCGACAGTTAGAGCGGCGGGCGAACACGCCATCTGATGGAGACAAGCCATGAAGGCCGTCGGCTACAAGAAATCGCTTCCGATCGAGGACGCGGATTCACTGATCGATTTCGAGACCGCAAAGCCTGAGCCCAAGGGGCGCGACATCCGCGTCGCCGTGAAGGCGATCTCGGCCAATCCGGTGGATTACAAGGTGCGCAAGCGCGCCGCCCCGCCCGAGGGCGAGACGAAGATCCTCGGCTATGACGCGGCCGGCGTGGTCGATGCCGTCGGCCCCGACGTGACGTTCTTCAAGCCGGGTGACGAGGTGTTTTATGCCGGCTCGATCCTGCGCCAGGGCACCAACGCCGAGTTCCACCTGGTCGACGAGCGCATCGTCGGCAACAAGCCGAAGTCGCTCTCGTTCGCGCAGGCAGCAGCCCTTCCCCTCACCTCCATCACGGCGTGGGAATTGCTGTTCGACCGTCTCGGCGCCGTGCCCGGCAAAAGCGTCGATCCGCGCACGCTCTTGATCACGGGCGGAGCCGGCGGCGTCGGCTCGATCCTGATCCAGCTCGCGCGCCGCCTCACCGGATTGACCGTGCTCGCCACCGCAACGCGGCCTGAATCGCAAAAATGGTGCCTCGATCTCGGCGCCCATGCGGTGATCGACCACGGCAAACCGATGAAGGAGCAGATTGAGAAGCTCAAGCTGCCGCCGGTCGCGCTGGTCGCAAGCCTCACCTTCACCGATCAGCACTATAAGGCAATCGCCGATTTGATGGCGCCGCAGGGACGGTTCGGCCTGATCGACGATCCGCCCGAGTTCACCATGAGCACGTTCAAGGGCAAGGCGATCTCGGTGCACTGGGAATCGATGTTCACGCGCTCCTCGTTCCAGACGCCTGACATGATCGCGCAGCATCATTTGCTCAACGACGTCGCCGACCTCATCGACAAGGGCGTGCTGCGCACCACGCTCGACCAGAGCTTCGGCACGATCAACGCGGCCAACCTCAAGCGCGCGCACGCGCTGCTCGAGAGCGGCAAGTCGCGCGGCAAGATCGTGCTGGAGGGGTGGTAAGCTGAAATCTCGTAGGGTGGGCAAAGGCGCCCTTGCGCCGTGCCCACCATCTCGCAATGGGTAGCAAGAAAGGCGTGGGCACGGCGCGCGAAAGGCGCGCCTTTGCCCACCCTACGATTCCGTACTCAGCCCACGATTCCCGACAACGCTGACAGCAGCCGGTCGACCTGCTCATTCGTGCCCACGGTGATCCGCAAGAAATCCGAGATGCGAGGTGCGGAAAAGTGACGGACGATCACCGCCTGCTCGCGCAACGCCGCTGCAAGCGCAGCCCCTTCATGCGCGGGATGGCGCGCGAAGACGAAGTTCGCCAGCGACGGCAGCACTTCGAAACCTGTGCCCTTCAGTCCGCGGGTCAGCCGTTCCCTGCCCTCGATCACGCGAAGGCGGCTCTGCTGGAAATAGGATTCGTCTTCCACCGAAGCGATCGCACCGGCCTGAGCAAGTCGGCCGAGCGGATATGAATTAAAACTGTCCTTCACGCGCGTCAGCGCATCGATCAGATCAGCATCGCCGATCGCGTATCCGACCCGAAGCCCGGCCAGCGCGCGCGACTTGGACATGGTCTGCACGACCAGGAGATTTCGATGGGACGCCACCAGCGGAATTGCTGTCTCGGCGCCGAAATCGACATAGGCCTCGTCGACGACCATGGGCAGATCAGGGTGCTCGTCCAGCATTGTCGCGATCTCGGCGCGCGACAGCGCTATCCCAGTCGGCGCATTCGGATTGGGAATGATGATCGCGCCAGCCGGCCGACGATAGTCGGCGATGCGAATTTGCATGGCCTGATCGAGCGGCACGGTTTCGAAGGCGATACCGAACAGGCGGCAATAGACCGGATAGAAGCTGTAGGTGATATCGGGGAACAGCAGCGGCGCATCATGCTTCAGCAGCGCGACGAAGGCATGCGCCAGCACCTCGTCCGAGCCGTTGCCGACGAACACCTGATCGGGTCTCACACCGTGATAGGCGGCCAGGGCGGCCCGTAGCGCGGTCGCCTGCGGGTCGGGATAGAGACGCAGCGTGTCGGCCGCAGCCTCGCGGATCGCCTGCACCGCACGCGGCGACGGACCGAGCGGGTTCTCGTTGGTGTTCAGCTTGACCAAATCCGCCATGCGGGGCTGTTCGCCCGGCACGTAGGGTTTCAACTCATGCGTCAAGCTGCTCCAGAAACGGCTCATGTCCTTCCGAATTCCTGCAATCTAGGTCGTCGCCGGCACGCCCTCGACGAACAGCAGCCGACGCTCCAGGGCGCCGGCGCGGATCTTCAGCGCCTCGGCATATTCCGGCGACGTATACCATTCCTTCAGCCGCTCCATCGACGGAAATTCGACAATGACGATGGACTTCGGCGGAAGATTGCCTTCCGCCAGCTCGGCCTTGCCGCCACGAACGAGATAGCGGCCGCCATATTGCGCGATCGTCTTCGCCGCGAGCGCGCGATAGGCTTCGAAGCCGTCGAGATCACGCATCTCGACCTCGGAAATGACATAAGCAGTCACGCGCCGGCCCTACGCAATCGTGTTGACGATGCCGCCTTCGGCACGCAAGGCCGCACCGTTCGTGGCGGAAGCCTCCTTCGAGGCAACATAGACCACCATGTTGGCAATCTCGTCGACGCTGGCAAAACGCTGGATCAGCGAGCTCGGGCGATGCTGCTTGACGAAATTGGCTGCGGCTTCGTCCACGGACTGACCGTTCTGCTTCGCGAGGTCCTTCACGAATGTCTCGACGCCTTCGGACATGGTCGGGCCCGGCAGCACGGAGTTGACGGTGACGCCGGTGCCGCGAGTGAGCTGCGCGAGGCCGCGCGCAACTGAAAGCTGGGCCGTCTTGGTCATGCCGTAGTGGATCATCTCGACGGGAATGTTGAGGCCGGACTCGGAAGAGATGAAGACGATGCGGCCCCAGTTGCGCTTGAGCATGCCCTTCATGTAAGCCCGCGACAGCCGCACGCCGCTCATCACGTTGACCTCGAAGAAGCGGCTCCAGTCCTCGTCGGGGATGTCGAAAAATTCCTTCGGCTCGAAGATGCCCGCGTTGTTGATGAGGATGTCGACCTCGGGCAGAGCGGCCACCAGCGCCTGGCACCCCGCAGCAGTGGAGACGTCCGCGGCGATGCCGCGGATCTTGGCGCCCGTCGCTTCCAGCTTGCGTACGGCTGCGTCGACCTTGTCCTGGCCGCGCCCGTTGATGACGACGCTCGCACCCGAGGCGGCAAGGCCCTTGGCGATGGCATGGCCGATGCCGGCGGTCGAGCCGGTCACCAGCGCTGTTTTTCCGGAAAGGTCGATGTTCATGCATTATCTCCATCAGATCGATGACGGGGATATCGGACGCGGCGGATCGGGATGCAATCGGTGCTCACCAAGCAGTGAGGGCCCGCGCTCTTCCTGCGCCCCTTGGACGCCGCGCATCGCTGCTGGAACGATTGTTGCTTGGCCATTCCGAGATTCTCCTGCTCACATGGAAACGGAAGCAACGCGATGAAAAGAACGGCTTTAACGGTTGTGCTCGGGGTGGCCGGTTTGATTGCTGGCAATGCGCCCGCACCGGCTCAGGCGGTCTATCCGGAAAAGTCGTTGCAATTGATCGTCCCCTTCCCGCCGGGCGGCGCCTCGGACGTGGTCGCGCGCATCATCGGCGGCGAGCTGGAGACGCGGCTCGGCAAGCCCGTGATCATCATGAACCGTCCCGGCGGCGGCACCACGATCGCGGCGAAGGAAGTCGCGCGCTCGGCGCCTGATGGATATACCCTGTTCTTCAGCTCGAACTCGAGCTTCACGCTGCCGGCCGCCGTGAAGGAAAGCGTGCCTTACGACGCGGCCAAGGATTTCGAGCCGCTCGGCCAGGTCGGCAAGATCACGCTGGTGTTGGTCACCTACAAGGACAACCCGATCAAGGACGTGGCTGCGCTGATTACCGAAGCGAAGGCCAATCCCGACAAGCTGTCGCTGGCATCGTTCGGCGTCGCGACCGTGTCACATTTTGCCGGCGAGCTGTTCAAATCGGCCGCCGGAATCAAGATGGTCCACCTGCCCTACAAGGGCAGCGCGCCGGCGATGAACGACCTGATCGGAAAACACATCCAGTATCACGTCGACACTGTCATCGCGGTCAAGCCACAGATCGACGCCGGCAGGGTCAAGGTGCTCGCCGTGTTCTCGGCCAAACGCACGCCGTTCCTGCCCGACGTACCAACGCTCGCCGAGCTCGGCTATGGCAATATCGACTTCGCGTCATGGGGCGCCGTCGTCACTCCCAAGGGCCTGCCGCCGGCCGTTCACGACAAGCTGTCGGCAGCCCTGGAGGAGACGATCAACAGCCCGTCCGTGACCGAGCGCTTCACCAAGGTCGGCTTCGAGCCGGGCTTCACGCGCTACAGCGATTGGGCGGCAGCCATCGGCAAGGAGACCGCCGAAATGAAGGACATCGCGCAAAAGGCGGGGATCAAGGAGGAATAGTCCTGCGGATCCGCACAATTCCGGGAACAAAAAACGGCGCCCGAGGGCGCCGTTTTCAGTACATATCTGCAGAAACAGCTTACGCCGCCTCGGCTGCCTTCTCCTGCACCGGACCGGAATCCTGGCCCTTGGCGTCGACGTCGCGATCGACGAACTCGATCACGGCCATCGCGGCGTTGTCGCCGTAGCGGAAGCCGGCCTTGATGATGCGGGTGTAGCCGCCCTGGCGGTCCTTGTAGCGGGTCGCGAGCGTATCGAAGAGCTTCCTGACCATGTCGACGTCGCGCAGCTCCGCGATCGCCTGGCGGCGCAGCGACAGGCCGCCCTTCTTGCCGAGGGTGACGAGCTTCTCGACGATCGGGCGGAGCTCCTTGGCCTTGGGCAGCGTGGTGACGATCTGCTCGTGCTTGATCAGCGCGGCCGCCATGTTGGCGAACATCGCGCGGCGGTGCTCGGCCGTGCGGTTGAGCTTCCGATGAACCTTGCCGTGACGCATGTGTGTAGTCCTTACGTTGAAACTGCCGCGACGGTTCGTCGGACATGTTGCTCAGGTGGGCTGCCTGCGTTCGCCCGCGAAAGCGCGACGCGCTTTCGCTTTCTTGGTTGAGCATGATCCCTATCGGAAAACCGCTTCGCACTTTTCCGGGACTATGCTCTCAGTCATTCCGGGGCGGCTCGCAGAGCCGAACCCGGAATCTCGAGTTCCGGGTGCTCCGCATCGCCCCGGAACGACGAATGCTCAGTAGTGATCCTCGAAGCGCTTGGCGAGCTCGTCGATGTTCTCCGGCGGCCAGCCCGGCACTTCCATGCCGAGATGCAGACCCATCTGGGCCAGCACTTCCTTGATCTCGTTCAGCGACTTGCGGCCGAAGTTCGGGGTGCGGAGCATTTCCGCCTCGCTCTTCTGCACGAGGTCGCCGATGTAGACGATGTTGTCGTTCTTCAGGCAGTTGGCCGAACGCACCGACAGCTCGAGCTCGTCCACCTTCTTGAGGAAGGCCGGGTTGAAGGCGAGGTCCGGGATGATCTCCTGGGCGACTTCCTTGCGCGGCTCTTCGAAGTTGACGAACACGTTGAGCTGGTCCTGCAGGATGCGCGCGGCGTAGGCCACGGAATCATCCGGCGTGATCGCGCCGTTGGTCTCGATCGTCATCGTCAGCTTGTCGTAGTCGAGGATCTGGCCCTCGCGGGTGTTCTCGACCTTGTAGGAGACCTTGCGGACCGGCGAGTACAGGCTGTCGACCGGGATCAGGCCGATCGGCGCGTCCTCGGGACGGTTGCGCTCGGCGGGCACGTAGCCCTTGCCGGTCGAGACCGTGAACTCCATGCGGATCTCGGCGCCCTCGTCGAGGGTGCAGATCTGCAGATCGGGGTTCAGCACGACCACATCGCCGACGGTCTGGATATCGCCGGCGGTGACGACGCCCGGGCCCTGCTTCTTCACGACCATACGCTTGGGGCCTTCGCCCTGCATCTTGATCGAGATGTCCTTGATGTTGAGCACGATGTCGGTGACGTCCTCACGGACGCCCGCGATCGAGGAGAACTCGTGCAGCACGCCGTCGATGTGCACCGACTGCACCGCCGCGCCCTGGAGCGAGGAGAGCAGGATGCGGCGCAGCGCGTTGCCGAGGGTTTGGCCGAAACCACGCTCGAGCGGCTCGGCGACGATGGTCGCGAAACGCGAGGGATCGCTGCCGGGCGTGACCTGGAGCTTGTTCGGCCGAATCAGTTCTTGCCAATTTTTCTGGATCGTCACTGTTTCACCCATACAGGCCAGTCAATTTGATCGTTCAAATACTGGCGTTGGAGAAAGGCCGCGGGTCACTCCCGCGGCTTCTTAGTAAAGTCATTGCGGGCGCCGATGGGCCCGCAACTTGGTATCAAACGCGCCGGCGCTTACGGGGACGGCAACCGTTGTGCGGGATCGTGGTCACGTCGCGGATCGAGGTGACGGTGAAGCCTGCGGCCTGGAGCGCGCGGAGCGCTGACTCGCGGCCCGAACCGGGGCCGGCGACTTCGACTTCCAGCGTGCGCATGCCGTGCTCCTGCGCCTTCTTGGAGACGTCCTCGGCGGCGACCTGCGCGGCGTACGGCGTCGACTTGCGCGAGCCCTTGAAACCCATCGTGCCGGCCGACGACCAGGCAATCGTGTTGCCCTGCGCGTCGGTGATGGTGATGGTCGTGTTGTTGAACGACGAGTTCACATGCGCGACGCCGGAGGCGATGTTCTTGCGCTCACGACGACGAACGCGGGTGGCTTCCTTGCCCATTGAGTCCCTTTCCTGAAGATCTCAAACGCCGCCGTAATGCCAGCGGCTACACCTGTGGAACGAAAAGCGCGTGGCGAACGGGTCATCCCCTTCCGCCACACGCCGCGACTGGATTCGAAAACTTACTTCTTCTTGCCGGCGATGGCCTTGGCCGGGCCCTTGCGCGTACGCGCATTGGTGTGGGTGCGCTGACCGCGCACCGGCAGACCGCGACGATGACGCAGGCCGCGATAGCAGCCGAGGTCCATCAGACGCTTGATGTTGATGCCGACCTCACGACGCAGGTCGCCCTCGACGAGATAGTCACGGTCGATGACTTCGCGGATCTGGAGCACTTCGGCGTCGCTGAGCTGATTGACGCGACGATCCTCGGGGATCTTCACCTTCTCCATGATGTCACCGGCGATCTTCGGGCCGATGCCATGGATGTACTGGAGCGCGATCAGCACGCGCTTGTTGGTGGGAATGTTCACGCCGGCAATACGGGCCACGGCCTTCTCTCCTGTTGCCGACCCCTCGTCAGGAATCGGGCTTTAAGTGCTTGCTCTCTCGGGCAGGTGTTCACAAACGCGAACACGACGCCCACCCCCGGTCTTCCTGGGGCCCGGCATCGTCTGAAACTATCCGACTTGGATGCGGGGCTTATTAGGGGATTCCGGGGGCTTTCGTCAACCGCTGCTAGCGCTTGGCTCGCTTTTTCGTGACCTTTTTTGCAGCCTTTTTGGCCCCTTTTTTGACGGCCTTCTTGGCCGTCCTTTGGGCTGCCATTTTGACCGTTTTCGTGGTCGCCTTCTTGGCCTTCCCGGCCCTTTTGACCGACTTTTTGACGGTTTTAGCCGCTCTGGTGGCCTTTTTGCCTGCCTTCGGCGGCTTTTTGGCCGATTTCTTCGCCGTTTTGGTCTTTTTGGCCGGTCCCGACTTGGCTGCGCTTCGGGCATGCGTCTTGGGCTCGACCGCGCCCAGCGCCAGGAGCTGGCGGTGGATGGCGCGGGTGACCTCGTCGATGGCCATCATGCCGTCGATGGTCGAGAGCTTCCGACGCTCGGAATAGTAGTGAATCAGTGGTTCCGTCTGGCTGCGGTAGCTGGCAAGCCGTTTGGTCAGGACCTCCGGGGTGTCGTCGAGCCGGACCTCCTCGCCGCGCTCCCGCATCTGGGCAACGCGAGTTTCGACGCGGCTCAGCAGCGCGCTCTCATTGACACGGAGCTCGATCACGGCGTCGAGCTTGAGATGCTTGCGCTTGAGCAGCTCGTCCAACGCCTCGGCCTGCGGCACGGTGCGCGGGAAACCATCGAGGATGAAACCGTTCTTGGCGTCTGGCTGGTCGATGCGGTCGGAGATGATTCCCACCACGACATCGTCGGGCACGAGGCCACCGCTGGCCATGATCTCCTTGGCTTTCAGCCCGACAGGCGTCCCGGCCGCAACCGCGGCACGCAGCATCTCGCCGGTCGAAAGCTGGATGATGCCATAGCGCCGCACCAAGAGCTGCGCCTGGGTCCCCTTGCCAGACCCCGGCGGTCCCAGAAGTATAATTCTCATCGGCGTACGCCCCCCCGGATTGGTGAGCGATACGTCGCGCACCTGCGTTTGAAGATCAAGGACAGTGCAAACCACAATCGGCTGCGCACCGCTACCCATATCATAGGGGAGCGAACGCCCGGACGCCAAGAAGGCCTTGGAAATCAGTGATTGCGTCGCAGTAGGAGCTGCTCTGCCGATGCAACCGGGTGGCTCGCTGGTCGCATCCGGTCGCACCGTGCGCTCTTCGCGCGGCGAATCGGCGGCGCGGTAGCGCCGCCTTCAGGCGAGGCCGCGGTTAGCGGCGGCGACCGCGCAGCTTGGACTTGCGGATCAGGCCTTCGTACTGATGGGCCAGAAGATAGCCCTGCACCTGCGCCACCGTATCCATGGTGACACTGACCACGATCAGCAGCGAGGTGCCGCCGAAGTAGAACGGCACCGAGGCGTAGGAGATCAGGATCTCCGGGATCAAGCAGACGATGGCGAGATAGATCGCGCCGAGCACGGTGATGCGCGACAGCACGTAATCGATATATTCGGCGGTGCGCTCGCCGGGACGGATGCCCGGAATGAAGCCGCCATGCTTCTTCAGATTGTCCGCGGTCTCGGTCGGGTTGAACACGATCGCGGTGTAGAAGAAGGCGAAGAACACGATCAGCGCGAGATACAGGATCAGGAACAGCGGACGGCCATGGCCGAGCTGGGTGGTGATCCACTGGAACCATTCCGGCCCGCTGCCCGCGTTGAAATTCGCAACCGTGGTCGGCAGCAAGAGCAGCGAGGATGCGAAGATCGGGGGGATCACGCCCGAGGTGTTGAGCTTGAGAGGCAGATGCGAGGACTGGCCCTCGAACATCTTGTTGCCGACCTGGCGCTTCGGATACTGGATCAGGAGCCGGCGCTGGGCGCGCTCCATGAACACGATGAAGGCGATCACGGCGACAGCCATGACGATGACGACCAGAATCAGCCCGGTCGACATCGCGCCCTGACGGCCGAGCTCGAGCATGTTGGCGAGCGCCGCGGGCAGCTCGGCGACGATGCCGGCGAGAATGATCAGCGAAATGCCATTGCCGATGCCGCGCGAGGTGATCTGCTCGCCCAGCCACATCAGGAACATGGTGCCGCCGGTCAGGGTAATCGCCGTGGACAGGCGGAAGAACATGCCGGGGTCGCTGACCACGTTGCCGGCGCCTTCGAGACCCACCGCGATGCCATAGGACTGGAACGCAGCCAGGATGACGGTCAGGTAGCGGGTGTACTGGTTGAGCGTCTTGCGGCCGGCCTCGCCTTCCTTCTTCAGCGCCTCGAGCTGCGGCGAGACGGTGGTCAGGAGCTGGATGATGATCGAGGCCGAGATGTACGGCATGATGTTCAGCGCGAAGATCGCCATGCGGTGGATGCCGCCGCCGGCGAACATGTTGAACATGCCGAGGATGCCGCCCGCCTGGGAGCGGAACACCTGCTCCCAGATGTTGGGATCGATGCCCGGCAGCGGGATGTAGGTCCCGAGCCGATAAACGAGCAGCGCACCCAGGGTGAACCAGATGCGCTTCTTCAGTTCGTCGGCCTTGGCAAACGCGCCGAAATTGAGATTGGCTGCCAGTTGTTCCGCTGCAGAGACCATCTTGGACTTTCTCCCGCCGCCTGTTGCGCCGTCATGCCCGCGGCCGGGCTAGTTTAGCGGACGCCGGACATTATCTGGGGCTCGGCTTCGATAAGTCCACGTCCCGCATGCGTAAAGGCCCGCGCGCCGCGGGCCGATGACGCAGTTGTTACGCCGCCTCGCCTTCTTCCTTGGGCTGGGCGAGGATCTTCACCGAGCCGCCGGCCTTCTCGACCGCCGCGATAGCGGTCTTGCTGGCGCCGTGCACCTCGATGTTGAGCTTGGACTTGAGCTCGCCGCGGCCGAGCAGCCGCAGGCCGCCCTTGGCGCGACGCAGCACGCCACCCTTCACCAGGGCTTCGACGTTGACGACGCTGCCGGCGTCGATCTTCTTGGCATCGACCGCTTCCTGGAGCCGATCGAGATTGATCTCGGCGAACTCGACGCGGAAGATGTTGTTGAAGCCGCGCTTGGGCAGACGGCGATGCATCGGCATCTGGCCGCCTTCGAAACCCTTGATGCGCACACCCGAACGCGCGGTCTGGCCCTTGCCGCCGCGGCCGGACTGCTTGCCCTTGCCGGAACCGATGCCGCGGCCGACGCGCATACGCTTTTTGCGCGAGCCGGCGTTGTCGGCGATATCGCTGAGCTTCATCGCCCTTCTCCTTGTGTCTTGCGCACGATCTTCACCGAAAACCGCTTCCCGCTTTCCGGGATCGTGCGCCTTTGCTTACTTCTCGTCGACGATACGGACGAGATGGTGAACCTTCTCGATCATGCCGCGGACCGCCGGAGTGTCCGGCAATTCGCTGGTACGGCCGATCTTGTTGAGCTTGAGCCCGATCAGCGTCGAGCGCTGCGAGTGATGGCGGCGAATCGCGCTGCCGATCTGCTCGACCTTGATCGTCTTTGCGGCCTTGGCCATGTGGATCTACTCCGAAAAGCTTCCGTTAGTCGGCAGCCGCCTCGGCGTCGCCGCCGATACGACGGGACTGGAGGGTGGACACCTTGATGTTGCGGCGGGCTGCGACCGAACGCGGCGAATCCTGATGCTTCAGCGCGTCGAAGGTCGCGCGCACCATGTTGTACGGGTTCGACGAGCCGATCGACTTCGCCACCACGTCCTGGACGCCGAGCGTCTCGAACACGGCGCGCATCGGGCCACCGGCAATGATGCCGGTACCGGCCGGAGCTGCACGCAGGTAGACACGGCCCGCGCCATGACGGCCGGCAATGTCGTGATGGAGCGTGCGGCCCTCGCGCAGCGACACGCGCGTCAGGTTGCGCTTGGCGGACTCGGTCGCCTTGCGGATCGCCTCAGGCACTTCGCGCGCCTTGCCGTGACCGAAGCCGGCGCGGCCCTTCTGGTCGCCGATCACGACCAGCGCTGCGAAACCGAAGCGCTTGCCGCCCTTGACGACCTTGGCCACGCGGTTGATGTGGACGAGCTTGTCGACGAACTCGCTGTCGCGCTCCTCGCGCTCCCTGCGTTCACGTCCGCCGCCGCGTTGATCGCGTCCACCACGTTGTTCGCGTTCAGCTGCCATGGTTTTTCCAATCCTTCAGAGGCTTACGCCCCAATCCTCAAATTCTGTTAGAAGCTCAGCCCACTCTCACGCGCCGCGTCGGCCAGAGCCTTGACGCGCCCGTGATAGAGATAGCCGCCGCGATCGAACACGACTTCCTTGACGCCCTTCTCGACCGCGCGCTCGGCCAGCAACTTGCCGACCGCTTTCGCTGCATCGATGTCCGCACCGGTCTTGCCGCCATCGCGCATCGACTTCTCGAGCGACGAGGCAGAGGCCAGCGTCTCGCCCCTCAGGTCGTCGATGACCTGGGCGTAGATGTGCTTGGACGAGCGGAACACCGACAGACGCGGACGGCCGCCGGCGGAACGGCGCAGCTTCAGCCGCACACTCCGCTTGCGCCGGGCATTCGTAACCTTGGCTTTCGACATGACCGGCTCCGTTACTTCTTCTTGCCTTCCTTGCGGAAGATGAATTCGCCCACGTACTTCACGCCCTTGCCCTTGTAGGGCTCCGGCGGACGGTAGGCGCGGATCTCGGCGGCGACCTGACCGACGCGCTGGACGTCGCTGCCCGCCACCGTGATCTCGGTCGGCTTCGGCACGGTGATCGTGATCCCCTCGGGGATCGGATAGATCACGTCATGGCTGTAGCCGAGCGCGAGCTGGAGGTTCTTGCCCTGCATCGCGGCACGATAGCCGACGCCGGTGATCTCGAGCTTCTTCTCGAAACCCTTGGTGACGCCTTCGACCAGATTCGCGACCTGGGCGCGAGCGGTGCCGTACAGCGCCCGCGCGCGGTTGGTCTCGGCCCGCGGCTTGACGTTGATCTGGCCGTTCTCGAGCTTCACCTCGACGTCGTCGTGGACGATGAACTGAAGCTGGCCCTTCGGCCCCTTCATCTTGACGGTCTGGCCGTCGACGGTCGCGGTAACGCCCGACGGCACCGTCACAGGCTTCTTGCCAACACGTGACATGGATCGAAAATCCTTCTCAGAACACCGTGAAGAGGACTTCACCGCCCACATTCGCGTCGCGCGCGCTGTGGTCGGCCATGATCCCCTTCGGCGTCGACAACACCGAAATGCCGAGTCCGTTGTTCACCCGCGGCAGGTTCTTCACCGAGGCGTAGACGCGGCGCCCGGGCTTGGAAACGCGTTCAATCTCGCGGATGACGGGCTCGCCGTCGAAATACTTCAGCTCGATCTCGATCTCGCTGCGGCCCGAGGAATGCTCGAGCGTGGCGTAACCGCGGATGTAGCCCTCGGCCTTCAGAACCTCGAGCACGTTCTCGCGCATCTTCGAGCCAGGCGTGGAGACCTTGGTCTTCGAACGCAACTGCGCATTGCGGATACGGGTGATCAGATCGCTGATTGGATCGTGCGTAGACATCTAAACGACCCTCCTTACCAGCTGGACTTCACGAGGCCCGGGACCATGCCCTTGGAGCCAAGGTCGCGCAGCGCGATACGGGACAGCTTGTTCTTGCGATAGTTCGAGCGCGGACGGCCCGACAGTTCGCAACGCATGCGGATGCGGGTCGTCGACGAGTTGCGCGGCATTTCCGCCAGCTTCAGGGTCGCGGCGAACCGCTCCTCCATCGGCAGCGTCTTGTCGGCGATGATCGCCTTCAACCGCTCGCGCTTGGCGGCGGCGTTCTTCACCATCCGCTTGCGCCGGTTGTTCTTCTCGACTGAACTCTTCTTTGCCATGCTTGGCTCCTGGGTATCCGCGTTTGAGAGGCTCTAGGTCAGCGTCTCACTGCCGGAACGGGAAATTGAAAGCGGTCAACAAGGCCCTCGCCTCTTCGTCGGTCTTGGCCGTGGTGCAGACGGTGATGTCCATACCGCGGGCTTCCGCGACCTTGTCGAAGTCGATCTCGGGGAAAATGATGTGCTCCTTGATGCCGAGCGAGTAGTTGCCACGGCCGTCGAAGCTCTTCGGGTTCAGGCCGCGGAAGTCGCGGACGCGCGGCAGCGCGACATTCACCAGGCGATCGATGAACTCGTACATGCGGGCCTTGCGCAGCGTGACCTTGCAGCCGATCGGCTGGTTCTCACGCAGCTTGAAGGTCGCGATCGCGATGCGCGAATAGGTCACGATCGCCTTCTGGCCGGCGATCTGGGTCAATTCGGCAGCGGCGGTCTCGGCCTTCTTGCGGTCGTTGACCGAATCGCCGACGCCCATGTTCAGCACGACCTTGTCCAGCCGCGGAACCTGCATGACGTTCTGGTAACCGAACTTCTCGGTCAGAGCCGTACGGATCTTCGCGTCATATTCCGCGCGCAGGCGCGGCGTGTAAGCGGCCTCAGCCATCGATCTCAGCTCCCGAGCTCTTGGCGATGCGAACCTTCTTGCCGTCCGCCAGAATCTTGAATCCGATGCGGGTCGGCTTTCCGTCCTTGCCGACATACGCGATGTTGGACAGGTGGATCGGCGCCTCTTTCGAGATGATGCCGCCCTCCTGGGCCTGCGTCTGCTTCTGGTGACGCTTGACCATGTTGATGCCGCGCACCAGCGCGGTGCCGGCGTCGGGACGAACCTCGAACACTTCGCCGGTGCGGCCCTTGTCGCGGCCGGTCAGCACGACGACCTTGTCGCCCTTGCGGATCTTCGCAGCCATCACAGCACCTCCGGCGCGAGCGAGATGATCTTCATGTGGTTCTTGGCGCGCAGCTCGCGCGGCACGGGCCCGAAGATACGGGTGCCGACCGGCTCGGACTGGTTGTTGATCAGGACGGCGGCGTTGCGGTCGAAGCGGATGACCGAACCGTCGGCGCGGCGGATGTCCTTGCGGACGCGCACCACGACGGCCTTCATCACGTCGCCCTTCTTCACCTTGCCACGCGGGATAGCTTCCTTGATCGAAACGACGATGATGTCGCCGATCGTGGCGTAGCGGCGCTTGGAGCCCCCAAGCACCTTGATACACATGACACGGCGTGCGCCAGAATTGTCGGCCACGTCGAGGTTGGTCTGCATCTGAATCATTGATGCACCTCGTCCTCTTTCTCTTTGCGCCAGCCCAGCCGGCGCTCAACATTTCCCTGAAGTCAGTCGGCTAGAGCCAACAGATCAGGCGCTTTTCTTGTGTTCGCCCCGGATCACGACCCAGCGCTTCAACTTCGAAATCGGCTTCGTTTCCTCGATCCACACCATGTCGCCCGGCTTGAACTGGTTGCTCTCGTCGTGCGCGTGGTAGTTCTTCGAACGGCGGATCGTCTTCTTGTAGATCGGGTGCGTGAAGCGGCGATCGACGCGCACCACGATGGTCTTGGCTTGCTTGTCGCTGACGACCACGCCCTGCAAAGTACGTTTCGGCATCTTCGTAAGCCTCTTACTTCTTCTTCGCGCGCGTCTGCGCGGCGACGGTCTTGATCCGGGCGATGTCACGGCGAGCCTCGCGCAGGCGCGAGGTGTTCTCGAGCTGCCCGGTGGCGCGCTGGAAGCGCAGGTTGAAGCGCTCCTTCTTCAGGTTCAGGATGGCATCATCCTGCTGATCGGGGCTCATCGCACGGATGTCTTCGATCTTCATCTGGGCCATGGCCATTACTCCGCAATGCGCTCGACGAAGCGCGTCTTGATCGGCAGCTTGGCGGCCGCCAGGGTCAGCGCTTCACGAGCCGTCTGGGTGTTGACGCCGTCGATCTCGAACAGCACCCGGCCCGGCTTGACGCGCGCGACCCACAATTCCGGCGAACCCTTACCGGAGCCCATGCGGACTTCGGCCGGCTTCTTGGACACCGGAACGTCGGGGAACACGCGGATCCAGACGCGGCCGGCGCGCTTCATGTGACGGGTCAGCGCGCGACGGGCGGCTTCGATCTGACGCGCGGTGACGCGCTCAGGCTCGGTCGCCTTCAGGCCGAACTGGCCGAACGCCAACGTCGCGCCCGAAGACGCAACGCCGTGGATGCGGCCCTTATGCGCCTTCCGGAACTTCGTTTTCTTAGGTTGCATCATGGCTTTAAGCCCTCAAATTCTCAGGTCAGCTCAGGCTGCAGCCGCGTCGCGGCGCTGCCGGCCGCCACCACCGCTACCAGTGCCCTCGCCTTCGGCCATTCTCTTGTCCTGGGCCATCGGATCGTGCTCGAGGATCTCGCCCTTGAAGATCCAGACCTTGACGCCGCAGGTGCCGAAGGTCGTGAACGCGGTCGCAACGCCGTAGTCGATGTCGGCGCGCAGCGTGTGCAGCGGCACGCGACCTTCGCGGTACCACTCCATGCGCGCGATTTCCGCACCGCCGAGACGTCCCGAGCAGTTGATGCGGATGCCCTCCGCGCCGAGGCGCATCGCCGACTGCACGGCGCGCTTCATGGCACGGCGGAACGCCACGCGGCGCTCGAGCTGCTGCGCGATCGACTCCGCCACCAGCGTCGCATCGAGCTCCGGCTTGCGGATCTCGACGATGTTGATGACGACGTCGGACGAGGTGATGTCCGCGACCTTCTTGCGCAGCTTGTCGATGTCCGCACCCTTCTTGCCGATCACCACACCCGGACGGGCCGAGTGGATGGTGACGCGGCACTTCTTGTGCGGACGCTCGATCACGATGCGGGCGACGGCCGCCTGCTTGAGCTCCTTGTGCAGGATCTCACGGATCTTGACGTCCTCGTGCAACAGCTTGCCGTATTCCTGCTTGCCGGCGAACCAGCGGGAATCCCAGGTCCGGTTGATGCCGAGACGCAGACCGATCGGATTGATCTTTTGACCCATCGTGTTCTCCTGCGCCCTTAAGCGGCGGCTTCAGCTTCGACCTGACGAACGATGATCGTCAGCTGCGAAAATGGTTTGTAGACACGGCCCGAGCGGCCGCGGCCACGAGCGGCAAAGCGCTTCATCACGAGGCCGTTGCCGACGAAGGCCTGCGCAACAACGAGATCGTCGACGTCGAGGTCGTGGTTGTTCTCGGCGTTGGCGATAGCCGATTCCAGGCACTTCTTCACGTCGACCGCGATCCGCTTGCGCGAAAACTGCAGGTCGGCGAGCGCAGCAGACGCCTTCCGGCCGCGAATGAGCTGGGCGACCAGGTTGAGCTTCTGCGGGCTCACCCGCAGCATCCGGGCGACCGCCTTGGCCTCGTTGTCGGCGAGGCTCCGTTCGCGCTTAGGTTTGCTCATCGTTTAATCCTCAAGCCTTCTTGGCTTTCTTGTCGCCGGAGTGGCCATGGAAGGTCCGGGTCGGCGAGAACTCGCCGAACTTGTGACCGACCATTTCCTCGTTGACGGCCACCGGCACGTGCTTCTGACCGTTGTAGACGCCGAAGGTCAGGCCGACGAACTGCGGCAGGATCGTCGAGCGACGGCTCCAGATCTTGATGACGTCGTGACGGCCGGACGCACGGGCGGCATCTGCCTTCTTGAGCAGAGAACCCTCGACGAACGGGCCTTTCCAGACTGAACGAACCATGTCCGGCGTTCCTTACTTCTTCCGCTTGTGGCGGCTTAGGAGAATGAATTTGTTGGTCGACTTGTTGGTACGGGTCTTCTTGCCCTTGGTCGGCTTGCCCCACGGAGTGACCGGGTGACGACCGCCCGAGGTGCGACCTTCACCACCGCCGTGCGGATGGTCGATCGGGTTCATCGCGACACCGCGGTTGTGCGGCCTGCGGCCCATCCAACGCTTGCGACCGGCCTTGCCGATCGAGGTGTTCATGTGATCCGGGTTCGACACCGCGCCGATCGTGCCGCGGCAACGGCCGTGCACCAGGCGCTGCTCGCCCGAGTTCAGGCGGATGATCACGTAATCCTGGTCGCGACCGACGAGCTGGGCGTAGGTGCCGGCGGAACGGGCGAGCTGGCCGCCCTTCCCGATCTTGACCTCGATGTTGTGGATGATCGTGCCGACCGGCATGTTGCCGAGCGGCATGACGTTGCCCGGCTTCACGTCGACATAGTTGCCGGCAATGATGGTGTCACCCACGGCAAGGCGCTGCGGCGCCAGGATGTAGGCCTGCTCGCCGTCCTGATACTTGATCAGCGCAATGAAGCCGGTGCGGTTCGGATCATACTCCAGCCGCTCGACGGTCGCGGGGACGTCGACCTTCTCGCGCTTGAAGTCGACGGTGCGCAGCGTCTGCTTGTGACCACCGCCGCGGAAACGCACGGTGATGCGACCAGTGTTGTTGCGGCCGCCCGAGGACTTCTTGCCCTCGGTGAGCGCCTTGAGCGGCTTGCCCTTGTAGAGGGCCGAACGATCGACCATGACCAGCTGGCGCTGGCCCGGCGTCGTGGGATTGAATGTCTTCAGTGCCATCGTCGTACGACCTTACAGACCGGTGGTGACGTCGATCCGGTGACCCTCTTCGAGAGTCACGATCGCGCGTTTGCTGTTCGACTGCGAGCCGATGGTGCCGCGGAAGGCCTTGACCTTGCCCTTGCGGACCAGCGTGTTGACGCTCTTGACCTTGACGTCGAACAGCTTCTCGATCGCTTCCTTGATCTGCGGCTTGGTCGCCTTGGCGGCCACCTTGAAAAGCACCTTGTTGTGCTCCGAGGCGATCGTCGCCTTTTCGGTCACGACCGGCGACAGGATCACGTCGTAGTGGCGAGGCTCGATGTTCTTGCTCATTTGAAGCGCGCCTCCAGCGCATCGATGGCGGCCTTGGTCAGAACGAGTTTCTGACGGCGCAGGATGTCATAGACGTTGATGCCCTGGATCGGCAGCACGTCCATGTTCGGAATATTGCGAGCCGCGGCGGCGAAACCGTTGTTGAGCTCGGCGCCGTCGATGATCAGCGCATTGGTGAGCCCGAGGCCCGAGAAGTGGCCGAGCAACGCCTTGGTCTTGGCGGTCTCGAGCGCGGCCTTCTCGATCACGACGAGATCGCCGTCCTTGGCCTTGGCCGAGAGCGCATGCTTGAGCGCCAGGGCGCGGACCTTCTTCGGCAGGTCGGTGGCGTGCGAACGCACCACCGGACCGAAGGCACGGCCGCCGCCGCGGAACTGCGGCACGCGGGCCGAGCCGTGACGAGCACCGCCGGTGCCCTTCTGCTTGTACATCTTCTTGCCGGTGCGCCAGATCTCGGCGCGGCCCTTGGCCTTGTGCGTGCCGGCCTGGCGCTTGTTGAGCTGCCACTGCACGCAGCGCGCGATGATGTCCTCGCGCGGCTCGAGGCCGAAAATGGCGTCGGAGAGCTGGACCGAGCCGGCTTCCTTACCTTCGAGGGTGGTGACCTTCAATTCCATCTCACGCCTCCTGCGTAGCCGGAGCGGCTTCCGCGTCGCCAGCAACCTTGAACTTGCCGGGCTTCGGAGCTTCCTTCGGCAGCGGCTTCTTGACGGCATCGCGCACGCGGATCCAGCCGCCCTTGGAGCCCGGAACGGCGCCTTCGACGAGGATCAGGCCGCGCTCGACATCGGTCTGGACGACGCGAAGGTTGAGCGTGGTGATGCGATCGACACCCATGTGGCCGGGCATCTTCTTGTTCTTCCAGGTCTTGCCGGGGTCCTGACGGCCACCGGTCGAACCGATCGAGCGGTGCGAGATCGACACACCGTGCGTGGCGCGCAGACCGCCGAAGTTCCAGCGCTTCATGCCGCCGGCGAAGCCCTTACCGATCGAGGTGCCCGTGACGTCGACGAACTGGCCGACGACGAAGTGGTCGGCCTGGATCTCGGCGCCGACCGGGATCATGGCATCCGCAGAGACGCGGAATTCCTCGACCCGGCGCTTCGGCTCGACCTTGGCGACCGCGAACTGGCCGCGCTCGGCCTTGGGCATGTAAACGGTCTTGCGGCTGCCCGAACCGAGCTGGAGCGCGACGTAACCGTTCTTCTCTTCGGTGCGGTGGCCTACGACCTGGCAATTGCCGAGCTTCAGCACGGTCACGGGGATATGTTCGCCGGCCTCCGTGAAGACCCGCGTCATCCCGACCTTTTGTGCGATCACTCCGGAGCGCATCGGCTTGCTTCCTGTTCTCTTTGTCCGCTTTTGGCGAACGGGATCCAAAATCTTAGAGCTTGATCTCGACGTCGACACCGGCGGCCAAGTCGAGCTTCATCAAAGCATCGACGGTCTGCGGGGTCGGATCGACGATGTCGAGCAGGCGCTTGTGAGTGCGCATCTCGAACTGTTCGCGGCTCTTCTTGTCGACGTGGGGCGAACGGTTGACGGTGAACTTCTCGATGCGGGTGGGCAGCGGAATCGGTCCGCGGACCTGCGCGCCGGTGCGCTTCGCCGTGTTCACGATCTCACGGGTCGACGTATCGAGGATACGATGGTCGAACGCCTTGAGACGGATACGAATATTTTGGCCGTTCATTGCCGTGGTCTCTCTTCAGTGGGTGGCGAATAGCGAATAGCGAATGTCACCATTCGCTACTCGCCGTCCCTTTTCTCGTAATTACTCGATGATCGAGGCGACGACGCCGGCGCCGACGGTGCGGCCGCCTTCGCGGATCGCGAAGCGGAGCTTCTCTTCCATCGCGATCGGCACGATCAGGTGCACTTCCATCGCGATGTTGTCGCCCGGCATCACCATCTCGGTGCCTTCCGGCAGGTGCACGACACCGGTCACGTCGGTGGTGCGGAAGTAGAACTGCGGACGGTAGTTGGTGAAGAACGGGGTGTGGCGACCGCCCTCTTCCTTGGTGAGGATGTAGGCCTCAGCCTTGAACTTGGTGTGCGGCTTGACCGAACCCGGCTTGGCCAGAACCTGGCCGCGCTCGACGTCCTCGCGCTTGGTGCCGCGGAGCAGCGCGCCGATGTTGTCGCCGGCCTGGCCCTGATCGAGCAGCTTGCGGAACATTTCGACGCCGGTGACGGTGGTCTTCTGGGTCGCACGCAGACCGACGATCTCGATTTCCTCGCCGACCTTGACGACGCCGCGCTCGACACGGCCGGTCACGACGGTGCCGCGGCCCGAGATCGAGAACACGTCTTCAACCGGCATCAGGAACGGCTGGTCGATCGGACGCTCCGGCTGCGGAATGTACTCGTCGACGTTGCGCATCAGCTCGAGGATGGCGTCGTGGCCGAGCTTCTTGTCGGAGTCTTCGAGAGCGGCAAGCGCCGAACCCTTGATGATCGGGATCTTGTCGCCGGGGAATTCGTACTTGGAGAGCAGCTCGCGGACTTCGAGCTCGACGAGCTCGAGCAGCTCCGGGTCGTCGACCATGTCGCACTTGTTGAGGAACACGACGAGCGCGGGCACGCCGACCTGGCGGGCGAGCAGGATGTGCTCGCGGGTCTGCGGCATCGGGCCGTCAGCGGCCGACACGACCAGGATCGCACCGTCCATCTGGGCGGCGCCGGTGATCATGTTCTTGACGTAGTCGGCGTGGCCGGGGCAGTCGACGTGGGCGTAGTGGCGGTTCGTGGTCTCGTACTCGACGTGCGCGGTCGAGATGGTGATGCCGCGCGCCTTCTCTTCCGGCGCCTTGTCGATCTGATCGTACGCGGTGAACGTCGCACCGCCGGTCTCGGCGAGGATCTTGGTGATCGCCGCGGTCAGCGACGTCTTGCCATGGTCGACGTGACCGATGGTGCCGATGTTGCAGTGCGGCTTGGTACGTTCAAACTTTGCTTTGGCCATTTGACTCTCCGTTCAATCGTCGGCTTGAGACCGACGATAATCAGGCAAACTTCTTCTGGACTTCTGCCGACACGTTGGCCGGCGCTTCTGCGTAGTGGTCGAACTGCATGGTGAAGGTCGCGCGACCCTGGCTCATGGAGCGCAGGTTGTTCACGTAACCGAACATGTTCATGAGCGGCACCATCGCATTGATGACGTTGGCGTTGCCGCGCATGTCCTGCCCCTGGATCTGACCGCGCCGGGAATTCAGGTCGCCGATGACCGAGCCGGTGTAGTCTTCCGGGGTCACAACTTCGACCTTCATGATCGGCTCGAGCAGGACGGACTTGCCCATCTGCAGCGCTTCGCGGAAGCAGGCACGCGAAGCGATTTCGAAGGCGAGCGCCGACGAGTCGACGTCGTGATACTTGCCGTCGACGAGCTGCACCTTGACGTCGACCACGGGGAAGCCCGCGACCACGCCGGACGACAGCACGCTCTCCAGGCCCTTCTCGACGCCGGGGATGTATTCCTTCGGCACCGCACCGCCGACGATCTTCGATTCGAACTCGAAGCCCTTCCCGGGCTCGTTCGGCTCGACGATGAACGACACGGCCGCGAACTGGCCGGTACCGCCGGTCTGCTTCTTGTGGGTGTAGCTGTGCTCCACCCGCTTGGTGATGCGCTCGCGGAACGCCACCTGCGGCGCGCCGATGTTGGCGTCGACCTTGTAGGTGCGCTTGAGGATGTCGACCTTGATGTCGAGATGGAGTTCGCCCATGCCCTTGAGGATGGTCTGGCCGGACTCATGGTCGGTCGACACGCGGAAGGACGGATCCTCCGCCGCGAGCTTGGCCAGCGCCACGCCCAGCTTCTCCTGGTCGGCCTTGGACTTCGGCTCGATCGCGATCTCGATGACCGGCTCGGGGAATTCCATCTTCTCGAGGATGACCTGGTGGTCGGGATCGCACAACGTGTCACCGGTGCGCGCTTCCTTCAGGCCGGCCAGCGCGACGATGTCGCCGGCATAGGCTTCCTTGATGTCCTCGCGGTTGTTTGCATGCATCAACAGCATGCGCCCGATCCGTTCCTTCTTCTCGCGGGTCGAGTTCACGACGCCGGTGCCGCTCTGCAGAATGCCGGAATAGATGCGGCAGAAGGTGATGGTGCCGACGAACGGGTCGTCCATGATCTTGAACGCGAGCAGCGCCAGCGGCTCCTTGTCGTCCGCCTTGCGCACGACTTCGTTGCCCTTGTCGTCCGTGCCCTTGATCGCGGGCACGTCGAGCGGCGACGGCAGATAGTCGACGACGGCGTCGAGCAGCGGCTGCACGCCCTTGTTCTTAAAGGCCGAGCCGCACAGCACGGGATAGAACGCGCCGGTCAGCACCGCCTTGCGGATCAGGCGCTTCAGCGTCGCCTCGTCCGGCTCCTTGCCGTCGAGATAGGCGGCCATGGCGTCGTCGTCGAGCTCGACGGCGGCTTCCACCATCTTCTCGCGGTATTCCTTGGCCTGGTCGACGAGATCTTCCGGAATATCGACATAATCGAACTTCGCACCGAGCGATTCATCGTTCCAGACGACGCCCTTCATCTTCACGAGATCGACGAGACCCTTGAAGTTGTTCTCGGCACCGATCGGGAGCTGGATCGCGACGGGCTTGGCACCCAGACGGTCAACGATGTCGGACAGGCACTTGAAGAAGTCCGCACCGATCTTGTCCATCTTGTTGGCGAAGACGATACGCGGAACCTTGTACTTGTCGCCCTGGCGCCAGACGGTCTCGGTCTGGGGCTCGACGCCCTGGTTGGAGTCGAGCACGCAGACGGCGCCGTCGAGCACGCGCAGAGAACGCTCGACTTCGATGGTGAAGTCGACGTGGCCGGGCGTGTCGATGATGTTCAGGCGCTTGCCGTTCCAGAAGGCGGTGGTCGCAGCCGAGGTGATCGTGATGCCACGCTCCTGCTCCTGCTCCATCCAGTCCATCGTCGCGGCACCTTCGTGCACTTCGCCGATCTTGTGGCTCTTGCCGGTGTAATAGAGGATGCGCTCGGTCGTCGTGGTCTTGCCGGCGTCGATATGCGCCATGATACCGAAGTTACGGTAGTCCTCGATGGCATGTTGGCGGGGCATGGGGTGTTCCTTGCGAGTCCGTTTGTTTCGCCGTTACCAGCGATAATGCGAGAAGGCGCGGTTGGCTTCCGCCATGCGGTGCACGTCTTCGCGCTTCTTGACGGCGTTCCCCCGGTTGTTCGATGCGTCCAAGAGCTCCGCCGAGAGCCGCTCGGTCATCGTCTTCTCATTGCGCTCGCGCGCGGCCGCGATCAGCCAGCGGATGCCCAGGGCCTGCCGGCGGGTCGAGCGAACCTCGACCGGAACCTGATAGGTCGCGCCGCCGACGCGGCGGGAGCGCACCTCGATCGTCGGCATGACGTTCTCGAGCGCCTGCTCGAACACGCCGAGCGGGTTCTGCTTGGTCTTGGACTCGATGATGCCGAACGCGCCGTAGACGATACCTTCGGCGACCGACTTCTTGCCGGCGTACATCACCGAGTTCATGAACTTCGTGACGATGATGTTCCCGAACTTCGGATCCGGGAGAACTTCGCGCTTTTCCGCAGAGTGGCGACGAGACATAGGCTTGGTTCCCGCTTACTTCGGACGCTTGGCGCCGTACTTCGAACGGCGCTGCTTACGGTTCTTGACGCCCTGGGTATCCAGAACGCCGCGGAGGATGTGGTAGCGCACGCCGGGCAAGTCCTTGACGCGGCCGCCGCGGATCATGACCACCGAGTGCTCCTGGAGGTTATGCCCCTCGCCGGGGATGTAGCCGATCACCTCGAAGCCGTTGGTCAGGCGCACCTTGGCAACCTTACGAAGCGCCGAGTTCGGCTTCTTCGGGGTCGTGGTGTAGACGCGCGTGCAAACACCACGCTTCTGCGGCGATTGCTGCAGCGCCGGCACCTTCTTGCGCGACTTCTGCACTTCCCGCGGTTGAGCGATCAGCTGGTTGATCGTCGGCATTCTGGCCTTCACCCTTTTTCTGCCGCGGCCCCTCTCGGGTCCGCTGTCTTGCCGCGGCCCGTCACCGGGTCCGCAAATTCTGTTCGAGCCACCCGCCCGAGGGGCCACCTTGCGCGAAATAACCCACGCAAAGCGAAATTGCGCCAACCGCTCCATCAACGAGCGGAAAGCGCTTCGACGCCACAGAGGACCGCAGTAGTGAGGCCGTTCAGCGTAACGCCGCGGCCCGCGCACTGAGGTCATGCATCCGAATTCGATCTCAAGAGAACATGCTCAAGAGAACTAAAGTCGCACTGGCATTGCCTAGCTATGATCGACAGCGTTTGAGCGGCATTCGTCGAGGTTGGTGCCCGCCTTTACGACCCCTTATGGATCTAGTCCTTGGGGATCAACGGGTGGCCCGTTCCGACGCTGGCGATGCTCACCGCCTGTCGTTAAGTGAGGCGCTTTCTATAAGTGAGAATCGGTCAAGTCAAGGTGAAACGACAGTCACAAAGCGCCTCACGTGCCTGCAGAAATAGCCTCCTGGCCGCCTCCGCGCACCCGTCCGACATGGGAACGAAGAGTCCGATCTGCTAGGCTCGAAAGGGGATTATACCCGGATTAAATATAGTTTTATTATCAAACAGAGGGCTTTTTTCTGCCCAAACACAGATCTGACGGCTGGCGAACAGGCTTTCCAGCATTCCCGGCGTGCCGCGTTGTGCGGTCTCGCGGGGATTTCGATGGGAGTGGTCGATCCGCGGGGGTCGATCCCCCAAACCGCTTGTCGAAAAAAGTTGGCGGCTCCACGTCGGCCGAACGCCTTGCGCAACAGAATCAATGAGTCGGTGCTGGACCACACGCGCTTGGGAGACGAGAGATGGATCGGCCAAGCCGGCTCCCTTGGAGCCGAACGCCTCCGGTCACTCCTCCTCGTCCTCCTTGTCCTCCTCGTCGTCCTCGTCGCTGTCATCGTCGGCGTGAGCCGACACGCCATGCGGCTGGTGGATCTGATCGTTCCACAGCTTGCGATAGGTGCCGTTTTTGGCGAGCAGCTCGGCATGGGAGCCGCGCTCGATCGCCCTGCCCCCTGAAATCACGATGATCTCGTCCATCTCGACCACCGACGCGAGGCGGTGGGTCGACCAAATCATGGTGCGGCCCTTGGCGAGCTTCAGCAGCGTGCGGTTGATCGCGGCTTCCGTGGTCTGGTCGAGGGCCGAGGTGGCTTCGTCCAGCAGCAGAACGGATGGGTTACGGATGATCGCACGCGCGATCGCGATGCGCTGGCGCTGGCCACCCGACAGCGTGTCTCCGCGCTCGCCGACCTGCGTGTCGTATCGCTGCGGCAGGCTCATGATGTAGCGGTGGATCTCGGCCTTCTTGGCCGCCTCCTCCACCTCTTCGTCGGTCGCCCCCTCCTTGCCGAGCCGGATGTTCTCGCGGATCGACATGTTGAACAGCATATTCTCCTGGAACACCACCGCCATGCTCCGACGCAGCGAATCCAACGTCACCTTGCGGACATCGACGCCGTCGATGGTGACGCGGCCTTCATTGGGCACGTAGAGCCGCAGAATCAGATTGAGCAGCGTGCTCTTGCCGGAGCCTGAGGGGCCGACGATGGCGATGCGCTTGCCGGCCTTGAGCTTGAGGCTGAGATTGTCCAGTACCGGTGTCTGACTGCCCTCGTACTGGAAGGTGACGTGATCGAAAGTAATGTCGTTGGTGATGCGCGGCAGATCGGGCGCGCCGGGGCGATCGGCACCGCGGGTCGGCTCGTCCAGCAGCTCCTGGATGTGGCGGATCGCGGCGGCCGAGGAGATCGACACGGGGATGAAGTGCATCACGTGGGCGATATTGTAGGAGACCTCCCAGAACGCGCTCTCGAAGGTGACGAAGGTGCCGATGGTGATCTGGCCCTTGGTCGCCAGATAGGCGCCGATCGCGAGCACCACGAGGTGCAGGAGCAGCACCGAGACGGTGACCGTCCGCTCCACCATGGTCGACAGGAACGCGGCCGAGGCGATCTTGTTGCGGGTCTCGTCGTTGCGCAAGGTGAAGAAGCCGAACATCTTGCGCTGCAGGCTGAACGCCTTGATCACGGCCTGCGCCGCCACGTTCTCCTGCACCATTCCGAGCAGCGCGCTCTCGTTGAGCTTCTGCTCGTAATTGGCCTGCACCGCTTTCGGCGTGAGGATGCGCGGGCCAATCAGCGTGATCGGGAACACCAGAAGCGCGACCACCGCGAGCTGCCAGTTCAGGAACAGCATCAGGATGATGCCGGCGATCAACTCCAGGAACGGCAGCGCGGCGCTGTTGGCAAAGGTCTTGACCGAGCCTTCGAAGGCCGAGAGGTCGACCGAGAAGCGTGACAGGATCTCGCCGCGCTTGGTGCGGCCGAAATAGGCCGCCGGCAGGTCCTGGACATGCTCGAACAGGCGCTTGCGGACATCGGAGATGATGCAGGCGGCAAGCCGCGCGTCCCAGCGCTCGTACCAGACCGCAACGATCGAAGTGAAGATGCCGGCGACGGCGAGCGCGCCGAGGATCTTATAGAGCGCCTGAAAATCCTCCTCGCCGAGTGCGTCGTCGATCAGGAACTTGAGGCTGAGCGGCATGATGACGTTGAACAACGTCTCGACCACGACGCCGAATGCCACGAACGACAGCATGCGCTTGTAGTTGGAGAGATAGGGTTTGACGAACCCGACGATGGTCGCGAGCGCGCCGGCGGCTTCCCGCGCGGTAAAGACGACGAGGTCCTCGTCTTCGTCGTCGAGCTCCAGCTCGTCATCCTCCTGATCCTCGTCGTCTTCGAGGTCCGGCTTGGCGAGGGCAAGCTTGTCGTCGAGCTCGGCCGCCTCTTCCGCGGCGAGCTTCTGTTTGTCGGGCGGGAGGGGCTTGGACGCCATGAAACCAACCGATGCTGACGGCCGGCCTGACCGCAGAGAGAACCAGAAAATAGCGGCAACCGCTATTGCACCGATTCTATGCGATCAGGATGAATTCGGCAAAACAATTGGCGAATCCGACCTGCCCCGCGGCTAGTCCTCGTCCTCGACTTTATCGAAGAACGAATAGCGCAAGGAGTCCGCGTCCGCATACCACTGCCCCGGCCCCTTGTTGGCGGCGAGCGTCGCCTCCCAGAGCGCATCGGTACAATCCTTGCGGTGCATCGAAAGCTCGAAACCGTTGCCGAAGAACAGTTCGGACCATTCCCACCAGGTGCCGAGCTTCTTGACCCCACGCAGGAGGTCGTAGCGGTCGATCAATGCCGGCGCCATGTCCGAGGTGATCGAGCCGAACACGAGGCCGGTCTTGACCACGCGGTTGAGCTCGCGGATGGCGCGGGTCACCTGCTTCGGGGAGACGTGGCAGAGGCTGGTCTCGAAGACGAAGTCGAACGTGCCGTCCTTGAACGGCAGGTCGGTGATTGATCCGAGCTTGTTGTACTTCTTCAGCGCTTTCGGCGTCTTGGCATGGATGGCCCGATTGTTCTCGATTCCCCATGCGTCGATGCCGCGATCGCGCAGCGCGCCGACCAGCTCGCCGCTGGCGGAGCCCGCGACCAGCAGCTTGGCCCCCGCAGCCTTGCCCCAGACGATGTCGATCAGCCTGGCGAGGTAATCGGGATCGGTGAAGTGCCGCCACGCTTCGTGATAGGGGCCGAGGCCGCGATAGTTCTCGAAATAATCGCGATCGATCTTGTTCGAGAGCGGCTCGTTCTGCTGCGCGCGTTCGCGGCGCAGGCGCATCATCTCGGTCAGGATGATGTCGGTCGCCGCGTCCGAGGAGTCGAGCAGGCCGTTCAGCGTCGAATCGAACAGATAGTCGCCGACCACCACGATGCCGGGATGCTCCTTCGGCTCGGGCCGGTGATTGGTCATGACGTCGCGCACGGGCAAGCCGCCCGGCAGCGCATTCACCGACGACAGCCAACGGTGGATCTTGCCTTCCATGAAATGCAAACGCGCATCGCCGAGGGAAGCCGGCAGCGATTTCAGGGCGGCATCGATCAGCTCCTGATCCGACAGATTGGCAAAAGCCAGCGCGTCGGAGCCGGGAATGAGCCAGTTCAGAACGCCATGCTTGCCGACGTCGTGGCGCGCGCCCTCGTTGTAAACGCAGCAGCCGCCGAAGGCCTCCGACATGAACCAGGCGCCCGGAATCTTCTCACCCCAGAACGGCTCGTCGAACAGGATCGAGACGCGCAGATAATGCGCGGGGCGGTCGAAATAGGCGACGTGCTTGACCATCGACTTGCGCAGCTGCTCGCCCTCCCAGCCGAGGGTGGCGAGCCAGGAATGCGGCAGGCAGACCAGCACGAGATCGAAGTCGCGGGTCTCCGGTCCCTTGCCGTTCATCATCTTGAGCTGATAGCGGCCGGTCGGCGCCTTGCCGACGGTGAGCACGCGGTGATTGAGCTGGATGTCGGCATTGACCTCCGACTGCAGGCACTCGATCAGCTGCTCGTTGCCATTCTGGATGGAATAGAGGCCGATATAGCCGTCGACATCCATCAGATAGTTCTTCAGCGCGTTGAGACCGTTGGTGTTGTGGCTCTCGGTCGCGATGTCGGAGCGCGCCATCACCTTGAAGAAACGCTTTGCCGTGTCGTCCTCGACCTCCTCGTCGAGCACCTGCTCGGCGGTCTTGTAGGCCCAGGGATTCTCGTTGTCGTGCGCGCCGACGCCCTCGTAATATTCGATCGGCGACATCACCTCGGTACAGCGCTTGCGGAACGCCTCGATCGCGGCCGCGGTCTTGGCGCCGTACTTGCGGCGCATGCCCGGCACGTCATTGAGGAGCTCGCCGCCGAAATGCACCTGCTCGGCGTCCATGGGAATGGTCTGGAGGCCGAAATGCTGGATCAGCTCGCGCAGCGGATCGGGGCCGGTCATCGAGTAATCGTAGATCTCGGCAACGCCGGCCTCGTACATGGCGGGCGCCGAATCGAATTTGCGCGTGACGATCTTGCCGCCGAGCCGGTCGGAGGCCTCGTAGATGGTGACGCGGCAGAGATCGCCGAGTTTGCGCTTCAGATACCAGGCGCTCATCAGCCCGCCGGGGCCGCCGCCTACGATTGCGAGATCAAGCATGAGAGTTCCGTGGTCTTCGGCCCCTGCCCCGTCGCGGGACCACCGGGCTAAGCTCTCCTAGCAGAAGCGCTTTTGCGGCTGAAGGAAAGATGAACAAAGATTTTCCCGCATCGCAGCAGGCGAAGGAAACAGCAAAAAAAGGCCGGCAAAAGCCGGCCTTTTCATTGTCCCCAGTATTCCTACGGATGAATCATCATTCCGCAGGCGGCAGCGCCATCGGCTCCGCTTCCGGCGCGGGCGACACGACGGCCGCCTGCTTCTCGCGCTCATCCAGGATCAGCTTGTCGCGCTTCATGGCGACTTCGCGGATCTTGGCCATGGAGGCGCCGGTACCCGCCGGGATCAGCCGGCCGACGATGACGTTCTCCTTGAGGCCTTCGAGCGGATCGATCTTGCCGTTGACCGCCGCCTCTGTGAGGACGCGGGTGGTCTCCTGGAACGATGCCGCCGAGAAGAAGGACCGGGTCTGGAGGCTCGCCTTGGTGATGCCGAGCAGGACCGGCGTTCCCGTGGCGGGCTTCTTGCCCTCTTCCTTGGCCTTCGCGTTCAGCGCGTCGAACTCGATCTTGTCGACCTGCTCGCCGGAGATCATGTCCGTATCGCCCTGATCGGTGATTTCCACCTTCTGGAGCATCTGACGGACAATCACCTCGATGTGCTTGTCGTTGATGAGCACGCCCTGCAGCCGGTAGACCTCCTGGATCTCGTTGACCAGATAGGCCGCGAGTTCCTCGATGCCCTTCACCGCAAGGATGTCGTGCGGCGCCGGGTTGCCTTCCACGATGAAGTCGCCCTTTTCGACGACGTCGCCGTCCTGAAGGTGGATGTGCTTGCCCTTCGGGATCAGGTACTCGCGCGGCTCGTCGGTCTTGTCCATCGGCTCGATCGAGATGCGACGCTTGTTCTTGTAGTCGCGCCCGAACCGGATGGTGCCCGCGATTTCGGCGATGATCGCCGCATCCTTCGGGCGCCGAGCCTCGAACAATTCCGCCACCCGCGGCAGACCGCCGGTGATGTCACGCGTCTTGGCGCTTTCGGTCGAGACACGGGCGAGGATATCGCCCGGCTGGACCTTGGCTCCGATGTCGACCGAGAGAATGGCGTCGACCGACAACATGTAGCGGGCATCGCCGCCACGGGCGAGCTTGAGCACCTTGCCGTCCTTGCCCTTGACCACGATGGCCGGACGCAGGTCCGAGCCGCCGCGCGTCGAGCGCCAGTCGATGACCACGCGCTTGGCGATACCCGTGGCTTCGTCGAGCGTTTCCGAGATCGACTGACCCTCGACCAGATCCTCGAAGCCGATGGTTCCCTCGACTTCGGTGAGCAGCGGACGGGTGTAGGGATCCCACTCCACGATACGCTGGCCGCGCTTGACCATGTCACCCTCGTCGACGTGCAGGCGCGAACCGTACTGGATACGGTGCGTCGCCCGCTCGGTGCCGTCGGCATCGACGATCGCAACGACCATGTTGCGCACCATCGCGATCAGGTGACCTTCGCTGTTGCGGGCAATGGACTTGTTCCTGATCACGATCTTGCCGTCGAAGTTGGCTTCGACGAAAGACTGCTCGTTGAGCTGCGCCGCACCGCCGATATGGAAGGTGCGCATGGTGAGCTGGGTGCCCGGCTCGCCGATCGACTGCGCCGCGATGACGCCGACCGCTTCGCCGTGATTGACCGGCGTGCCGCGGGCGAGGTCGCGGCCGTAGCACTTGCCGCAGATGCCGTTGACGAGCTCGCAGGTCAGCGCCGAGCGGATCTTCACCTCCTGGATGCCGGCCTGATGGATGGCATCCACGTGGCTTTCTTCCATCAGCGTGTCGCGCTTGACGATCACCTTACCCGAGCCGTCACGCACGTCTTCGCAGGCCGTGCGTCCGAGGATGCGCGAGCCGAGCGAGGCGACCACGGTGCCGGCGTCGACGATGGCGCGCATCTTGATGCCGAGCTTGGTGCCGCAGTCACTCTGCGTGATGATGCAGTCCTGCGCCACGTCGACGAGACGACGGGTCAGGTAGCCGGAGTTCGCGGTCTTCAACGCGGTGTCCGCGAGGCCCTTGCGGGCGCCGTGGGTCGAGTTGAAGTACTCGAGCACCGAGAGGCCTTCCTTGAAGTTCGAGATGATCGGCGTCTCGATGATCTCGCCCGACGGCTTGGCCATCAGGCCGCGCATGCCGGCGAGCTGGCGCATCTGGGCCGGCGAACCGCGGGCACCGGAGTGAGCCATCATGTAGATCGAGTTGATGTCGGCGTCGGCTCCGCTCGCTGTCTTCTTGGTGGCGGAGATCTCCTTCATCATCGCCTTGGCGATTTCTTCCGTGGCCTTCGACCAGGCATCGACGACCTTGTTGTACTTCTCGCCGTGGGTAATCAGACCGTCGTTGTACTGCTGCTCGAAATCCTTCGCCAGCGTACGAGTGGTGTCGACGATCTTCCACTTGCCGTGCGGCACGACCATGTCGTCCTTGCCGAACGAAATGCCGGCCTTGAACGCATTGTAGAAGCCGAGCGCCATGATGCGGTCGCAGAAGATCACCGTCTCCTTCTGGCCGCAATGGCGGTAGACCTGGTCGATGACGCCCGAGATCTCGCGCTTCGTCATCAGCTTGTTGATGATCTCGTACGAGATCCGCGGATTCTTCGGCAGCAGGTTGCCGAGCATGACGCGGCCGGCGGTGGTCTCGATCCAGCGCTTGGAGACCTTGCCGGTCTCATCCATGCCTTCCCACCGGTACTTGATCTTGGTGTGGAGATGGATGACCTTCGCATGCAGGGCGTGCTCGAGCTCGGCCATGTCGCCGAACACCTTGCCTTCGCCGGGCAGGCCTTCGCGCATGATCGAGACGTAGTACAGACCGAGCACGATGTCCTGCGACGGCACGATGATCGGCTGGCCGTTCGCCGGATGCAGGATGTTGTTGGTCGACATCATCAGGACGCGCGCTTCCAGCTGCGCCTCGAGCGACAGCGGGACGTGCACGGCCATCTGGTCGCCGTCGAAGTCGGCGTTGAACGCGGAGCAGACCAGCGGGTGAAGCTGGATCGCCTTGCCCTCGATCAGCACGGGCTCGAACGCCTGGATGCCGAGGCGATGCAGCGTCGGCGCGCGGTTGAGCAGCACCGGATGCTCGCGGATCACCTCGTCCAGGATGTCCCAGACCTCGGGTCGCTCCTTCTCGACCAGCTTCTTGGCCTGCTTCACGGTGGTGGACAGGCCCTTGGCGTCGAGCCGCGAATAGATGAACGGCTTGAACAACTCGAGCGCCATCTTCTTCGGCAGGCCGCATTGATGCAGGCGCAGCTCGGGACCAACCACGATCACCGAACGGCCCGAATAGTCGACGCGCTTGCCGAGCAGGTTCTGGCGGAAGCGGCCCTGCTTGCCCTTGAGCATGTCGGCGAGCGACTTCAGCGGGCGCTTGTTGGCACCGGTGATGACGCGGCCGCGCCGGCCGTTGTCGAACAGTGCATCGACCGCCTCCTGAAGCATGCGCTTCTCGTTGCGGATGATGATGTCGGGCGCGCGCAGCTCCATCAGCCGCTTCAGGCGGTTGTTGCGGTTGATGACGCGGCGGTAGAGGTCGTTCAGGTCCGACGTCGCGAAGCGACCACCGTCGAGCGGCACCAGCGGACGCAGGTCCGGCGGGATCACCGGGACCACGGTCATGATCATCCATTCCGGCTTGTTGCCGGAGTGGCGGAACGCTTCCACGATCTTCAGGCGCTTGGCGAGCTTCTTGTGCTTGATGTCGGAATCGGTCTCCTGCATCTCGGCACGCAGCGAGGCTTCGAGCTTCTCGAGGTCCATGCCCTTGAGCAGCTCGCGGATCGCCTCGGCACCGATCATGGCGGTGAAGGAATCCTGGCCGTACTCGTCCTGCGCCTTCAGATACTCGTCTTCCGACAAGAGCTGGCGGTCCTTCAGCGCGGTGAGGCCCGGCTCGAGCACGACGTAGTATTCGAAGTAGAGGATCCGCTCGAGATCCTTCAGCGTCATGTCGAGCAGGAGGCCGATGCGCGAGGGCAGCGACTTCAGGAACCAGATGTGGGCGACGGGGGCTGCGAGCTCGATATGGCCCATGCGCTCGCGCCGGACGCGCGACAGCGTGACCTCGACCGAGCACTTCTCGCAGATGATGCCCTTGTACTTCATGCGCTTGTACTTGCCGCACAAGCACTCGTAATCCTTGATCGGCCCGAAGATGCGGGCGCAGAACAGACCGTCGCGCTCGGGCTTGAAGGTCCGGTAGTTGATGGTCTCCGGCTTCTTGATCTCGCCGTAGGACCAGGACAGAATCTTCTCGGGGGACGCGATCGAGATCCGGATCTGGTCGAAGACCTGAGCCGGCGTCGTCGGGTTGAAGAGATTCATAACTTCTTGGTTCATCGTCTTCTCCTCGCGTGCCGGTCGCCTCCGGCCGCAAATTCGAAAATCACTCAAGCGGGGCGCCCTGCCCTCAAAGCCTCGGGAGGGGCGCCAATGCCCGGCCGTGAAGGCCGGGCATGACAGGTCGAATTACTCGGCCGCTTCCGACGTCGGCGCCGGTCCCATCTTGGAGTTGTGCAGGTCGACGTTGAGGCCGAGCGAGCGCATTTCCTTGACCAGCACGTTGAACGATTCCGGAATACCGGCCTCGAACGTGTCGTCGCCGCGCACGATCGCCTCGTACACCTTGGTGCGGCCGGCGACGTCGTCCGACTTCACCGTCAGCATCTCCTGGAGCGTGTACGCCGCGCCGTAAGCCTCGAGCGCCCACACCTCCATTTCGCCGAAGCGCTGACCGCCGAACTGCGCCTTGCCGCCCAGCGGCTGCTGGGTGACGAGCGAGTATGGACCGATCGAACGCGCATGGATCTTGTCGTCGACGAGATGGTGCAGCTTGAGCATGTAGATGTAGCCCACCGTCACCTTGCGATCGAACGGATCGCCGGTGCGGCCGTCATAGACGGTCGACTGCCCCGAAGCATCGAGACCGGCAAGCTTCAGCATCTCCTCGATATCGGCTTCCTTGGCACCGTCGAACACCGGCGTCGCGATCGGCACGCCGCGGCTGAGGTTATGGCCGAGTTCGAGCAGCTCGTTGTCGTTGAGCGACTTGATCGTCTCGTCCTCGCCGTAGACTCTCTTCAAGGTTTCCTTCAGCGGCTTGATGTCCTGCTTCGACAAATAGGCATCGACCGTCTGGCCGATACGCTTGCCGAGACCGGCGCAGGCCCAGCCGAGATGGGTCTCGAGGATCTGTCCGACGTTCATGCGCGAGGGCACGCCGAGCGGATTGAGCACGATGTCGGCATGCGTGCCGTCTTCGAGGAACGGCATGTCCTCGATCGGCACGATCTTCGACACCACGCCCTTGTTGCCGTGGCGGCCGGCCATCTTGTCGCCGGGCTGGATCTTGCGCTTCACCGCGACGAAGACCTTGACCATCTTCATCACGCCGGGCGGCAATTCGTCGCCGCGCTGAAGCTTCTCGACCTTGTCGAGGAAGCGCTGTTCCAGCCCCTTCTTCGACTCGTCGTACTGCTTTCGCATGGCCTCGATCTCGGCCATCAGCTTGTCGTTGGGCGAAGCGAACAGCCACCACTGCGACTTCGGGTACTCCTCGAGCACCGCACGGGTGATCTTAGTGTCCTTCTTGAAGCCCTTCGGACCCGCAATGCCCTGCCGCCCCTCGAGCAGCTCGGCAAGACGGTTGTAGACGTTGCGGTCCAGGATCGCCTGCTCGTCGTCGCGGTCCTTGGCGAGGCGCTCGATCTCTTCCCGCTCGATCGCCAGCGCACGCTCGTCCTTGTCGACGCCGTGACGGTTGAACACGCGCACTTCCACGATCGTGCCCTGCACGCCCGGAGGAACGCGCAGCGAGGTGTCGCGGACGTCGGAGGCCTTCTCGCCGAAGATGGCGCGCAGGAGCTTCTCTTCCGGCGTCATCGGGCTTTCGCCCTTCGGCGTGATCTTGCCGACGAGGATGTCACCGGCGCGCACTTCCGCACCGATGTAGACGATACCGGCTTCGTCGAGGTTCTTCAGCGCTTCTTCCGAGACGTTCGGAATGTCGCGGGTGATTTCCTCAGGTCCGAGCTTGGTGTCGCGGGCCATCACCTCGAACTCCTCGATGTGGATCGAGGTGAAGACGTCTTCCTTCACGATCCGCTCGGAGAGCAGGATCGAGTCTTCGAAGTTGTAGCCGTTCCACGGCATGAACGCGACCAGCACGTTCCGGCCGAGCGCGAGCTCGCCGAGATCGGTCGACGGACCGTCGGCGATGATGTCGCCCTTCTTGACGATGTCGCCGACCTTCACCAGCGGACGCTGGTTGATGCAGGTCGACTGGTTTGAGCGCTGGTACTTCATCAGACGGTAGATATCGACGCCCGACTTGGTCGGATCGAGATCTTCCGTGGCGCGGATGACGACGCGGGTGGCGTCGATCTGGTCGATCACGCCCGAGCGGCGCGCCGCGATCGCGGCGCCGGAGTCACGGGCAACGACGCCCTCCATGCCGGTGCCGACGAACGGCGCCTCGGCGCGGACCAGCGGCACCGCCTGGCGCTGCATGTTCGAGCCCATCAGCGCGCGGTTGGCGTCGTCGTTCTCGAGGAACGGGATCAGCGCCGCGGCGACCGAAACGAGCTGCTTCGGCGACACGTCCATGTAGTCGACCTTGTCGGGCGTCATCGGCACGACGTCGCGGGTCCCGCTCGAGCGGCAGACCACGAGGTCTTCGGTGAAGCGGCCCTTGGCGTCGACCGGCACGTTGGCCTGGGCCACGGAATAGCGCCCTTCCTCCATCGCCGACAGGTACACGACCTCGTCGGTGACACGACCATCCTTGACCTTGCGATACGGCGTCTCGACGAAGCCGTACTTGTTCACGCGCGCGAAGGTCGCGAGCGAGTTGATCAGGCCGATGTTCGGACCTTCCGGCGTCTCAATCGGGCAGATGCGGCCGTAATGCGTCGGATGCACGTCGCGCACCTCGAAGCCGGCGCGCTCGCGGGTCAGACCGCCCGGTCCAAGCGCCGAGAGACGGCGCTTGTGGGTGATCTCGCTGAGCGGGTTGGTCTGGTCCATGAACTGCGAGAGCTGCGAGGAGCCGAAGAACTCGCGCACGGCGGCAGCCGCAGGCTTCGCGTTGATCAGGTCCTGCGGCATGACCGTGTCGATATCGACCGAGGACATGCGCTCCTTGATCGCGCGCTCCATGCGCAGCAAGCCGATGCGGTACTGGTTCTCCATGAGCTCGCCGACCGAACGCACACGGCGGTTGCCGAGATGGTCGATGTCGTCGATCTCGCCCTTGCCGTCGCGCAGATCCACCAGCGTCTTGATGACGGAGAGGATGTCCTCCTTGCGCAGCGTGCGCTGGGTGTCCGGCGCATCGAGGTCGAGGCGCATGTTCATCTTGACGCGGCCGACCGCGGAGAGGTCGTAGCGCTCGGCGTCGAAGAACAGCGACTGGAACATGGCCTGGGCCGATTCCAGCGTCGGCGGCTCGCCTGGACGCATGACGCGGTAGATGTCGAACAGCGCGTCCTCACGCGTCATGTTCTTGTCGGCCGCGAGCGTGTTGCGGATGTAGGGACCGACATTGACGTGGTCGATGTCGAGCAGCGGCAGCTCCTTGTAGCCCTGCTCGTTGAGAGCCTTCATCAGCTTGTCGGTGATTTCCTCGCCGGCTTCGGCGTGGATCTCGCCGGTCTTCGGATTGACGAGGTCCTCGGCGACGTAGTTGCCGACCAGCTCCTCGTCCGCCATGCGCAGCGCCTTCAGCCCCTTCTCCTGGAGCTGGCGGGCGGCGCGGACGGTGAGCTTCTTGCCGGCCTCGAGCACGACCTTGCCGGTGTCGGCATCGATCAGGTCGTTGACGGTCGAGTAGCCGCGGAAACGGTTGGCGTCGAACGGAACGCGCCAGCCTTCCTTGGTCCGCTTGTAGAGGATCTTCTTGTAGAACGTGGACAGGATCGCTTCGCCGTCGAGGCCGAGCGCGAACATTAGCGACGTCACCGGAATCTTGCGGCGACGGTCGATACGCGCATAGACGATGTCCTTGGCGTCGAACTCGATGTCGAGCCAGGAGCCGCGATACGGGATGACGCGCGCTGCGAACAGCAGCTTGCCCGAGGAATGGGTCTTGCCCTTGTCGTGGTCGAAGAACACGCCGGGCGACCGGTGCATCTGCGAGACGATGACGCGCTCGGTGCCATTGACGATGAAGGTGCCGTTCATCGTCATGAGCGGGATGTCGCCCATGTAGACGTCCTGCTCCTTGATGTCCTTCACCGACTTGGCGCCGGTTTCCTCGTCGATATCGAACACGATGAGGCGCAGCGTCACCTTGAGGGGTGCGGCGAAGGTCATGCCGCGCTGGCGGCACTCGTCGACGTCATATTTCGGCTGCTCGAACTCGTAGCGGACGAATTCCAGCATCGAGGTGCCCGAGAAGTCGGAGATCGGAAACACCGAGCGGAACACCGCCTGCAGACCCTCGTCGAGACGGCCGCCCGGGGGTTCGTCGACCATCAGGAACTGGTCATAGGACGCCTTCTGAACCTCGATGAGGTTCGGCATCTCGGCGACTTCCTTGATGTGTCCGAAGAACTTGCGAACGCGTTTGCGACCGGTGAATGTCTGCTGCGCCATCGTGGCCTCTCATTTTCGTCGCCCGCTCTGGGCGCGCCGTCCGGAACGCGGCTGCCACCGCTTTCCGGGTTGAATTTTCGAACCCGTCTTGGGGGCCAGAGACGCAGCTTCAGGTGCGAATGTCCTGAATCCGTTCTTCAGACCTTCAAAACGCAAAACGACGCGCGGGGCGCAGATGCGCGCCCGCCCGTCACAACGATCGTCTTCACGGACTGCAAAAGCCCGAAATAGCCTGCTCTCCCAACGGCTTACAGGGAAATCCGGCATCCCTGCCCACCGCGCTTTCGTGCTGCCGACCCGATATGGGGCGACAATAGTTCAGATTCGAGGGTCAAACCCTCAAATCCCCACACTTTTTCGTGTTCAGCCTGCGTCGGGTGGTTCCGTCGCATGCCTTTTGCATTCGGCCCCTGTCTTTCAGGTCGTCATGGCCGGGCTTGACCCGGCCATCCACGATCTTCGGACGAGATCCCGGGCCTCGCTTCGCGAGCCCGGGATTTCGCTGAAGTAACTTGCGTTACTTCAGCTCGACCTTCGCGCCAGCCTTCTCGAGCTGGGCCTTGATCTTGTCGGCTTCTTCCTTGTTCACGCCTTCCTTCAGCGGCTTCGGAGCACCCTCGACGAGGTCCTTTGCTTCCTTCAGGCCGAGACCGGTGATGGCGCGGACTTCCTTGATGACCTCGATCTTCTTGTCGCCGGCGCTGGCGAGAACGACCGTGAACTCGGTCTTCTCTTCCGCCGGAGCGGCAGCGCCGCCGCCAGCACCCGCCGGGCCGGCCACGGCGACAGCCGCGGCAGCCGAAACGCCCCACTTCTCTTCGAGGAGCTTCGCGAGTTCAGCAGCTTCGAGCACGGTGAGGCTCGAGAGGTCGTCAACGATCTTCTGCAAGTCAGCCATTGTTCAGTTTCCTTGAGTGTAAGTCTGGTTCGGGTTTGAGTTTTGCGAAGGGCGTCAGGCCGCTTCGCCCTTTGAGGCATGAGCCTGGATGACGCGCGCGAGCTTGCCCGCGGGCGCGTTGGCGAGCTGGGCCAGCTTGGTCGCCGGGGCCACGATGAGGCCGACGATCTTGCCGCGCAGTTCGTCAAGCGACGGCAGCGAGGCAAGCGCCTTCACGCCGTCGACATTCAGGACGGTCTTACCCATCGATCCGCCGACGATGACGAACTTTTCGTTCGCCTTGGCGAATTCGATGGCGACCTTCGGCGCCGCTACCGGATCGTTCGAAGTGGCGATCACGGTCGGTCCCTTCAGCATGGGACCGATGGCAACGACGTCAGTGCCTTCAAGAGCAATTTTGGCGAGACGGTTCTTCGAGACCTTCACCGCAGCGCCCGCCTGCTTCATCTGCTGGCGCAGCTTCTGCATCTGGGCGACGGTGAGGCCGGAATATTGAGCAACGACCGCGACGCTCGTGGTCTTGAAGACCTCATTGAGCTGTTCGACCGCTTCTTTTTTTGCCGCTCGTTCCACAGCAAGCTCTCTCCGGTTGGCGGTCATCGCGAGAAGCGGGACCGCCGGGTTGCACCCATCGTCCCGCCCAAACCTGAACCTCCGGGCCAAAAAACCCATCGGACACGCCGGGCAAGACGACAATTCAAAGCCTGCCCTCCGGGAGCCCTGGGGGCCCACGGCGTGTCGAGGTCCGAACCAGACCCGTTTCGCAAAGCCAGCCCTTAAAGCTGGATGCGAAGTGAAATCCGGTCTTCACCCGTCTATGCAGGCCATGCGATTAAGCCGTTGAGGAATCGAAATTCTTCGCGGGCGCCTGCAGTCTTGGACAGGACGAGGCCAGCCGGCGAACCGCCCGACCTCTGCCCGCATCCCTGCCAACCGACGGGTTTTCCTTCCTTTTCGGGCAAATCCTCACGGACGTCCTGAAAAGGAATGATCTCCTGTCGTGTCGGGTTTTCGGAATGCGTGCACGGACGCGCCAGCCGAGGCCGGCACGTCCGGAGGCGGTTCTTTAACCGCTCCGGGCCTGCTTGCCAAGAGCAAAATTCAACCAGTTCCAAGCTATTGCCGACAGGGCTTGGGATGGCCCACAGGGACCGATTCAGGCCGATTTGACGGCGTAAGGCAGCGGCTTGCCCTCGAAAAACGCCGCCAGGTTCGCCAGCACACAATTCTGCATGGCAACGTGCGAGTCCAGGGTGTGGCCGCCGATATGGGGGGCGAACACGACGTTCGGGAGCGCGGTCAGCGCGTCGGGCGCGTGCGGTTCCTTCTCGAAGACGTCGAGGCCGGCCCCCGCGATGGTCTTGTCGGTGAGCGCCGCGACCAGGGCCTTCTCGTCGACGACGGAGCCGCGGGAGATGTTGACGACGTAGCCGTCCGCGCCGATTCGCCTGAGGATATCGGCGTTGACGACATGTTGGGTCTCGGCCCCTGCCCGCACCGCGATCATCAGCACGCTGCACCAGTCGGCCAGCTCCTCCAGCGACGGGAAATATTGATAGGGCAGATCGTATTTGGTGCGACTGTAGTAGCCGACCTCGCTCTCGAAAGCGACGCAGCGCGCGGCGATCTTGCGTCCGATCTCGCCCATGCCATAGACGCCGATGCGGCGGCCGGGCATGCCGGCCTGGGGACGCATCATCGGCGATTGTTTCGAGGCCGCCCAGTCGCCGCTGCGGACATACTGGTCGGCCACCAAAATCCGCCGCGTCGTCGCCAGCATCAGGGTCATCGCGATGTCAGCGACGGAAGCCGCATTTGCGCCCGGACTGTGGCCGACCGCGATATTGCGGGCGGCGGCGGCCTTCAGGTCGACGCCGTCATAGCCGGTGCCGTAGCAGACGATGGCGCCGAGCTTCGGAAAAAGGTCCATCGCCTCCGCACCGAACGGCGAGCCGCCCGCGGTAAGCAGTGCGCGAATGCCGCCAAGCTCCTCGGCCGGAAACACCTCGCGCGGCGGCTTGCCGCCGGTGTCTAGCAGTTCGAACCGCTCGGCGAAGCGCGTCATCATCGACTTGGGAAAGCGCGAGTAGATCAGGACCTTGTCAGCCATTGTTGTTGTTTCCAGTCAGCGCCACCACAAACGACGAGGGGCGGAATCGGTTGCCCAATTCCGCCCCTCGCCTCATGCAATTTTCAAACTTCAGCCGAGAATGGTCCCCGGCTCGACCTTGACGCCGGGGCCCATCGTCGAGGACACCGCAACGCGCTGGATGTAGGTGCCCTTGGAACCGGCCGGCTTCGCCTTGGAGACGGCGTCCGCGAGAGCCTTGATGTTCTCGACCAGCTTCTCCTCGGAGAAGGAGGCCTTGCCGACACCGGCCTGCAGAATGCCGGCCTTCTCGACCCGGAACTCGACCGAGCCGCCCTTGGCACCCTTCACCGCACCTGTGACGTCCATGGTCACGGTGCCGATCTTCGGGTTCGGCATCAGGCCGCGCGGGCCGAGCACCTTACCGAGGCGGCCGACCAGCGGCATCATGTCGGGGGTGGCGATGCAGCGGTCGAAATCGATCGTGCCGTTCTGCACCTTCTCGACCAGGTCCTCGGCGCCGACGACGTCGGCACCCGCAGCCTTGGCCTCATCGGCCTTGGCGCCGCGGGCGAACACGCCGACGCGGAGCGTACGGCCGGTGCCGTTCGGCAGGGTCACGACGCCGCGGACCATCTGGTCGGCGTGACGCGGATCGACGCCGAGATTGATGGCGACCTCGATGGTCTCGTCGAACTTCGCTTTCGCGCGCTCCTTGACCATCTTGATGGCGTCCGCGAGCGGGTAAAGCTTTTCGCGGTCAATGCCTTCGCGGGCTTTGTTCAAACGCTTTCCGATTGCCATGGCCGCTTACCCCGCAACTTCCAGACCCATCGAACGGGCGGAGCCCTCGACCATCTTCATGGCCGATTCGATGGTGTCGCAATTCAAGTCCTTCATCTTCTTCTCGGCGATCTCGCGCACCTGCGCCTTGGTCACCTTGCCGGCCTTGTCACGGCCCGGCGCCTTCGAGCCGGACTGGATCTTGGCCGCCTGCTTGAGGAAGTAGGACATCGGCGGCGTCTTCATCTCGAAGGTGAAGGAACGGTCCGCATAGATGGTGATGATCACCGGGATCGGGGTGTTCTTCTCTTCCTTCTGGGTCTGGGCGTTGAACGCCTTGCAGAACTCCATGATGTTGAGACCGCGCTGACCGAGCGCGGGACCGATCGGGGGCGAAGGATTCGCCGCACCGGCCGGGACCTGAAGCTTCAGGTATCCGGTCACTTTCTTTGCCATGTATCACTCCTGTTGTGCCGGCGATTGCCGGCGGTTCAGGTTCGTGGTCTGGGTCGGATGCGGCTGGCAACCGCCCTCTCCCTCCCACGGCCTCTCTTTGCGCGAAGCCTTTCGGCCTCACGCGTTACCCGGTCAGACTTTCTCGACCTGACCGAATTCCAGCTCGACCGGCGTCGCGCGGCCGAAGATCGACACCGCGACCTTCACGCGCGAGCGCGCCTCATCGATTTCCTCGACCACGCCCGAGAACGAGGCGAACGGGCCGTCGGCCACGCGCACGTTCTCGCCGATCTCGAACGACACCGACGCCTTCGGCCGTTCCACGCCTTCCTGCACCTGGTGCAGGATGCGCATGGCCTCGGCTTCCGAGATCGGCATCGGCTTGTTTTCCGCGCCGAGGAAGCCGGTGACCTTCGGCGTGTTCTTGATCAGATGGAACGCCTCGTCGGTCAGCTTCATCTTCACCAGCACGTAACCCGGGAAGAACTTGCGCTCGGCGTCGATCTTGCGGCCACGGCGCACTTCCGTGACCTTCTCGGTCGGAACCAGCACCAGCTCGAACAAATCCTCGAGCCCACGCTGCTTGGCCTGCTCGCGGATCGATTCGGCGACCTTCTTCTCGAAGTTCGAATAGGCGTGGACGATGTACCAGCGCTTGTCGGACACTTGAGCGGTTGCTGTTGCCATCAGTGAATGCCCAGGACGAAGGTGATGAGGTAGCGGATGATCTGGTCGGCGGCGAAGAAGAAGATCGAGGCCAGCGCGACCATGACGAACACCATGATGGTGGTGATCGTGGTCTCGCGGCGGGTCGGCCAAGTGACCTTGGCAGTCTCCGAGCGCACTTCCTGCAAGAACTTGAACGGGCTGACTGCCATCGTCTAGGGTCCAGCGTCCGTCGACAGACGCGAATGAATTTCAGGGATCCGAACAGCCGCCGTTGGCCCAGCCCTCTGTCTCGAAGGATGAGCCGGAAACCGGGCTCGATTGTTCGGGGATTTCAAGGCCGCGCCGGAGATCCGCGTCTAACGGGCCGGCTGCGAGTGCGGGGTATCTACTGCGGATGGGGCCAAAGGTCAAGATATAGAGAGTTCATGCGGGCAAGCCGCCTTCCCCCGGACGGCCATGCAGAGACCATGTGGATCAAGGGGTTATCCACCGCCCGCAAGGCGCCGGGGAGACCATCGGCAGCCCGGCACAGTCAGTCGGCCCGATCCACCATGGAAATGCCAGGCAGCGGCACCACGAACTTTCCACCTTCGGCGAAATAGCGAGCGTGCTTTGCCCGGATCGGGTCGACATAGCGCCAGGCGAAGACCACGACGAAGGCGGGCTTGCGCTCGTAAAGGGCGGCCGGAGGCAGAATCGGAATGTCGTAACCCGGGCCGGCCATCACGTTCCCCTTTTTTGGGTCGTCGTCCACCAGGAAGTCGATCTTGTTCTCCAGGCCGAACTGCGGAAGCAGGGTCGTGGTGCCGACCGAGACGCCGTAGCCGGCGACCAGCTGACCACGCGCATGGGCGGCATCCGCCATCGCGACCAGCTCGTCGCGGATGGCAGCGATCCTCTTCACATAGGGCGCATAATAGGCCGGCTGATCGACACCGAGCCGGTCCTCCTCCGCGATGAAGCGCGCGACCTCCGCGGACGGCTTCTTCGCACCGCCGGCGCGCTGGACCGTCACGCGGATCGAGCCGCCCTTGGTCCAGATGTGCTGGACGTCGATCACTTCCATGCCAAGCCGGGCGAAGAAGCGCGTCAGCGGCTTGATGTTAAAATACGACAGATGCTCGTGATAGACGGTGTCGAGCAGGTTCTTCTCGGTGACATCGACGCCGTATTGCGTTTCGAACACGAACAATCCGTCCGGCGCAAGCACGTCGCGAACCCCGATCACCAGCGGATCGAGATTGTCGACATTGGCGATCATGTTGTTGGCGATCACGACGCTCGCCGCACCATGGCTCTGCAGGATGCGGTGCCCGATCGCATCGGTGAAGAAATCGCCGATAGTCTCGATTCCCGCTTCCGTCGCGCGCCGCGCGATGTCGACTGCAGGATCGACACCCAGCACGCGCATGCCGCGCTCCTTGAAGAAGCCGAGCAGCGATCCGTCGTTGCTGCCGAGCTCGACGACCAGCGAACCCGGCGCGATG
>Ga0209589_1000299_pt1 | contig 63716 bp, 40 predicted proteins | sample CowpeawhiteBW_FD_187525 | JGI IMG/M metagenome (GOLD analysis project Ga0209589, IMG submission 187525) | Root nodule microbial communities of legume samples collected from California USA - Cow pea white BW (SPAdes) (version 2) | ecosystem: Host-associated > Plants > Roots > Nodule | place: USA... | reverse complement strand
ATATATAAAAAAAAAAAAAATATATAAAAAAATATATATATATATATATATATATATATATATATAAAGCTGAATGTGTAAAAAAAAATCAAAAATTGAAGTCGTCAGGCCCGACTTCACTTTTAAAATATATAGAAACCGGCTTTCGAGAGCACGGTTTCGCTTTTTGGAAAAAAAAAAAGAAACCGGCACGGTGGAGGACGACTTCACCTTTAATGTCGTCCTCTGCCACGACGACTTGACCCTATTTTGAAAAAAAAATTCAAACGACCCTTATTTACAAATTCTTGGTTAAAGTGACTCCTTTTTAAAAAAAAACAATTGTTAACTAATACTTTGATTAAAAATAAATAAACACGTAAATTATTTTTATCGTTTTAATTTTTTATTTGTACTTGTGAAATATTTTATCTATTAAAGTTAAAATTCAAACATTCTGTAGCATATTTTAAATTTTCATGTTGTGTATATATCTAAATATTTAGATGTTGTGTATTTGATTCTATAACTAATAAATTAATTTATGAATAATTACAAATGTTAGTAGTTATGAAGTAAGCTTAAGTTACAGCTAACAATATTATATAAAATTTAAAACCTAAAATTTTATCTAAACCAAGTTTTTAATTTGTATAAATTTTGTAGACATATTTTTAAGCTTGCGTGGTATTTAAAGGCGTATTTTAAAGTTTGTATTGGATATTGTGAGTATTTAGATTTTAAACGATAAATTTAATATAAAAATTGACAATACGATGAATCACATAAAGTATGTGAAATAAAAATTTAAGATGTGAGGAATACTATAGTACAAAATTGAAAATGACATATTACAATACTATAATTATTAAAAAAGAAAACAAAAACTTTGACTTTAGAATATTGTATAACTGTTATTCTTATGTAAACAACCAGCATGTCACATAAAAATAAACATTATTTTTGTCTAACCTCTCTCAACAACTTTTTTTTTTTGCAAATAAGAAATTTATTTTACTAATTATATTACTTTTAGTATTAAAATGATAATGTCACACACATTCAAAGACAAATTTAATTAATTGATAAAAAAGTTGTATTCTCGAATCTTTATTTTCTAAATAATTAACAAACTATAAAATATATTTCTACTTTTCTATTCATTTTCCGTTGGAATGAAAAAAAGAATCTTTGTACCAAAATGGTTTAAATTTAAAAATCGGAGTGCCCAACCTTTGAATTTTGAAGCTGACCGTTGACCATAACAACGTGCAAAGTTTGATTTTGACTTGAAAATTCTCATTACTTTGTTAATACAAGTAACTGTTTTGTGTCCACGTGCCCATTCCCAACACGTGTATCCCACAATCTTTCAATCTTTTTCTAATATTTTATTTGGCTGCATTAATTTATAATAGTCTTTGTATTTTTTTAAGGATAAAAAATTGAAAAGTATATTCTAAAATTTATCATTAGATTTAAAATTCTATCTCATTATATTTACAATTTTAAACATCAATATCTTGTTATTATAAATAAATGGATTAAATATAAAGTTTTGAAAATATAAAAATATAAATGTATTTTTCATAATTTTTCAGTTTTATTAAACTTAATATAAATAAATAAGATCATATATAATTTATAGTTGAAAAAAAATATATAAAACTATTTATATAGATTTAGCTGGGCTGGAATCTGTGTTAAACCCAGTTTGGACTTTAACATGAGAGGCCCACCAAGGACAAAAACTCTTTAACAGTTGAAATTAGAATTTTAAATTTTGGAAAAAAGAAGAATAGAAACCTCACGCGCGTAAATTGTACAAATAAATTGTTTATAGTCCTTCTTCCTACGTTACCCAAATATGATTGACGAAGTTTAAAACATTTTTCTTCTCAAATGATTCAATGTATTCAACTTTTGCATACATAATATTCATATTATTAAATAATAGGCAGTAAATATATTCAATTATATAGAAAAAGGAAAATACATTTTTTTTCTTCTAAAATCATCTTTTAAGGTCAACGTTTTTGTTTGACAATTGTAATCTTTATTAAATGAGATATATATTTTTATAATGATATATTTTTTCTCTAAATATAATTATTTGATTTCTCTATGAAATATATTTGTCTATTTTTCTCTATTAAAATAACATATAGGTTTTTAATTATATTATTTAAATAAAAGAATAGTGATATTAATGTATTTTCCGCCAGGACAAATAAAGGCAATGTAAAACATTATTAATTTATGCATTACATGATCTTATATCCATGATTTATTTTAAAGAAACTACAAACATAAAAAAATTACATGATCCCTTATATTTTTTAATTAATGGTATAATAATCACGTATAATTGCTCCAAAGAAAGGTGGTGGGTGTTCATCCTAATTAAAAATAAGTAAATATAAAATGTCATTCAACGTTGTGTATTTTAAAACATAATGACCAAGGATTTTAAAAACTCGATTGAATGACTTGTGTAAACTCTCGATTTCAATCCCTACATATAAAAAACATTAAAGAAATAATGTATATATTAGAGTAATTTATTCACTTTAATTTTTAGGCATAACATATTTTACATTATTAATCAACCACAAATGATTTTAAACATAACAAAATAAACAAACTTATTATATATGGAAAATTTTAATATATATAGAGCCAACCCATCTATTTGACGAAGACAAATACTAAACCTTGTATTAAAATGGATGCTCATTAATTTTCTTAAAATGTATTTTAATTTTCTTATGTAATCAATTTAATAAAATGTCACATACGTTTTTTTTACCAGACCACTCACAATTTTCTCTTATGTTATAAAAAGGTAGATGCTTTTTATTTTTGAAACTAAAATTAACGTGAAAGCGATTCGTCTTAAATGGACCGGTTCCCATACCCAAGTTTAAAATGTAATACATTTAAGTGAAGTTAAAATTATATTTTTTAAATATTTATAAACAAAATATATAAAGAAGATGTATGACATTTTAAAATACCAATTTTATTTTTTAAAATATAATTATTTATTAAATTTTTGAAAATTAATTATTATTTTTATAAATATTTTTTTCTATTTATTAACATTATTTTCTTATCTTTTCTTACATATTTTTACTTTATTTTTAATAAATATAATTTTATTTTATATTAATTTAATAATATTATATTATTATCACTTATTAATATAATATTATGTAAATATAAAAAATTTAGTACTGTGCCCGCTAGTTTTTCTTGATAAATATTGATCACAATTCCATTATGCCATTTTAATATTTTTCTCGCCAGATACGAAAAAGTTCATAAAATACTCCCTTCAATTTGAGTGAATTTTTTATGGCTATAGTTAGTGTTTTTCACTTTGATGATTTAGTTAGAATTTTAATTATATGGTTCTTTGTTTTGAGAGTATATATCATTGTTGTAGTTATGGTATGTGAAATTGTTGATGGTTGCTTAAGAAGCGATTACTTAAATCTTTGTTTCACACATGCACAGGTAAACCAAAATTAGTAAAACCAAAATTATTAAAATGTTTATTTTATATATATATATATATATATATATATATATATATATATATATATATATATATATATATATATTAATTTATATATTAAATAAATAAATAATTAATTAATATGACGTAGTTTTTACAAAATATTATTTATTTATTTTTAGAATGTAATAAAATCATTTGTGGCTTAACATAGGGTAAAATCTACCTCTAACACTTTATACTGACACTAATAATATACAAATTCATACCAATAAAATAATAATTATTCATTTTTCTTCAACTTTCAAAGATATTATTTAGATTGCATAATATATAAACTTCATTGGTCTTGTGCATGGTTCCATGGGTACAAAAAGTAGACGTAATTAAAGAAGTTGTTGCAAAAATTGTTCGGAATGAACTAGTTTGGTGGCATCTTAATTGAAATATTTTCATTCAAACAAGTTGACAATCTTGTCACGTAAAACTGCACTGTACTATCTATAATCGACTTGATAATATTATATAATCTATATTTTCAGGCACTTTAATGCCCATACCAAAACAATGGAGAAAACAAAACCTTATCCACCATAGAATAATACAACTCATTCAATGCTACTATCTTAACATGACTTTTCTATGTAACGGTCAAATTAATCCTCTTTTAAAATTATAACATCATTCATTGATCAATAATAAATTCATATCATCTCCATTTAACATGTTATTATTTCGGGTACAGGGACCTAGTACTTGTCTAAAAACACTCAATATGTATATCTTCTTTTCATAATAGTTTTTACCATTCAATCTCCTTCTGCTCTTTTCCGCTCAATACCTGTTTATAAGGTTCCGATGTTTAACTCAGTTCAAGTCCGTTCGAATAAATGCAATTAATGTTGTAATAAATGTGAAGTAAAATTTTTTACCAATTTACCTTGAGCTCCTATTTATAGTGTTTAGCATGGACCTGTGATTAAGGTTTTCTTAATCACGACCCAATTGATTTTTAAACTTGATTAATGACTTGTATTACTTTAATGTACATATTTAGTTTTCGTGCAGCCGCTCGACAGGAGGGTTGTGCGTTCTGTCGAAGGTCCCATAATTATGTTATGGCGACAAAGTTCTACTAAAATGAACAGTGGTGACAGTTTGGGTCGTGAACTCCCTTAAATTACTCCGAAAAAATTGTCACATCAACAATCCACGAAATTGTCTGCCTGTAACGGACGACTTTCGACTGCTTATCCCTCCTGATCGAGAGTTTGACCAGGAATATCGATACACATGCCATTTCTACAAATCAATATTATTTTGTAATACATTGCAATAGGTATTCGATTTCTTTCTTCTCAGTTTTTGGGTAACCAATTGTTTGATTCTGTCTACAAGAATTAAACGAAACTTCACCTGTTGTCGGCACGACCTATTTTCAGTTTAATGTTTTGTTTAACCACTTCACATGCTACTCGTACAACATCAAAAGAACGTGTGTTTTATAAACTGAAATTTCTTCCACTTTTGTAAAACTAAAGACTCAGTCATGCATATCAGTTAGAAATGTCTTTTGATGTTGTAATTTTATTTTGAAAAATTATATTTTGACTTTTTTTTTACTTTAATTTTTTACTTCTTAATGTAACTTATTAAATTGGGTTACGAAAACTAAATTATATTTATCAAAACTAGATCTGCATATTGAATTTGGGCTAGCCCAATAGACAATGGGAACAATGTTGCAAAAGTGAGAGAAGATGTTGTAAAGTTAATATTAGAAAGAAAAACATGACAGGGTCTATAACATTTACAAACACTGTAGAATAGTAAGAGACCGTTTCACCAGACTTTATCATAATATGGATGAAGTCAAACTAGAATGATTAGGGTTGTGAGAAGGTCAAAGTTTTTTTTTTAAAAAATAGGAGAAAGCAACAGGACATCCAAATCAACCATGACCATTCTAGAAGTTCTTCTATCCATTCTATGTATGACCGCATCATTCATTAAACTATTCCATCAATTGTTTATATTATTTAAAAACTGTATTATGCTTATACAACACTGCTCTTCTTCTTTCTGTTATTAAATATGATATAGTTTTAGGGAATCATTTTATTGATCGGAATATATAAAACACTAGTCTTTCCACCTCCTTAATTTCAGATCCAGAAGATGCTCTTTTGAGAAATAACGTAGGAGATTGATTCAAACATATTAGCAAATTTATTTTTTTTCGGGTTCAACTCACAATCTTTTTAACAATCTTCATTTCGTTAAGATAACATTGATCATGATTGCATTTAAGATATATTTTGCTTTAGAATATAAAACTTTGGAATCTCTTTCTTATCTCTTCATACTTGATGTTTGCAACTTACAAGTTACGTGCAAACATATTAGAAAGCTAGTTTTAGAAAATGAAATTAATACGTGATTGAATAGACTCCAAGAGATTAATTTCTTGATGGGTTATGTTCATGTGGAAACAATAACAAGATGTCAGGGAACACAAATCGAAGGGAACACAAATCGAATCTTATTTTAATCATTGACTTTTCAAATTGGTTGTTCTTTGGTTTAGATGTGTCTTCTCTTAATGTTGGCGGTCTGGACCCTTAAGGGGTTACCTACGAAAAGGGTTCTCAAGATTAAGTCAATAAAGACTCTTAAAAGTCAAATATCATACTAGTGAATTAATGAGAGCGTATCTCTTAATTATTGAGGTTCACATATATTTATAGAGTCATTAATTATGTTTGTCACTTCTTATGGGTTGGACCCTCTTAGTTGCATTGGGCCAATATTCAAATTTTGGATGTGTCTGGACCAAGCCCAAGTCTTGTGTAAGCGAGTCGACACTAGAGACACAGTAGAGTTCTCGCTTGCAATTTTCTAAGTTTGGAGTTAGCAATTTTTGATTGTGCATTATCATTTATAGTAGACGATCTGAACAGTTATGTGTGTTGTGTTGTTCGATTAATCATTCGTCTATTTTTTTTATAATACTATACGTAAGCGGAGTAATTGTCTGGCTTAAGTATAATACAAGTTACAAAACTGTATATTAGATTTGACTCGTGCAAATCTAAACAAAATGATTTCTGTGGTGTCCAAAAATATATGGAGGGAGTTTCTTTTAATTTAGAGAACTTAAATTGTAATATTTAAGAGAAGAAATATCTTTCTTGAAAACTAGACACGAAAAAAAAAAACAAAACAATTCAGATACATTACAAACTTAATTAATTTAATTACTTTGAATAATCTAGTGTATAATCTTTACAAGATTTTCAAACATATAAATAAACGATTTGGTTGTTAGTAAACAGCTCAGAGGCTTAACCAGAAACGAAGGATACCTTTTAGGCCTTCTAGAATTAAACACTATATTATTAACAAATATACAAATAAACTTTGCTTATACGTACAGTATCTTCCTTTAACCTTTGCCAACACTCTACCTTTTATTTGTTTTGGACTGCACCATTTGGGTCAAAACAAAAACAATCCCAATCACTTAACATTATTTTAAAACTATACTAAATGATGGAGTAAAGAGACGTAAGTAGTAGTATAAATTATAATAAATAGTTATATTACTCCATTAAAACATATCAATAGAAATAATTATGTTGCAATTTATCTAATTTAGTAATTAATTTATAACTATATATAAAGGGAATTCCTTTTTTTGTGTCCACATTTCATAATTCCAACTTTACTTTTTATAATTTAATTATTTATTAAATTTTTAAAAATTAACGGTTATTTTTACAAGTTTTTATAAAATTATTTACTTATCTCCTTTTTTTTTCTTCCGCTATTCATCAACAGTTTTTTTTTTTATATTTTTTTCATATATTTTACTTTATTTTTTATAAACATACTTTTATTTTGTTTATTAACTTAAAAACATTACAATATCATTAATTATTAATATAATTCAAAAAATACGTACACACATATGATATCGCGCGTATGTTTACGCTAGTATTTTCTAAACCGGATTCCAAACGGTCATGTATTATTTATTTGTCTTAATATTTAGCAACAAAATTCACCAAGAGTGCAAATATTTATTTAGTTAAATGTTTTCTTTTTATACAGCAAAAGGGCCCTTTGACAAGTGACAGCAGAAGCAAAGAATGGGTATAATGATCAATCAAAAGTCAAAGAACATGCAGTTGACTAGGGCAAGGTTGAGATAGGATTAGGTTTGAAGCAAAATGGGTCGGGTAATTACGAAATGGAGTCAAGTTTTCGGGTTATGTTTAAGGAGAGTGCTATACTCTTAAGAAAAATCTGTCGGATCGGGTTGTGGATCAAATTCAAGTATCTAACCCAATTTAAAAATACGGATACAAATTGAGAGAGAGGATTATAATAATGGAGAAGGTAAGTTAGTGGAAGGTTCGTGCAACAATCATTGCAGGCACCTCCGTTGAAACTTAACATCTTTTATGGCTATATATCTTCATTTTCCACTGTCTCTGATACACTCAAAATCTTCCTTCAGCTTCTTAACATCTCAACCAAGTTCTTCCTCCATCTTCTTCCTCTTAAGAAACCAGTTCTGAATCGGTATCAGAAACATCGCTGATGGCAAACCAAAACCCTCTTCAACTTTCTGCTCTCAATCAAATAAAACTTCATCTTCTAGGAGAGCTTTCTCCTCTTCCAATCACACCCTCCTCTAACCTCAACAAAAGCAACTTTTCTTTTCTGTTTGAGGAACCAAACCCTACCTCCTCTCAATCAAGCTCTATCTGTTCTCAAACTTCAACTTCTCACTCATCTGCAACAATGGACGATTTTTTCTCTGATTTTTTCGACTTCCCAACTACTTCCACCACGGAAGACCAGTTCTCTGTTTTCGAAATCGAGTCCAAACCCCAAATAATCGATTACCAAACCCCGAATCCCCAACCTCAAACATCAACCTCGGAATTCACGTTTCCGAACACACATGACCGCAAGAAATCTCAGACAAATCGAAAACCGTCACTGCAAGTTTCTCTCCCGAAAAAGACGGAGTGGATCCAGTTCGGAGAGGGTGAGGTTGCGGGAAACGTGGTGCAGCAGGCTGCAGAAGAGAAGAAGCACTACAGAGGAGTTCGACAGAGACCGTGGGGGAAGTTCGCGGCGGAGATCCGCGACCCCAACAAGCGTGGCTCCAGGGTGTGGCTAGGGACGTTCGAAACGGCTCTGGAAGCCGCCAAAGCCTACGACCGAGCCGCGTTCAGGTTTCGCGGCTCCAAAGCCATCCTCAACTTTCCCCTCGAAGCCGGCGCCGATAACCGCAAACGCCAAAGGGAGGAGGAAGAGCCGGTGGTGGAAGTCGTTAAGAGGGAAAAGGTAGAAGATTTCGACGTCACCTGTTTTAGGGATGCTCCCTTAACGCCGTCTAGCTGGCCGGGCTTCTGGGGTTCCGATGCTAACGGAATCTTCGCCGTGCCGCCTCTGTCGCCGTTATCTCCTCATCCGGCGTTGGGTTATCCACAGCTTATGGTCGTGTGAAATTGAAATCACTTTTTTCTTTCGTTTTCCTTCTCGAAAATCGAGATCATTTGTTTATTCGTTTGTTTAAATTGAATCATTGGTTGTGCCTCTTCATTATGCTGTAAGTAAAAAACATTTCCAGTTAATATGGGTGAACAAAACAACATTATACATTACTACATAACGTGCAGACAACCTATTCATTAAGATTGAAGATACTGCAGAAACAAAACCTTGGATTTGTTTATTTACATGCTAACATATAATAGATATATGCAAGAGCGTAAATTGTTTAATAAATATGGAAATAACAAGAAACGATTGTGGCTAAGAATAACCAGAATGGAAATGCTTAACAATGGAAGGTAACGTAGCCAGAAAATGAGAGGTTCGGATCTCAGAACAGTGCTTTCTTGCTTGCCAGCCATTATGGAAACACTATCTAACTACGATTGTAACCATTTTTGTTTATGTTTTCCACGGCTCAACCAAAAACAATGAAGATACAAAAAGAAGAATAAATATTATAATTATGTTTAAGATAGTATATATTTTTGAATTTTATGATACTGAACTTAAAAATTATATAAAAAAAAAAATGGACTTATTTGATAATATAGCACATGTCAATTAAAGAAAGAAAATAAAACTCTACAGAGTTCTTTTTCAACTGAAGACTCTTTCCTACTTTTGACTTTATACGTTACTTTTTTTAGAAACTCAGCAGCAGGTTTATAAAAAAATAAAGTTAAATTTTTTGGCCAAATAATTAATAAGTGATGAGAGAAGTTTTTGAGTTTTGTTATTTTTGAGAGGTTTATTTAATGGGCATGGGCCATGACGTTGTCTGAGTGTCACCTTTTTATTCAAAATTCAACCTGAGATGACTCCTGAAAAATAAAAAAGTCGGAATATTTTATGTTATCCACTCATTAGATTCAACGGTTACCTAAACTTGTCATCCTTTCATGTTTCGTAGTTTCTTTCTCCACCCCAAACCTTCTCCTGTACTCTAATCAAAAATATAAAATGGATTTTAAGATCCGTTTTATAAATTTTCATGTTTTTTTATGAAACGGATTTTGGAATCCGTTTCAGAAAAAGTATGAAACGGATTTCAAAATCTGTTTCAAAAAAAAAAAATTAAAATTTGTGAAACGGATCTCGAAATCTATTTCAGAAATGTATGAAATGGATTCCGAAATCCGTTTCAAAAAAAAATTAAAATTTGTGAAACGGATTTCGGAATCCGTTTCAGAAAAGTATGAAACGGATTTCGGAATCTATGAATCGGATTTCAAATTCCAGGAAAGTATGAAACGGATTCCGAAATCCGTTTCTAGAAAAAAAATTAAAATTTGTGAAACGGATTTCGGAATCCGTTTCATACTTTTCTGAAACGGATTCCGAAATCGGTTTCAAAAAAAAATATTGTGAAACGGATATCGAAATCCGTTTCAAAAAAGTACGAAACGGATTTCAAAATCCGTTTCTAAAACAAAAAATTAAAATTAAAAACGTGGTTGTCGTTGATGTCGCTGAGGGAGGGGTCGAAGGTAGTGTCGAACTCGACGGCGAAGGAGGTTGGGCTGGGGGAGGGTTGGGGAAGGCCCATGGAGAGGGCGAAGAAGTGGGTGGAGGAGGCGACGAGGAAAGTGAGGCCTTCGCTGGAGGGGCAGGAGGGAGAGGAGAGGATGGAGAAGGAGAAGCGGAAGGAGAAGGAGGTGGTAGAGTTGGTTTGGAAGTCAAGAAAATAGAGGGTTAAAAGAGTAATTATTGGAAGTACAGGAGAAGGTTTGGGGGTGCAAGGAGAAGTCCCCTACATGAACCTTCTTCGATTTGGTAAAGGAGGCTTCCTCAATCCACAACATATAAACCCTGCTTATTGTACCCCCATTAAGATATTTAAATTATTTTTAAAAATATTAAAGAAATACCTTTTCTAATAACTATATCACATCTTAATAATAAAAAGAAAATATCCATAACAGAATAGTAATTCCACATACATTATTAAATTGACAAGAGTATAACATAAAGAAAAAAAAACAATTATGCAAATTGAATTACCCTAAATAATGACATAAAACTCATATATGTGGCATATAGTGTGTGTGGTCAAAGTCGTACCTCGAAACATTTTGATTTTTATATATTCTAAATATTTACGAGAGCTGCTAGAGTGTAATTAGATCACTGGACGTGATATTTTTCTTAAGAATATTCAACACAATTACAACCTAAAATACTCAAACTTAAAATCACCGATTAAGTTTTAGATCAAGTCGTTGCATTTTTTTTCCAACTGTTTGGTATCATCATTATATTCAATAAAGGACTGAAAGTGACAAATCCTGTGATCAATTAGGATTCCAATCGATTATCATATAAGTTTAATTATCTTTTTTTAAGCGCATATTAAGTGTAGGTTAAGGAATTAAAAAATTAAAAGAACTATTTTGTAGTTTTAACATAATAAACAGTCATTTAAATAAAATTATTTTTCTAATTCATAATATTTTATTCTCAAATGAAATAAGGATTACTGTGGGCTGATTTTTTTTTCTTTTTTTTTTATTATATGATGTAAACAATTGCATACACTAGATTGGTACTCAAAATTTGGTACTCAAAATTTATAGTTAAGTTATTCTAATTTTTTGTTAGTTGACGACAACTAAATAAGAAGACAAAAAAGATAACAAACAATCCCACGACTCGATTAACAAAATAATTAAATAATAGGAATGTAATTAAAAAATATAATCTTTTTTAGTACTTATTACACCACAACACTGTAATAAAAACTCAATTAAAAGTTTCAAAATTAAAAATTAATGAGAGTGATATAACTATTAATCGGGTGATATGATTGTTATACATATATAGATAGACGTATATTGATGCTATATATATATATATATATAATATATATATATATATATATATATATATATATAAAATATAAATATATTAATTATATATATATATATATATATATATATATATATATATATATAATACATCGATATGTTTATTTTAAAAGTATTAAGAAACGATACGTGATACATGTATATCAAAAAATAGACAATAATTCTTTAAAAATATGATAAATATATGATTATTATTGTGTGAATCCAAATTAAAATTATATATATATAAATTATTAACATAAAAAATCATAAATTAATATTATTATAAAAAATTATTGCAATATAAATTATATATTTTATCGATAAGTATTAAGTATTAGATACGAATACCTAATGACATTAATTGAAGTAGCGACACATCAGTTAATAACTTTTATGGGTTGATATTATTGTAATATTATGTTGTTAAATTAGGAGATAAAATAGATATTTTTATTCACTATATTATTTTTCGATTTCTATCACATAAATATACTATTTCAACTAAATATCTCTCTATTTCTTATAACATCATTTCTTTTTACATTAAAGGTCTTACTAACAAGGTAAATGCACCACTTTCATCTCTTTCTTCCTAATAAATTCAATTGTATTTGTTCTTTTCAAATAGCAATTCATGAGATCATTTCACTTTGGCTGAGAATGACATTAAAATTTCATATTCTAAACACGTGCAGTTGCTCCATGACTAGACCTTCCAACAACGTTTTTACCAAATATATAAAAGAAAATACCTTAAAAGTTTCAACAACAACAACATCGGTTCCTGCACAACAGTACCTACTTCCTGTCCTTCCAAAAGAAAGTGACTTCACTGTCATCTTTTATTGGATGACTCGTTTCCCTCCTTCTCTTCATTTGCTACAAAATGATAAATTCATTTTTTTGGTCGGTCAAGTTTTCATGTGACTTTAGGCTTTGTGGATACAATATTTTAAACCGACACCAACAGTTTAACATTGTTCTAAAATTTTGCGTGGCGGTGGCTACTAGCATATTCCAGTGTGGGATAATGCTGTCGTGAATCACCTTGCCTTTATTGCGTGCCCAGTTGGATTATCAAGCTTCTTAACTCAAACATGGGATTGAAGTCAGAGAACACTACCAAGCACCGTAAATCATTTCAATCTGATGCTCTTTTAAGACTAAAGTTTGGAATTTTCACTTCTTATCAAGCTTGCGACTTTTGATATTGATGGAGCTGAGTTCATTCTCTTCCACTTCTGCGTGCATTTCTGAGATTGTAAATGCGGGAAGAACAAGAATCTATTCATCTTTGCTCTCTAATTTCAGCAGCGTTAGATTCTCCAGACAGCTCAACTGTTTCGGAGGTAACACCAAATAAAGCCTCACTCAGGCTTTTCTTTCTATTGGTTCTTCAGTTTTTGTATGTGTACGGATAAAAACATGCATGATTAGTATAATTTGAGGTTGTTTCGTATACATAATTTTATATGCTTCATTCATTATGGTGTGTCTATAATTTACATTTTGATAATAATTGGTGCTGGGTTTTTTACTCTGCTATGTTCAATGTCAGGGTTATTTCTAAGGAACTATGAAGCCTTGAATAACATTTACATGACTCATAGAGATGTCATCAGTTTAGTTGGTCGAGATAATCTTGCTGCAGAAACGAGTTTCCATCATATGAATGGCATAAATGGCTCAACTTCTAGCTTGGTTTACAGAAACCTGAAAGTACTTGATGCGTTTGATGATGTGTATGAAGGGATTGTAGTTGATTCAGATGGGTTACCAGACGACCCCACTAACTTCGCAGCTATTCTGCGTTTTTCTCTTTCTCATTGGAAAAAGATGGTAAAATCTCTGTCATGTTCCTGGAACATCTAGCAGAGAAAATGTTGTCAATTCCTCTGAAATTAGCTTCTTTTAACTATAACAACAAGAGAAGTTTATATATAGTGTAACTGGGGAATGAAAGGCATGAAGTATTGACATAGGGTTATGTGATGATTGCAGGGAAAGAAGGGGATTTGGCTTAAATTGCCTATAGAGAAGTCTGAACTTGTTCCAATAGCTATTAAGGTAACATAACTAATTGGCTATGAAAGTGTTTTGTCATATATTCAGTTCTTACTGTGCTATTAATTATAGAAGAGTTGTTGAACCTATGCCTCTTCTCTCAGGAAGGCTTTGGATACCACCATGCGGAACCAGGATATGTGATGTTAACATACTGGATTCCTGAAGGACCTTGCATGCTTCCATTCAATGCATCACATCATGTAGGAGTTGGGGGATTTGTCATAAATCACAGAAATGAGGTACTAACATCAAACTCATGTAAATGACACTGAATCAAAAAACATAGAAAGCAAACTTTAGTTGATTTTTTCCTTCTATATGAGCTAAGTTAATTTATTTAAGCACTTGCATTGAGATAGTTTCATCTTATAAATTTTTGAAGGTGCTTGTAGTCCAAGAGAAGTACTGTGCTCCTGCAAATCGTGGTCTTTGGAAGATACCAACTGGTTTTGTTCTACAGGTAGTTAAGTTTCACTTCACCCAAGTTTCTTAAATGCTTCAGAAATAAAAATGTTTTTACCAGTCTTAACTTTTGGCAGTCAGAGGAGATATATGCAGGAGCCGTAAGAGAAGTGAAGGAAGAAACTGGGGTGAGAATATTGAATTTGTTCATGCTGCATAATATAGCATCATTGCTTAAATCAGTGTTTTCTTTTACTGCCTTTTCCCCATGTTGCAGATTTGTACCGAGTTCATTGAAGTCATAGCATTCAGGTAAGAGCATGATCCACACTCACTTTTATGTAATCTTAGAAAGTTTAAATAACTTCGAATGATTCTTGTGATTTTCATAACCAACAAAGTTTGATTGATTGCATCACAAATTGCAGACACGCACACAAGGTGGCGTTTGAGAAGTCAGATTTGTTCTTCATCTGCATGTTAAGACCCCTGTCAGTTGAGATCATTGTTGATGATCCTGAAATTGAAGCTGCGAAAGTTAGTAAAATCACAAACTGATGGCATACTTGTCCCAATCCTGGTTTTTTGTTTTGCTAATTCAGAATAATTGATGTGATGTTTTATGCAGTGGATGCCTCTAGTTGAGTTTGTAGAGCAACCACTTCTCCAAGAAGATTCAATGTTCAAAAAGATCATAAATATCTGCATTGCTTGTGTGGAGAAGCGTTACGGTGGATTATGTGCACATAACATGGTTTCCAAACTTGATGGCAAGTCATCTTCCCTGTACCATAATGTCATCAACATAGAAGATATCAACTGTATCAGCAATTAAAGCACTCAAATCTAAAATGCATGTCACTATACTACTTTAATTCTTCTCAAATTTGAGCAACAAGTTGATACCTGAGAGAGATAACCATACACAATAGATACTGATACGCAATTTGTTGAGTAATGAAACTGAGATCTTTAACAGCAACGTTGGAATGTAGCATGCGTAACTCTCACACTTGTTCACCTGTTCCTGGTTTACTGATCACGCCTTTGCAGTGGAAATTTGATTGTGTAGGTACCAACTTCAGCCAAGCAAAATGATTGTTCATCCATTGTGTAACATTCCCTTCTCCCAAAAAACAACAAATTCTCTGAAGAAATGATATTTCCACAAGATACCGTAGCATTAGTGTCAGTAGCATAAGTGTAGTGTGTGCATTTTACCATCAAGTACTCTTGAAGTTCATCGAATAGAGATAAGGCCAAATTATTATATGAGTGTAAATTTTACTTCACACTTCTTAAAATGGTATTAGAACCATGATTTAGAGTCTATTCTAGATCAAAGTTTGTTATTTATTGAGTTTATTGTTTCCTGATATTGGATTATCCATTAATATTTAGTTTTATCTTTGAACTATGAAGTCCAGACACGAACACGGATATAGACACGAGAGATGTATATACCTTGACACGAGAGAGTGTATACATTGAAATGAGATGTGTTGAAAATTTCATATTGATTAGAGATAAAATCAAAAAATCAAATTTACAACTGGTATGTAAATGTAAATCTCACTAGGTTTAAAATTCAGTTTTTAATCATCTAATCCGGTATCATTCAAATTCAAATTTGAAAAATTGGTTTCTTAGAATAAAAATAGTAAATCTTATTTTTCACTTGTACATGTCAGACAAAAAATACGTAATGTATATGTCCTGTCAGACTAAAGTGTTGGACGTGAAAGAAGCTGATAGTTACTTGTGTTTTGTTTTCTATTAACGTATAAACGCTGAACCAAGTGTTTGATTGGTTAGATGCAGGTCATTTTGGATGTGAATTTAGTTAATATTGAATTTTTGTTTCCATCGTTTTCATGATCAACTTATTTAGTGTTACAGCAAATCTTTTATTTATTACAGAGATTATTCCATGAATGAGACTGCAACTGTGTCTGTATTTATTTTGTTTTTGGCATTGTAAATTGAAATTGAATAAGTTCTGCCACTGAATTTGGAGTCAACATGGCGAATAACTTGGAGTGGGTTGGCTTCTTCTCCCAACCAGAGAACGACAACATCATGTGAGATTTCAGAGCTTCTTCATCCATAAAAAAGAAAATTCAATACCTCATTATTAACCTTCAATTATTTCCTAACCAAAATGGTGCTCCATGCCTTGCAATTTTCATTCCACAAAACTATGTAAAAATCATTTTTTTTATTTAGTTTTATATTTTTTTTAAAATCGAATACTATTTTTAAAATTTTACTATAAATAAGTGGAAGAATGAGGAAACTTTTTTAAAGGAAGTGGGTAGTTTATATACATGTACCATCCTAAATCCATTATCATTCCTATTTTTAATTCAACTTAGAACATTAATGTGTAAACACCAATGACATGATATTATTAAATATTTGAAACTATTAGCAGTGTGATCTAGCATGTAAAAATGACAATTATTGTTATGGTTGAAGAAGCCACTCACTTTTTATTTGTAGAAACTAAAACTTCTGTAATTTTCATTTTTTAAATCTTTTTTTATACATTTTTCTATTCATCACCTCTTTCTCGTTCTCTTTCTTCCTTCCATTTTTAGGTTCTTGGATTTTCTCAAAGGTTGCTCTCATTTCTTGTTAGAAATTAGAAATTATTATTTTCTTGAAGAATAGTTTCTAGTTCCATTTTAAGAATACAAAAAATCCCCTTTTTCTTTTTCTAAACCTTAGTTTGAAAAGTTTAACTTATAGATTACTACACCTTTACTCTTGAGCTAAAGTAGACATGCTTATAAAAATCATTCTTTATATTAGTTCCATAAAGGTCAGGGTTGCAACATGGGTCGGTAATTTTATTTATTTTTTAAATCGAAAAATTATATTATATACCGTATTTATACAACAGAGCAATTACAATTATTAAAAAAAGTTTTAGTTAACCATTATAAAGTATCTCTTTCACCTTCATTTATCTGTTTTTTTTTAATTATCAATTTATTTCAAATTAATGCTTTATTTATTATTCTAAACTTAATTTTTATAGTTATTGAAAGAAACAGCTAAACGGTTAAAAATAACGACATATATCATAGAGCAAATACCTCTCTTTTTTTAAATTCAAAATATATTTTTTATATATAAAAAATACTTACTCATTATAAAATTTTAATTATAGAAAAATGATCAACAAGTAAAGGATTAGTAAATATTAAATTTAATTATATCTGTTAACAAGATCTGACGACACAAGAATCTAATTGTTGACTATTGGACTAAAGTCTGAAAGAAAAATAAAAAAGTTATAATTACAAATCTTATTATCCACAGTAATAAATTCAGACAAACCCAACTGTGATTATTGTTATGAGAATAATATAGTTGCAGTGTGAACTCAAATAATGACGGCGAAGCCACTAAACCCAAAACCAACCTAATTTCAAGCACCAAAATTTCCATCTTCAACTTTCATTCCCAATTCTTCTTCAATTTTTCAATCCCCATTCCTACGTAAGTTTTTCTTCCCTTTCGTGGGTTTCTTTTCAGCGATCCTGCTCTACACACCTTCAATGCTCACTTTTTTCATTTCACATTCCAAATATGTGTGTATTTCATCAAATTGAATTCTTACTTTTATATTTCCACCGCAGAATTTCTGGGAACATTGAATTGAATCTCTTTCTTTTGATTAATTGATGCTTCTGCAGGTTTTTAACGGCAAGGGGATGGGGTTGTGATTTGTAATTGGAGAAGGGGGGAGGAAGGAGGACACCGTCCACGGCCACAATGCGGTGGTTTCCGTTGAGTACAACTTCAAGCTCGGAAAGAGAACGAGATAGAGAGAATAATACTACTCGTACTTCGGTGTATCTCAATGTATATGATCTTACTCCCATAAACAATTATCTTTACGTGCTTGGTCTTGGAATATTTCATTCGGGTATTCAAGGTTTGTGTCTGTTTTCCTTATATTTTCTTTCCAGTTCTTTTCCTATCTTTCTTTATATGGATCTTTTTTTCTGTTATTTTTCTTGTCTATGCTTATTCTGGGACGCCGCGGGATATTGCAAATTTTAGCTGGGTTGAAGGTTACCACTAATGAATGAGAGAATTACTTTAATCTACAGTTTATTACAGCAAAGAACTTGTCCCGCCGTATTAGATTACATGTCACCATTCGTCTCAGTTGAAAACCAAAGTTTGAGAATCATTGTTTAGCATGAGGTTTTCTTTGACGGCTTCTTCAAAGTCTTTATAGGTCTCCCTTCTTCTTTCTTCATTTCTTTAGACTAACAGTTAAGGAGAAGGGTTGTGTTAGGCTTTCGGCGAGCCACGTAAAATTTGCCGATTTTCCGACCATGAATTTACAGTTTATCATTGCTAAGAATGTTTGCTTATTAAAAGAAGAGAAATAAAGGGTAATTCTAAATGAAGTTGTTATATAATAAATGAAGTTGCTGTGTGCATTCAACCTGAAACGCGGCAGGTGTTAGAGAGTACGTTATTAGCCTGCATTGTGTATTGTATTATTCTACGATTTGGAACGCATGGTGATGTACCAAGCAGCCGTTACTTTGGCTCCTTAAATTTTTTTACTGAATAATTAATTTGTTTATTTTGCTGTCATGTTCTCTCTTTATTCCTCTCTGATTTTCATCCTTGTATTTTCAACCATTTCTCTTTCTCCTCCTCACCTAGTTTTATGTACTTAAAGTCTGTCAGTGATGAATTTATGAGCCATAGGGTGAATGCTGAACACTGATGTATGTGCTATTTTCGACCAGGTCATCATGCAAAAAGCGTAACACGTTATGTATAGAGTATCGATGGTTTCACGAATGTGTAAATTAATAGTTTAAAGGAGGACAAGACTAAGTGACTTTACCTTCCTTCTTTTTTCTGCTCATGTTTGATTGCTGCTGTTGTTTATTTTTTATATCTAAAATGTGCTTTTTGATACTGTGAACAAACTTGGTTACCTGTTCGATTTTGAATTTAGTTTGTAAGCTGGCCCTGAACGAATTGTTGACAAGGAGCTTGTACATGAATATTGGTCCTGTTTTGTTTTTCATTAGTTCCATTTTTGTTGTTGAATACCATCTTGCAACAACTTTAAAGCTTATTTTTTTCATGAACAGTGCATGATATTGAATATGGATTTGGAGCACATGAATATTCAAGTAGTGGTGTGTTTGAAGTGGAGCCTAGAAGCTGCCCTGGCTTCATCTTCAGACGATCAGTGTTGTTGGGCAGCACTGATATGTCTAATTCAGAATTTCGATCATTCATAGAGCGCCTTTCAGCAAAATATCATGGAGACACTTATCATCTTATTGCCAAAAACTGCAACCATTTTACAGATGAAGTTTGCCAGCATCTAACAGGAAGTTCTATCCCAGGATGGGTAAATCGTATGGCTCGTATAGGTGGGAATCTTTCTGCTTTCTTATTCTTGTTGTAAATCGCAATTTGATTTGCATTAGTAATGCCCATGTGTAGCATACGGTCCAGGTTGCATAGATGTGAATTTCACATTACAGCTGAAATGGGTTATATGAGGACAAGGGAAACAAGCATGCTTACATGGGGTTTCATTTTATGAATCTGCTGATTATGGAGACTAGTTTTGTTCTCATCTAATCATGTGTGATTTAATCTTTTAGGTTCTTTCTGCAATTGTCTTCTGCCAGAAAACCTCCAGGTTGCTGCAGTTAGACATCACCCGGAACGTCTTGCATTTTCTGGTAAGATGTTAGGATTATAAGGTCCAAACTGATTCACATTTTATGGGTTTCTAAAATCTAAAATTAGCTTATGTATAAGTTCTAAACAAAAACTTAGAAGCTATGCGAGAACATCTACAAGTTAACTTATGTTCAAATTAAAACTATATGAAAAAGTTTCTACTAATTAGCTTATGCTTACCTTGTATTTGGACGAAGTAATTCAACAGAGTAATTCATTTATTTGATGAATTTAAAACTCTTTGGAGTAAATTTCGAATTTTCTTTGCTAGAAGTACTCATGAAGAAACTCGTCCACATAGATCCTATGTTTCATTTCATCTTGTTTTATTGGCTATCCAAGAAGGAAAGTATCTGTTACACATGGAGAGTAATCTCTCAAAATATTTTAATAATATTGACAATAATATCATACAACATTCTCAAGATAGGGAGGTATGTGTAAAGAGCAATTATAATTTTTAAGAGCTTAGGTATTTTGGATTTTGTTTATCATTATAGTATGTATTTTGTAAAAGCATTTTTTGATGAAAATATAGATTAGTCTCTTGTCCTCACTATTTTCTTTTCTTAATCCACCACTATATGTAAGCCTAGTATGCATTATCATAAAACGTCCATTTTAATACTTGTGTAAAAAAGGTTGAAGAAAGTATGCACTTCATCATCAACCAAGAAGTAAATGGGGCTTTATTTCTTCCCTTGTGAAAATATCCATGGACACATATTTTATTTTTTAAAACACTTTGATTAATTATTGAAGAATTTGCTTTTGAATTCCTTTTATGTCCAGCAACAACTTGTGGTGTGTTTTACTATAATAGAAATTCTATTGTTGCATTGTTCATTGGATCTTGTAGTATAATGGAGTCTGCTTCCTTGTTCCGTACCTGATTTTAACTAAACCATGTGAGGAAGAATCTAAATTTCTGCCATTGCAGATGATGATGGATCAGGATCGGATGGTCATTCTGCATCCACTGACAGTGAAGAGGATGAGCCTAATCACCATTTGCTAACAGCACCAAACGGTGATGTTGCTTTTCTAAAGGAAAAACCAGTTCGGCTGGCGCGGGAGAACCTATGATTTTAGTTGGTTTACCTTTTCTTTATATTCTTTCTTTGTTCTCTTGGCTTGTACCTATGTATGATCCTACCTTCAGTGCAACGAGTTTCCCAACTGGAATATTTAAGACTCATAATGCATGCTTTGTAGAACAAAGACCATAATCTGTTGTATAATGTCCTGTACGTGTCAAAATAGACTGGTTAGGAGTACAGACAAAAATGTTCAGGTATACTGTTAAATCTGATTCAGTGATTCCTTTCCCAATCCATCTTTTCTGTAACGCACAAAATGACTGATTAATGTAAACCTTGTGTTTGCTCCTTATATGAATGAAAATTTCATCAGTTGAAAGTGTCACGCAAAGCTGGATGCTCTATTTTTCTTTTACAATGACAACTGCTATAAAGATAGATTCTTGGTAAGTATGTAGACATATACGACTTGCTCATTCGTAAGAAACACGTTGTTGAGTGCTTAAATTAATTTTACATTAGTCTTGGTTTTCCCCATTCTTTCTTCTTCAAACAGGCACCCCCTGAGTTCTTCCATATAATCAGTTCTATTAATCAAATAATTCATCCAAAATTTTTTATTTGGATACCATTATCTTCAGCCGATTGGTTGGTTTATACGGTAGTCATTATTAAGTGACCTAACATGAACATTCCTAAACTGCATGCTGTCCAAAACCGTTGACGAAGATGACTACTCCAAGTCAAGCAAATTAGCCAGAAAAATTTAGTTAAAATAGTGGAAGAAGTACGATGAATTGGTCAACAATTGAAGTTCGGACACTTGATGTGACTTTTGAAAAGTTTATTCTACCTGTTCGCTCCTTTACAAATTGCTTACATTACCCCCATCAGAAGCTTGTTGAAGCCTGCAAGAAACCAATGCTTTTAATTCTTTTTGCAAAGTTCTTCTAGGCGGCTGAAGTTTCTTTACAAAGTCTAGATCCATTTGTTTATCTTGGTCTTCGTCCCCACCTACCACGTACACTTCATCATTAACATAGAAAAATAAAACGCCTCCTATATTCTATTCCCTTGGTAAACTTGACCCAGCATCCTCTGCAGTCTCAACTGATGGGTGGATTCATCATCCTCTTCGTCTTCTGTGTTCTCTTCTTGCAAAGCTCTGTTCTTGAGGTGACCCATGCAAGGTTCGTCCAACCAACAAAGTGTGGAGATTCAGGTCCTGACATCCACTATCCATATCAGATAAAAGATCAGCACCAGCACTGTGAGTCCCCTTCTGGTTTTGAGCTTCTTTGCAGAGATAACCTCACCACCATCCACTTTCCATCTTATGGAGATTTAGAAGTGAAGTCTATCACGTACGACACCAGAAACATTCACCTCCTTGACCCCAAAAAATGTGTCCATCGTGTCTTTCTGAACCTCAATCTCTCCCTCACCCCCTTCCACTATTTTTATGCTCTGAAAAACTACACATACCTCAATTGCTCCACCACCCTCCCACCTCCTTTCCTGGAGATTCCATGTTTAAGTGCTGCTAGTTATCATGTCTACACAGTTGACCCTGCACTACCTGTGCCAGGTTCATGTGCAGGACTTAAAACCGTTGCCATTCCTTTTGCATATAGCCCTTATCTCTCGGACAGTAAACTCGGTCTTAGATTAACATGGGACATGCGTGAACCTCAAGACAGGGGAACAACAAACGGTGCTAGAGGTTCCCACACATCGCGTAACACAGGTAAACTATAAACTATTTTTTTTTTCTTGCTTTCCCCTTGTTGAAAATTTGGAATGAATAGTTTTGACATCACTGTTTCTTCAGATCATCACTCTTTAGTTTTCGATTTTCTTAACGATGTTATTGTTGGGTTGTGCAGTTATTGGATTCAGCATGTTTGTTTTTGTGATGGCAATGTTATTGCTTATAAGCACAAAGATTCGTGTTGCCGCCAGGAATAACCATCAGAAAGAAGGGCAGTTATTGCATAGTTAGACAGATTTCTGGCAGACAGTAATAGACTTTTTCAACATTATTCCTTAGTTACGTAATATCTCTTATATTTATCTTCTAGCTTTTCCTGTTACACTTCCCAGTTAAATATATTTTCCTCTTGTCTCACGTCAGAAGAAACCTAGCACTCAGTGTACGATATTGAATGACATCATTTTCTCCTCTTACCATTTATTTCTTCCGCGATACTTCTTACTTCATCTTTGTATATCTTAATTAAAATATTGTTCTTTTATATATATATATATATATATATATATATATATATATATATATATATATATATATATATATATATATATATTACTTCACAAGGAAATCATCAATTCGATTCTTGAGTGGGAGAATTTATGTTTACTAATTCATTCACTTGCTCAATTCTAAAAACGTACTCATATTAATATTTGAATATTAGGATTAAATATCTCTTTAATTTCTTGAATGTAAAATTGAAATCGGATATGTTTCGAATTTTGATTAAGTCTAATTCTCAAATTCTAAAAATAAATAAAATAGTTTTTCTAATTCTCGGTATGATTTTTGTTCAATCGTTTTAAATAACGTGTTGGGTTGACGTTTAAGATATTTACATGATTCGATAAATTCCAATTTAAATATTTATACTTAAATCAAAATACATAATTAAAAGATGATTAGATATATTTCAATTTTATGTCTAAGTCAGAAATTAAAAACATATCAATTCCTTGAACTTTACTACTAAATGGCACAATCATCACTGGTTCAAGATCAAAGTTGGTTCTTGAACTTATATATTTTAGTGATAAAATGATCCCACAGAACTTAGTAGCAGGAGATTATTTGATGACTTTTTATACAGTCAAGGACTATAAAAAAAATCTGGATGTTGATTAAATTGACAGTGTGGTCTACGAGTAAAATAATAAAATTGATCATTTATCTCATTACTGACGAGGAAATGAAAGAAGCGAGATTACACTACACTCAATGAGAATGATGAAAATAGAAGCCAATTTATACATACTTAGGGTAGGGAACACTTTTGTGAATCCGTAACAATAAGACAAAAAGACGGAGGTAGGTAATAGGGAATCGTGTTGAATTAATATTTGAATAATGGCTGCTTCTTCCTGCAATTCTATAATTTCAACTTGCATGTATTTTCAATTTTCAATTTTATTTTTTAGTTTAGCATTTTCATATTTTAGTTTCGGAATGCATAATTTCAAAATATTTTAGAATGTACACTTTATAATACAAATTTGTATTTTAGATTGTTTATTTCAAAACAAGGCCATGAATCTGAAATAAAAGTGAAAAGAGAGTGGTGTGGGACTAGTGTAGAGAGAAGAAACTGCTTTGAATAATAAGCTTTGGAGTCCAATTCCAAGCCCTAGCTTTCATAAAGGCCCATTTAAGTTACCAAAGCCCAAACCAAAAATACTTTGTTATTGTACATCAAGTTTTGGCTCCTAAAATTTTCATATCAAAATTTAACACTGAAAATACTCCTTCATTATATCGACAAATTATTTGTGTTGCCTTGGTCTTGTTAATACAAATTATTTTATAAAACATCCACAGATTAGATAAATAAATAAAAAACTATTAAATTAATATATTTAAGGATTTATGTATCAATCTGGTTCCTATGAGTGTTTTATTTATTGTTTGTTAAATGTCATATCTGCCAACATAGACCAACCAACCACCCAGATAAATAAAACATTTGGTGGTTGGTACTAATTCCTATTGTGTTCATTTAATCCATTCACATTGAATTTTTCTCCCCATTTTTTTCATCATAAGTCAAACAAATCAGTGTAAATAGCATTTAATTATCTGTGTGCTACTCACTTAATTCCTCCTTTGTCATTTATGAACTTAACAAAAAAGTTGTCTATCCATTCCAGCTCATAACACAACTTTCCTTTTTTCAATGAATGAAATTTCACTAGTTTTATTTTATTTCAAATCATACTATTTTATAACATTAAAATATACATATTTTGTAACTATTATTTCAAAGAAAAGTTTCATTGTCTTCGTTCTAAAGTCTTTTAAAAGTTTTGGGTTTAAAATAACAGATTATTTTTAATATTTTTTCAGAAAATATTGCAATTCATAATTACAAACAACGAATCATAATAAAAATCATATTAAAAAAAGGCAAACAAATCATTTATTCTAAATACACGTTAATTGCGTACTTTTTGTCAACACATATCACAGTTTTAAGTAGGGATGACAATGGATCGTGTCGAGTACGGATAGTGCCTACCTGCAATCTGACCCGCAAAAAAAAAATTCGCCCATTACTCGTCCGTTTACTCGTCAGGTATCCGCTTAAAAAATATTCGCGGATATTTTTAAAACTTGCGGGTATCCATGGATACCTGATACCCGCAAATATTTAAAAAATATATATTTTATAAAAAAATTAATATAAAAATTAAAAAAATAAAATTATAATTATAATTAAATTTGACATAATAAAATATACTTTTAATATTAATTTTAACTTAATAAAATATAAATTAAATTTTAATTTTAATTTTGTGCAGGTAACGAATACCAAATAGTATGATACCCGCACTCAACCCATTTATAAACGGATAATAAAATATCCGCTATCCACTACCTGCAAATAATAAATACCAATGGTTACTGACTATCGACTATGAATTTTATCCCCATATATCCGCAAACGTAAATATTTTTGTCATCCTTAATTTTAAGATTATCTCTTATATAATAATATACATGCTGTTTAAAAAAAATAAAATATAAATTAATATTTTTTAAAATAAAGATATTTAAATTAAAACCCTTTTAGCTTCCTTTCATCTCTTTCTTGTCTCGTGCTGCACGCTACCAATCTGAACCCAACAAGTAGCAGTTAGCAGTTGCTGGTAGCCTTCACTAACAGAAAAAAAAAACCTTCCTTTTCCTAGTCTCACAGAATCGGACACTCGTTCTGTTCATACCGTTATGGCTCTTCCTTCAATATCTTTTTTCTTCATCTTCACCTCCTTCATCTTCTCCGTCTCACACTCTATACCCTTCATTGTAATTCATGGTAAGTTTCTTTTCTTTTCAGTTTTTCAATCTGTTTATATAACCACTACATGGTGTTCTTGCTTTTTGTCTTGATTGAACTTACTAGGGAGTCCAATTCTTATTACTTTTTTGTTGAGGTTTTCGTTTCATGTTATGTCCTTGTTTGATGGGGTTGAGGAAAGTGTCTTCCTTTTGCCCGCCCGGAGATTCTAACGAATCAGTAGATATTTAAAAAAAAAAAAAACTATTTTCACTGTACACTCTTTTTTTCTACCCTATTTTTAGTTAATCAATTGTCTTAGATTACGTTTGACCAAAAAATGTTAGAGTTACCTGGTTCATTTTAGATGGATTCAGCATTGTATATTGGAATTTTCTTGAACTCTGATTTACCTGGTTGTGATTGAATTCTAGTTTTGGCATGCCATGCCTTTTAGTTGAATTATAGACTACACTGGTTCTTGATTGCAGGAATTGGGGATCAGTGCTCTAATCGCGGATTGAAAAGATTCACTGAGGAATTGAGCAGCTTTTCTGGAGTTGAAGGATATTGCGTGTATGTTTGTATAACTTTTTGTATTAATTTCTTGTAAAGGAATTTCTTTCCACTATCTTCCATTGCCTTTTTTTATCTTCTGAAAGTAGACTGTAATGTAATGTTGATTTCACCACTGATAAAGTTCCCCTATTTCTTCAGCGAGATTGGCAATGGATCATGGGATTCATGGTTTGTGTCTTTGAAAGAGCAGGTAATAGGTCAGAAGGATTTGCCGTATTGGAGGTATTTGAAGTATTGACTATTTTCTAACTTATCATCTTTTCCTTGTATGCAGGCTGATATTGTTTGTGAAAAGGTGAGAAAAGGATTTCTGCTAAGTTGTGATACTGATAACACTTCACATTTCTAGGCTTTTGAATTTAAACTTGCTACTCCACTTCCCAACATGTACAGGTGAAGAAAATGAAAGAATTGAAGGAAGGGTACAACATTGTTGGACTTTCCCAGGTAAAGCATGAGAGTTGGGATTTTCTTCATTTTTCTCTTGTTATGTTCATGTAAAGTGGATCATAGTGGGATGAGACTTTTGTTGTTGTAGTAAGTGCAAGAGAGTGCTGATTATTGCTCTATTATATTGGAAAGCATTTGATCATTATCACATCACATCATTTATAAAAAAAAAAAAAAACTTTGATGGCGTCAACAAAGTTGGGAAATTATATTTGAGAGAACCATGTCTGTTTGTCGTAAAAACTGAAGTTGAATAGAGTTTCATAAGCTTTATTAAATTTCCAACTTGTCCAATGAAATTATATATCTTAGTCACCATTCAGCTTCATCAGTGATCTTCTTTCGAATGCCTATATATTTCTATTCCTCCTTCTTTGCTGCATTACTACAAGCCCTTGTGGTTAAAATACATCCTTGACATAGTTGTGTCTGTCCTTTAAGGCTTGCTTTATGTGAAAAAGTGTTTATTGTCAGCTGCAAAGGTTTGAATAAGGCAAGTCCCCTTAGCAAAATATATGGTGATTGGTAAAGATTATATCTTCACTTTATTCTTCTCACTTATGTACATTTTTTACTATGTTTTCGAGTTGTGATAACGTATTAAAAACGCTTCACATCGTTTATGTACTTATTTACTGAAAAGAGTGATCGATATACTACTGCGGCAGATGACCAATATCCAATATCCAATCTTCACCTTTATTCTTTTTTATAGTTTTAGATCTGTTGTGATTCATTCTTGAATTTATCTTCTTGCAGGGAAATTTAATTGGTCGAGGCGTTGTGGAATTTTGTGAAGGAGGACCTCCCGTAAGAATCCACAAGTTTAGATGTGCAATTCTTATTTTAATTTTCGTAACTTATTGCTTTATCTGTGTTTCTACATATTTCACTCTTAACTGTACTTGCACATATTCATAATCAGATATATACACGTGAGAAATTAGGAAGTCTGGTCCATAATTGAGAGGCAATAACTCAAATTGTATGATTTTACTACTTGTCTATTTTAAAGTAAGGTTTCAGTTCAAAGAAAAAAAGTGACTGGTGCCAAGAAAATGAAGAGAGATTATTTCTGACAAATTCGTGGTTTGTTATACATGTGCATATGCATTTTTTAATTTACAATTGGAGCTTTTATTATGTAGTTTTAGTCTAACCTTTCATTGTTTCTTATTATGATGACAGAAATAGAAATGCTATTCTTTTATTTTCAAAATGTTATTCATCTTTCATTGTTTCAAAATAATAAGAAATGGAAATGCTATTCATGTTCTTTTCAAATGTATCAATTTAGTTCTTCCTTCTTATTGTTCTTCTCTTCTTTCTTTCATATTTATGAGTATTCCTCTCTGTCTCTCTCTGTATTCTTCTTTTCTGTATATTTAGTCTCTATAAATTCCCATCCTTGTCAATTTATTCATGGGATTTCTTCTTTCTTCCTTCTTATTTTTGGAACAGGTGAAAAACTTCGTTTCTTTAGGAGGCCCTCATGCTGGTACTGCTTCAGTTCCCCTATGTGGTGTGAGTATCATTGTTCTTTTCCAGCAAGATACCTTTACAATTTCTGTCTTCTATTGACTTTGGAAATACCATACGCTATATCATCAATTTCCTTTGTCTTGACACCACCCCATTGAATCAGTCACCACACCAATTATTTCATTCGAAGGTCGCAAGAAGAGATACAAAGAATGTTAGTGTAAATGTTAGAATTGGATTCGAATGCTTGTGTATTATTTACTGAACTTGTTGGACAATAGCAGAGATGATTACAAAAAAGATAAGAGTAAAACTCAAGCAAAAAGGAAAAGAAAATAGACCTTTGTTGAATAGTCATCAGAGAATACTTGACATTGAATTGTTTATATTAGCTTAGTTAATTTTGTCCACTAAATTGACAGTGGAAAAAAATTGACTGTTTCTTAAGATGTAACAGGATCATATATTTTTTTTCTGTTTTATTTTCTATATTTTATTATTGATATATGTTACCCAAAGTCGTTTTTTTCTTTCCTTAATCTTTTGATATCATGAAAGAGAGTGAAACAATGTAAATTTTAATCTTTTTATAGTGTTATCAAATAAATTTTTAAAACTCTTGCATTTTGTCTTGTTTTATATCCATATATATGCACTTCTTCCTTTTACAGCGTGCTTTAGATTCACTGTTTAGTGTTTAGTTAATGCCCCGTGTTATGGTTGCTTGCATCATCTTACAACATTGAACTTGATGTCATGTCTCTGAAAAGTATTGGTCATGCTGCTAATATGTGCAAAAGAATAAATTAGAAAAATTCAATATATATTAAACTTCTATTTTGCCTAGTTCTAATGATTTTTAGTGTTGTTTCAACAGTCAGGTATCTTTTGCATTCTCGCGGACCAACTAATCAAGGGAGAGGTTTACAGTAGCTATATTCAAGTATTATTCATTCCCCCCTTTTTTTTTTTTGTCTTTTATCAGATCTCTACTGTCTCTGATTTACCTCAATTTTAAAATATTGCAGGAACACTTGGCTCCTAGTGGCTATCTTAAATTACCGAATGTGAGTTAGACTGTGCTAAATAATTTATAAGTTGTGTGATATCTAATAACTTGTTTATTTATCTAACAAATGCAAATTGATTGATAAAAAGTCATCCTTGTTAGTTACTTTTTTTAGTTTTCAATCTCAAATATGTTTTTCTGCGATGGAATAAACTGCTGAGCTTCTAGTTGTTTTTACTCACCATTCAGCTACACAATTTCATGTATCTTAGCTATTCATATGCTTTAAATTTGCTCAAAACCTTGAAATTGGTGTAAACTTTGATTCCAGGCCATACCTGAGTATTTGGAGAACTGTAGATTTCTTCCAGTGCTTAACAATGAAATACCAGACAAGAGAAATTCCACTTACAAGGAAAGATTCAGTAGCTTGCAGAATTTGGTACTTATCATGGTAAGTCCTCTAAAGTTATTTTTGTTGATATTGTGAGTAGAATATAGCTAATTCATTTCATAAGGAAAAGTTACATAATTATCTTCTTATGCTGTACATTAACAGTTTGAGCACGACACTGTTCTAATACCAAAGGAAACTTCCTGGTTTGGATATTACCCAGATGGCTACTTCAACCCAATTTTACCTCCACAATCGGTATGATCCTTAATTCAACTTTGTTTTCTTATATCATGTACTTGGAAGTGATAGTGCATCAAATAAGCAAAAAATATTAAAGTTGTTTTACTGTATTAATCTGCTTCACAGACACAACTCTACATTGAGGATTGGATAGGCTTAAGAACTCTAGATGAAGCTGGTAAAGTTCACTTCGTAAGTGTTCCAGGAAAGCATCTCGGAATCTCCGAACCAGATATGAAAAAATATGTGGTGCCATATTTGAAGGATCAAACATCCCAAGAACATAGCATCAATGAAGTTAGGTTCAGAATGCGAGGAGTTAATCAGAAAGTTGTTCAGAGCAACACGATGGAGGTAGAACCATCAACCACTCCATTACTTGATGGATCATTGTCATATTCGTGGCCTGCACCATTCAAGGCTTTCGTTGGAGGATTGATTGGCATGAATGAAGAGAAATCCACATAAAGGAAACAATCACATTACACTTCATTGTTAAACTAAATCTATTCAATTGAACAAAAAAGTTTGTTGTGTGCTGGGTTGTGATTCATCAAAATAATTCAGTTGCATCATATTAGATAGATATAGCATAAGAGTATCATAATATTCACATTAGTTTAGTTGATGATGATCAAAATGCTTTACCTGGAAGGCTTAGCTTCTATCTTTTGTAGTCTTTAACACCTAATTTTGTTTAACTTCCTTCTACATTATTTTTTTAATAGGTTTAATTATTGGGATCATACCCATTTTGGTTCGAAAATTTCAAAATGGTACTCACTTTGAATTTTGTCTCAATTTAGTATCTAATTTTGATTATTGCATTAGTACCCTCCGTTAAGTCTTCACAAATATCGTTAACTACATTGCCACGTGTCAGCCTCTGGATTTTTTAATTTTTTAAAATTTTTTTTAAAATTTTTTTAAAATTTTTTTTAAAATTTTTTTAAACTTTTTTTTAAAATTTTTTTATAATTTTTTTATAATTTTTTTTTTTAAATTGCCACGTGTCAAATCTTTGATGTGACACGTGACATTGTCAGTGACACGGTAGCGCCACGTGTCTACCTAGCAAGTGTCATTGTCTTCATTTCAACTTAGTATCCACACGTGTCTATTTGTTTCAATTTAGTATCCATATATGTTTATTTGTTTCAATTTAGTACCCAATTTATTTGTTTGAATTTTATTCAAATGTTTTTTTAAATGGAGAAATATTGTATCTCTTTTAAGACAAAATTTATTATTTATATAAATGTTATATTGATATTTGTTACTAAAAATGAGTTATAAAATTAAGTATTAAAATTTATATTAAAGTTAATGGTAAAAGTCATGAATAACATAATTGTAAGTCATTTTTAATAACAAATATAAATATAACATTTATATAAATAATAAATTTGGTCTTAAGGGAGAAACAATATTTCTCTATTTTGTAAAAAAATATTTAGACAAAATTAAAACAAATAAATTGGGTACTAAATTGAAACCAATAAACATATATGGGTACTAAATTGAAACAAATAAACACATGTGGGGACTAAGTTGAAATGAAGACAATGACATTTGTCAGGTACCTTATACCGTGGCACGTGTCAACAAGGATTTGACACGTGGCAAAAAAAAATTTTAAAAAAATAAAAATTAAAAAATCCAGATGTTGACACGTGGCAAGGTAGTTAATGCTATTTGTGAAGACTTAACGGAAAGTACTACATTGATGCAATAATCAAAATTGGGTACTAAATTGACACAAAGTTCAAAGTGGGTACCATTTTGAAATTTTCGAACCAAAATGGGTACATCCGAGTAATTAAGACTTTTTAATATATACTTATATATATAAAAAAAAAAACAATTCAGAATTATGTTTAGTGCCGGGCCCAAATGGTCATAGAAGTTGGGCCCAAATGGATAATAGTCAGAGAAGTTGGGCTCAAACTATTTTTTGGTTTAGTAAGGAGGTTAACTTAGTACTTGAAAGTTGAGTTTGAGAACTAGCTCCGTTGAACAGTCGTTTATCATTTGATTAACTTGGATCCAAGCACTTAATCTAAGAACCATTTTGGGGTGTTTTTATTTTTACCCAACCTTTTTTTTTTAATCATCTCTCATTCAATTTGGAACTGATATTATCATTTTGTAAAAAGTATTTCACAGAATTATTTCAAAATAAATAGAAGTGACCCAAGAAATGTGTTGACTGTATAAAATCATATTTAACAATTCAGTTATGGTCTTTAATTTCTTTAAAAGACTAACCAAAAACTCCTTCCATTTATAATCCAAAGCATATCCAAATTAATTGAAATAAATCATTTCCTTCACTAAAATTTCGAAGCAGTTACTATGACATCCGTTATATAATTTAAAAAGTTTTAGTCCTATCTTTAACAAATATAGCTAAATATTTTTATATGATTAATCATTACAAATTATTTATATAATAATCTATTTTTAGATTCGTTGGGATTCATTTGATTTGATAAACCATTATTTGTAGAAGGGTTTCTACTTTCTTACTTTTTGTACGTCAAACATTTGTTTTCCTCAGATTTCTTTTATTGTTTTGCAAACTAAGAACGTTAGGTAAAGGGGAAAAATATTTAATTATAATATTTCTTACCAATATTTCGAATTTAACATTTGTGTGCGGTTCCCAACTTTTACCAGTGAAGAAAATAAAATAAGTGAAAAAGAGAATGAAATGGGTTTTCACCGTCTCTGCTAAAACACGAGAACCGGTATTTTATTTTAACATTTTTTTATGGCTTATATTTTTCATTCAATTTGTGCTTGTTTTTATTCTTTACAAAAACAAATAGTGCTCTGCTCATTGCTATAATAGAAAGCATGCAGCCTTTACAAAGTTTTACAATAATCTTAAACGCGTGTCAACAAAAAACTAAACTTATGAACATAAAGTTACGTTTCTTGTTATGATCTTTTAAGTGTTATGAGTGGAAGTTTAAGAATAGGGTTATGATATTTTGAAATTTACTAAATGTTTTCACAAAATCAAAATCACACCATAAAGAATTCACAAGAAGTCTTTATATATTTTTTGTCTTCAATTTGAGATGTTCCTTATTTATTTTTAGGTATTTCAAAATGTGTACAGGTTTATATATTGTTCAATTCAAGATGTTCTTACTTTGCTTTTAAGTATTCCAAATTGTGTATAAATTTTTATGTCTTTAATCCAATAAGGGTGTGTTTACAAAAATACTCTAACGCTAAAGTTAGATATGTCCGTTGGATGATAATAAATATGTAATTATTTATCTCTTGAACAATGTTATAGTTAGTTTATATGAATTTTTACTTTGTTGGACCTAAACTACCTAGGTGATATGTTAATATGTTAAGGTTGTCTTACTCCTTTACCTCTACTAATTATGCTTGATCCTTATTAGCTTTGACGGAGATATTCTTATCAACATGATGTCACTTTATTTAGTCGGAAATGATCTCAGTCATATATAATACATACATTAACCCCATACATTGATGGCGAGAACCTCGGTATATAAAGAATATTTATGATTTTACTACATGATGCTACTTTATCTAATCTAATCTCGATCATATATAATACACTATACTCACATACTTTATATGATCTATGTGAGAATCTCCATATGTAAAGAAAATTGATATTCTTTGGCCACTTCGTCATTCTTCCATGGGCATAGGTATATTAAAATATTTGTATATCAAAATCTTATTTTTTATAAGGATACAAACTTTCGAAGCATTTTAAATAAAAATAGTAGAAAGGACGACAAAAAAAAATTCCAACTCTTAAATCTCCTACCACTAAAAAGCTTTTGGAAATTCATAGATATTCTCGTAGCACCAATAATAGTAACCTAGAAGAAAAAGTTATTGTAAAGCAAATAAGCAAGTAATAGCCCCAATCTGTATCTATAATAAGGTAATGCAAGTAGACCACGTTTTAGTAAAAAAAAAAAAACTTCCCTAGTAGGGGACACACTGCAAATAGAGTACCTCTTTATGCATTATTCAAACCTAACAGGGTGGCCCTCTCATGCTCTCAACAACCCACCAACTAACCAATTCCATGTGGGCCTTCCCATTATTTTGGGGCCTGTGATCCATCAGTCCAGTTCAATATTTTGGTCATCTTCTCCATTAACATTTAATATATTAAAAAAAATTATATATTTAAAAATATTAACAGAAAAATAAATTCAACAAAGAATTCTCACAAGGGAAAACGAATTCCTACGCATTGGAACCTTTTCATGATTTGAAGAATCAGGAAGCGAAATGATTGGGTTAATGCGAGCCAACCTTGATGCTGCATCGAATAAACAAATCAGGTACCACAAGATCATCAAATTTATAAATAATCATTGCACCATCATGTCCCATAATACACAATAATATTCTCTTCTGTTCCTTCATATTTCCGATTATACCCTTCAATTCATGCTCCTGTGAAGGTTTTTTCAGAGAAAATGGCAATGGGTACGAGAAAGAAAGAAAGCAATGCACGTGCAAGGCAACATGAAGTGAATCATGGATTAACGATATAACCCAACCAATTAAATCATTGGTTTAACCGTTAATCACATGATTACCAGCTCAGGCGCTCACATGGCCACGTCTTTAAAAATGCTAACTAACTAGCTTGCATTACAATATCATGGTATCATAAACCAAGTTGCCTCTGCAAATGTTCCTTTAAGTGCTCTTGCACATGCACGTGTGGAGAATCACACAATCTAAGCTTGGGAAACTCATGAGTGTGTTTGTTTGTTAAGAAAGTGTGAGGAAGGTAGCTTCATTAGGTATAATAATTACGATAATCATCATCATCATTACAGGGAAAGTCAGGTTTGACCGTGGACCAGATCAAGCAAACACTTATATTTTCATTTAAGTATTTATTTAATTAGTATATATGCTTTTTCTAAAGTTAATAGTATAAGATGAAATTGGAAAGAATAATTTTAAAGAAAAAGTACACGTGGGATAGACATTCTGCACGTGCGCTTCGGTGTCCGTCGGCAGCAGTTGGACATGGAAATTGGTGAGACAAGTAGGATCCATGTGGTTTACTCACAACCCGAGGTGAAGGACATGCACACCATTGCTTTTGCAACTTTTGCAACCATGCAACACAGTTAACCCTTTTGCTTTTTCCCTAAAATTTATTATTATTTTCATGGGCAATATTATTAAACTTATCTCATAATCTTAATCAAAATAAACAAATAAATATTAGAATGGGAACATCAAAGAAAAAAAAAAAACACTGTAACCGGAAACATTTGAACCTCGAATTTAAACTCGATCATGGTGACATTATATTATGGTACGAAAATGCAATATAATGATTAGGGATGAGATAATTGGACGAAGGAGACAATAATCAAATAGCACCATCATTTGTTTCCGAGGGAGGAGGAGAAAATAAACACAATTAGTCCACTTTTAAAGTTACATATTTTCAAAAAAAAAAAAAAAAAACACGACGTGATAAGTCATATGTTGATTTTCGGGAGAGAATAGAGTGGTCGTTGGTGCAATCTATTAATTGTTGAAGCATGATCATCTTTGACAACGAATATAACTATTAAATAAAAACAAGTCATATTTGTAAAAACCTTGTAATTGGTGTTCATACGTTGTCGTTGAAGATGCTGACTAGATTACGATATTTTTATAAGATGAATCACCCCAAATTTCTGGCCTTAGAGATATATATATATATATATATATATATATATATATATATATATATTGACGATAATGTAAGTTGACACTCCCTATCGTAATTTGGTTGGCCTAAGTCAATTTACATCTTCTTTTGACAAAAATCATAGTGTTATTAAAAAATGGTTCCATTTTCATCCTGTTTTCTTATCTCTTTTGTCGTGATAAGAACACAAAGGACAAAGCATGAATGTAATATTACACATATTCACGATGTTATTTTCAATTAAACAGTTGAGTGATATACCTATTTCGATGACTTTTGTTGGCCCCATCAAAATAATTTTTTCTTTCTGATTAAAGTTTTTTTCTGTTTCGGTAATTGGTACTGTACTTTGTATATTATTTGGGCACAGAATTATGGTGCTGGTTAATACTGTGATAGTGCATATTGTGTCCATTTACGAGCGATGAGAACAATTCCTTTTACTTTAGTTGCTTCTTCTTGGACTCGTTTTTTGGCGTCATGATTCCCAAATAATTTTGTTAGTGTCACATAAGTTGGAACTAAGTTATATAGCGTAAAAGATCTAAAGTTATGCACCGACAGCTTGATGATACTAAAGTTGATGTTAAAGTGCACTTTCTTTGTGTATGGTAAAGTTGATATTTTTTTTTAATTGTTTAAACAAAAGATATTAGGGTTCCAAAGTTCAAGTGGTCTTTAACTTGGTATTTCATTTTTTTTGTTAATTTAGACAAGACAACAAATATGATAACATAGAAGGAAAGCAAAAAATATATCGAAGTGTATTTGATTATATGTACGTTGACATCTAAAACTCACACAACACAAATGTGTACTAATACATAAACAATAATAATAATAATTACGATAATCGAAAATGATATGAATTATGTATTGTATAAATTATTTTTATTATATAAATATCTTGTTTTTATTTTAAAATAAATAAATTGGCGCAAAAATGATACGAATGAAATGGTTAATATAACGGAGTGTCTATTATTTATCATATCATGGCTGTGAGAGAAGTAACTGACAGACGTAATGCAATTGGTGGGGCACATAAAATCGAAACGAGATTCTTACGAAGGAAGACATGACTAAGTGAGGTGTGAAGTCTAATCAGTTCGGGTGTGTATATTGTCCCAACTGAAAATTGTAGCATTCATTATCCACAACCACAACGACCACTTAGCACCAAAACCAGTTAAAAAAAATAATTAAAAATCTTTCTATAATATTTTTATTCAAAAAAAAAAATAACAACAAATTAAATATATTAATATATGAATATTCAACAATAAATCGTTGAAAACTCTTATAATAATATAATAAGTAAAGATTTTATTGATTAAATTAAATCCGTGAAAAATAAACGCAGGCGATGGAAGGGAAAGGACAAAGCAGTGCAAGTTGAGGGTTTAATCAATCCGCATATATCTCCAAAGTCGAAAACAAATACACTGTGCTGTGGCAATGAATGAATGAATGAACGAAAACACAGAATCAGGGTCCGGGGTTCACGCGCGCATCACGTGACGAACGGACCCAATGGGAAAAAGATTGGCCCCATAATCCAATGAGTTTCTATTATTGGGAGCCCAATCATAATTAATTGACGCAACCTTTTTTCACCCTTCAACTTTTCTTTTTTTATCCTTCACAGAATAATATAATTAATGCAAGAATAAATTCTTCACCCTTTTTGACTTCTTTTATGAACTCCTCCCGTCTCTTTTCATGGAAAGAAATACATGATTCATCATTGTTATCACCCCACAATCTGCGCCAAAACTGCTACCTAAACTCTCAACTCAATAAATATTCTCCCTTTTTTATAATATTTAATTTCGTTATTAATATTGATGAATAAAATAAAAAGCAGTCCTAATACAATTAAGGTGTACGAAATTATTGAAATTAAAAAATTTTGTTATTATGGAGAAAGGATATATGTGGCTGTGAAATGAATTGATTGTTGGGTGGGAGTCGGAAGAGAAAGAAAAGAAAATAGAATAGAATAGAAGTTCCGACGTGGCGTGGTGGAGTGAAGAAAATGGGAGAGTGGTGATGATGGAAAATGAAAAGGAAGGAGTTCAAATGATTGTGATGAGGAAGGTGTTGGTGCGTGAAGGGACAAAAGAGGGCGACACCCACGAATTTGTCCCAGAAGTGGGGCCGGGTGTGGAGGTGGAAACGGTGGTTGGAGCACGTGTGGTGGAGGAAGCCATGTTGGTCCACGTGAGTTGGGGCTCCTCAGGTTTTTGTTCCACACCTTCCTTCATTTTCGTAGCCCCTCTTTCCCACGTGAACCAGACTCACCCCTGTCCCCCCTCTCTATAATCACATCCATCACATGATACAATCACTCACCAACATGCTAAATTATCAAAACCTATCAATTATTTCCTTCTAAATTCTAATCATGCCCAATGCGTTGATTTCGACAACACCTGATGGCGGTAAAGCGTAAAACCAAGGGCGATGATGGGGTCCCTGCCCTCCACGTTTGACCTCAGCCGTTGATGTAGGGGAACTCCCATTTCTTCAGGTGCCACCTGCCCCACCGCGTTAAATGCTTTACACACCTCTCTTTCTTCTTCATTCTCATCCTCTCTAAACTTCAACGCTTTCTCCTAACCTTCAAATATTACTATACATGATGGGATATACAAAATTTTGTTTGATACTTGAAATACTTTATAAAGCAGGCCGGGGTTATACACGTTTAGACTCTGGTGATAATAATATAAAAAATAAGTGTTTATGTGAGATAGTAGGATCTACTATATTTGAAAGGTTGTGTGTAGGAAATGGAGGTAGGAAATAATAAGGAGAGAGAATGGGAATTGTATTATTATTTGTGGGGCAAAAGCCATGATTCAGATAATTGGAGCTTCCTGACATAAAGTCATGATTGAACTCTCCACTCACACCCATTTTCCCTCCTTTCTATATAATCCCCTCTAAACACACACCACTTCTCCACTTCTCCACTTCATACTCACTCACCCATTAACTCTCTCACATTATTTGAGATGACGGCTCAAAAGGAAGATTTGGGTTTGAGTCTAAGCTTGAGCTTCCCTCACAACGCTCCAACCCCTCTTCATCTCAATCTTCTCTCTACCCCCACTTATTCTTCTTCTCCTTCAAGCCACAACCCTCACAAACCCTCTTGGAACGACCCTTTCGCTTCTTCAGGTCTGTATAATACCATTCCCAAACCTTCCATTCTCTGTCTCTTGTTTCTTTCCGGATCTGCACCAATTTTCTTCTCTTTTACTTTAACCACGTACCTTAGCACAATACTTTCTCACTTTTCTTCTTTTACATTTTCCACAACTTTTACTATTCTGCACTCCTTTTCACCTCTTTCCATGCTCATTCAAAGCTTCCTAATTTTCCCAACCCCTCTTTCAATATCTCCACTTTCTTCTTCATCCATTTCTGGTTATCCTAAACGCTGTCCTTTTTGTGCATGCAGGTGAAGCTGGATCGTTCCTCCGCGGAATCGATGTGAACCGGTTACCTTCTGCGGTTGATTGCGAAGAGGAAGCGGGTGTCTCGTCTCCGAACAGCACGGTTTCTAGCGTCAGCGAAAAGCGTAGCGAGAGGGAAGCCAATGGGGAAGAAGAGCACGACACAGAAAGAGGTTGTTTCAGAGGCATCAGCGACGAAGAAGAAGGTGAAAATTGTAGAAAGAAACTCAGACTCTCCAAAGACCAATCCATTATTCTGGAAGAGAGTTTCAAAGAACACAGCACTCTTAACCCGGTAAGTGACAGGGTTCCAGGTTCCGATCAGTTTCGTATTTGTTATGTCCAATGTATGTGTTTCATGTTTTTTTTTTCTCTAACGTGAGTGCGTGTATTGTTGCGTGCAGAAACAAAAGTTGGCACTGGCGAAACAGTTGGGTCTTCGAGCAAGACAAGTGGAGGTGTGGTTCCAGAACAGAAGGGCAAGGTGGGTTTATTTCACTGATATTCGTTTGTGTTGTCTTTTTCACGAGAAAAATGAAGTAAAATAAATTGAAAACAAATTTCAGGACGAAGCTGAAACAAACGGAGGTGGACTGCGAGTTTTTGAAGAGGTGCTGTGAGAATCTGACGGAGGAAAACAGAAGGTTGCAGAAGGAAGTGCAAGAGCTGAGAGCACTGAAACTCTCCCCTCAGTTCTACATGCACATGACTCCACCAACCACTCTCACCATGTGTCCCTCTTGTGAGCGCGTCGCTGTTCCCTCTTCCGCTGCCGTTGATGCCGCCGCGCGTCACCATCACGTGCCCCAGACCCACTCTCGGGCCTTCCCCATTGGCCCATGGGCCACCTCTGCCGCTCCTATTTCACACAGGCCCTTCGATGCCCTCCGTCCCAGATCTTGACTCGCCGAAAGAAAACGACAAAACGGTTGGAATAGTATCGGAGCCATGAATTCTGCGTTCAAAGTGTGGTCTAAGATATGGTGGTTAGAAAAACTGATTTTGTGGGTCTCAAATGTTTTGTACCAGTTTGACCCTTCGTCTTTTCTTTTGGGTTTCGGGGGCATGGCCTGGTCTAGCTAGTTTAGTTAGGTTTTCTTTTCACTCTCTGATACTTACTGCGTTAAAAAAACTCTCGCCAATTATCGGAGGAGACTTTGTTGTAAAGTTCAATGGTCTTGATTAATTAATTAATTAATTATATGTAATATAGTTTTGTTTTTGTGTAAGCAGATTTTGTTCTCGTATAAAGTCAAATTTGTTGCATGTTGAAAAGATCCTGAGTTGATTTGGGTGATGCTGCAAATAGTGGGGGCTAACTACGGGTTTCGGGTACGAATTTGACAAAATAAAATGGGAATTACACCTTTAAAAGGAGTTTTGCCTTGAATGACCAGACAATGGTTCAAGAAATTTGGGTGAATATGGATCCCAATCCAATTCAAAGTTCTACTTACATAATTGTTTTATTAAAACTTTCCTCTCTCTCCTTCACACACCTATCAGGCTATTGTCTGGCTAAATTGGTTAATAAATGTCTTGTAAGGTGTAAGGTGTGATTCCCAACATTTACTGCATCATCTTCAACTAGACTCGTTAAATTTAAATACTTTCTCATAAAACCTAATGTATCGGTAAGAACTAAGATAGTCCAGATGGGTCATTTTGGTCCATTTAGGTTTTTTCCACTTTTGGTATACTAAAATTGGATCGGGTTGAATGAGGCCCACATCAAAAACATATTAACAACTAGAAAATTTTTTTTTGAACAGTTGCTTGTTGTGGTAACTAAAATTGTGATGAAAGAAAAACGAGTTAAAAATAAAAATTTAGAGTCGTCTTTATTTCTGGTAAACTATGAAAAACTATAAAAATAAAAAATTAATAATTTCTGGTAAACTATGAAAAACTATAAAAATAAAAAATTAATAAGAAATTGGGTGTTGTATTTTAATATTTGTTCTTTCAAACTTAAAATAAGTATGAATTTACGTTTTAAATTCATTTAGAGTAAATTGAGAACTCAGGTAAGGTTTTACTATAGGAATGTGACTCCGAATATGGATATAAAAGTTTTTATATTTTTAGATTATATTTTTTTTGTAAATGGGAATGAAAGTGTTATACAATAATTTATATATGAATATATGATGTCTTAAAAAAATTGTGAAGTGTAAAAATAAATTAAACAAATAATAAAAAACATACTGTTGTTGCTTTGAGAAGTATTTTTGTTGTATTTAATTTTGTCTTTGATTGTCTATTTTTTATCTGTAATAATAAACATAAAAAGGATTACTGATAAAAATGTTAAATTATGTTGAAAATATGATTTTTTACATGACAGGTGTCCGATGTTTTACTATGTATGAACCCAAAGAGAATTAATATGGATCGAAAAGAAAAGAAACTGACGTTTGAAAAGTAGGCTTAAAGCCCAATTAAATTGGGCCGTAACCCGACTCATATACGAACCCAATGAAATGAAATGTTAGAACGAAAAAACAAAAACAAAAAAAAGTGTTTCAAAAACCCTCCAATTCCAATCTGTATTTCCCTCTACGAGACACAGAGTAGTTCTGTTGGGGGCATGGACGCCTTTCTTCACTGAAGTAAAAATCCGCACCGTTTTGTAATCTCGCACCTCATTTCGGTGTTCTTTCAAATTTATCTGAGTTCATCGTTTGGTTATCTTTGAGACATGGACAGGCGGCACAACGGACTCACCGTTCCGTCGAGTTCCAACGGCGGCACCGCCGCAGTAAGATCTTCATCTCCGACGCTGCTACCGAACTACAGTAGCCGGTTAGTTCAGGTACGATCTCGTTCTCTCAATTTTAACTTCCGCGCTCCTTGCTGTGAACTACTTCGTAAACCCTAGCTTTCTGTCACCAACATGCTGTTTGGTTGGGAGTTTTGTATTCCTACCTTCTCATTTCTCATTTCAACTGGTAGATATGTTTTGTTAATGTTTGAATTATGAAAGGCTTCTGCTACTGTTGCTGTTTCTGCAAGTTGAGTCTTATTGACCGTACCAGTTTTTATTTTCTTTCATTGAAATCATGTGCTTCAGCTATAGTTTTACTCTTTCTGTCGACGTGCTGTTTATCGCTGGAGTGGACTTTTTTTATTCTGTTTGCAATGCTTTTAGATTCGTAGTTGTTGAGTTAGACTCAGGTGGTACTTTGAGCTGTATACTGTGAATGGAGATCATCAGTGTGGTTACTTAGGAGCCAAACCTAATAAATAATTGAACATTTGTCGTTTATTTACATAGTCTTAATTTTATTAAGTTTTTTCTTCTCCGTCCTTAAAAGATCAGGGGGATGATTTGTTATTGGTTTGTGGCTTGAGTACTTGTTTCGATACGATAATGAGTAGTGCATCCTACTTAATAATGTTCGTGGATTTGGTTGTATGACATTTAACTAGTTCTTTTCACATGCTGGGAAATCAAAAATTGAATTTAAGCTGCAAAATTGAAAAATGGATTACTTGTGGGTTTGTGACATGACAACTTGTTATGGTGGGATGATGATTTACAATTTTGATTTTAAGAATCATGCATCCTGGTTATTCATGTCAAAGGCTTCATTTGGTTGGTTTAAGTCTCTTAGTGCCTGTTGTGCCTTGTTCCGAAGCTGGTAAATTAGAAGATTGAATTTATGCTTTAATTGAGTTAATTTTCACGTTACTAGTGCAATATAGAGGTTGGTGTTTCCAATTTGTGAAATATATAACTACAGTATTAAGATAATATCAGAAAATAAATCAGTTTTCGTGTGTGATTTCAGGATACACTTGAACACTTGGCATCCATCGATCTGATTGACTTGTGTAAAGAAGCTAAAGTTGAGCGCTGCCGGGCAACTCGAGACTTGAGAAGCTGTGGTCGCTATGTCCATCATGTCTTGAATTCATGTGGGCATGCTTCTTTATGTGAGGAATGTAGTCAACGGTGTGATATCTGCCCAATTTGTAGAATCCCAATATCTAAAAGTGGTGCTAAACTGCATCTCCGACTTTATTATGAGTGCATTGAAGCTGGCCTTATTTCAAAAAGGTTTGATGAGAGATTTCAGGAAATAGAAGACGGGGAAAAACAACTAAATGCTGATGTCCAGCACCTTTACTCTTTGTTTGATGTTGCACTTGAGAATAACTTGGTTTCTTTAATTTGCCACTGTATCCTTTTCTGCATTACTCCTTTTCTTGGCATATTTAATTTTATTAGTAATTCACTTATTACAATTTACAATATAAATGGATATCAATTGGTAAGTAAGGTTAAATGATACAAATACATTTTTGTCATACTAATGTTGTCTACCATGAAACTCTAAGTTTACTTTTCTCCTATGTCCTCCCCCTTTTTATATTTGTCCCACTGTTTTTGCATTTTCTTGACCATAACTTTTACAGACATCACAGATGTGTGTATGGATGAAACTGCTGTTTCCAGTGATCCTGTCATAGCGTTTTTGTTGGATGAAGTGGTAGTGAAGGATTGGTGCAAGAGAACGTTCAAAAACATCATTACTGAACTGCAGGGGATTTGTATCCTTAAACCTTGTTTTGTTGTTGATTTCTAAAGCCAATTATTAGTATGACCTTTTTCCACAGTATAGTTTGTGCTCCCTTACATTCTTCACTAGATAATATGGATGTTTATGCCATGAAAGAGAGATTGAGTTTACTTCTGAAATTTTCGTTGCACTTGAAAGGCGTATCAAATGTGCTAGATATTTTGGAGTCATCTTTTAAGGGTTCTCTTTCAGCACAACTTCATGATTTGCACCATCTCCAAGAGAGCATCTTAAAGACAAAGCAGGTTTAATTTGCTATAATTCATGTTCAATGGAGTTATGTATAACTGTTGTGCTTATGACTTTAATAATTGAGCTTGTACACATTCCTTGCGTGGCTGATGGGCTGTCAAGTCATCGTGATAAACTTGTGCTTATTATCTAGTTTTTAAATGGTATTTCTATTTTTGTCTGTTGTGTTGTGTTCTTTAAATGATATTCCCTGTTTTTGTTGAAAGAAGTTCTATACCTGATCTTAAAAATTGTGGATGGCAATGGGTAACTTTTGTTGTGTTGCAGCTCACTGTGATGTTGTATGTAAGAGGGATTTTTGTAGAAATGACTGATATTTGGCCTTATACTCTTATTAATATTGCTTATAAAGAGTGGTTGACTAGATTTATACTTCCACTTTCTGCGTGTATATTGCTTAAAAATAGAGTATATCGTCACAATGTCAATTAATTTAAATGTTGTTCTACACAGCATATGGATATTATTATTTGGTGTATAAGACATCAATTTTTGGAGGGTGTGAGATCACGTTTTACTGATAGTTCATCATGGTCATCGGATGTTCGGATGCGGAAATCAGAAGCAATAAGACGATCTTGGCCTGATGCAATAAATCAATCTACGGAGTCATCAGGACATGATGGGTCTCTATTTATTGAAGATGCATTGAATAATCTTGATCTGGAGGAGGGGTTTATGAATGAAACTGTGGAAGGATTAGAAATTGCATCCTTGCAAAAGGATGGTGCATCATTTTTGGGGTCAAATACTGACCAAGGGCTGGGTTACTACCCATTCAAAAATCTACGTTCTGCTGCTGACTTGCTCTTTTTACATGGAGGCTCTGACATGGTGATTGCTAAACAGGCCATTGTATCCTTTTAACCAGAACTTCTATTGTTAGTGTAGAACTATGTCTGTTTCTACTAATAAAAGTTCTTATTTAAAGCAATACTTCTTTCATTCCTTAACATCTGTAGTTTCTGTATTATTTGTATGATCGCCACTGGACAATTCCTGAAGAAGAATGGACCTTCATACTGGAGGACTTCGCAGCTACATTTAGTATTAGCAGGCACTCATTACTTGAGTCTTTGACTTTTTATCTTTTGGATGATCACACAGAGGAGGCTTTACAGGTAACATTATACCCAATATTGAAACTATTTGTATCCATGTTACATTACTGATTTGCCTTGTAGTGCTAACTAATGATGTGATAAGCATTATAATTAGGAAAAGGTGTGGGCCCCATATGGTAATAATCATATTGGACCCTGATTCTAGAGCTGTAAAGATGTGATTATGATTTATTTTTAGGTGTTATTTGTGTCTTCCTTTCATCTCTTTTATTTATAAGGCCTGTTATCTTGTTTATAGTCAAAGTAAAAAGTTGAATTTATAAGGCCTCTTCCCCATTGAAAAGGTTCTTCCCCATTTAAGAGGTTAAAAGGAAGCTTGGACTTTACTGGAAGTATTTTGTATCGTGTTAGTATTAGATGTTGAAGTGTACTTGTTCCTTCTAGAGTAATTTTTTTAGTGAATTTAGGCTAATAATATTATTATTCTGTTAGGAAGCTTGTCGCCTTCTTCCTGAAATAACTGGCCCGACATCACATCCTAAAATTGCTGAAGTACTGTTAGAAAGGGGTAGCCCTGATACAGCTCTCATGGTTTTGAGGTGGGCTGGGCGTGATGGGGGACCACATATGACTTCACTCAGGGATGCTGTCACTGCAGTGCGGGTGAGGGTTGAGTGTGGGCTTCTGACTGAAGCATTTATGCATCAGAGAATTCTCTCCACCAGAGTGAAGGAAAAGAATTTCAATAAAAGAGCATCTGGGGATGCTTCTCAGAAACTGAAAGGCCAATGTAGTAATTGGGTGGAGGTCCTGGTGACTGAGATTTGTTTCCTCTGTATTAGGAGGAACTTGGTAGATCGAATGGTAGAATTGCCATGGAATTCTGAGGAAGAGGTGTACATACATAAATGTCTTTTTGATTACGCCATTGAAGACCCGATAAGGACAACTGGAAATCTACTTGTGGTGTTTTATTTTCAGGTACTTAATTTCATTAGTTGGTTTCTTGTACATCATTGCTGCTCCTGGTTTATTGATCTTGTTAGTTGGTGCATTTGTCTTGCAGTTTTTTTCTGTTTTTACATTTGGAATCTTCAAAGTGTTATTTTACCAGCCAATGTTAAGTTCAGTAAAATTTCATGCATACGATACAACACTATTGAGCATCTATTTGACATGGCTTAATTTTTTATAACAAAACAACTCCTTCATCAATCTTTAGCATCTACCATCTTCCTATCTTTGCTAGCCAAATTCCCCTTCTAAGGGAAAATATAATTCCTGCTCACTTGACCTGTTTTGATCCACTGCTAAGAGAGAATCATCTGCGAAAAGTGCATCCAATCCTTATGCTGAATCTGGATTCTGTGTTACTTAAAATGCAACTTGCTTCCTGGATTTTCATGACACAATCCTCCTCTATAATCTTGTATGTGTTCATCTCATTCATACCTACAATAAAGCAAAAAATGTGGATGAGTGATGTAGCCTGACCTTTACCTCTTTCTTGTATAGATGTGATATCTGGTTTCTGAAGCTTGATCTGTAGATCATAGAGTTCTGTTAGCCCCAATGTCAATATGAAGCTTCTACATATCTCCCTTCTCTACTCGATTATCATTTCCATTGTAAATAATTATGAAGTTCATTTTGCTTCTTAAAATGTGTCAGCGTAGTTTAGCATACCTATGAAAATTTCTGCCTTATATATTTATCTGGGTTTCAGCGCCACAGATACTCAGAAGCATATCAAGTTCATATTAAACTTGAAAAGGTGGAGCAGGACACCATTGCAAAAGGTTCTGTAAGTCAAGAATATTTGCCAAAATTAGAAAAGGCTATTCACTGGAGAAGCAATTTGATTGTAAGTGATTTAAATTCTTTAATTATTAAGCCAATGTTTTCTGCTGCAAACTTTTTATTTAAGCATGTTCTGAGAAAATTTCATTCTTAGACTGGATTTGTGGTCATTTGATCTTTTGAATAAAACAGAATAGATGCTTGGAGTTGTTGCCAGAAGTTGAGCAGCAGCAACTGAGGAGTGGAAACTTGACTGAGGGTGCTGTGAGTTCTAGTGAAGAAGTTGAAGTTCCAGACAAATTTAATATTCCTCAGATTCCGGATTCCTTGTCCACCAGTTTATTGATTCCTTCTTCTGTAAATTCTTCCCTCTTGTTGCACAGAGACCATCCAATTGGCTTGTTGAGTTCATCAACTTTTGGAACTTCGGCCAAAGTTGGCATGTCTTTCCCCAATACTGGCCCTGAGCTTGGTAATTTTGGTTCCTCGTCTCATCATCATGATGGGTTTTTTACCAGTAGTGAGAGGGTTCTAAGTCATCAAGGTAAAATTGCCAAAAATATTAGATTTGATAGCACTCATTCTCCAATGAATAATAGGATCCATTTCATGAATGGTTCACCTCTCAAGGGATTTAAGAGGACATCACCAAGCAATTCCCACGAAAATATGCCAGATAAAGTCTCTCCTGGAGTTGAAAGAAACCTACGTTTTGGACATAATCAAACTACCAGTAGTCCTTTGTACTCATGGAAGGCTGCAGTTAACCCTGTTATTAGATCCACACTTAGCTATCCTAAAGAATTTGCAAATGATCTCCCAAATGTATCTGGTAGGAGTGGCCGATCACATAAAGATGATAGAAGTTGGAAAGTGGGGTCCACTGATGATCCCATGGATGTTTCTCACGGGTAAAAATCTAGTTACCCATTTCTTTCTCACATTTTTTGTCATATTACGTGTTTTGAGTTGTGTCTAAGAAGATATTTGCGCTAATATAATGCTTTCTAATGTTCACCGAAAATGGTGTACTATTTTCGTAAACTGAATCCATTGTGTATTTTATTTCTTTAGCCTCCTGGAGAAGAAATTAAATACTGAAGAAAACATCAATGGTGGTCCTAGATGGAGATCTGATGAAGCGAGTGATGAGGAAGATGATGTGAATTTGGGAAGATCTATGGACATAGCTTATTATGCAACTCCTCTAAATCGGACAACAAGACGAAGCAGAGTGGTCAGGAGATGAAAACTAAACTTTTTGGTTAAAGGTTTCGGTTAAATTTTATGGGAAGAAACAAGAAAATGCATGTTAGTGAGTATTTTTAAGATGAGAGCTTCGCTTTTTCGGAACTTGGGAATTTTTACTTATACATTTATGCTGGTATCCGTTGTGCAGCTAATATTCGATGAAGAAAATTTTAATCCAAAAGGTGCATTTTTGTATCATTCCTTCAATGTTAATTCATGTTATATACTTTCTATTTTTGGAGAGTGGTTCGGTTAAAATGAATGTTTTTAAAGAACTCGTAAGTGGTTTCGTTTGGCAGTAACTTAAGATTTCCTCCTAGTAGGTGCTGTATCTGATTTACTGGGAGATCGAGTTTACAGAATATTTAATTACAGAATATTCAATTTCAATACGATAAGATCATGTCTAACTTTTATAGTATCTCTAGTTCTTTTTTAATTTCTATCTGGATTAAGTTTTGCCATGCCTGAAGTTCTTCTAAATAAGAAATTTCTTTGTATCTTCTACTCCAATGGAACTTCGCGTGATCCGAAACTCCTATTTGTCGTATTCCGTCATATCACGTAATGGGGTATTACATTTTGGCCATCTACACTGTGCATGGCGCGAATGGTGTTCTGTGGTGAATCGATCAAATATTTTCTTCACATTTGATTAACTGATTTTTACTGTAATGGAGTTAGATTAATGTTCGTGAAAATTGGAATGTATTATTAATTATTTGCATAATAACACTCATGAAGGAATGAAACAAAATAAAACATTTTTATAGAAACTTGAAGTCATAGTCATTTATACCCTCATTTCTCATGATTTTTAAGCCTTACAAAGGAAATTTACATCTAAACAAAAGTGCAAAGTTAACTAAATCATATATAGAGAGTGCAGATATATAATTTTAACTTTCAGTAAGGTCACTTATTCATCAATAAAACTTCAATATTCAAGTTCACAATGACTCTTTTTTAAAGATAAAATTGTTCGGACTCCCAAATTAAAAAAAGTATAACATCATGGTTCTGATTTTTAGTTTTTATATATTTTTTTATCCTTTAGCACTAAAACTGATTATAATGAAGAAAAGAAATAAAATGATAGATAAGATTTGTTGTTGATGCTCGTAATTAAACTATATTACTCATTTCTTAAAAATATAAAATCTTATAATATTAAACGTGATAGAATTAAAAAAAAAAACATAATAGGTATCATAAAGCGTGTTTAATCTTATATGTTTTTATATTTTATCTTTCATATTTTGATAGTTATTTTTCAGGATGATGATAGAGAAAGTACTTTCTTTATCATTCCCAGTTTGTGTTATGATTTTAAAATAACGTAGAAATAAAAAAATACCGTGTATACCACAAGAATACAATATCCGTAGTTAATAATTGGGAAATAATGGTGCTCAATCCCGCAAATCTAGGTTTTCATAGCGTTTAAACAAAATAAGACAGATACACACACAAGCAACGTTTAAAAAAAGAAAAAATGTTTCTCGTGTGCGATTTGTTCGTATGTTCTTGTAAAGAAATTAATACTCTAATAATTATGATAATATTGCTGATATTTTGAGCATGGTGTAAAAGTCAAGAAAGTGAAAGGAAGACAAATACGATAAGATAGGTATAGAAGACAAACTGAAAAGACAATATAACATAAATATATAATAACCTTAAATGGTTGAATCTTTAATCATATCTTTTTATCCATGTAATTGGTTTTCTACCATTTTAGCATATTGTGGGGATTTTGACATCATCATGAAACAAAAATCGACACAACATATATACACTGTGTGTTTGGTTAAGCGTTAAAGAATTAATTTTAACCGAATTAATTTTCTGTCATAAAAATAAGAATTAGTTGTTTCTCATTCAACATAAATTTTTTATCCATTAATTAATTTTGAAATCAAATACGCACTAATTTTACTTCAAAAAAATCAATTTTACATAATTTGACACAAAATTAAACATGCACGTTATCTAAATTTGAACATTTGGAGCTCGAAAAATCCCATGTGACACGCACATTGCTATTAATGTTAAATAAATTGGAGGCAATCCCGAATCGTGATCTTATTTCGTAAGAAATAGAAACATATTCAATATAATATATATGATGCATTAATATTAAAAAGATAATGATCGGAGGGAACTACATATACATTAATTTGCCATTATTGGAACTACTGGAACTAAGAAGAAGGAAGAAGAAGATATCTGCAGCGATGAAGCTCCCTGTCATAGATCTCTCGTCACGCGATTCTGTTTCCACTGCCATTGCTATTCGTCAGGTTCTTCCTTTCTCTTTTAATGTAATTGATTTGATGATGAAATAAGTGTTATATATGTTTTTGAAGTGTGTTAATAGGCGTGCATCGAGTATGGTTTCTTTTACCTTGTTAACCACGGGGTGGAGAAGGAGTTGGGTAAAGCGTTTGATGAGAGTAGAAGCTTCTTCTCGCTTCCGATGAATCAGAAAATGAAGTTGGCTCGCAAGCAATTCAGAGGTTACACTCCTCTCGATCCTGCCTTAGGCATTCAGGGTAATAAGTAAACTTTAAGTCTAACTCATATAAAATCAATTTGTAAAATGAGATATATATTATGAAATTTTCATGAAATTGTCTTCTATATGAAATGCTTAATTAATTTTGTATCTAGAAAAACACCAAACTGATATATTCTCATCGATCAGGTGATTCAAAAGAGAGCTATTATATTGGTCCTATTGCAGATTCAGCAAATGCTAAGCTCAATCAATGGCCTTCTGAAGGTTTAGTTGTGCTGCTGCTGTTTTCGTTTTATGTATAAATTAAACCTTCACAATATTTATTTGAGATATTTGTGTTGCAAGGACACCTCAGAATCACTTGGAAATTGGAGATCATCAATGGAATCATTCTACTGGAAACTCTTGTTAGTTTCTTTTGCTTTACCACTCAAATATGAATATTGTTAATGGCCAACGAAGTAAAATAGCAGCATCTTTTGTTCTTTTTCACCTTTTTACCCCCTTTTCCATGTAATCTAATCAGAATACTATTTCTTTTCTCTAGTATTTTAATTTGTATGTCTTCCTAAAAATAATAATTAAATATACATGCAAAAAACATTAAAGAAAAATTATAGCATATACTCAAACATCATTTCTATTATTAGTTGAAATTTGTTGAAAGTTATTAAATTTTGTGATTTTTTTATTTTATTAACTCGTCACAACTCTATAATATGTTATGCATTTTAACTAAGAGTACACAAGAATGTTAAAGAATATAAAAAAAAATTAACGTTTACATGAAATATACAGTTCTCAATATAAAAAAAAATAAAAAATTGAATGAATTAGAATTATATTGAAGAATCCTTTCTGCATGTGTATTTTAGAAGTTATTAATGTTGTTTTCCTGCGACACAGTGAAGCTGGAAAAAAGCTGTTTTCTCTAATTGCCCTGTCCTTGAATTTGGATCAACATTTCTTTGAAAAGATAGGTGCCATAGATAAACCATCAGCTTTTCTTCGCCTTCTGCGCTATCCAGGTTCATTTTTGACCTACATTTCTCTTTCCCAACCTCTTCCAGTTACTCTCATCATATACACAGCATCACACATGTTTGTTAATTTGCTTCAAAGAACCTCTGCATTTGGTAGTACTTTTATTTATCTATCTTAGTTAAAACATAAATGGTTACACTTGTTGATATTGTTGGTAGGTGAAATGGGAGGTCATGAAGAGATATGTTCTGCACACTCAGATTGTGGGGCACTCACCCTTCTCATCACTGATGGAGTCCCCGGATTACAGGTTTATTCATATTTATGGTTACTATTCCATGGTTATATATTTCTATGCTTTTACCCACATTATTGCTGCCCTTAGTAGTTATTTGTATATTTTAATTTATATATCAAAATCAATTCTTATATTCTAGGACTTGAGAATTTCATTATCATATTTTCAGATCTGTCGGGACAAATCAAAGGAACCACGAGTCTGGGAGGATGTGTCTTACATGGAGGGGTGAGTTCATGAATATATGATAAGTTTGTGCAGAATTTATTGATACTTGGAAAACAATTTGAATCTCAGTCCAATATGTTATCTATTTACACTATCACAGTTACATTAAGAAATGTACAATTATAGTGTTCATGATTTGAGTCAGGGCATTTATTGTGAACATTGGAGACTTGATGGAGAGGTGGACAAATTGTTTATACAAGTAATCTCATTACCCATCAATCTTATCTTGTTTCTTTCTTTCTTTGCTTTACAAATAATATTTATTAATTTCAATTATCTGCCATTAATTTTATAGATCAACAATGCACCGGGTTAAACGAACTGGCAAAGAACGCTACTCAGTAATCCACTAATCAGAAACTCTTGTGTTTTTATTCACACCAAAATTTTGCAATTTTTGGGGTTATGTGTTAAGTAAATTTTTTGATGAGGTTTATGGTGATTTTTTTCACTTAATTAACATGATTTGCTAATGTGTTTGAAACTTGTATTTGGTAGATGGCTTTTTTCTTAGATCCTCATCCTGATTGCGTGGTTGAATGCATCGAAACTTGTTGTAGCCAATCGTCTCCTCCAAGGTAGAAATAAGTTTGTTCTGTTACTCTGATTCGAATATCTCATAACAATTCATAAAATATAGACATGACTAGAAACATTATTTTAGTTTTGTTTCTAGTTTCATACATCTTTCTTAAATTTTACTTTAATAAACACTGGTTTGATAGAAACTTTTCTGTGTTTCATTGCAGATTCTCTCCAATCCGCAGTGGAGACTACATGCATGAACTTTTTACAATCTCACCAGTCTGAAATTGATTTCAAAAGAAAGATGTTATTGGCAAAAGACCAATTAATAAGGAGTTATTGTGTATAATATGAAGGTGGTAACTATGTAAAATGGACCAATGATCATGTTAATAATGCTTGAGTTGCTTTATACATTTAGTAGTACTAATTTTAAAAAGTATATTTATAATTATTAAAGTGAAAATCGAAGATACAACTGTAACAACTATCATTCATTAATTTTATTTTTCAAAATCTGTCTATTTTAATAACTTTTAATAAATATAAATAATAAAAAGCATTCCTCGTCAACAGAAGTAATCAAAGTCGGTACCATGCCTTCTCATTTCTCTCATTCTTTAGTAGAGAATTTCATTACTTTTTAGGATATTTCTCCTTAAGTGAACTCCAATAATTTATTTATTTTTTGTTGATAAATTTTTTTAGGATATTTAAATATGTTGAATTTAAATTAACTTTTCTGTTTTTAAAATATTTTTGTTTAGAGAAAAAAATTGAATTCGTTAAATTATTATCAAATCCAAATTCAAAACATATGTAAATATTTACATTCAAAAAGTTAATAGAAATTACATACACTATGTTAATAAATATGTTTGTTGAAAATTTTCTAAAGTATTTAAAACTTTTCGTAAAAATCAATTATTCGCCTTCTGTCATATATGAAAGTTTTACTATAAAGATAATAAAAGGTGGCTTAATCAAATTAAGAAATTAGATTTTTCCAATAAATTAAAAAAATAATAAATAATAATTTAAATTTAATTATTATAAAAGTTGATAACATTATGATCTCATTTTGTCAAAAAACAAGTAATCCATATTAATATATTATCGACATTTAGAGAGAGAGAGAGAGAGAGAATGTGTTTGAGAAATTATATAATATGATAAAAAGAAAATTATAGAAAACAATAAATATTTTAAATAAAAATTTAAAGTTAATTATTATAAAAGTTGATAACACTATAATGATCTTATTTTGTACCAAAAAAAAGATTAGTCCGTATTAATATCTGATCAACATTAGAAACAGAAAATTTATACAATAAATTATATACTATGATAAAAAGAAAATTATAGAAAATAATAAATATTAATTAAACATATACATGTATGTGAAGGTGTCTATAAATTATGAAATAAATGTGTTAAAAACTAGTATTAAATGTGTTAACAAAAATAATTTTTTTGAATAAAAAATAAGTTAAAAATCGATGTGAAAAAAGGAGTTTTAGAGACTTGGATTTTAATTTGATATTACCTATGTTATATTTGTATGATTCTTTTTAGAAAATTATCTGTTTCTTTTACTTGACTCTTTAATAATTATTTGGCACATTAATTTTCTAAAATATTTTTAATTAATTGGTATATTTGTACTTAAAAGTATTAAAAATTAATAACAGTTTTTTTTTTCTTAAAATAGTCAATAGAACTCAAAATCTCACTTATCAACTTATCAATCTCTTTTTATCCTACTAGACAGAAGTTAATTCAGGTAAATATGAGATGTTTGTTTCTATGAGTTTATTATTAAGATAAAAGTTAATTGTTTAGATTTATTAGTTGTTTGGATTTATTATTTAATTAATTTTATCATATTAATCAAAGTAACAGTAATTATTTATTTATGTTTTTAATTTTTAATTTTTAATTTTTTTATTTGAATTTAAATAACCTCTCTCTTTTTTCTTTTCTTCCTTCTCATTCGCAGCCGTCCAAAAAAAATCTTGAACTAGACTTATAATTGGTCTTCTGATAAAGTCAATGCCATCTCAGCACCCAAATTAATTAATATCAAATTCACCGACCACTAGACAGCCGTTATTTGCTTTGTTTGTCACGCTTCTCCATTTTTGTTTCTTTTACATAAACATCAAATCCAAAACGAAAACTCATAAAGCAGAAAATATTACAGTGACGATAAATGTGAACAAAAAAAAAAAAGGAAGATGAAGGTGGTGAGTGTGAAAAATATTAATGAAAAATGAGAGGATGAGAAGAAAAAAAAGGAGAGAAATATCCATTTCCACTTAGGATTGGGAGCAATCACGCTATCTATTCCAGACCAGCGTGTCGGCCAACACAACACAAGGCTTTGTTTTTCGTAAAAAATAAAGAGTCAACATACATTATCACGTTTTTTATTTGTGTTTTTGGTCCTTTGAAAACATGTTATAAAACAAAGGCAGACAATATTTTCACTCATTATGAGGGAGGAACTTCTGAATTAAAAACTGCGCTGTTGTAATCAGATTTCAGAAAACGTTGTTAGGGTTTGGTGTGTGGAAAATGGAAGGTGTTGACCACTTGGCTTTCGAGAGGAACAAGGCACAGTTCGATGTGGAAGAGATGAAGATCGTTTGGGCTGGTTCCCGTGAAGACTTTGAGCTTTCTGACCGGATTTCTCGCCTTGTTGCTAGCGATCCGGTGAGTTTCCTTTTCTACTTCTTCTTCAATCTCAAAGTCCTTTTTTTTAATCGTGTTGTCAACTTTACAGAAAAGTGATCTTAATCATGTTATATAGTTGTAGATTATTGGGATCAAATATTAATAACCTCATCACACACTCACGGTTCTTGGGAAGAAGAGAGGAGGAGAATTGACACGAGTGTGTCACTCTATAATTGATTTCAACTCTCGCAAAAAAAAAAAAAACTATATTCTTCACTGTGAAGAAATGGCAGTGGACGGTGTAGCAGAAATCAGAAAATAATGAGGCAGTTTGTAGTGAATTAATTTATTTATGTTTAATAAAATTAATTGAAAAGAAAACAAGTTTGTATGCTGGGTGGTGAAAGGTGGTGAAATATATAACTTGATTTAACTTGTATCAATAGTGGAAAGAAAATTTACATAGGTCCTATTTGGATTAGTAATAGTAAAGTAGCAGTACATAAAAAGATAAAGTGAATCAAGTTCTATGTGCTCAAGTACAAGTCAAAATGAACTTTACGGAAAGTTAAATGTATTATTTTTTATAAATTAATTTATATATAAGTTAAATATCATTCATGTGAGAAATTAGTTGATTCTAGTTTCTTCCTTTACAAGTATTTCGAGCTATAAGCGGGTAGTTAATGTTTCACAAATCACTGTTCATTTCGAGCATGTAAAGTTGTTTAATTCTATTTCTTTCATTTTTATTGGAAGTCTCACATCGACTAGAAATAAGAAAAATTCATAATATACAAATGAGGTGCAAACCTGATCTTACAAGTCAATTTTTGTGGAGTTGAGTTAGGCTTAAAACCCACTTCTAACATAGTATCAGAGCTAAGTTAAAGCCTATCCTAACGAATTTTCTTGAACATTTTGTTCCACATCTCGACTAGAGATAAGACAATTTCATAATATATGAGGTGCAAACCTCATCTTACAAGCCAGATTTGTAGGGTTGAATTAAACTTAAAACTCACTTCTAATAACTTAAGCTATTAGTTTAGTGTGGTTGTGGCTTCTTTGAAGATCTGAAACCTGGACTGGTTTTCTTTCATTTGTAGGTGTTCAGAAAGGATGACAGAGCTATGCTTGATAGAAAGGAATTATTTAAGAACACTTTGAGGAAAGCAGCTCATGCATGGAAAAGGGTAATCGAGCTCCGTCTCAGTGGTGAGTTTTCTGCTCTCGGTATTTTGCATTTGTTTTTGGATCTTATTTTTGTTCCTTTGGACGCATATAGTTGCCTATTATATTAATATTCACTGTTCTCTATAATCTCGCAAACTGCATTCTTACAGAACCGGAAGCTTATAAGCTCAGAGCTTTTGTGGATCAACCTGCATTTACGGATCTTCATTGGGTATAATGCAAACTCTTGTCCTGATTGCATTTTCGTGCTTGTCTTACTTATCTGTATGGAAGAAATATATTGATAATGTAGAAAATATATATGGGTGAGAATGAACTTAATATTAGTTTGAGGATTTCAAAGGAGTTTGTGTGTTTGATCAGAGAAATGTAATATTGACCAGTTGTTTTTTCTTTACATGGGATAAATCTTGGGGAGGGGTAGCATTCCTTTCTGTACTAAATTTTAGTTATTTATATTGTTTTGCAGGGAATGTTTGTGCCTGCTATCCAAGGACAGGGCACTGATGAGCAGCAGCAGAAGTGGTTACCTCTAGCTTATAGAATGCAAATAATTGGTTGCTATGCCCAAACTGAACTTGGTCATGGATCCAATGTTCAAGGGCTAGAAACAACTGCAACATTTGATCCCAAAACAGACGAGTTTGTTATCCATAGCCCAACATTGACTTCCAGCAAAGTGAGTGAAATGGATGATGACTACTGTGTGCCTTTACTAGTCTCTTACATTTTTAACCCTTTAAGATTTTACGTCTTACATTTTTCAGGGAAAAATTTTGAACTTTTCTTATGCATTCACTGTTTGTACTTTTTTAAACGGTATTGACTTTCTTATGCATTGATTTAAACAGTGGTGGCCTGGTGGATTGGGTAAAGTATCCACTCATGCTATTGTTTATGCCCGTCTAGTTATTGATGGTCAAGACTATGGAGTGCATGGTAATTGCCAAATTTACTCATCCAAATTTCCGGTGTTTGATTGATTCAGAGGCAAATTAAGTGACTAATTATTTGTCCAATTTGAAGGTTTCATTGTGCAGCTGCGGAGCTTGGATGATCACTTACCTCTTCCAGGCCTTACTATTGGTGATATTGGCATGAAATTTGGAAATGCAGCGTATAACAGCATGGACAATGGAGTACTAAGATTTGACCATGTACGAATTCCAAGGAATCAAATGTTAATGAGGTATCTCCATTTTACATCTTGTCCCTTTTCTAGCCTCTCCAAAGGAAAATTCAGTAATCCAAGTTTGTGGTTTCATGGTGTATAATAATACTAATAATGCTTAAATAGGGAATGTGTTGAAATTCATGTGTCAAATAGTGTTTCTAGCAGTGCTCTTTTGTCAACTGTATCATGGGGTGACTTCTCTGTTTTTAATCTACCAGGGTTTCACAGGTTACCAGAGAAGGAAAATATGTACACTCCAATGTTCCAAGACAACTAGTTTATGGCACTATGGTAAATGTGAGACAAAAAATTGTTGCTGATGCATCAGTTGCTTTGTCTCGAGCAGTTTGCATTGCTACAAGATATAGTGCTGTTCGAAGACAGTTTGGATCGCATAATGGAGGTCTAGAAACACAGGTAAGCTTTAAAAGTCTCAACATTGATGCATGTTGTTGCTTTTAAAAATATTACAAATTTTAGAAAGCAATAAAAAGGAGGCTAAACCAAAATTACGTACTGAATTTTAAAATAAGCGGTTTTGCTTTGATGCTAAGTTGCCCCTCGTTGCCTAATTCTAGAAGTCTCACTTTTTAACGACATTTTTTAATGATATGTAATGGGAAGTGTGATGAGATCCCTCCTTATCTGGTGTATTAAATTTAGTTGTGTGACGTTGAATTCATCTAAAAAATGCGATTCCAATTAGTTTCATTCATAGTTTGGTGTGCTTAATTCGTGGTTATGCATTTCTTTTAGGTGATTGATTACAAAACACAGCAATCTAGGCTCTTCCCTCTGCTGGCTTCTGCTTATGCTTTCAGATTTGTTGGTGAGTGGCTCCTATGGCTTTATACGGATGTGACAGAAAGATTGAAAGCTAATGATTTTTCAACATTGCCTGAGGCTCATGCATGCACTGCTGGATTGAAATCCTTGACTACTACCGCCACTGCTGTACGTTATTACTTCCGTTATATTTTAAGTGCATTCGTATGGAGTTTTGTAAAAAGCGCTTTCTGATAAAAAAGAGCTTAATATCCCTGAATTGCAGTACTGTAATATATTGCTATTAATGAGTTATTCAATCATATAAGTGTGTGTCAGATAATTCACTGGATGAGTAATCCATGCATATAAATGGATGAAGTGTTTCTGTGGTTGTGCTATTATCCTTTTATGGTATCCTTATAACATCATTATGTAACTCTGAACTTTTATGCTCGATTAAAGTTAAATTGACTTCAATTTGCAGGATGGAATTGAAGAATGCCGAAAATTATGCGGTGGTCATGGTTACCTTTGTAGCAGTGGTCTCCCTGAGTTATTTGCTGTTTATGCTCCTGCTTGCACTTATGAAGGTGACAATATTGTGCTGCTTTTACAGGTAATGCATTCTATTATTTTGTTAATCATTATTTAATTTAGTCTTCCCAGCTCTGAATAAGCTTTAGTGTTGTGCAGCATGACCACTAACTTCTTTTTCTTGAGAGCTAGGTTTTTGTTTGTTTGACATGCATTCATACATTTTTTAAAACACCTATATTTTGAGGCAAAACCCTCATGTTTGTGGGTTTTGTATGGTTTTAAATTCAAAGCAATACCATATTTTTTTATGTGTGCTTCTTATTACATCCCCATGCATTCTGCTTTTTGAGGTTTTCTTTATGAATAATTAAGTTGTTTTGACAACTTCTGAAAAATCTGATGTAGGTGGCAAGGCATCTCATGAAGACTGTTTCTCAGCTGAGCACTGGAAATAAGCCTGTTGGTACTACAGCTTATATGGCTCGACTGGAACAACTGTTGCAATACCACTCTGATGTTAAAAAGGGTATGAAATCCAAATCAAATGTGGTTTTAGTTAATATTACTATGAGTTGTAATATTATACTTGTTTTCATTCCCTGCAGCTGAGGATTGGTTGAAGCCTAGTGTTGTGTTGAGCGCATTTGAAGCTAGGGCTGCTAGGATGAGTGTTGCTTGTGCTCAAAATCTTAGCAAGTTCTCTAATTCTGAAGAGGGTAAATGATTCGATCATCTTTTAAGTCACAAGTTATTTTAAAGGCATAGATCATCTCAAGATGTAAACTAATTGTAACTGGACATTGATTTATTGTTGTAATTCGTGCGTGCAACATGAATGGAAATTATTTCGCCATTTGCTAATGGCTTTTCTGACAACAGGTTTTCAAGAACTCGCAGCAGATTTAGTTGGGGCAGCTGCTGCTCATTGCCAGCTAATTGTTGTTTCCAAGTGAGCTTCTTCCATTATCCATAAATTTACAATCTACAATTACATTTCTTAACATGGTACCACAACCATGAGTTAGACGTCTCACATCGATTAGAAATAAGGTTAATTTATACTGTATAAGTGGGTGACGATTTTGTAAGATTGAGTTAGATTCAAAGTTTACTTCTTTACACAGACTTTTTTTTTTCTAGATTTATTGAGAAGTTGCAGCAAGATATACCAGGAAAGGGAGTGAAACAGATATTAGAAGTTCTCTGCAGCGTCTATGCTTTGTCTCTTCTTCATAAGCATCTTGGTGATTTTATTTCCACTGGCTGCATTGACCCAAAACAAGGATCACTTGCCAGTGAGCAGCTGAGAAACTTGTATTCACAGGTTTGTCCTCAACGATTCAATAGCATCTTCTGGTTTTTACATTTGAGTCAATTGTATGAACACTCATTGATCATTTTACGTGTGGTCAGGTTCGTCCTAATGCAGTTGCACTTGTTGATGCGTATAATTACACTGATCACTACCTTGGTTCAATTCTGGGACGTTACGACGGAAATGTGTATCCGAAGTTGTACGAGGAGGCATGGAAGGATCCTTTGAATGATTCAATTGTTCCTGATGGCTTTAAAGAGTATATTCAACCCTTGCTTAAGCAACAACTACGCAATGCTAGACTCTAACAAATTTGTTCATTACGCCATAAATAAGTGTCAGTGAAGTTCTGTGGAACACGATAAATAAAATTGGGCGTTCATACATACAAATGAAATTCATTTGTTACCAAGCTTGTTTTCATCGCAGTTAGGTTCTGGAACTGGAAAAACTCATGTATTGCATTAACCATAATTAATGTCAAATTTCGTGTCTATAATTTTTCTTGTGTGTATGGTTATGGTTATGGTTACGAACTTAAGATTCTGAGTTTAGTTTTTTATTTATTATTATTATTATTAATTTGGTTTGTGTTTATGGTAGCTCTTTGTTTTTAATTTTCCAATGTGGTGCTTCGAAAATTTCCCCTGATTTCTAATTGAAATTGTTTTATTAAATTATAGTTTGAGTGAAAAAGAAAAATCATCTTAGTACGTTGATGAAGTACATATATAGGTAAAACTAACTTCTAATTGAATGTAACGAAAATAAAGTTAATTAAAGAATGGTGTAAAAAAAGATTTTGATTAAGACGAATTATGAATTTATTGTTTGATATTTTATTAACGAAAATTTATTTGAAGGTGTTCCAACTTGTAATCAATCTGATGATTGAACTCAATTATTTAATATGATTTTCTTCAATCTTCTGAAGTGACGTGGTCGATGCATGCTTGATTTAATTAATTCTCGTTAAGAAATAATCGATTAAATGCTTTTAGCAATTCAGACGCTGGATTTAATTAATTATTCACAATCAATAATATTAATAACTGATTAAATTTACACTCAAGGCTATCACAAAGTCAATATTCGATTAATAAATTAAACTTGCAGATGACTTTAAGTAAGTTTAAGATACATAAAATAATCCATTATTATTTTTATAAAGTATATTAAATAATAAAATTTCAAAATAAATTATACATTTTACATAAGTAAAATATAATTAAACATGAGTATTAAATTAATATGGGATAAATTAAATAAACTTTTTCTATATAGAATTAATGATTATATTTAGTAAATTTAATATAAAGGAGTCTCTCTGTGTTAAGATATCTACTTAAAAACTAAGAAAAGAAATTACTAGGGATATTATCGTAACACCCCTATCTAATTATCTGACACGTGTCCAATAAATAGGTTTTTTCGTCATTTTGGTACCCTGTTGGAATAGTTTAACCAGCTGAAAATGTTATTACTATTTTGTCCCTCTTTTCTCCTCCGTAGTGAATTTGTGTTTGTGTATTTGGTAATTTCACCAACTTTTAAATGCAGAAACACTGCAACGTGTGATGGATCTCTTTCAAAGCTTCTATGCAGATTCAAATTTCAAATCACATTTATGCTTTCCTTTCTCCTTCTTCCTCCTTCTTCCTCTGCTTCGTCTCATTTCTTCTTTTCTACTTCTTCTTTTATCATCTACATTTGTTGGTTTTTTTAAAGGCATTTTTTGGGGACAGTGATTGTCGTGCAATGCTTATGTAGAAGGTATGTCCGTTTTGAGTTATGAGTTATTTTTTGTGAAGGGTTTTGATTGATCTTTTAAGTGTTTAAGGTTTTGATCGTTTTGTTTAATCTGGAGTTTCGTTTGTATGTTGAAAGAGGGTTTGCGAGAATTTATGGTTCTGTTTTTTGTGTTGTTTGTGATTTTGTGTTTGGGTTGAGGGTTGTGGATTGTGGATTCTATTTTTTGTTGTTGCTATGGAGTTTTTTATTTTGGTTATTGATCTCGACTATTCCTATGAAAAAAAAAGTTTTTGTCTTTGTGAATGGGTATTTTATTTTTTACTTTTGGTTTTGGAGTGTTGTTTGGCTGGAAGAAATTTTGGTGTTTGTAAGTGGTATGGCTGAAATGTGCGTTTTATCGTTTGGATTGTGAATCTGCGTTGTATTGGGATTTTAGTGTTTAGCATTCAATTTTTGTAGTTTGATATTTTAGCATTTACCATATAGTTTATCGGGGGATTTAGATGGTTTGATGTTGATTTTTTTCTTTAAGTGCATAACTACATTTGGGAGAGTTGTTATGTTCCATTTATTCTTCTTCATCATCAAAGGTTTTTCCTTTACATCTTCATCATCAAAGGTTAGGGTTTCTTGATTTGGTTTTCGTCTCTTCATTCGGAAATAAGTTTATTTTTGTATGTTTTCTTCTTCTTCTTCTTCATCGAAGGCTTTAGTCCTGTTCATCATCACTTGCTTTACATCTTCTTCATCAAAGTTTAGGTTTTCTTGATTTAGTTTTCGTCTCTTCATTTGGAAAGAATTTTTTTTTTTGTATGTATGTAATAAGAACATTCAAATTAATTTTTCTTCTCCATTATTCAAGCCAAAATGCAAGTAACTATTTTTGTCATTTTTATTTTCTTTTTCTGAATTATTAGTTCTTTTGTTGATTATTTTACTGTGATTGTTTTGTTTGCATGTCTTATTATCGTTTGTCCTTTCATCTTCGAAATGGGTTTTTGATTTGTGGTTTTTTTTATTTGGACATTGTTTATTTAGCTTTATGGGTTTTGTTGTTATGGTTTTGTTTTTGTTCATGGGATGATTGTTTTCTTTCCATTTCCGCCATTGTTTTGGCTTGATGGTTGTTCTGGTTTAATGGTAAAGTTTTCTTAAAATGTTTTTGTTAAAGTATGGTTTGTTTACTCTTTTGTAATTTTTTTATTTTCTTTT
>Ga0209589_1000298_pt1 | contig 63851 bp, 27 predicted proteins | sample CowpeawhiteBW_FD_187525 | JGI IMG/M metagenome (GOLD analysis project Ga0209589, IMG submission 187525) | Root nodule microbial communities of legume samples collected from California USA - Cow pea white BW (SPAdes) (version 2) | ecosystem: Host-associated > Plants > Roots > Nodule | place: USA... | reverse complement strand
AAAAAAATATATATATATATATATATATATATATATATATATATATATATATATATATATATATATATATATCAACATCTGGAAGTCCACAACCTTTACCGCATGTCGACATCCATCTGAAAACAATTTTAGATGATGATTTTGAAATTTGAAATGTGTTTCAGAGTGCGGAAGAAATTTTGGAAGTGCAAGAAGGAATCCCCGGCTTGTTTCATAAATTAGCCAATCTATTAACGGGAGTTGGGTTTTCTTATTTTAATAGAAAAAAAAAGGCATTTTCAATTAAAATATGTTCACTTAGTTGAGGATGAGTAAAGTAAATTCTCTTTAAAGAATGTTGATTCACCTGAATAAGCAAGTTTGCTACCTCCCTTAAGAGTAAGAAAGAATGAACTTTCTAAAAAGCTTGAACAAGTGTAGATTAGACCTTTACCCTTGAACTAAACGCAAAGGATGTAGCCATCACAAAAGATGAAATAGCAAGATTCAAACTGTATCCATGGCAGATCATCTGACATAGGATTCACCCTGTTGGAGTGGAAGCACCACGACCACCAAAGATATCACCATTGATGGTTCCAGGTTCCTCAGGATCAGAAAATGGTATGGTGCTGGTGCAGTACCATCATCCATTACTATATGATTGCTTGCAATAATCAACATCACCAAAAAGAGGTTACATTTGCACAAGCTTTCTTGTCTTCCAGATCGTTATATAGGGAAGAATCCCTTAAAACTTCCCGTTATTCAATTGCCAGCCTGAGGATAAGTGATCTAAGAGGAGGAATTCAATTAGACCTGGCTGGCAATTGAATTAAACATGAAAATTCCATTTGGCTAGTTACGTTGGCACCGCTAAAGCTCTAAAGAAAAAATGATACGATGATTGAAACACCAAATACAAAAGATTGTAGCCTGTATCATTTAACTCTTCTACATACATTCTCTGATTCTCATTCCAATCATTCTCATAGATGCCAGACTAGGAAAATGTACAAAATTTTTCGGTTACACAAAATTTAAAGAAATATGGTAGAAAATTAAACCTCAAATAATATCTATGAAGGCAAAATATTGTGATCCCAGTTATGATTAAATGTGACTCTCAAGTAATGTTGATGAGTAATGTTGATGGCTTTTAAAAATAGTCACATCATTCCTTGGAAATTTCGATATAGATGGTTAAATTGCTTGGAGAAAGGAAGGAGCATGTTTATACACATTTCAAGACCTTTAGAGAGGGTAATCAATGTTGGATAGGCTTGCTGATTATGGTACTAGATGTCAGGATTTTCATTGGTACCATAACATCCCTGATCTCTTAATGATGTATTTTTCAGGGAAAGATACATAGTGATGCAATAACACTTCTGTTTCTTTAAAAAAATATAGACATGCCAAGAATTTAATTGAAAATAGATTTTAGTACCAGGTTTAGTGGTGCCTGAATGAATGCCTCAAGACTTGTTTTCAGGAATGTATGCTACTAATCACCAGTTAAGGCCCTTGGTCTATGTTCAATAGTAGAAAGGGACATCCCTGTCTGTGAAACTGCTCTGACAAATGCCATATTTGCAGTAAAAGTAGGGGCATGCCAATGGTCACCAGTGCCAAAGACAATTTTGTTTTTAAATGCCAGCTTCCTTGTTGTTGGGAGGCCCATCATGCGCTCTGAGGGAGTATCAGGAACAACCCTGAGATGATACTCTAGCTTGTCAGTGCAAATTATCGCAGATGGTATTTGAGGCAGTGGTAATGCGACAAAATAGTATCAACAACATTTGATTCAGGTATGAACTGATTACGTAAAAGAAATCATCAATGCAACTATATAAGTATAGCAGAACACCCTCCAATTGATTTCCTAACACTGATTACTTGGCATAGTAACAAACAAGTAATGTCAAAATAATTTTATGCTGCAAATTTTCTTTCTGTTTTTCAGGTAAACTTAGACTAAACTCACCTGAGATAATCTATCAACCTGGCAGCTCTCAGTTTCTCATTGGGTCCTCCACACATTGATACCAACTCCTTAAATTCCACAAGAACACTCTCACAAATTAGGCCATGCTTTCCATCTAGGATTCTACCAAATTCCAAATGGATTGGGTTTTGAAGTTCAGACATTATCTAACCAAAAAAAATTAAATAAATGAGGAAAACTTTAATAAGTTCAATTGAAGCTGAAGAATGATTTACAATACAAAGACTACATAAAATAATGGTTGTTGTTGTAATCTCAATAAGTTTACTTACTTGACCAATCACAAAATCGAAGTTTCCCTTAAACCGCTGCCTCATTTCACTCTCAGGAGTGGCAAGAAGTTTCTTTGTTCCACCATTACTAATCCCTGAAACAAGAGCTATCAAAGCTGTTGTATCAAAATTTACTAGGTCAGTCTCACCTAAGAGATTCCCAGGCTTCGCGGATTCAAAATTTTTAATCTCCATTGAAATTGGTTTCATTCCCTTAAGAATGGAACAGAACGTATCACCCAAGTTTGTTCCAACATTCTCTTCCGTAGGCTGTGCTTGAGTTTTGGCTTCATCTACCAAAAGCTCAAGATGAGAGTAGTCCCCAATTCTGGCATTTTCTTCCAATTTTTGTTGTTGAGTTTCGGCTTTTCCTACTGAAAGATCTATTTGGGAAGAGTCCACAGCCGATCCTTGAATAATACACCCAGAATTTGGAACAACATCCTTGCCAACAGCAAGGTTGATTTCAAGGACACATGAATTTCTATATGATCTTGCAATGACATTTATCCAGTCACCTTCAGTTTCTTCCAACACGTCAGAACTGAAAACTGAGAAATCCAACTCGATTTCAGATGCTCCAAGTTCATCTCGAAGTTTGTTGTAAATGTGGGTTGCAAGCCCATTGGCAAAGAAAAGAATGACTGATGAAGGTCTTAATGTTAAGTTAGACTGCGCAGCAGCAAGTACTTCTTGAATGCGTACCTTTAAACCCTTACTTTTACGGCATCTATCCCAAGAAATATACTCTGGATTTCTATCAGATACTATAATCCAGACAGGCTTTCTATTTAGGGTACAAACCACATCAACATGAATGTGTTTAAGAGAAGAACCACGTCTTTCTTCATTGCTAACAGAAGGTGAGAGTGGGATTGACTTGCAAACTCGAGAAACTCCAGTTATGAAAGACTGCTGGAGAATATGGACAACTGTTTCAAGGTGCCCAATGTTCACACTGGTATACCGTATATATTCATCACATACACAGAAATTCTCATAAATTGTGAAATAATATAGAAACTATTAACCAAGAGTACTCATTTAAAGATGAAACTATGACAAAGACAAACAACAACGATTTACAGGTTTGCTATTCTCTATTTAGAGTATAAAATTAAGAACTATTATTATTAAATAAAATAAAAGCATTTGATCATAGTAAAGTCTCAAAAATCCTGTCCAGTCATAGGCAATGTAAAAGGTTCCGCTGGTAAATGTTTATGATAAATGCCAGCAACACACTTCTTGATGCACTCCTTCCAAAACACTATTATTAGGTGCATTTCATGTAAGTTCCACAAAAAACTTGAATCAAATCTCTTTTCTGTAGGGCTCATTTAAATTCAACATCTTAAAATATTGCGCCAGTAAGCATTTCTCAATGCTTCAGTAGAAATTATAGGATGACTCAAACTTTGTTTAATGATCCAAAATTCCAAATCCACGAAGTTGGTCACAGTTAGTCATATCTAACAACTCCAAAGAGTAACACATAACAGGAATACCCACCAATATAGAATCAAATACAAAAAAGTTATGATATTGAAGAAGAGAAACCTGAGGGGCCCATAAGAAGATGAGGGGCGAGAGAGGAAAGCGAGCTCGGCACGTGCCAATTTGAGGAGGGTTCGTTTACACGAGTGAGTGATGTTGGTGGAACAAGGTAACTTGTCAATGGCATCAATGACGCACTTGCATCTCTGCTTCGCCACTTCGACTTGTGAAACCCTTTGCTCCTCCTCCATTCTGTTATTGCGCTGTTTTTCTTCCAAGGAATCGACTTTGTTCTTTAATCGCAAACCCTTTTCCTCCAATTTCCCATTTCTTGTTCCGTGTTGACGATTCTTCGCGACTGGAGAGGGGAACCCTTTTAAAACCCTAGTACCAATTTCACGGTTACCGCTACCATTTTCTTGTGTTGTCAACTTCTTCCATAAGTGATGAATTTTTCCCCCTTACGCATGCCACTTATTCTTAATTATAATTTTTAATGTAACCTTTGCACATAATTACAAGTATTTTTAATGTATTTAATAAACTCGACTAAATAAATATTTTTTTATATATGTCTAGGTAATTATATGCATTAAATATTTTTATGTTTTTAATAATTCAAAGTAATATAAAACTATGAAAATAATATCTAACTTTAAATACTTCTGTAATTAGTTTATAGCAACTTCATAGTTGTTTTGTCAATTGTCATGGCACAAATGGAACTATCTTCTTCTCTTCGTAACTAACTACACGCACATTCATGATGTCTTTCTTAGTTTTCGTGGCGTAGATACAACTCTTAGTATATATGATTATTAGTGTTGTAACTTAGACATTGTTTTGGGTAAACCTATATATTACACTTAACTCTTGTAACTATTAATTTAGACTTTATTTTGCAGAAATCAAAGGTTTTGAGTCAGTTGATCTTCACAGGTTGTCAGAATATAAGGGAAATAGAAGAGGAAATCAAGGCCATTGAAACTAACATCTCTGCTTCTGAAATAGAAAAGAGCATGATCCATCAGAGCAAATAGAAAAGAGCATGACCTATGAGAGAGAGAGAAATCATTGAGGAAGGAAAAAGACGCTTAAAACTAAGAGATGAATTGTTGGAAAAACAAACAAGAATGAAAGGTGGTCAGAAATCAGGGGAAAAAAATGTAAGAACTGCTTCAGAGTGATATGTGCTGTAATTCAAATAAACTTTTTCAGACTCCAGAACCTAGATATTACCTATGGAAAAGTTGGATTACAAGCATCAACTTATTTGTTCTGTTCTTTGGTCATTCAAAGAATTCTATATAAGATCCCAAGGCTTATACAATTGAATAATTGGCATGTTTGGAAAATTTCTTTATTGTTACAATTCCAAGCGTGATTTGGTCTTAGATCGAGGAAAAATGAGTTTAAAGAACAGTATATAAGAAAAAAAAATTACATATCCATTATCTTAAAGTTTTTAATTTTTCTTGTAGGTTGCTGGTTATTTTAGTTTTTCTTTCTTTCTTTGGATGGAGCCCTTTTCAAACTTTGAAACAAGATTAGATCCTAATATATGAATTGTTATTTGGATAGACTCTATATAATGATGTCCTTTTCAAACAATCTTTCTTCTTAAAAGGACTTCTTAAAGATCGAATGGCTTCTTCATATGCTAATGATGATTCTGTTGTATTTTGGATGTATCCGTGTAGTCCTTCATGTTTTTTCAATATAAAAGTTTATGTATTAAAAATTTAAGTGTGAGTCTAAATCTCATATTAGTTAAAAATGAAAAAGTAGAGCATTATATAAAAACAAAAATCCATAAACTCATTGTCTTAAGGTTTTGGGTTGAGAGTGGTGTCAATGCCTTATGTGGTTGAACTTAGGTCTCTCATTGGTGTTATATCTCTCTAGTGAAACCCCCTCCTTAAAAGAGAAAAAAATCTAACAAGTAATATCAGAGCCAATGGTTAAAATCTAAAAATGAGTGTAAAGGTGTATTTTTTAAAACCTTTCTTTAAGCTTGTGATTTTGATTTCAAAAATAAATGTGCAACTGTAGAAGTTACGTAAAATTGAGGTAAGTGGTCACTGTTTTGATTTTGGCGTTTGGTGACATCAATGGCATTTTGCCACATCGATGACATCTTACGTGACTCCATTGTTTAAGATAGAAGCAATGGAAACATGAACCTAACACGTCCCTAAGGGCAGAAAATGATTCAATTTTCTTGCACTAAATATCCATGATACTGTGGCAAAAGAAAATTGAGGATATTTTAATGAAATAATTCTCTCTCCAATGCAAAAGTCAATTTTACACACGACTCCTTTACAATGAAATGAAATAGCAATGTTATTATTATTCAGGTATAGGCAAAGAGACACTTGCTTTTCCCTCAGAGGACAATTTACATTGCACCTCTAGTTGTAGGGCATCTTTCAAATATTATGGACGAAAGGAGGAAATTAATATATAAAATGAAAAAGGGAATGCAGAAGTTAGAAGAAGAAAAAAAACTCAAATAAACTAATCTGTTTTTTTCTATTAACAAGAATTGGAAAAACACCCTTTGGCTGGTGACATTTTTCAAGTAGACCAACATTTCTGAGGTATGCAAATTCATTGTATCTTGTCACTTGTCACCCTTTGAGATGGTTAGGATCGGTTTGTCCCACTTTAATGTTCTCTGTTCTCCATGATGAGTCCACTTGAGGAAGTTGATATTCATCTGGTTTCAAGGCCAAGGAAAAATCAGGCAACGTTGGTGCTGTCTCCATGATCCTATAGCACAAAATATGGTTTTATTAGCCAAAAATAATTAATCAGTTACAGTTAAGTAACATGTTTATACATGCACTTTGAAAAGTTTACCTTTCATGAGAGTACAGATCTCGGTTTATCCGAACCTTGCTTGAAGTATCCTTTGGAATTTTCTCAGAGAGATACTTCATGGTCCCCCAAGGGGGTGGATTTCTGCAACCAAGACTCCCAGTTAGATAATACACAGCAAATGACCATCAACAGTGTTGTTATAATTCTCCAAGAGAAATAGAAAAGGACAATGATGAGTATGCCAAAGCCATGGTCATGATAACTCTCAATGAACTGAGATGAACACACAAGACATTGCAGGTAAATGCTCTTAAAAAAATAATAAAGGTAGTGCATAGAATCGAAAGTATTTTAAAATAAAAATTTAACTAATCACTCACTTCTCTTAAAGGAAAAGTTTAAAAGGGAGAAAGTGGAAGTACAAAAAGAAATGAAGGATCATAATGGCATATTATGTCACCACACCACATGCAAGAATATGCTAAAACTATTCTCCTACCAAGCATGTCATTAACTTTCATGAAAATGAAGAGCTACTATTTCTTCGACAATCACAGTAATTTTCTCTGAAGATTGTTAAAATAAAGACTATTAACACATTTATTTTCTATACCATGTCATTACTATGAAGTATTGACCAACTTTGTTGAAGACTAATCTTTGTAGGAAAACCTAGATGACCACTTTTAACAGGGTCTCTCCCCTCTCCCATCTCAACCATTTTTCATTCACCAGATCGAATTTGAGACTTTGCTTAAGGAAAGTAAGTCCAGTACAACTCAGACCAACAACTTTTGGTGACTTCAACATATTTTAAGTTCATGTAAATATGATCAAATTTGGTTGTTTTCTGAAGAAAAAAAAAATGTTTTTGTCCTCATAAATTTGAAAATTTCTTAAAATGGGAACGTGACATGTGCGTAGACATGCTATATCAGTGACCATTTTGAGATAGCAAGTGACGCAGTAAGTGGTGATAGGAACCATTTTCTTAATTTTAAAATTTGTATGGACCAAAAATATCAGAAAAAGGTTGGTGGACTAATCAAATTTAGTCATTTTTAAAGGGGTTAAAAGTGCATTTTACCAAAACTAGATAAGCATATCATAAGATATTGCTAAAATATTGTAAGCTTGTCACCCACACATACATAACCACATTCTCATTACGTGCACTCCAGTATTTTTACTATTGCACAGTGCACTTTTTTTGCAATAAGACAAAATGGCCACATCTGCTTGGTTAATGAAAATTGGCACATATATACCAAGTACGCACTTCCGGTTCAGCAACAGGATAGCCACAACAATTAACAATGATATTATATTATTTAGAAAATAAGTGCATTACATGTTGTTGATTCATCAAGGTCATAAAGAAGGGTAAAATCCTGTTTTCTGAAAGAAGAAAACAACGTAAAATTGTGTAATAGGGAAGACATGGGATTACCTTGACAATGGAGACGCTGCGTTGAATGCCTCACACAACTTCTTACTTTCTTTGAAATACTCATCTGCTGCTTGTAAAGCAGCTACAGCCATTCCATGAGATTTTTCTGTATTTCCCTCATCAAGAATCAAACCATGATAATAATATGCTGCAGCCTAGTAATCATTACAACAAAATTATCACTTGCTTTTTCAGAACGCACCCCCTATACTCATTCCCAGATTATATAATATGAATATACTGAAAGCAGAAGAAACAATATAAGGCATAGTACCTATGGTGCTTGTGCCATCAAACTACACCACAGCTACTATGCAGATAACTTATCTCATATATCCAAATCAAACTGTTTTTCACTACTACGAAAGATACACTCGAGTCTAGATCCAGAAACAAAGACCATTAAATCCTTTAGTAACTTTTCATTAATTCAGACGTAACCCATTAACCAAGCAATCACTTTTTTTTCCAAAAACAATATATATTTTTCTTACTCCAAAATGAGTCCTCGGTAGACTAATGTTTTGATCTGAATATGCATTACGCTCCCGAAAAATGTACTTTGAAGGTCGGAATTTTCAAAAGTTCATAGTAGACAACAAGAACATGAATACTTGTATGTCTTCCAGACTGCAGACTTGTGTACAATACATATACATAAACTTGCGCTGAAAAGTATATTGAAACAATCTTAGGTACTGATAGTATATTTAACAGTGAAATGCAAGATGTACTACAGGATACAATATAACGGTTCAAGAAAATCGAAGGTATTTGGCTTGATAGCATTAGTAAAAGATTTAATCATCACCATCTATCACAAGATTAGCAATAGCTTGGCAAATATTTCACCATGTTATACACCCAGCATTACCAAAACACGTATCTGATAAGAACAATCAAACAAAATTCCCTCTAGCCAGTTCCAGCTAAAGTTGGTCTAAGACAAATGAATATTAAATCCCTCAACTTCTAAAATTTCCTCATAAACTACACATTTCATCTTGAAGTTGTAGCGAAAAATAAACTATTTCTTACTTTCATCTCCAATATTTGCATATGGTAACCAGTAAACCAGAAAATCAATCTCCATTTATAGTACTATAAATATGCAAATAGATGGGGGCAAGGACATACCTTTGCTTCAACATATTTCCATTTCACAAAGAGACAATGTTTTTCACCCCAACCATTTGTTAATGGAAGATTCATAATGTTATCTTGAGCCTGTGAAATAGACGATGTGATCAAAGCAATGAATACTGATCAAATGCACCCGTGTTAACTTACTAATGTGCACATTAGGGCATAAACACACATAAACAGAGCATGTATGACACAGATTTGTCATAGGGACAAAAAAATTTAACAATAATACAGTACAGATCCAAGAGAAACAAGTTAAGATATCCAGTAACAAATGTAGGATACAACCAAAAAAACAGGAGTGATTTTCCAGTGAAAAAACAGTCAAACAATCCAGATTAGATCCCATAGAACACAAGTTATTATACCTGTTGCCAACATTTCACCATCTCACATGCAAGCCTGCGCTTCACTGCAAGTGTGGCTTTGGTGCTATCAATGGCCATTCCAAGTTGTATATCTACACCCTGAAACAAAAGAAAAAGGGGAAGAAATAAATAAACAAATATCTAACAAAATGGATTTGAAGAAGAGTAAAGGTATTATATGTTGAACTTTCTCCTTCTCCAAGCTTCCATTCAATATTAGTATCACTACCCAAGCAACTTTTCTCCCAGAACATTCACCATACATATACTTACCCTCACACAAATTACTAAAAGTGACACAGGAGACCAAAACATCATAACTATTACTACATTACTTGAAACAAAAATTCATGGGTATTCATATATGATGGGAGGAAAAAACATCTCTTCAACCTTCCATGCTTATCAATTCATCACTTTCTTTTATTATGAAGACAAAGTCAAGTAATAAGAGACTTGAAAGTCAAATGCAAAGTTATCAGATTCAGTTATTCAGCATGCAGTGAAAAGTTTGCTTACTATCCAACCCTATAAGAAAAAAGTGGGATATTTTTAAAACTACTTATTCAGACAATTCTTGCATTTTTTTTTAAAGAAAAAATCCATGTAGAATCCGATTGACCAAGAAAACTAAAAGTAGCCCTGAATTTTCTTAAGAAATCAATACAAATATGAGGTTGGAAGGTCAATTTGATGTCTATCCAAAACACTTTTCAGGGTTGTGAAAAGAGAGTCGTTGTCTCCATAAAAGACATTTGTAGTGCCAAATCATGACCAATATACCAGGTAATCCAATCCTCTGGACTTCAAAACCAAGCATACAATTAAAATGGATACATAAATACCCTGGCAAAGCTAAGTCAACTGATTGAATATCATAACTTTGTGAGAAATTAAGTTCACAATAAATTTACAATGCTAATAAAACACAAAATGTCTAGCCATTAACTAACAAGTAACGAATAGACTCTTCAAGTAGTGTGTCCATAGGAAAGGAACATTAGTACCTGTCCTAATGCTTGTAGAGAGAGTGCTCGCAGAACTCCTTCTGCTAGGTCTACGGGTAAATTTCTCCTAAAATCAGAAACAAAGTAATGACAATTAAAGAAAGAAGATAATCATTTAGATTACAGTAATAAGTGAGACATTCCATTCATCGCACACATTATGCGCTAAATATGTAAAAACCTGAGTTCTGCAGGTAACTGTGGAAGAACATGTCTAACTGCACAATCCAGATACCCAGCCGCTTTTAAGAAGATATCAACCGAGGCTCGTCTGTTTTCTGTTAGCAGATAGCGAAAGGGAGATAATGAAAAAACAAATAAGTTAAGTATAGATCAGATAAAAAGGTTACGTTTGCTAGATAGTTGGTTATGATACTAGTAGACGTAGAAACAACTGTGAATACTTTGTATTAAGATAAACTTTCCAACACAGCATGTGTATTGCGTGCATGTCAAGTCCTAGTTATGGAAAAGATCAAAGCTAGGAATTATTTTCTTGATTAAATACTTTTTTAGCCAATTTTTACCCATTAATCAAATAGAAATATAATCCAAATAATAAATACCAAGTGAAGGGTCCACATAATTGATGTCTTTTTATACAAAAGCACATCCACCACACATAAAAAAGAAGAAACACGAATTTTTTGGAAACTTCAAGAATATTTCTTTTGTGTGTAACTATTTACCAACAGAAGAGTGAAGTGTTGATGTTGGGAGTGTCTCCAGTCTGAGGTCTAATCTGATCTATTCCAATGTATTTTTGCAGTTTGTTATATTAACCAAAAAGAGATTCAGGAAGAGGCAATAAATTTAATGACAGGGACCAAGTCTTTTGCAGTATTTCTACTACCTACCTTCTGATACTTTGGGCTGATGACCATCATTGGATGATGATCTTGGAAGCAGTAACAAGTTAGCCTGTGATAGTGATAGCATTGCCATCAAATGTAAAACTGACAACACCTCGTACCAAGCATTAGACATGGTTGTTTCCTGTAAAGATCGCCAATCATGTAATAAATCATGAGCATTTCCAATATAAAAGTAACTTCCACATCAAATCCAGAAACAAGTATGGGCTTTAAAAATAAAAAACGGATACCTCTTTGTCATCCTCTTGATTCACCCAAACAAATTGTACTTTGTACTGTAAATGGCTTCCTGAACCACAAACATAGGCAACAATAATCAATACTTGTCTCTCAGAGCGCATACATCATATACAAATGGACTAACAAACACAAGCTTTACCATCTTTAACTAATCCCAGAAGAACAGGCAAGTAATCTTCAAGAGCCTGCACAAGATCAGCAAGTGTTGAACCTCCTGCAGAAGAAACCAAACCATGCCGATGCATCAATAAGTTATTAGAGTAGTTTACTCAACATAAAATAATTTCATTGTTGTTAAAATTAAGTACTAACCATGCTGAGTTTTTCTTTTTGTTCTTGTAATTGTAGGACCTTCTTGACCAGCCATTACAACAATACGTGTTCTAAGAGCAGACAGGCGTTCCACTATATTCTTGGACAAATAATCACCAAGTGATTGAGCAAAATCAACAGGCTTAGGAATCCTCAAACCAGGAACATACACTGAAACTTCACCAATACTCCCTGGCCTCCTTCTATTTCCACCAGAGTCCTTTGGAGTTGACACCACACAGCCCATTTCCAAAGGCTCACTATATCTACTGAATGCTGGTACAAATAAGATAAAGTGAATCACCCCAAAAATCTCTATTTAAGTGACTATAGTGAGTTTCTATTGTCCATGACATCAAGCAGCAGAAACTTAAAAAATAAATGCTGAGGAAGGGATACATGCCAATGACAAAAAATTCAGTTCATTATATTAAAGTTCTAGAAAACACTTACAAGGAGGCTGAGAGATTAACACTAAAAAAAGACATTAACCTGACTAATTAAATGGCAAGTTGTCAGCCATCAAAAAAGTGGTAGTAGGTTACTCACGAGCACCATTACATTTAACATGTAATGGGACAGTCCACATCATTTTAAAATTGACAATGTTTTAGTCAGTAGCCTTACTTTTATATCCTTTTTTGGTTTGTTTACAGCAGCATTAATGATTCCCTCTTCATTATCCACTTCCTAAATAAGCCAAAACCTTCATAATCTTCATCCTTAACTAAAAATAAGCACTAAAGATTAATCTAACCAACGAACCTTGTCCTTTGCCCTGGCTGTTGACTAGTCAAGTCAAAAGTTCTGGTATTCTCTGCAGAAAAAATTCACAGGTAGAGACTTCAGTTTGAGAAAGAAATAGAGCTAAAAGTAACAACATCACAAGAACTGCGTGAGATATGACAAGTGGCGTCCGTATTCAACGTTTAACTGTGACAACAAGAGAAAAAGCTTCAAAAGGTTGCACCATGCTTACACGGTGACAACTCTTAAAGGTAAAGTAGCATCAACTAAAAGCTTTTATTAGATTCCTCATTTCAACAAGAAAACAGCTGAAACTCTTGTGAGTAAAGGGTTTCCAAGGAAAACCGAACAACTAAACAAGCAACAATTGCTGAAATACAGAGGAATATTCGCATTCATTCATCGTCATTTCATAACTTCCGTGTTCCAAATCATAAAAAAGCGTGTCTATTAACAGTTTCAGAATTAAATTCAAAAAAAAAAAAAAAGCCCCAGTAATTTAGTAATGTTCCAAAAATGGATAAGCTAACTCAAAATTGAAAGTTCAAAACTTTCGGAAACAATTTAGAGAAATGTTCCATTGATTTGATGCATAAACACAAGATATCCAAAAAAAACCCTTTCCCAGATTCACCCAAATATCAAACTCGAGCTTGGTTGACCCGATTTTCCAAATTGGGATAATCAAAAATACCCCCAAATAAAAAAACATTTTTTAGGAACAATTTTCAAAGTTGCAATCATTTTTTCTTTTCCTCACTCTTCCCAACCTTAAACTTATCACTTCCAACGAAAAAGGACAAACAGAAAACCAAGCCATATTTCCATGCTAATTAGTTTTTTACCATTAACAGCACAGTGGTGGCAAATCAGGAAGCTGAAGCACTCAATTGAACGCACAAGAGTGCCACTCAATTCAACTGAAAATCAAAGAAAGCAGAGATTTTGAAAGGTTCCCAGAAGCACAACCACCCTGAAGATGAAACTTAAGATCGCGGAACCAAAATTCAAAAGAATGGGACTCAAAGCTTTCGCTTCAAAGGGAGCAACAGAGACAGATAAAGAGACCCTTCCGCGGAAACAAAAGTAGAAAATTGTATTTTGATTTAATATTGGTAAACACTATTTCCATGTTTATATATATATACACACACAGAGTATGTTGTGTTGCATTCTGTGTACATACACACGTTAAGCATTCCTTCTAACATATACTCTCAGATAGAGACACACAAACTATAGTTAGAAAATGAAATGACATTATGTCGATTTATTCATTCCATTTCCAGTACTGTAAAAAAAATGGACACGGAAAATATTTCTATTTAAATTTTATAAATGCGTCATTTTATTATTATTTTTCATGTAGTTTTATAAAATTCGAGTTATTGATTATTGAATAAATAATATATACATGTTGACAGGTAAAATTTTTTACAATATTATCAGTCACAATTTTATAGAATAAAGTTCGTTAATTTGATTATAACCATTAAAAATCACAAGTCATATAAGGACATTTTTTTGCTGTTGTTTACAATTTTTTTAATGCATGCTTATCAACCTTTAATTATTTTAAACAAATAGATTTTGTATTTTAATTTAAAAAAATCTTTGTTGTTCTAGTAATCATTACCATCTATTGGAATTGTAAAAGTATAATGGTTACTTCAATAAATTAGATGTTACATCAATTCAATATTTCGTCAGCATAAATTTAAATGGTATGTAAGTTTAAATTAAGAGAAATAAATAAAATTATATGGGATTATTTTTTTAAATGTAAGAAGGGAGTATTTCACTAAAGTTGTAGTCCATTTTTTAAAGATATTACTAAGAATATATGTTTATTTCATAATAAATGTTTAAATATCAATATACTTATTTTACAACTTAAATATAATTTTCCAGTTCTTGTAAATATTATTTTATCTATTTTTTGCAAAAAAAAAAAACAACTTTGCTATATGTAGATTCTTGATTTTTTATGTTTTGTTCTTAAAATATTAACTATAACTAATATAACACTGAAAATAAAAAGCATTAATTAAGATAGAAGATTATTTTAGCTGTCTCCATTTTTAGGTTCCTACATATCCAAGTTCTATATATTTTTACCTTTGTTTGTTGATATAAGTTAGTACTCGTGTTGAAGCCTTAAGGTTAGGATAATAATAAATGATACAACAAAAATAATATATTGAAGTAGGTCATGGGTTTAAATTTTACATTAACATCAAATTAATATATAGGTAATTAAAATTTATTGGATGAATGAAAATTCAAGTTCTTACTCAAAAAATAATAATTAGTATACGATTTTTGTCCATGAAAAATAGATATGTTCCCACATGTGATGCTGCGTCTCAACATTGAACTAATTATAAGACGTAAAAAAAAAAAGAATTATAAGAGTTGGAAAAACTTTGATGAAATTGGGTGTTTGACCTTTAAAAATGTAAAATCCATTAATTATTAACACCCAAATTTAGTTTTAAGCTCCACGATAAGACAAATAAAATGTGAGCAGAACTAGAGAAAGTTACGGGTGGAGATAGTTAACAACAACAACTGATAACTAACCCAATTTAAAGCCTAATGGGTGAACCTTACATTTTAATTAACATAAATGGAACTTTAAATTTTAATGTTAAACACAAATTAAATTTAGATTCTTCCTAAGTCCATTCAGATACTTTGATTTATACTTCACCAACAACTTTAATAATCTTCCTATTTTATATAACTTGTTGTTTTAGGATGAATTACTGCATTTATTTATTTTAAATTTTGGATGATGCACCAGTTTCATGTTTAAAAGACATATACAATGTTAAGTGAAAAAATATAATTTAAATTACTTTTGTCTCAATTTATTTTAGATAAAAGTCAAAGAAAAATAATAGTTTATTTTAGAAACTTATCTCTCATTCTAGCAAATCATGTTAATAGCGGTCAATATTTCAACTTTAATTTCATTAAAAAAATATTTGAATATTGTTCACTTTGAATTTCCGTCAAATTTTATATTTAAAAGACATATTAAAACGTTAAGAAAAATATTTCAACATTTTAAATCAATTCTTTTTCAACGAAGTCTAAAAGAAACAAAGATTCATTTTCAGAATCTATATTTCATTCTAAGAAATGACGTCAATATTTCAATCTCAAATTCATTGTGATAACATCATTAGGTCAATCACCATATCTTTGTAGTATTCACTTTGGAGTTCTAAATTGTGTCACAAATTTATCTTTATAAAGTGTTTTTGAAATTAAAAAATGACTATTAAATTACTCTTAACCTTAACTCTTTAAATTATGTGAAACTATTAGATATACTAAAAAATATATAACTTCACACCAACTTTAAATGTATAACTTGAATCTTAAATTTCATGCTTAAATTAACCTTGTTCAATTCATTTGTTTTTATCATGTAAATACCTTTTAACCCCTAATAACATTAACTTGCAAAAAAAACAGAACATGTTTGACTAAATGTTGGTCTTGACTTAAATTTTGGTTCTTTTGAGTCTTGTTTGAGTTCAATCTTCAAAATGCTTGTACAAATTATGTTTAATAAGTCTTGTTTCAAAATGAATTTATAATAAAATGTAAGACTTTTCTATATCTTGAAAAAACTCCCTTTTTATTCCAAGTGTATAATACGTATATTTGTATATACACCTATATATATGATTTGTATTATAATTAACACAAAAGATAAAGTTTTCCAAAAATATATACGACTATTATCCACAGGTATAGCCATGAAAAGTTACACATGACAACTCACAAGCCTTCTTGTTTTTGTCAAACACAACATGTGATAAGGCATTGTGCACGTTACTTTCATTATATGCATTAGTGGTTCATTTTGTTCTCATTCTCAAATTGTGGTGTTTACATGAAGAAACTTGAGTGTTGTTGATTCTATGAAGAAAACGATGTCAAAGAAGATATAAGTTTATTTACACTAGGTTTGTTGTTAATTTGCAGTGGAAAATGCATGTGAGGGTAAGGGTAGGTAAAATATTCAAATTTTGAAATTCAATCTATAATAATCCAAATTTATAATTTTTAAGTACATTTAAATAAATTTATCTCAAATCAAAATTCATATTTTTAGATTTTAAATTAAATCCAGTTAATTGGATTTGGATTTGATCTTTTTTTGAATTTTGAAAATCCAAAATTAAGGGACGGTTAAGTCGAGTCAAGGCGGTTGAGGGACAAGTCGAAGGTCGACAAGAGACGGTCTTAACCGAAGGTTAATAGATTCAATCACGGTTGAAAGTTGGGTCAAGTCGTCCCTAACCAAAGATTGACTCGAGTCAATTACGATCGAAGATCAACTTAATTTGGTCGTCTCAGCCAAATATCAACCCAATTAATCGAAACCATAGGTCAATCTCAATTGAGTTGGACCTATCAAGTCGATAAAGGTCATCTTCAGTCAAATCAACCTAGTCAAATATCGACTAAAGTCAACTTTAACCAAAGGTCAACTAAAGGTAGTCTCAATCAAAAATCAACCCGCATCAATCCCAGTTAAAATTCGACTAAAAAGAGAGTATATATGAACTTAATAATATTAAAAATCTTAATTCATGATATTTTATGTGAAATTTGAAGTAATCCAATTTTTAGGTAATTCAACCTCTCATAAAATTATAGAATTTCAGCCATTTAAAATTTTGTTTGAAAATAACTTAACCTCTTAAAATTTCTTATCACGAACACACTATAAGACCAAATTTAAATTAAATTAAATTTATGTTGTATTATTACGGCTCTTTTTTAAAAATATTATTGTATTTGTTTGTTTTACTTATTATTTTGTCAACCTGTCATTGTTTAGTCAAACTAACCTGCTTATACTTGTCGTGTTTGCCAAAAAAGGAGAAAGCTAAAGAATATGGTGATTCACCAAAGAAAACTAACCTGAAAACTCAAGTGTTATTTCATTGGGGAACAACTTTTCATTTCAAGTTTCACCATATATGGTGATTACACTAAGAAAACAATTTATGATTATAAATAACCAATCTAGAGAGAGAAAAAAAAGAGTGATATATATAATGTGATTAGAAAAAGAAAAGGATAAAGAGAAATAAAATTAAACTTATAATTTTTACGAAAATCATATAGCATGTTGTTTTGGTAAGTAGTAAATTTGCACAACGTGTACGCACCGATTTATATTTCTCTTTGACAAACATGAAGATGGACCAATCTATTTGTTTAATGTTTAATGAACATTAAATGTAGTTATAAGGATTGGTTTGGTGCATGACCAAATCAAGTAAAATAACAATTGCACACCATGTAGGTTTAGGTCAAGGTGCTAGGTGGGGGGTGGAATATACACGAACCTCATTAAATGTTTAACTAATATATATTTTAACAATGGAATGAAACATGACTTGAGGTTAACATAAATTCATTGTGTGAATTTTTTAAGGTTGTTGGATTTGAGTATGGATTAGAAAAAAATATATGAAATAAACATGGAAAATCGAAGCTCTAATTAATCAAAGTATTGGTTGTTTGAGTCTTTATTTTGTCTCTTCTATTGTTTAGAGAAGGTGACATGTAATTACATTTTATTAGGATGTTCTGTCTCATATGTTTGGCAAAACTACTATATGTGGTGGGACACTCATGGTCCATTACCATTGACAACATGTGTTAACCATTTTTTTCAAAGGCTAATGGAGAAAATGTGCAAATGGTGTTATTATTTGGCTAGATATAATCTAAAACCGTGACTAGTATGTGTAGAAAATAGTTTTTCTACTTCAAGTTGAAGTTGTGATTTTATGTGTTGAGTGTAGAATCATAGTATGATTTTAGAGTGCAATATATATAATATTATTGTTATCTTTCCTTAATGTGATGGAATATTATATAGTAAGAAGGACACGTGACAAAGACTTTTTAGGGGGTTTTATGAGACATTTTGAAATATAATATATTGGTGTTTTTCTTGGGGTTTGGGTTGTTAGTAACTATTTATGTCCTTTATAGGTAAAAACATAATTATTTTATATATACACACGCATGCTTATTGTATGAATATGGTTTGAAATATTTTTAGTATCTCATTTAATATTTGTTTTCTAACAAAAAGAATTTGGGGGGACTAGAATAATAAAACTTGTGATTCCTATGCATATTTTGTTTTTTTTTATATATATATATATATATATATATATATATATATATATATATAAATATTATTGTCATGTAGGTTTAGTATTGATAAATAAAATATAGGTTAAATATAATATTTTTCATACAACTTTTAAACCGTTGAAGTTGAACATTAATATTCTAGAAAATTATTCGTAGAATTTTCAAAAAAAAATATATTTCAAGTATAACATTATATATTTATGAAAAGGATGATAATAAGTGGTATGATAGATTAAATATATAATTTAGATAACTTTAATATTATATTAAAAATTCAATTTTAATTCAATTTTATAAAATTAACAAATGTACTTATAAGTAAGATAATGTTAAGTATCATTATCAATCTTGGTATATTTCAAATATGACGAGACTCTGAAGTTCATTAATTATTTTGTTATCACATATAATTTATTAAATTAAAAAGGATATAAAAAGGGAATACATGATTATAAAAATAACATCTCACGAAACATAAAACAAATTATATTTATTATGAAAACAATATATAAATAAATACATAAAAAGTAAAATATTAAACTACTTATATTCATATTTATGAATCAATGTTAAAATAGTTACTTTATCTTTATGAATCTTTAAGTTGTGTATAAAAATGATATCATAAGTTTACATTTATAATATAAGTTATACTCTTCAATAAACAATTATGATTTGCAACATTTTTATTATTGATAATATTTTTCACTCTTGTATATTATAAGTTATTCTCTTCAATAATCAATCCATGATTTTCAACACTTTTATAATTAATAATTTATTTTTCAACGGGATGAAATACTATGACACAAAAAGGTGGTTACAAAACACGTGAAAGATCATATCTATCACTATTATAGTCATATTCGAATATCACAGTGTCTCTTTCAGATCTCATGTATATATAAGTACGTGCTAGCAACAAATGTCCATTAAATGTATTCTAAATGCAAACAATGTCTGGTAACAAATTTCATATCTAAACTCCAAAATAATAATAATAATAATTAAATTAAGGCTTATAAAATTCACAAATTTGGTTTATAACTTTTTTTCAACAATTGCAGTAACTTAATTTTTGACAAACTATAGTTTTTGTTTGCTATTTTTTTATGTAGTTTTGATCCATTGATTGTAGTTATCTATAATTTTATTCAAATTATTTTAGACTTGAGAGAGTGAAATTGAGAAAAACAAATATCACAATAGTAACTGTTTCATAAGAATGAAAAGAATAATTAGATAACGATTTAGTATAATTTTTAAAATTAGAAAACAAGTAAAGTCACATATAGTTAATGATTAAGAAATCCAAATTATATAAAAGTAAATTCAAAAGTAAAAATAGAAATTAATTAACAATATACAACTAAAATCACGGATTTTTTTTAAGAAAAAGGTTACAAAATTTATAAAATATAACCAACAAAATCATAATTAAGCCTCGATAAAATATACTTTTCAACCTAGTATAGCTTGTTTTTATTGGAGTCATTGACTTTCTTTTAACGATTTTCTGGAGTGGTTTTTTCCATACTAGTTTTCTAAATTAATTATATTAAACATAATAGTTTTCAAAACAAATTTGGATACAACTTTTTTTAGAAAAAAAAAAACTTTGATGATTTATTGATTAAGATATTTTGAAATAATAATAATGATAATACATATAATTTTAATTTTCAATAACTTCTAAAAGAAACAAAACTGCAGCAAATAATTAGATTTTTGTGTTTGGCAAGGGTATGTTGGTCCCAGACTCCCAATAATAGTTCATCCAACACCGTCCAATGCTGCTGGCTCTTCCACGTGCACGCACGTGTATCATTTTTTCACTGGCTCGCACGTGTTGCCATTGAAATGCACAATAAAACGACAAGAGTTGTTGCGCGAAACGACGGGCGTTGCGGGACACGTGGAGCAGCACATGGCGTTTCAGTTTTCAACGAAGCTACGCTTTTACGTATCTTTGCCTGGTCCAATCAGAGAAAAACACGTGGAAGAAACAAAAGTGTGAGTTACGATGGTTGTGAACAGTTTTTTGGTGGGTCAGGAAAATCGTGTTGAGTGGTGAAGAAAGAAGACATTAGGGTCCATTGCTAGTATAATATTTTTAAATAATTAAATGAATTAATAGAAAGATGGATAAAAAAATATCAGATGCTTTTAGCAATTTTGTATAGACTCTAACATAAACATTTTCAAGACACCAAAATTATATTACTATCTAATTATGCATTATCATATATGGTTAAATTTCTGATATATGTAAAAAAAATCCGAATTATGTAACAACTTATTAAAATAAATACATGTCTATAATTATTTTTAATTTGTTGACATAAGAAAATGACAGTGATAAAGTATTTAAACTGAACAAATGGTAAGATGTTACGACATTAAAATTAAGAACTTAAAATAGTAATGTTGATATCACACTCACAAATCACAAATCACACACCACCGTTTTTAAACAATCTTCAGTTTATTTTAATAAAGTTTCGAAATAAACAAAACTTTTTTAGTATATATAAACTTTTCATGTTTTAAAATTGTTATTATCAATGTATTATTAAGGAAGGAATACAATTTGAATAATTAAATAGGTCCAAGTTCCCCCAAAATTATAAAATTATAAAATACAACATTGTCATTTATGCTTCAGGGTGTTGAGCACCAAGCTCTCTCATGAGCGCCACTTTTTGCAAAGGGTTTGGCTTTGAGTGCTAATAAGGTCGTTGAGCTCCAATTTTTGTAAGTTATGTGACGCTAAGCATTACCATTGAGTATCAGTTTCATTATTTGTTTTGTTTTGCTTTTTAGATAATTTTGGTAGTTTGTTGGTTAATATTATTTATGTTTACTACCTTAATGGTTGATTGATTTATGGATAAATATGCATGAGTATAGTGATGTATGAAAATGTGATGATGATGATGATGATGAGCTTGTTCATGGGTGTGAGCATGTATGATAATGATGTTTAAGGAATTTCAAGGAAAAATACTTCGTGGTGGTGGCTTAGAGTACACATTGTCATAGGAAAAGCATAAGGAAGTATCATAATACTCTAATATTCATTCACATCAAATAGAGTAGAATGAGTTATGTGGTGAAAGTGACAAGAAGTTTTGGTCTATGGACTTGTTTGGTCCTAAACGCGAAAGGAATTAACTTTGTGAGTAGTATGATGATAACCCTTTTGTTTATGACTATGTAGAGCGTAAATACTACTACAAATGCACTCCTCCGGTGATCTCCTATGTTAAGGGCATGTATATGGATAATCGAGTCTAGAAGAGTTTGGTGATATATAGGATTTTGTAAATATATATATTTTGATAATAAAATGGTGTAGTATACTGTGAATATAAATACACATGTACTTCTTTTCGGCTAGCTTACCCTTGCATTTGTTGGTTGTTGTGTTTTATTTTTCCTCTTTTACGATGATATCGATGTGAGCAAATAAAAGTACAGGTATAGAGATATTTCTAGAGAATGAAGAGTCAACTTATAAAGTTGGGAAATGCTTTGAGAGAATAAATGATTAAATTTTGTTATAAGACTCTTTTTAGTATAATGAGCTATATAAATGCTATATTTATATAGTTTTATCTTTGGTTAGACTTTATTAATTTATTTTATACTTTGAATTATCTGTTTTAAATATTATTATAAAATGTTTTATTTTATTAATTTTATGCTAGTAAGATATGATGTTATGATTGTCGAAAATGTATGATTATATAATATATATTATATTGTATAACTCTCACTTTGTTGATGGAGTAACTTTATCAAACACTTTCCAATTTTTCAATTTTCGACTAGTTTTGAAAGTTTCAACTAACTTTTCAATTTTTAACTAATTTTACAAATTTGCCTTACTACATAGAAAACAATAAGAAAAGAAGCTATAGGGTCAAATTTAACGAAATACGACGTATTACAGTATTTAAAAAAATAAATTTAGTCGAATTTAAATAAATAAAGAAAGAAAATTATAAACATATAAGGAGAACATTTATATATTATTGCAAATTGAATAAAAGGAAAGAACATGTGATTAGTCTGAAAATAAAATAGATCAGCTTTAATTTAAATTGTGACGTATATTGTGAAAAATGAACCAAATATTAAAAATTAAGTATTATGAAAAATAATATGGCAAATTCGATCAGTTACGTAAAAGTAAGAACTTCACTTCATACATAACTTTTGTGTAAACGCAAAAACAAACGCATAAATTCTTAGAAACACGTTACCAAAACTTATACACTGAAATAATTATCTAAAATAATTTTCTTTTGCGATAGTAATTGAATATAAATATCTCTTTACATTATTTCTACAATGTATTAATTGTGTTAAACTAATGTTTTAATTGATCGAGTTCTATGTCTGTAATATAATATAATATATTTTTTTTGGTTTGTTTTTCTGATTGATGGGATTACACACGGTATAGAAATGAAATTGGAAAAGAGGAAATGAATGGAGTGAAGTGAAAAAGGAATTGCACAAAAAAATGAAAGAAAAGGCTTAAGCCCATTAACAAACATGGACCTTGCCTTAAACTCTTTCTTTTCACACCTCCTTTGTAATTTGTATTTTGCACCCGTTCTCTCCTCTTGTTCTTCTTATCACCTCTGTCACACCCTTTTTCCTCTTTTATTTGTCCAAAATGTTCCCCCTATTTTTTTCACTATGCAAAAGAAATTTGATTTTGTTCCTTCTGTATGCTTGACACACAATGAAAAGAGAAAAAAGGAAAAAAAAAAACTTTAGATTTAAACTTCAATTTAATGAAACTCGTTTTGGTTCCTTGTTTATTTTTATGTGTTTACACGTCTTACTAACTTTTAGAAAAATCTCGAGAGAGAAAATACCGCTGCATTTTATTAATTTGAAAAAAAATAAGTTTTTCTTATCACACATTAGTGAATACAAGTACAACTATGTAAATTACCGAATTTTTTTAATAATAATTAATTATAAATATAAATAAAATGTTTGCAATATCTTTTTGTCGAACTCATTTTTTGGTTTATACTTTTAAATTCGTAATTGTCTTTCAACCATTTAAAACATACGAAATTAATCCCGTATATTCTTAAAATTAACTATAGTTTTTATTGTTACAAAATTAAAAAAGAGATCGACATTACATATTTTTAAAATTAAAAATCAAATCAATCCATTTAAAAATACTCATACTAAAACTGAATTTAGTAAATGTAAGTTCCATTGCTTTCAGCTTATGAGTTTTGGGTCTGGCCTTTTCGTAGGTCCAAGGTCAGCCTAGTAGGGGACTCCCAATACCCCTTGCAGCTCATTCACTCTGCACTTGTTTCCTTTCAGAAGACTGTCTCCCTCCCTCAAACACCCTTGATTCCAGCTAGAGCTCTGCTAGGGCATAAGTTCCCTTTCTTTCGTACTCTCAGGTAAGTTGAACTTCAACTTCATCCTTCCTCTTTTCCAGTTAAAAACTCTGGTTTTGTCTTAGGTTCTCTCTAGTACCCCATTCTCAACTCCGTGAATGTCTGTTTTTAGCTCTGGAGCTTGCTCCAGTACTCTATTGCTCTTGCTTGGGTTACCACTCTCTGTGTTAGTATCCAAAAAGGTAAGGGAAGCTAGGGTTTACGTTTTTCTAAGCATTTTGATTATTTCTGGACTGTTCTTGTGTCTTTGGGTCGAAAATTTTTGTTGGTGGTTGTATGAAAATGGTTGTTGCGTGTGTATGTTTGACTGAACGAGGAACTGCATAAGCAAACAGGTGAGAAACATGCTAATCTCGCCCAAGCGAGTGACCCTCGCCTAAGCGAGAGTAGCAGGGACTCACCCCTGGATTCCAACTCGAGTGTCGCCTAGGCGATTGGTTTTAATTTTTGAGCGAGGCGCAGTCTCGCTGTCGCCAGAGCGAGAACCCGCTGGAACCTTGCAATGGCCACTGTTGAGCTCTCGCTTAGGCGAGAAAGGGTCGCTTGAGTGAAAGGAACCCTTTCGCCTGGGCGAGGACCTTTAGCCTGGGCGAGAATCCTTGACAGGGGCTGTTGTTTTGGCTAATGTGGCTTCAAGCTTGTGTAAATTCTTTTCCTTGCTCATAGTATGTGGTTATGCTTGACATGTATGTTTGAATGGGGTTGGAATGAAAGTATTATTATGAAATAAGTTATGATTTTGTTGGATTGAATATTGGTATGCATGTGGAGAGCATGAAATGAGAAACATGATACAATTGTTGGAGGAATTTCATGAGAATTGGGTGATTTGTAAGGCATGTGGAATGTGTTGGGAAGGGAGTTTCATGGGAAACTCTTGGTGATATATATATATATATATATATATATATATATATATATATATATATATATATATATATATATATATATGCCTAGTGTATATCTTGATATAGGAGATGTCTAGATAAAGGAGGGTATCCTGAACTCTAATAATTGTTGACGCTCACATAGAGCAGAATGATTAATGTGGTGAGAGTGGCAGGAGGTCCTAGTCTTGGGACATATTGGGCCTAAGACAATAGAGGATTAACCCTGTGTGTGGTTGGGTGATAACTCCTTGCGTCTAGACTCTGCAGAGTTTAGAAACCAACACAGATGCATACTTCCTTTAGAATTATATATCAAGAGTATGATCCGGATATCGAGTCGTAGTAACTTGCATTTGATTGTTCTCACATGATCTGAGTGTTTTGTATTTAATTGTTAATAACTTGCTTTGCCTTGTACACGCTCTATAATTTGTTAAAGATATTTTACACTAACTTACCCTTTTATCTTCGTGTTGTGCTTGTCTTGTTTTCTCTTTTGTGATGATCACCTTGTTGGTGGGAGCAAATGGGAAAAATGTTGAAGGTGGACCTGATGGTAACAGCGCAACGGAAGTGTAGTGGGCCTTGTCACCTTTGGTTTTTGGGAGCAGTTTTATGGCCTTAGTGCCTTTTGTCATTCCTTGCTCTAGAAGTTTTGCTTTTGTATAACTGCTGAACCCTGTGGATTATGTTTTGTTAAAGGCATGTATGATAGATATGCCTCAATTTCTTTTAAGTACTTCTCGGATGATTGTAATTGTAAATCCTTATGTGTATTGTTTATCTGATGACTCTTTTATTCCTATAATTATGCAATGCTTTATTTAGTAGATTGTTCTATTTAAATGGAATATATATATATATATATATATATATATATATATATATATATATATATATATATATATATATATATATATATATATTACAATATATATTACAATCGTTTTCTAAAATATAAATAAGGGACATACGAATAAGCGTATATATTGTACATATTGTATTTGTAATTTTATTTCTTATCTCACAATAGTGAATACAAGTACAACCATGTAAATTACTGAAAATTTTAATAATAAAAAATTATAAATATAAATAAAATGTTTTTAATATTTTTTTATGAAACTCATTGTTTGGTTTATACATTTAAATTCGTAATTCTTTTCTTTCAATTATTAAAAACATATGAAATTAATCCCTTGTACTCTTAAATTAACTATAGTTTTTATTGTTACAAAATTACAAAAAAAAAACGTTACATATTTTTCAAATTAAAAATTACATCAATCCATTTAAAAATAGTTAGACTAGTGAATTTAGTAAATAAAATACACACATTACAAACGTTTTCTAAAATATAAATAAGAGACATATTTGTTGGAAATTTTAGACAGTTTTTGTTTTTCAATTTTTTTTCGTTTTTATCTATTGAGACGAATTTGAATCTTGTATTTATTTTCAGAAACTTTGTGATTGTGGACTTGTTTGCTCATACGAATTGTTCACTCAGATTGTTGTGACTGTACAATACGACTCCCAACTTTTCAAAATGTTTTCCGCCAGGTTCAAGTTGTTTCGAAAATGTAATTCTTTCTTATATTTTTAACTTTTAAATTCTTTAAATGCCCCATGTTAGTTAATTTTACCTAGTATTCTTTTTGGAGTTTTAAATTGGTGGGAGAAGTGATTGTATTGTGTTTTCTTTACATATATTTGGGTTGTTTTTGGTTCAAGGCTTTTTAATGTGAGATTCTTCGTATCTTGTAATTTGTTCTTGAGTTAATGATAATTTAGCTGATTATTTCACTTGTGGTAGAGGGGTTAGTTAGGGAGATTTTCTCTCTCCTTTACGTTTTTGTTTTGTTAATGATGTTTTGAATATGTGCATATCAGATCTTATTTCTAAAAAACTTATGTTTTCCATGGTTGGTCCTCGGGAAATACAATTTCTTTCTCATATTTTTTATGCTGATGATATATTTGTATTCTATAGAGAGGTACTAGTACCCTTTAATATTTAAAATTTTTCTTGCATGAATATGAAACCTTTTCAGGTTAATAGGTGATTCCTGTTAAAAGTCACTTTGACATAACTGACGCTTCTACTTCTTTTGTTAGACATCTCAAGAGACTTCTCTTTTGTAATTAAGGATCTCTTCCTTTTATGTATTTGGGTGTGCCAATTTTTGTGGGGGGATAAGATTCGTAATAAATTTGCTTCTTGGAAAGGGAAATTGCTTAGTATGATGAGAAAAATTCAGATAGTAAATTTGGTAATTGTTGGCTTATTGTCTGATAGCTTCTAGGTTCACAAATGATCTATTAAGCTTCTTACTTCAGGTGGAAGAATGGATTCAAAATTTTTTTTGCACTGAAGATACATAACAATGGGGATTGCTTATTGTTAAATGATCTATCTTATGTGGCGCTAAGGTGAATAATGGTTTGTTGGCTACTAATATTCAGTTGGAGAAAAAAGTCTATCTGCTACGTTTATCTAAGGAGTTTGCTTATGGCAAAATGACTTGAATTGAATTCATGCGTATTCGATTTCATAAGTCTAAGTATAAAAAATTTATGTTATTTAAGTCGTCATCAATTTAACATAGTATTAAGATGCATATGATGTTATTGAAAATACTTTTTAGACACTAGGTAAGGGTGATTGTATTAATCTTTCGAATGAGTGGTGTGTTGACATTTACATATCTAAATTGGCTAGAATTCCTTATTTTGACAGAGTAAGGTTATACAATGTTGCTAGGTCAGCCTGGACAGATGCTCACTGGAACTTTCCTTCTTTTGTTAGCAGTTTATGTGATTATTCTTCTTTAATGGTTAATGAGGATGACAATGTAAGATACTAATGTTATTTCTCAATAAGTTGTCGCAATTTTTTACTCTTATTGTATGAAATGTACGGATCGGGGGAACTTGATTTAGTTGGATGAAGTACTACGAGCTATAACCTTGGTTCTTTGCAAATTGTTGTATGGTCGTTTACATTTTGATTTTGAGGTTAAAAAAAGGAGTGATTTTATGTATTATGTGTTCTTTGTGTGGTAATAATGATTTTTCTCTCATTTGTTCTTTTATTGTTCTATTATTATACGGTTGTGGCATTACTTGAAGGAAATTTTTCCAGGATTTGCAGTTCTCTTCTTTGGACTTAATTGTTCAGTTTATAAAGTCTCATTGTACTTCTTTGCTTAAAGTGATTAAAGTGGTTGTCATTACTATAATTATTTGGATGATGAGAAATCATAGTAGGTTTCAGAATTCAATTGCAATTCCTTCTACTATTTTTCAAATTAAAGTGTGCAAATGACTGAAAATAAATCTATAAAGCATATGAGTAATATTGTCTATGATTTTTTTTGTGCTAAAATTTTTCAATATTCAAACTAGGACAAGTAGGGGGTAGTTTTATGTATGGAAGTAATATGACAAATTTCATTTGCCAATTGGTTTAAAGTGAATACTAATGGTGCAATTAGGGATTGGCTTGATTTAGCTTCATATACTAGTAACTTTAGAGGAAGTTAAGGTGAATAGATGGATAATTTTTCAGCTTTTTTAGGAGTATAAACCTCCATTTATGCTGAATTTATGGAAACCATTTATGCATTAAAACATGCTTGGAAGGAGGGCTTTCAAAGGATTTGGTTGGAGAATGATTCTTTTTTGGTGTGTCATGGTGTTTTGATCAACGAGTTTCCTTGATGTCTTAGAAAGATATGAAGTCGGTGTTTGCATTTTTGTAAGTATATTTAGTTCAAGTTTTGAATAACAAAAGGTTTGAAAATTTTTACACACAATTTGATGATCTTATTATAACAATATAATATTATTGTTTTTATTAATTTAAATATCCACGTTATTATATTTATTATAAGTAGTAAGGTAAGTACACATAAGAAAAGTCTTAGAATTTTATCCTTTGTTTTTCTTATATACTATTTCTTATATACTATCTTAATAATGATATTTTGACTTTTTTTTTACTCACTTTTTAATTTTTTATTTCGATGACTCTTAGATAATTGTATGTTACCCTTAAAAAAAATTAAAATTGAATAAAAGAAAATATAATTATCCATCTTCTTATTGAGGTAACACATAAGCAATTGTGAGTCATAATATTTGAATTCATGTGGCAACATGTTCCTTTTCGATGATTTCTGATAATGAAAATCACTAGAATCAATGACAAATCTTTATCATAATTTATAATTTTTGAGGAGTCAAAATAATATACTCAAAATTTATATATTTAATATTATTATGACTAATTCAATAAAAATGAATACATAATCTAGTATATTTATAATTATAAAAGAAATTACACATATATAAATGAATATCTATCATTTTTTCATATTTTTGAACTCACGATAATTGAATTATAATTAAATTTTTCAGTTAACTTTTTTCGATGTAAATAATCATATTATCTACAAAATGTTCATCTTCCATTTTATTAACGTGCATTTGATTCAAAAAAAACTCGTAAGCTTTCATTTCATTGTTATACGATAAACAACCATATTATCATGTTTTCATCTTCACCCGTAATTTCTCTATCAATTTTAAAAACTAAATTTATTCATTTGTTTTTCATTAATATACCTATTTAAAAAATAATTTTAAGACTGAAAAATAATTTATCATAATCTAATCAAAAGTTGAGAACGATCAGGTGAGACGAGAGAAAATTACCTTATTTATTTACTTAATAATGGAAGAGAACATATGAAAAAAAATGATAATAAAAATATTGAGTTTACATCTAACTTTTTTTAGTAAAATAAATAAATAAATATGAAAGAAGAATATAATATAGAGAAACTCAAAAAACAGTAGAAAAGAAAATAAAAAATATCTTAATAATTTTGTTTTTTTATATATTTAATTTTACGTTTTATTATTTATTATTGTACTTTATAAAATAAATAAAAAATACTTAATTTAATTTTTATTAATTTTGAATATAATATTATTTAATTTAAAAAATAAAAATAATTTAAAAAAATTTAAAAATTTAAAAAATTTATATAATTTAAAAAAAATTAAATATAAAATAATGAAAAAAAATTAAAAGAATTGGGGGCCGTGGCCCGTGGCACCCGCTGCACCTTCCAACCTCCGCCCCTGACTAGAACAAGATTAGTACTACCATTTAGTTGTTTGATTCTCTTAGTTTGCAGCAGACTCGTCTTCTTCTCATGTCATCATCCTTCAGCTACGATGTGTTCCTCAGCTTCAGAGGCTCTGATACTCGCTACGGTTTCACTGGCAATCTCTACAAAGCTCTTTGTGACAAGGGAATCCATGCCTTCATTGATGATGAGGAGCTTCAAAGAGGGGATGAAATCGGAGAAGCACTTATCGAAGCCATTAAACAGTCTAGGATGGCCATAGTTGTGTTCTCCAAGAACTATGCATCTTCTTCCTTTTGCTTAGATGAACTTGTCAAAATCATTGACTGTGTTAAGGAAAAGAGTCGTTTACTTTTGCCCATTTTCTACGACGTCCACCCTTCGCATGTTCGAGGCCAGTCTGGGAGTTATGCAGAAGCTTTGGCCATGCACCAGGAAAGGTTCAAAAGCAGCAACCAAAGCCTCAATGATAACATGGGCAGGTTGCAAAAATGGAAGATGGCTCTTAACCAAGCAGCTTGTCTGTCCGGCAAGCATTACAAACTTGGGTATGCTACTTCTCTCCTCGGACAATCATGTGTGTCCATCCGACCAATATCTATCTGACATGTCATGTCGCTGAGAGATTGGTCGGAAGGATCATACTATGGTCATGTTTTACAGGTTATTTAGTTTTAAGTAAATACTCTATGAATTGAGAAGATTTTTACACCATCATCATCAAATTACAAACATTTGGCACATGGGTAAGTTTTATCATACGGGTAAGTGACTTTTATAATACATGTCTTAAAATTCATGCAAACATGTGTTTTTATTGAACTGCAATTTTACAACTTTTTATACTAACAGCACCTGTGAGACTAATGTAAGTTTTGTCCTTGCATATACAAATTAAACTAGTTCATTGTATGCCTTGCAATCTGAGTTCCAGTGATGTAATTATCATTTTTCAAAACATGGATATGATGATTTTGGCATGACTTCACAAAAGCTTCTTTGATTGGACAGAAATGAATATGAACACGAGTTTATAGGGAAGATAGTTAAAGAGGTCTCCAACAAGATAAACCGCAGACCTTTGCATGTTGCAGATTACCCCGTTGGGATGGAGTGTCGAGTGCAAAAAGTGAAGTCACTTCTTCAATTTGGATCTGATTCTGGAGTCCACATTGTAGGGATATATGGAATAGGCGGAATGGGGAAGACAACACTAGCTCGAGCAGTTTACAATTCCATTGCAGACCAATTTGAAGGTTTATGTTTTCTTGATGGTGTGAGAGAAAACGCTGTTAAACACGGGTTAGTACATCTCCAAGAGATGCTTCTTTCTGAAATAGTTGGAGAGAAGGATATTAAGATAGGAAGTGTAAGTAAAGGAATTTCAATAATAAAGCATAGGCTCCACCGAAAGAAGGTTCTTTTGATTCTTGACGATGTTGACAAACTAGAACAAGTGCGAGCAACTGTTGGAGTGCCTAATTGGTTTGGTTCTGGAAGTAGAGTCATCATAACAACTAGGGACAAACATCTGCTTCAGGGAGTTGATGGAAAATATGAGATAGAGGATTTAAACGAGGAAGAAGCACTTGAATTGCTTAGTTGGAATGCTTTTAAAGATGACAAAGTTGATCCAAGTTACAAGGACATTTCAAACCAAGCAGTGGCTTATGCTTCTGGCCTTCCACTAGCTTTGGAAGTAATAGGTTCCTTGTTGTTTGGAAAAGGCATAAGAGAATGGGAATCTGCATTAGATCAGTTCAAGAAAATCCCTAACAAAAGGATCCAAGAAATACTTAAGGTGAGCTACAATGCTTTAGAGGAGAATCAACAGAGAATTTTTCTTGACATCGCTTGCTGCTTGAAAGGATATGAATTTGAAGAGGTTGAAGATATTCTTGGTGCTCATTATGGTGTTTGCATGAAATATGACATAGGAGTGTTGGTGGATAAATCTCTCATAAAAATTAAGAATGGCTGTGTGACACTTCATGAATTGATAGAGGTTATGGGCAAGGAAATTGATCGCCAAGAATCACCCAAAGAGCTTGGGAAACGCAGGAGGTTATGGTTCCATAAAGATATAATTCAAGTTTTAGCAGAAAATACAGTAAGACTGACATGGATGACTTTTTCTTAAATTTTTAACCTTGATTTCTTTCTTTGGCTATTGTATGTATGCTCACATAACTGCTGTGTTTGTGTTTTTTGTGCCTTTTGTTCTAACAGGGGACCAGTGAGATTGAAATCATCTGTTTTGATTTCCCCTTATTTGAAGAAGATGAAGAAGTATTTGTAGAATGGGATGGAGGGGCCTTTAAGAAGATGAAAAACCTGAAAACACTAATTATTAGAAACTCTCATTTTTCAAAAGGTCCAGCATATCTTCCAAATAGTTTAAGAGTATTAGAATGGTGGACATATCCATTACAGGATTTACCAACTGATTTTCATCCGAACAAACTTGCCATATGCAAATTACCCAGAAGTTGCTTTACATCACTTGAGTTAGCAACCATATCAAAGGCATGTGTAATGGCTTCATTTCCAAGATCATTCGAAGATTATTCAGTTGGTTCTTATTTGTTTTCCCTTTTCTCTTTTGCAGAAGTTCATGAATCTGACAGTTCTGAAATTTGATGGGACTGAATGTTTGACGAAAATACCTGACATATCCAGCCTCCAAAATCTAGAAAAACTGACATTTGAGTGTTGTGAGAATTTAGTAGCAATTCATGATTCTGTGGGTTTTCTTGATAAACTTAAAATCTTGAGTGCTTTTGGGTGCAGCAAGCTTACGAGTTTTCCACCCATCAAGTTGATCTCTCTTGAACAACTGGATCTTTCATCATGTTCAAGTCTTGAGAGTTTTCCGGAAATATTAGGAAAGATGGAAAACATAACACAGCTAGAGTTGAAGTACACTCCCTTAAAAGAATTCCCATTTTCATTTAGAAATCTTGCTCGACTTCAAGATTTGGTGCTGGTTGACTGCGGAAATGTTCAGTTGCCGAGTAGCATTGTCATGTTGTCAGAACTGGCTGAGATTTTCGCCCTTGGGTGTAAAGGGTGGCTATTGCCAAAACAAGATGAGAATGATGAACAAAAAGTAAGCTTAGTGTCTTCAAATGTAAAATGTCTTTGTCTCTCGGGCTGCAATCTATCAGATGAATACTTTCCCATGGTTTTAGCATGGTTTGGTAATGTGAAAGAGTTAGAGCTATCAAGCAATAGCTTCACATTTCTTCCAGAATGCATCAAACAGTGTCGCTCTTTAAAATTACTTAACTTGGATAACTGTGAGCATCTTCGAGAAATTAGAGGGACTCCACCAAATTTAGAATATTTCTCTGCTGGAAATTGCAAATCCTTGAGTTTCTGTTGTTCAGCCATGCTATTGGACCAGGTTGTTTTTAATTGTATCTTGTGATTTGATGATGTACTTGGTGTTGCTAAACTTATGCATTATTTAGGACTACCTTTTTTCATTGGTAATGGACAATGTACTTAATATTGCTAAACTTCTGCAATATTTATCACTATACTTTTTGATTTGATAATTGATGATGTACTAAATGTTGCTAAGCTTATGCCTTATTTATGACTATCCTTTTTTATTTGATAATGTACTTAATGTTGCTAAACTTGTGCATTTATGATTTGATCATTGATAATATACTTAATAATTGCTAAACTGATGAATAATTTATGATTCTCAGGAACTGCATGAGGCTGGAAACACCATGTTTTGTTTGCCAGGATCTTGGATTCCAGAATGGTTAGAGCAACAAAGTATAGGTCCATCACTATCTTTCTGGTTTCGTGAGAAATTCCCTGTCATGGATCTGTGTTTTGTTATTGGGCCAATGGGTACTGACTCTATATTGTTTAGACCAATCATGACCATCAATGGCAACACAATGGAGATAAACTCCTTAACTGATAAGAGATTTTGTTTCGATTTCCCGGCATCGGATTATCATATACTCATCATTGGTACAAAGTACATGAAGTTTGGAGATAATCTGGATAAACCACTCTCAAAAAACGAATGGAATCATGTGGTGGTTTCCATTGCTCTTGATTTTGAACCAACCCCTAAAGAGATAATTGTCAAGCAAACTGCACTCCATGTAATCAAACCAGAAAGTAGCATGGATGATATCCAATTCACCGATCCTTGTAATCAACCTTCCTTCAAAGAGAAGCAAAGATTGGTTGACACTGTTGATTGTCACAGACAATTTATGCAGCAGCAAACCACTTTGGTTTCATTGGAACCACTTTCAATGAATCCACCTCAAGCATGCAAAAATAATCTGAATTGGGATTCATTTTCAACTGGAACAAGTAGCATTGCCAGTGTCCAGGGTATTGAATTCATTTACTGCATTTCTTTCTTTGTGTGTTTTTCCTATTATTGGACATCCACGTAACTAGAGATAAAACATATTCATAGTATATATATGGATGCAAACTTGTTTTGTGGGATTAAGTTAAACTTAAAATCCACTTCTTAAAGACTTCTTAATTTTAATGCAAATGAAACTGTATTGATTATTGACATGTTGGTACTTCTTTATTGTTCATCTAATCAAGTAAAGGAAACAAAAAAACAGTACTAGGGCTATATTGATGTTGCAGTGCATTGTTAAATGTTTGCCTGCAGAATGCACGCATGATTTCAATTCGTTGTATGAGTTCTGACTTACTAACTTGAAACAAATTATTCAAATTTATTGTCCCACAGAATATGAAATTGCATCACAGAAGTTACGTTTGGACATGGGGATTTTGCAATTTGTGCAGCAGCGGAAAAGATTGGCTATTTTGGGTTTACTGCAACAACGACGCACGGCTTCATTGGATTTACTGCAACGAAGGGGCAGAGAATTGCTTTCTTTGCTTTCTTCTCCATCATTGGAGTTGATGGTCTCATGGGAGAGGAGATGCATCACCAGTGTCCAAGGTAATTTGTGATTGTGGCATATTTTTGTTCCTACTTTCTCTGTTACTAATGACAAAATGATATCTTGTGTTTGATTGAGAAATTACAATTTTAAGAAAATTCAAATTTTAGAAAGCTTTGGAGGATTGAATGTGATTCTACTTTGGTCTGTTGAGCTTTTACATCCTTTCTGATGTTTCTTGGAGAATCTTGGAGACTTAGGGAGAGATGGCGTAAATGCGAGTAATTCCTACCACGTCCAATAGTTCCACATTGTCGAGATTTAAGACGGTTTAAATATCCTTCTTCTTTTTATCCTTGATACGTGAAGAAGTATAAACTTCACAACTGATAATATCTCGGATACATGATGATTGATACCCAATCAAAGTCTAATGCCATTCAATGTAGATAAGTTGTAGGCCTCAAAAACTAGAAAGTTTTAAATGGTGATCGATTTTGCCTCTTGCTATAAACTTATATTTTTTTCATAATAAGAGTTTTCTTCGTGTGTTCAGAGTTGTATAGGTTTTCTGGACATTTTTTATTCATTTTTTATTCCCATATTCAGAATTGTGGATGCTTTTTGGAAAGTTATTTCATCTATTTTACATGGGTTTGGCTTTTTATTTAATAAATGTATTTTAATGTATTATAAGCATAACTAAGATGGTAAAGTGTAATTATTTTTAACATGAGTTTTATAAAAAATATAAAAATAGAGAGGAGGAACTACACTTTAAACTATATATGTGCATGAAAAGGATTACTCTTAAAATGGTTTCTTTCAGGCTTGCAGGAGCAACATTTACCTTCCACCATCAAACAAAACTTTGAAGGTTGTAATGGCATCAATGATGCCAAAGTGAATGAAGTCATAAGATGCAACAACAATTCTGGAAATGATAATGAGAGAACCCCATTAATGGAAGAGCTACTAATGACAAAGGTTAGTGTATGATTACAACTATGAAGCATAATAAAAATGATCACATCACCTTGATTTACTTGATCATGAACTATCTGAGAAACACTGACAGTAAACATGAAATAACATGTTAATAATGTAACATTGTATTCAATGAAATAGGAGAATGATGTTCACAGCAAGAGATACCAACATGTCGGGAAAATGGCTTCGGATCCAATGGAATTAGAATATCTTTTACACATTCAGAAGATCAATTTCTCTCAAAGATAAACACTCTGTAATTTCAATGACAAGAGTTTCTTGTGTGCTATAATCCTGTTATTGGTTGCATTATATTTATTTTTCTTTCTTGTATTATGTTGTATATTTATAAATCATCCAATATGTAAATGATTTATGCATTGAATTACTCCAACTTTTTCATTTAAATTGCTTCCAGTGTAATTTTACTTATTCATATGTCCAATTTTGTAATATAAAAATTAAATTTAAATTTTCTAATTAAGTTTCGTTTAATTTGACCTTTTTCATTTCAAATGTTAATAGCTATTTCAAATGTTAATAGCTATACGTTTTTTAATTACAGTAATTATTACGGATTTAAAACAATTCTAAATAAAATATTATTTTCAAAACCCAAACTTCACATATAATTTTTTTATTAATTTTTAAATATCTTATACATTTAGATATTTTATCCCTGTTATAATTTTTTTTGCTCTAAAAATGTTTATTTTTTATTTTTTGTATCTAAGTATTGTATTTTTTTTATTTTGGTGTAAACAACATAAGATATGATAATTATTTTTATCTTTAATAAATCAAACTTTTTAAATAAATTTTTTATTAAAAATATGAAAATTTACGAAATAGTTAAAACTTAATTAAAGGAAAAAATTTATATTAATGACGTATTCACACTAGCGAAAAACAATTAACTGGAAATTTACGAAATAATTAATTTTTAAAATAATAAGTAAAATTGGAAAAATAAGATATGTATACAAAAGATGTTTTCAAAATAACTGTTAAAAAGATAAAAGAAATTAATAAAATAATTGATAATAGTAATTAAAATAATTAATTTTTAAAATAATAATTAAAGGTAAAATTAAAAAAAAATAAATTGTAGACAAAAAAAATCATCTTTATATATTAACCTTTATATATTAATTGATAATAAACTTGGAAAAATAAGATATGTATGTCATAAATGTTTTCAAAATAACTCTTAAAGATGAAAAAGAGTTTTAAAATAATGGTTAAAGATAAATTATTTATAAAATAATTAAATTTTAAAATAATAATTAAAAATAAAATTAAAAAAATGAATTATAAACACATAAGAAAAGAATCATCTTTAAATATTTTTTAAATCTATAACAACGTATAAGAGAAATTTTCTCTTTTTTGTCTACATTTCATAATACCAATTATACCCTTTATAATATAATTATTTATTAAATTTTTTCAAATTAACATACTTTTACCTATTTTTTATAAAACTGTTTATCTTTTTTCTTTTTTTTTATTCATCAACAATTATTCTATCTATTCATTACATTTATTTTATATATCAACTTAATAATATTACATTATTATCACCTATTAATATAATATCATTCATAATTAAATAATATCACCCTATTAGTATTACTAGCGTAAACACAGGTGCTATCGCGCCTGTATGTACGCATTTTTTGAATTATATTAATAATTGATGATATTGTAATGTTATTAAGTTAATGAACAAAATAAAAGTATATTTATAAAAATTAAAGTGAGATGTATGGAGAAAATATGAGAAAAATAACTGTTGATGAATAGTAGGAGAAAAAAAAAGAAGGAGATAAGTAAAAGTAACCGTTAATTTTTAAAAAATTTAATAAATAATTAAATTATAAAAGGTAAAGTTGGAATTATGAAATGTCCCCTTTGTATATAGTTATAGATTATAAATTTTATATATTATTACAGATAAATAAACACCTATATATGTGTTAAGTTAGTAATAATGGGGGTAAAGAAAGTAAAAGCGTTCATTTTATTCATATAGCAGTTACAACTTCCAACTGTTACCAATTTTCAAATTACCCGCTCCTTCGTTTCGTTCCATCTCCTTTCATGTTAGTGTCTTCAGCCTCTGTTTCATCCACAGATCATTCACCGCAACGCAGGTTCTTCTGCTTTTGTCTTCGTTGGTTTGATTTTCTGATTTAAACGGTTCGTTTTGGTCACCATTACGCGTACGCTGCCAGTTTTTGAGGCAACAACGAATACCAGAGAGCTCATTCCAATGGAATTCGAGGAAGCGCATAACAATTTCCTCGCTATAAGACTGTTATATAGACTTCTCGAAGATAATAGCATCGCCTTGCAAAATTCAAATCCAAAGCATGTATGGCACTTCTTTTAACTTGCATTGGATTTTCCTGTTTACATATGCTATGTCTAGTTCGTAGATATTGTTTGTTGGGTCGGTGTAGAGGTTGGCATATATTTGATTAGTTAGATTCTGTTAATTCTACACTAGAAATACTTACAGGTGTATCATATCTAGTATAAATGATCAAAACGTAAGAAACTTAACAATAATGGTATAACAAAATATCCGAAAATATTTCGGTTATTTGGGGATTTTCAGAGTGTGGATCTCAGAGATAACCACTGTAAAGGTTCAAGAACTAGGGAAAAAAGAGAACACCAGAATTTGAATGTCTGATTGAGTTTCAGAAATTGGAAGAAACTCTGGCCGGAACAAAAAAAAAAGATAAAAAAAGAAAAGTTTAAGTAGAATATCCGCTCTGTGTAAGTGTAAAAGATTTTTTCATACTGTAGTTTTTTGTTGTATCTAGTCTGGAGATATTCTTAGGAGTTTTGGTCCTTCGAACCAGTTAAGAGGTTAATCATAAATAAATTCTACTGTATTCAAATACTGATCAACTTTTGTAACGATTATTTTAAAAATGATACCTTTCTAAAATGCATGAAAATTAAACTCCAAGAATATTTACTTAAATGAAAAAACATTATTATCACGTTGGAAAAAGAAACAACTAACAGTATTTAATAATGTGGACCTACCTCAGTTGAGAGCTTTGTTCCCAAATTAGCGGGACCAGTTACAGAATCTGAAAGAATTGTGTTTAGACTCTCTCTTTTTGGTTCTTGCTGTTGTTATTGATAGTATTATTACTAACTACTCAGAGACATCTGAGTGTATTAGTGGTAACTCTTATGATGTGTATTTTCGTTTGTTTGTGGCAGTTGGTTGAGTGGGCACGAAATTTATTGAAAAGTTTGCTGGATGTTGCTGTTGAAAGTGTTTTTGAGACTCATTTAAAGGTGCATGTATATGGTTCCCCATTTTCCAATGGGACCCTTCCTTTTAGAATAAAAAGTTGTAAATGAGAGATATGATTCTCTTCTATTTTTAACCTTAATGAGTGGAATCAAATGAACTTTTATGGTAATGCTTCAAATTGTAGAACTTACTGAACTTTAGGCAGTATGAAGAATATGATTTCTTTTACTAAAGTCATTCTTTGAATAAAAAAAACATTTCTCCAGTGGCAGGAGTCAAATTCTCTAGTGGCAGCCAACATTTCTCAAAGCTCAGTGAAATATCTAACTTGTAGTAAAAGGACTTCAGAGAAGGATGAACAGCCTCAGTTGAGATTAATTTCAAGAAAACAACTGTCAGAGCTCTCAAAGTTTAGTATCTCAGATGATGGAGGAACAAAATGTAAAACATTATGCTGTATAGGTGAGGAAAGCAATAAGATGCAACCGAATACAGTAAAGGCAACAGACCTGTCTAATGACAATGACAGTTTGCCCAACACTGAGAGTATCCATAGCAAACAACAGCAAAATGATGTAAACCCTTTATATGGTGATGGTGTGGATGCAAAAGAATCGTTACAAATGTTTGATGCAAAAGATGATGAGCAAAATGAAGAGAATAATGCATTATTGTTGAACAGGATCCATGAAGCGCAAAGAAACTCTAATGCTGCTGGACAAGTTGAACATCCGGATCAGAAGGGAGATTTCTCTGATGATTTGGTTAATGCAATAAAAAAAATTGAGTCTCGGATTTTGGCTTTCCAAATTTGTTCCAATGTGATGGATTCCACTAAGAACAGTGCAGGTCATCTTACTTCGCATGAAGCAGCAAATTCAGACAGTCCTGTAATCCAGAGAAAGAGTGGAGTTTCAGGAAGTCAGATTAGTAGTGGAAAGTCCCTCTTGAAAGGACATAGGTTGATGAGTCAAAAAACATTTAAATTGAGTTTTAAGGATGAAAATTCGATTTCTGCAAGTGCATTTGAGGAATCCTTTTTTCCTGGAAAGGAATCATTGAGTCAAAGTCAGATGGCAAATCAGAACTCTTGGCTTCATAATAGTGCAGAGTCTGCAAAGAATATTGATGTACCGAAGCAAATTGGTACTCAGATGGTATCAAGAGGAGAGTGCTTGAGCAGTCATGAAAGAATTCAAAATTCAGAACGAAACATAGCTATAGATAGTGTTAAGCCAACGGATGGGTTAGTTAGCGGTGATGCCTATTCTGAGACTCGAGCTAGTAAGGGTATTCAAGGTTCCAGGGTCCCTCTGAATCAAGACAATAAAAATAAGAAACATTCCATGTTAGTAAGTAAAACAAACAGGGAAAGTTCAGCAAGAAAAAATTCAGTGGCATGGTCTAAGACTGACCAGAATCCAAGGGAAATGAGTTCTGAATCTTCCTATACACAGAAGTCAGTTAGATCCAGGACCATTAGTGCAATGAGAGAAAAACCACCACCTCATCAGATGATAATGAAACCAACCCTATTGGATCAGAGATCCAGTGAAATTAAGGTAAATTCCCATAAACACAGAGACAGGAGAAAGACTCTTAACACTAGTCATCTTGAACCACGGAATACAAGAGTTTTACAACAACATCTTGAACAGGAGGAGTCAAGCTCAAGCTCAAGCTCTAAGTCTGACTCTGACTCTTCTCGCTGGAGCTCTCAGCAAGGTAGTCCTAATAGTAGTAGTAGTGACTCTGAGGACTATTCCTTGTCAGATGGAACACAGTGTCCTTCATCAGGAAGGATAGTGGATTATGAGGGCAGTTCAGAGGAGACTAACAATTCATATCTCGAGATGGATGATGACCCTTCTAGATTTGGAAGTTTCAAATCTTATAGACATCACTATGAAAGACATCATAAGGAAACAACTGGAAGACTAAGGAGGCTGAGAAATAAGTTAGGACTAATCTTTCACCACCACCATCATCACCATCATCATCATGATGATCATGTTAACACTCATTCTAGAGAAGGTCATGGACTTACTACGTGGAATCACTTGCAGAATGTCTTCCACCATAAAGACAATCATGGAGTGCTAACAAAGAAAGTTGAGAAGACAAAGGGAGGGGCTGCTGCAAAAGTGTTGTCAAGAAACCAGGTTGGGCAGTTTAATAGACTTGCGGAAGGGGTACTGAGACACATCCGGCATTCAAAGAAACCAAAGCCTCCCAAGCTTGATGTGGTGAAACAGTCAAGTAATAAGCCACATGGACATAATCAGAAGAAGTTGCGTTGGTTGCAAATCCTTCGAAAACAACAACAGGGAGAGAAGATGAAAAACCAACGCAGAGCTAATGCACTAAAGAATTATTGATTGATCTTGGTTGCGCCTAAGAATTTCTCACCTCACAGCTATTGCCTTTCAGCTCGCCGTATTCAAAATTCCTATCAGACTGGCAGAACAGGTATATCCCCAAGTTTTCTTCTATTTTGGCTCTGTTGAATGGAAGCTTTGTGACACTTGAAATTCATAGATATGGATCCGATGATGCAGCATTTTGTTAGTAGTTTCACGGTGATACAGTATTATGTAATTGCATTGTTATCAGGATTTTATTAATATGTTAGCATAATTATACTGGGTATGCTTGTTATTATGCGTACTCAAAGCAGGGTCCTTACATTCCCTGTTTATTAGTTTTGAGTACTTTTAGAACTTCTTTAGATATTAACTTAGCTTTCCACATAAAATAGATTGAGTATTTGAAGTTATTTACGTGTTTCTCTAAATCATTGTTTAGTATTACATATTTCACTAAATATTTCAAAATGTCCTTTAAGTTGACAATATCAACTTCAACTGTGGTCTAGACCATTCTTTCCAAGCTCATTTAATTGGTGATAGGATCTCTTGCTAATTTATCTTATTATGGCCAAAATTATAGAGAATAGTACAACAAAAAGCATGACACCTTTATTTTTTCTTTAGCTGCTACAATTAGGTTCTGTTCTCCAAGTTGCAACCAAATTTGGAATGAATGAACATAAACAATTGTGCAATTCTCTAATTCCGTGTTGGTTAATTCCTTAATGAAATTATTGGGTACCCTAGACTTTGAAAAGATTGATATATGTATGTACCAGATGCTTTTTAATATATAATTTTCCTTTATGCTAAATGACTAATAATCGAGACCTGATATTAGAATAGTATAACAGTCTCTGTCTAGACAGATAATACAAGAGATACACACTTTGGAATGCGATGCAGAGAGAAACAATATATTCAGGATTATTAACTCTAATAATTTACTCATCTTTTATGACAATAAGTTGTAATTCTATTTCAAACAGCAAAAGGTAACTCAGGCGCACTTCAATTTTACAAACATGTAGAGTGCAGCTGGTGGAGAAAGGAATAAAGGTACATAAGCTTAATTTTCAGGACTATCTGTACAATATTACTTGTAGACTGAGTTTCATTCATTGTTAAGGCAGTAAAATCAGAAAATAAAGGGTAACATGAGATAAATATTAGGGATTCTTTGATGGGAGAATGTAATCTACTCTCTCCCTTGTTTGAACAATTGTATCTATGGTGCTGTATATGTCTTGAAATTTATGGCTACCTTTGTAGGAGACAATGAGATCTAAGTTGTGTGTCTATCAAGGTTGGTGGGACAAGGATAAATGTTCCAATTCCATCTAGTCTGAATTAAGTATGTGGTTCTAGTATAGGCTAATTGGTTGTATGTTTGGTCATAGTATCACTATTATTATTAAATTGATTAAGAGAAATATTAATATACTAATTTTACCTTGTGTTCTTTAATCATTTTCTGAGTTAAAATCTTAGTTATATGAATTTTAGTATGAAATAAATTATGTTAAAAAAAATAATTTAGGTTAAATATATTTAGAATATTCGTGTCATAGCTTGTTATGATAAAAAATATTAACAATTTTTTTCTTTGATTGCTACAAACTTATTATGTATATGCACTTATGTGCAGACTAAGTATACTTATGCACTTGTGTGCACAGAATAAATATGTTTAAATAAAAATTTAAAATTGAAACATAAATTAAAAGAGGTGGTTCAGTTTCTAAATTCATGCTTAATTTTCTTTATCAGTAATTGATATTACAAATATTATTTGTGTCATTTTAATAAACATTAATATTTTATATTTTATTGCAATAAATGATGTTGACATACAGATAAAGATTATTTAAAAACAGAAATACATAAAAGTTCTCCTTAAACAAAATTGAAAGTACATAAAATTATAAAACAAATAATTCAAAATTAGCACACATCATTATATTTAAAATATTTATAAATATGAATTATATGACTATCATTTCAAAATATACACTGTTGAATGAATACAAGTTATATTTTATATAAATTATTAATAATATGATCCTTAGCAGAGATGTATCAGTCTAAGTAATCCTGGTTATGTAAAATTTTACCAAATAAGGACTACTAAAAAATAAAGCTGTTGAAAAAAAATTCAAATATAATATTATAAATAAAATTTATTTAAATTTAAAATAGTAACCTTTTTCATTGTTGTGAACATGTTGTTACTTATTATCACAACTAATTATGTTCCCATAGTTATTTTTATTATTTTAATCAACTTACTGGACGTGGAATCAAATATTCCACGGAACTATTTATCCAGTTCCTCGTCTAATTCTCTGGCCCATGGGCTTGACCAGAACCGGTGGCCGTATAGCCCGGGCCGGGCCCAAGCCCGAAACCTACATACCTGAGTTTCTGTTTTCCGTCCCTTCTATCACTTTGATGCAGCTTCTGTCTCTTTCAGCCGCTACGGTATCCGAACTTCCGTTGTTGACGCTTGCAAACACCTTCAGCACGTTTAGTCTCATAACACAACCCAAGTAACACTACAAACCCTATTCATCAATTGTTATTGTAACTACGCATGGCGTTATTGTTTTTCAATTTTTTACCTTTGTTTCCATTCTACAATCTCAAATTTTCTTATAATTTCGATATTTGGAGGCAAAATCGATAAACAAGTCCACTCCTCTCTGTTATGGGCTTCATGTTTTATGATGTTTTATGGTTGAATTTCAATTGTTAGATGATGTAGTAGAGGACTCAATAAATTTTTTCTGGTTGAGATCTGTGAAACTTGAATTTGAGAAGTTAAAAGAAAAAAAAAAGACTGAATTTTTGGTATAGTTAGAATTTAGGGTGGAGAATTTGGGTTTATGTTAAAGAAATTATTCAGAAGAAAAAAGTAAGAAAAGATAAAATAGTTTGAATTGTAGTAGTCAAACAAAGAAGATATTAGCTTTTATTTAAAGAATATTATTAACCACAGATTATAATTAGACAAACCAAATTGGCATAAAACCATCTTTGTATTGTAGCATCCTTAAGGTCTAACTACAAACAACTGATAAAGTAATAGTGATTGGATTGAACATGCAAAAGAGACGGGACCAACCAAGCTGGTGACGGGGTTTGTGGCATAATAAATTAGAGAGACATATTTTAACTCTGGTCTAAACTGATGGTGGATTTGATGCCATGCATGTAGCATGCAAATTGTAACTATGGAAAAACATGTTTTATGGTTGGTTTATGGTCTGAGTTTTCTTGCATAAGGTTTTTTTCATTTTCTTGTTTTGTTTACCTGCAAAACATTTTGCTTGCCAGAATTGGACTTTCTGTTTGAAGAGTCCAGCACTTTCTGTTATGCTATCTTATTTAAGATAATTGAGCTATTTGTAATATCTTGCTACTTCTTTGGTGTTCATATCTGAGTTACACTTGTAACTTTATGATTTTATTTACTTGTGGAATTGAATGATGTGTGGATGAAAGAAATTTTAATTCAGCTATGTCTTATTGCTTATTTTTAAAAAGAAAATTTCAGAAAACTGTGATAGAATGGTTTGGCTGATCAAAAATTCTGTGCAGGTAAGTTTGCTTTACTTTTAATACAAATATTGCAGTGTTGAAGACTTGTTTATTGTTATTTGTTATTGATGTATAGTAGATGCCAACATTCAAGTTTTTTTTAACCTATTTGTATTTGTTTGATCAATGTTATTTGAATTTGAAATTATGAATTGGTTTGCTAAGTTTAACTCGTATTTATTTAACAGGAGAAAATGACTCATGAGAATACAGTAGGCGTTGAGATAGATTATGAATATGATGATTGCAATAATTCCAAGCGCCCAAAAATGACTTCTAAAGTATGGGAAGAAATGCAGCGAATTCAAACCATCGAAGGGAGTAAGGTTCTGTGCAGACACTGTGGAAAACTGTTGCAAGATAACTGTGGGACTTCTCATTTAAAGCGTCATTTAATGATATGCCCTAAGCGTCCTAAACGTCTGGATGCTACTACTCAAGATTCAATGGCGTCAGGGTGTTTTAGAGCTCTTCCCAGTAGTGCTAGAGGTAACCATTATCTTTGCTCCCCCAAATGGATGTTATCTCCAACTCCAATTTTCTTTACACATATAGTTGATCAATCTCTTCTATAGTATTATGTGGTAGATGGACCCAAACAAATGTCTGATCAATTAACAGTTGAAAATTTTTAAAAAGTTTGGTAGGACATGGCATCTAAATGGTTATAACTTATAAGTTTTCAACTTTTATTGTGACAATAGTCAATCACCTGCACACGTGTTTCTCAAGTTGTTGTCTGCCTTAAGTCACTGATAATGATGAATCGATGCAACATGTGGTAGCTATAATAGAGTAAGAAATTGATTTAAACAACATTTACTATTTGCTTCACTGCTAGATTTGCTATATGTATGCAGCAGGTTGAGAAACTTGTTTTCCTGTGTTTTTTATTACATTTTGCATTTCTTCCGATTGGCCATGCGAGATTTTACCTCTCATTATCACTGGAATATATATTTTTATTTTGTAGAATCTGGATTAAACACAGTGCTTATGGTTCGTCCGTTGAAGATCGAGCCTGAATCACAAGTCCCATACTTTTTTCCGACTTCAAATAATCGAGTTCCAACTATTGCATCCACTGGAAATGCTCCCAGTTCCATTCAAGAACTACGTGCAAAAACTAGTTCCCCCCTTATGCTACCTACCATTGAATCTCCCAAGAATCAGGTGGAACTCGCTCTGGATGACGTAGAAATGAAAGCATTTTATGCTTCTCTTGATGCAGAGACCTCGGTTATGTCTCCTTCTCAAGATATCACAGTTGTTACTGAATTATCCAACTCCACACCCTCTGAAGAGACTAAGAAAGCATTGAAAACCCTGCAAGACCTTCTTTCCAAAGACTTCACTGATCTATTGCATACTGGACAATCTGGTACCATCAAATCCTCCATAGAATATCTTGCCAAGTTATCTGCAGACGATGGAATCTCTGCAGAAATGAGGTTGTTGATATTAGAAGTTTCTAGGGAATTCACTCGCTGGAGTTGTGACTACAACGATGCTAATAGGAAAATAGAATCTGCCAACACCAACATCTTGAAAGCAGATAAACTTGAAGAAAATCTTGAAGCTAACAAGAAGGAGTTCAAGGAGGTTTCGTCCTTAGAGAATGAATTAAGCAACCAGTTATCATGTTTGGAGAAAAGGAAGAAAGAGCTGGAGGAGCAAATAAATGCAATTAAAGCTAACATTTCTGTTTTTCAATCAGCTAAGGTAACCAGTACGAAGAGAAAAAGAGAAGCTTTTGAAGAAGCAAAGATTCTTAAAGCTCAAAGAGATGAGTTGAAGGAACAAGTGCCTCACTTGAAGAATGAGTTGGAAGTGGCCAAGAAGAACCAAGCACATATTCGAGCTGAATGGTCAAAGCTTGGAGAAAAATTTAACAAAAGCTTGAATGGGATGAATCATGAGGAGAACTTGGATGGTAAATCCGTGCAGGAAAATTCCATTTAACAAACTGAGTGTCGATGTCAATACCTTCATACCAAATCCATGATGAGCTAAAAATAAGCTCTGATATTCGTTATACATTTGGTGGAAAATGAAACAATTTTACCATTGATTTTAATTTCATGATCTTATCTATAACAAAGCACATTATTATTTTTGTTAGATGAAGTATTTGTCCGAGGCCTTCTATTTCAAAATATATTATTTAATTGATCATGTGAAATATCTAATTATTGATTATAATCTGGTTTTAGTTCAACTTAAAATGTGAAGAGATTGTAACACGAGTGTGTATCAAATTTGTTTTGTTTAATTTTAACTTTTAATTTGCGTGTAATCGTACTGTTTGATTAGTATTAGTCGACAAGAAATTGCTGAGCAACATAATTATGTTTGTGTTATTTGTTAAATGGAGATTTAACTATATATTCCCTATAGTTGCATTTTTTATTTACCGAATAGAGTCAGGAATTAAAAAGGACTAAAAACAGTACTTACAGAAACTAAAATGAATGAACTTTAAGTATATAAACTAAAAAGATAAAGTTTATTCAACTAAATGATTAACATGCTTATTTTAACCTTATAAGTATATTGTGAACATTGAGATTTATTATGTTATCTATATTAAGACATGTTAGAGCCAGAGTTCGGAATGGATCCTCCACATGTTATTAGATTACTTTCTTAAGCTTTGAAAGCCCTTTTAGTCTTACTAACTAGATTCACAATATAATAGTCTCTGTCTCACAATTTAATAATAATAATAATAATAATAGTAATATTATTATTATGTAATAATTAAAGGTCATCAAATGTTATTAAAAAATAACATATAGTATATAAAATATGTTTATCCTAGTGTGAGACATAAGTGGTGAAGTTTCATTAACTTGCAGCAGGGGCATGTGATTGCAGCAATTTGCAGCACTACATCATGAATAAAAGACAAAGAATTAACTAATTTGCAGCACAGTTGGTGAAAGTGGGAACAGGATTGGTGATTGTCAATTGAAGAATAGGGAGTGTTTATTTTGGTACACTGAAAAGTGTGTACTGTTATATAGCAAGAAAAGAAAAACAAAAACACTTTCCTTTCCTTTCTTGTATTTTGGGTGACTAATACAAATGTGTGTCTGGTTTTGTAATTTTGGTGCATCATTTTGTAATACAAGAAACAATTCTATTTATGGTGTTTTTCTTTCTCTTTCTGCAACACCCTACAACTTCACAAGTAAAAAACAAAAAGGGGCATTAATATCGATATTTTGGGCACAACTTTGAAGAAGTATTTTGTAAACTTGACAAATGAAAATAATAATAAAAAAATTAAAAAATTAAAAATGTTTTTAATTCTTAAATTTGAATGTAAAATTAAATTTATTTTTATCTCGATATATTTTAATCTTAAACTTTAAAAAAAATCATTTCAAACTATTGACACTAAGTTTTTTTTTTATATTATTAAATAATGATTTAAATTAAAACTTCTCGTATGTTAAAACAACTCAAACATCGTGTGTAAAATTTAACACAATTAAGAATTAGGATAGAAAGATTTTATTAATTTATTTTTAAAGGTTGATTACCAAACTGAATCAAAATTCGAAACAAATATGAGTTCTAATTTAAAAATATGTTTAACCAAAAAATAAATAACTCTTGGATGCAATGACTATGTAGTTTACATGTGCGAAAAAAGATGTTTGTAATCGTAAACACTTTTAATCAAAGGAATACTTGTGAATAGTAAACATCTGAAAAAGAACATTTCGAGGAACGTGTTTTGTGTTTTGTAGAGTCAATCGTGGTTCTGTTCATTTTATTATATTCTGAAAATCAAAGTTAGAAGAGCTCGTGCCCCTCGAGCCAAATATAATACTAACTAATAAATGAGAAGAGTGAATTATTTGATCCGAAAAACAATCATCTTTATTTCTTTCCATAGTTATCCACAAACAATTTTCTATCAAACTCTCTTAACTTTCACATGTTCACATCATAATAATTTATGCAATCTATACACCTCGTGCTGCATAACCCAATTTTTCTATTTTCTAATGAATCATTTCACTGGCCTAAATGCAGCACTATTTAATGATGCATTACGAGAATGCAAGAGACACACACACAGAACATAAACTACTTGAGAAAATGAAGGTTGCCATGTTTCTTCCCCTGCTCCTTGTCTTGGCCTTGAACACAGAGCCACTTCTGGCGGCTGAGCCTGAGCCAGTGGTGGATAAGCAAGGGAACCCTTTGGTACCAGGAGTAGGGTACTATGTGTGGCCACTTTGGGCTGATGATGGAGGTCTCACACTAGGCCAAACAAGGAACAAAACATGCCCTCTTGATGTTATCCGCAACCCTTCTTTCATCGGGTCACCAGTGGCATTCTTTGCAGAAGGGCTTGGCCACATTCCAACTCTCACCGATCTCACCATTGATTTCCCTGTGGCCACAGTCTGCAACCAGCCGACAGTGTGGAGGCTGAGCAAGCAAGGAGCAGGGTTCTGGTTTGTGAGCACAAGAGGGAACCCTGAAGACATCACAAGCAAGTTCAAGATTGAGAGGCTTGAAGGAGATCATGCATATGAGATCTACAGCTTCAAGTTCTGCCCCAGTGTTCCTGGCACACTGTGTGCTCCTGTGGGAACCTTTGAAGATGTTGATGGAACCAAAGTCATGGCTGTGGGGGACAACATTGAACCCTACTATGTTAGGTTCCAGAAGGTTGCCATCAATGAGAAGAAACCCTTCAGCATTGTGTAATTTGGTGGCTTTGAACTATGTGTAGTTATAGGGGTTGTGACTTTGAATAATGAATAAGCCAGAAGAAGAAGAAGAAGAGTGCAGGGAACTGGATTTTTTGTGTGGCGGCAGAAAGAATCATCTGAAGTTTTTATTTCTTGGTTCTCATGGCACAGATCAGAAACAGTGTTCTTGTATCTGTTTTATGATTTGCCACCAATATGCATTTGTTTCCAATGAAGTGAAATGAAATGAAATTTAGTTTCTTTGCTCATACCAACTGTTTCATTTTTGTCTGTGATTCCTAATTTCTCTGCACATTTTAATTAATGTTACAACCTCCAAATAGATGAATTGGACAAATATCATATTCTATATATTATTTGTTTTAAAATCTGAAATTTTTATTATGATTTTATTTTTAAAACACGTTTTGAAAGATTAAAAAATATTAATTATTGGATTTTATGTTTCAAATTTAAAAATAGAAGACTACAAATATTTTTTAGAAAATAAAAAACCAAAATGATTTTTATGTTCTAACCATATGAACTACGAACCAATTTGATTTGATGAAGTACCTATCCTTGAAGAGAGCACTGAACAATTGTGTAAGCCTCGACCAGCTAAAGAGAATCCATGCACTGTGTGTGACACTGGGATTCTTACACTCACAAAATCTCCGACAACCTTTGTCATGCAAGTTGCTTCAAAGTTATAAGAATGTCGGAAAAACAGAACAAGCACAGAGGGTCTTCGATCAGATTAATGATCCTGATATAGTATCATGGACATGCCTCCTCAACCTCTACCTTCATTCTGGTCTTCCTTCCAAGTCCCTCTCTGCGTTTACCCACTGCTTGCATGTGGGTCTAAGACCAGATAGCTTCCTTATTGTCGCAGCTTTATCATCTTGTGGGCAGTGCAAGGATTTGATTAGAGGGAGGGTTGTTCATGGAATGCTGTTGAGGAATGGTTTTGATGAAAACCCTGTTGTGGGGAATGCTCTGATTGACATGTATTGTAGAAATGGGGTGATGGGGATGGCTGCGTTGGTTTTTGAGAAGATGGGGTCCAAGGATGTCTTTTCTTGGACTAGTTTGTTGAATGGGTACATGTTGTGTAACAATGTGAGTTGTGCTCGTGAAGTGTTTGATGCAATGCCTGAGAGAAATTTGGTTTCGTGGACGGCAATGATTACTGGGTGTGTCAGAGCAGGAGCTCCAGTTCAGGCTTTGGAGATGTTTAAGCAGATGGAAGCTGATGATGGGGGAACTCTTCATTGTGCGGATTTGATGGTGGCGGTGCTCTCCGCGTGTGCGGATGTTGGGGCTCTTGATTTTGGTCGGTGTATACATTGTTGTGTCAAGAAAAGGAGGCTGGAGCTGGATGTTGCGGTGAGCAATGCTATGATGGATATGTACTCCAAAAGTGGAAGGCTTGACTTGGGTGTAAGGATATTTGATGAAATCTTGAAGAAGGATGTGTTTTCATGGACTACAGTGATATCAGGTTATGCTTATCATGGGGAAGGGCATCTTGCGTTGGAGGCTTTTTCTCGCATGTTAGAATCAGGGGTTAACCCAAATGAGGTAACACTGTTGTCAGTTTTGACTGCTTGTAGCCATGCTGGGCTAGTTGTGGAGGGAAAAGTGTTGTTCAATAGAATGATTCAGTGGCGTTACATGAAGCCAAAGATTGAACATTATGGATGCCTGGTGGATCTTCTTGGCAGAGCAGGATTGCTGGAAGATGCAAAAGAAGTGATTGGGATGATGCCAATTAGCCCTGATGCTGCTATGTGGAGATCATTACTGTCTGCTTGCTTAGTCCATGGGAATTTGAGCATGGCTCAAATAGCAGGAAAGAAGGTAATTGAACTTGAACCAAATGATGATGGTGTTTATATGCTTCTATGGAATATGTATTGTGTTGCTGATATGTGGAAGGAAGCTTCAGAGATAAGGAAGCTTATGAGAGAAAGGAGGGTCAGAAAAAATCCTGGGCGTAGTATGGTTGATGTGAATGGTGTTGTTCAAGAATTCTTTGCTGAAGACACATCACTCCATGTTAGTGCAGAGCTTTGCCACTTGCTGAAAGGAATGAAGGAGCATTCAGAAACATATAATTTTTAACAAGACTTGTGGTGTGGAGGCCTTTGCTATTGAAGCAAATGACAGAAAAGTGAACCAAGGAACTATAATTGCTGCATTCATTTCATTCTTTTGATCCAGGAGAAATTTGGAGATTTCAGTCAATCAAAAGTCTGAACGATTTATCTTTGTGATGTATAAAGGGACATGTTTCCGATCTAGAATATTAATAATGTTTATATATTTCTTTGTAAGAAAAATCTTGAACTTTATATTTTCCTTGTATATGATTTGATCATGCATACTTGATTGTTTACACGGTTATATATACCTCATTCTATGTGTAATATACAGCAGGTAATATATAGCAGGTAAAATTTACGGTTTTCATTTGTCAAAATTTAAATCATTTCCTATTTTAAAGGTATCACAAGTTAAAATTAGAGAAGTTCAAAATTTAAATTTTGACATGTAACAAATTTATATTTTAACTCTTAACACTTCTAAAGAGTATTAACACTAATTTAATGGAAGAGATTATATTAAACTTTTTTACAAAATTAAAGACTCAATTGAATACAAAACAAATATAAAAGTCAAAATAAATAAAAAATATAAATGTAGAAATCAAATTAGTAATTAATTAAGTCTATAAAAAACATTTACAAGTTTATTGTTTTAGAACTTTATGTTAGATGTGATGCTTGTATAATTTACTCATATATTAGTGTATAGATGACTGATTTTCAATGTGTCCAAACGTGTTAAATTACATTTATGAGTTATATATATTTTGAGTCCTTAAACTTAATCTAAAATTAAAATTTTGTTAATATTCTAAACTTTAATATATTTTAATTTTTAAAGTTAAAAAATGAATGAATATAATATTTTAATTTATAGTATTTTAAATATATTGATATTTAAGTTTGATATTTAAATTTGATCGTAAATGTAAACAATTAATTCAATTTAAAGTTTGAATATCTATATTTATTTTTAAAGTTTAAGATCAAATTATATAAAAATTTAAATTTAAGACAATATAAATTTTAATTTTGCTTCTTGGAGTATAAAATATTTAACCCTATCTTAATTAAATATGATAGGTAACTTCGGTTTCGTTGTTAGTATATTACTTAAAGTTTAAAGTTTGTTGACTGATTGTGCAAGATCTGTTCCATAGTTTTTAATTAATCCTGTGTACCTTTTAAATAATAATTAAACTTTTATGAGTTTAAATTAATATAATAAATATATTATATTTTGAAAAACCCATGTATTGCACGAGTGAAATAATAGTTTCATATAAAATTCACGAAACACGGTCTTCCTAAGGCAATGACCATTCTCCTTTCTCAAATGGGAGTCATAAACTTTTAGTTTTGTTTCTTTTTTTTTTTTATCTTTATCAACACTTTGTTTATTCAAAATATTGTCCTACAACTCTTGTGCAAACATAGTGGACAATGTGTGTTTGGCCTAATGGTCCGTCGAAAAAAAATCAGGATAGGTTAAGACATTAAACCTGTTGATTCACAAAAGTTTGGTCTGTATAATTTGTATTTCACATGGGTCAAAGGCTGCATGAAGCGGTAGGGTTGGCTCGCGATCCATGTAAAAGAATTTGCACTTGTTTATGTTAAATACTTCGTTGTTTTTCTTTAATTCAACCAATTTTATTTTGTAATGTCTTTTGTTCTTTTCCTCTTTATCTTTCTTTCTTTCTCCTCCCTGATGCAAACAAAGTATAACCTTATCTCTTCCCTGAACTCACAACAGCTACGGCTTTCTCTTCAGTGATTCAACACATCACAACAATGTCTGCTTCTGAAGCAGTTGTTCATGTGGCTTTCCTCCCAAGTGCTGGCATGGGCCACCTCAACCCATGTCTCAGACTAGCGGCACTGTTCCTCGGCAATGGTTGCAAAGTCACTCTCATCACTCCCAAACCCACTGTCTCCATTGCTGAATCAAACCTCATCTCTAGCTTTTGTTCTTCTTTCCCTCATCAAGTAACTCAAGTTCACTTCAACCTCATTCCATTGGATCCAACCACAGTTTCCACCAACATCGACCCCTTTTACCTTCAGTTTCAAACCATTCGTCATTCCGTTCACCTTCTACCTCCAATCCTATCTTCACTCTCAACACCACTTTCTGCTCTCATCTACAATGTTTCCTTAATCTCCGCTGTAGTCTCAATTTCAGACAAACTCCTTTGTCCCACTTACATTTACTTTACCTCCTCAGCCAGAATGTTGTCTTTCAATGCATACGTTGCTGTTCTTGCTGATTCCGATCCAGCTGCACAACCGCACCCTTCTACGTTCATTGGGGATGCTGTTCGAGTCCCGGGCTTCACATCGCCAATACCAAGATCCTCGGTCCCTGTCGCTTTTCTTCTAGAAGGTAGCAACTCCTTTCAGAGAATGATCATGGAGGACAGTCGAAACCTCACGAAGCTCGATGGGGTTTTGATCAACTCGTTTGAGGAACTGGAAGGAGAGGCACTGGCAGCGTTGAATGAAGGAAAAGTTGTTAGAGGGTTGCCTCCGGTGTATGGAATTGGTCCCTTAATGGCATGTGAGTTTGAAAATGTGGATGAGGGTCAAAAGGGTAGCATGAGTTGGATACTGGAATGGCTTGATGAACAAGCTGAAGGGTCGGTGGTGTATGTTAGCTTGGGGAGCAGGACTGAGACAAGGAGGGAGCAGATAAAGGACACGGCTTTGGGGTTAATAGAATGTGGGTATGGTTTTGTGTGGGTGGTGAAGTTGAAGAGGGTTGACAGAGAAGAGGGGGAGGATTTGGAGGATGTGTTGGGGAGTGAGTTGATGGGTAAGGTGAGGGAAAAGGGTGTGGTTGTGAAGGAGTATGTGGATCAGATGAAGATTCTGGGGCACCCTGCAGTGGGGGGGTTTGTGAGTCACGGAGGGTGGAACTCGATAACCGAGGCCGTGTGGGAAGGAGTGCCTATTCTGACATGGCCTCAGTATGGAGATCAGAAGATGACCTCAGAAGCCATAAAGATGAGTGGGGTTGGGATTTGGGCTGAGGAATGGGGGTGGGGGACACAAAAGGTGGTGGAAGGGACGGAGATTGCTAAGAAAATCAAACAGATGATGAGCGATGAGTCTTTGAGGGTCAAAGCTAGAGAAATGAAGGATGCAGCAAGGAAGGCTTGTGGTGTTGGTGGGAGTTGTGAGGTTATTATTAAGAGACTAATTGAGGAGTGGAAGAGGAATGCTCAAGTTAACTGAGCATTGACACTCTCTAGTATTTTGCCTATTCACAATAATAAGTGTAAGTCTGCATTTGAAGTTCTTTCAGAAAATAACACAGTAGTGATCTCAATTGCATGAAGTAGTAAGCAAACATCTACTGAACCTGTAATTTGTGGTTACATTTTCTAATTTGGTTCAGTCTTTGTGTTTAATGCTCTGTATTTCTTTGTTACAAAAATGTTGCAGTGGGGTTTGGAAATTTATTAAAATCCGAGATGTTTTAAGGTTTAAAGAGTGTTTAAGTGGTAAATGTCCACTTTATTTCCTGTAGATTTGAATTTCAGTAATAATTTTCATGAGAATTTAAACAAAATACGTATAACAAATAATTTTAAAAGTATATATCAAAATATTCATTGTTGGATGCAGAGGGTTGAGATTGAAGTCTATTTGAACGAATTGGCTTGGAAAAGCACAAAGCAAGAGATGAGGTTTGACTCACGGAGAAAGAGTGTGGGTTTGGAAATGATGAATGTGATTATGCAACCATAATGGAGAAACAATGTTGCTATTCTGAGAATTGGTTGAGGTGAACCATGCCAGCTCTCAGAGGGAAAGCCACCTGAGCAACTGGTTCAGAAGCTGAGATTCTTTTCGGTATGATTTAGCCAACTATAGCAGTAACTAACAACCATAATGGTAGTGTTAATTCTTCAAAGGAAAATACTTCTATGAATGAAAGTTTTGTTACCTTAAATATATTTGTAGGAGTTTACGGTCTTAGCAAAGATTTTCTTACTAGGAAATAACGACAAACAGAAACTAGAAAATTTAGAAAGACTCGAAATAGAAGACATCTTGTTTATTCATTATGTATAGTTCAGTCCATGGAACTCAACTTGAGAATAATCTTGTAAGTAAAGTGCAAGCAGTGGCTTACACTTTACTCATCAAGATATTGTATATTCAGCATTTAGTATTGAACCTTCTGGAACTGCACTTTGTATGGCTCAGAAGTTAGAGCCAAACGCTTGCCATATTGGTCCTGATATATCCCAATGTCACTGCATGGATAATTGCAATAATTGCACACACTTGGACAATAAACCATCTTGTAAGCATCCTCGTACTTCTCAATCTTGAACCAATTGGTGATGGTTTGAGAGCCAGGGTTGCCCAAAGAACCACCAGTTGTGAGAAACCACTGTGATGTTGAATAATCATAATCCTTGAGCTTCCACACTGTGGACTGAGAACAACTTGTGTAGGTGGAGAAAAAGATGTTGAGATCAGTGGAAACGCGAATCACACCTTTCTTATCATTAACAGGAAGAAAGCTCAATTGCTGGCCTTGGTAACCATCAACAGCTACAACATCAAGAGGACAATCTTGACCTGTGGTTGAAAGAGCAAGGCCACCTATATCAGAGGATGCTGGAACTATGTAGTAATTCTCACCAGCTCTCACCTTTTTCCCTGATGTGTCCACAACTTGGTCTGGTGCAGGACCTGCTTCCCCAAGTAGTGCCTTTGTGCTCAAGGCAACCACTAGGACCAATGCTACCAATGTCATCTTCATTTTTCTGTGTTTTATTTAATTTTTCTTGTAAGACTTGTGAGATGGATACGGAAGAAGGGGGAGATTTACATTATATAAGCCGGGGGTGGATCAAAATCTATGTACCCATGTGCACCAAAGTCTGGATTTCTTCTCATACAATTGGCCTATAAAAGATTCAATTTTGTCAAAAAAATTGTGTAGTTCACAGCGCTGTAATTGGCTAGATTTATAAGTTTTGGGTGAAGTTATAATTTGGTTTAGTCTCAATCTTTAAAAGCCTAACTTCTTGTACCATGTTTAAGACTTGAGGGAAAGTGCTTGGTCTTGTTTAGGATGTAAAGCAAAACGAAGCACATAGATTAGTGCATTTTCACTTTTTAAGCTCTGTATTGTGAGAATGAATATCCTGTTTTTCTCTTTTTCTTTTTCTTTTTCTTTAGGTTCATTGTTGTTTTCTTCAAATTTAGGCATGTGGGGGGCAGAAAAGAAGTTGCACAATCAATAATCAAATATTTTATCTCCCTAATCCAGAACTCCAATTTTTTTTTTTCAGAAAACCATTAAAATTCAGCAAATTGTACGCGCAATACTTTTATAAGTAAAAGTCACCGAGACTAACATTGTATTGTATTTCGACGAGAGATTTTAACAATTTTAAAAAAATACATTAGTAATCGATCTACTTGTAATTAAATTCTCTTCATTTTTTTAATATGAAGTAATTATAATATTTTACATTTCAATTTTAATTTCTATTTTATGGCAAATTTAATTTTACCTTTGAGTTTAATTTAACTTACTTCTGCTTCAGCTGGTTTGACATAGGTTGATTCGAATCAATTTGATCATGGCACAATATGAATTGATTCGACTTTATCCGATTCGAACTGATTCGGCCCAAGTTGACTCGACTCAATGTTCAACTATGGTAGATTGGTTTAATTCGAACTTCAGCCCAGGCCGACTTGGCTTGAACTTTGGCTGACTTAGCTCAGAACCATCTCGTCTAGACCTTTAGCTTGGATTGATTTGGTTCGAACTTCGATCCAGGAAGACTCGACTTGATCTTTGACCCAAGCTAACTTGGCGAGCCATCTCGTCTCAACCTTTGGTCAGGACCAACTCGACTCGACATTTGGTCAAGGAAAATCCAACTTGACCTTTGATCAGAGTCGACTCGACTTAGAGCCATCTCGTCTTGACCTTGGGTCAGGGCCAACTCGGCTCGACCTTCGACCTAGGCTGACTAGGCTCGAATTTTGGCTCAGGCTAGCTCAATTCGTCTTTCGTCAACGTTTGGCCCGAATTGAATCATCTCGATCTTCTACCTGACCCGACTTGGCTTTTTGGACCCATAGACTTTTTTTGTCCTAAGCAATGAAAAATTCCACAATAAAAAATTTCAATTTCTTTATTTTTTATGATTAAATTTTAAAATCTACATTTGAAATACATTTTTTAAATTTTCTAATTTCAATTTTTTTTTTTAATTTTCTCTTCTTCCAAATATGTTACTTTTCTTGAAAAAATTTCAAAAATTCAAACAAAATAAATTAGTCTCTTAAATTACATCATTTACTTAAACTATAAAATTTATTGCACTCCTTTCTCGTAATCTAATTTTAACTTCTACGATAACTTGTTATAAACATGTATGAGGATAATATTTTATTGGCTGATAAAATAATTTCTTTTACATGACGGTGTTCTTCTAAAGTTTCCAGAGACGAGGAAGGTGATACAAGACAATGAAGATCTGGCATGCCCTCTTTTTTCAGTAGCAGAAACAGACAACTCAACACTTGTTTCTGACTTCTAGAAAATCAATCCTAGTTTAGAATGAGTGTTATAGCTGGGTTAAGCTGAGAATGGCCACAAAATCATGTGGGGAAGGTGATTTCTAGAAAACAAAAAATGTTCAATATTTTGGTGTACAATAACAGAGTCTTTGGAGGGTTACACATCAGATAGTATTTCAAACAGGGATGACAATGCGAGTCGGACCGGCCAGTTTAGGCTCGCTCCGCATAAGGCCCGCACAATGCGGGCTGGCCCGCCCCATCCGTACACTTTATGCAGGCTGAAAATCCTGGTTAGCTCCGCATATTCCTTGACCTGCGGGTCCGCAGGCTGGTCCGTTTTTTTTTTATTTTTTTTTTAATTTGTTTTTAAATTTTGTGATAAAACTTTCAATGTTTAAAAATTAAGAAATTTTAAGAAGTTTACAAAATTAAGTAAAGACTTTGGGAAATTAGATGATAAATTGATAATTCAACATTTTCATTATATTTATACTATGACATATATAATGCAATGTATTCTTTAACTTTTAGCACATCAAAAAATACATAATACTTGTCTTTTCCAGTTATACAAGAATTTGAAACGTTAATGCAAGAGTCCATAAAAAAAAGTAATTAATATACACAGATGTAAGTTTTTTTTATTTTATTTTATGCAGGCTTGCGGGCCGGCCTACGCCGGCCTACGCCGGCCTTGGACCAGTCCGTGCGGACTGCCAACTTATGCGGACCGGACCACTACAAGTCTGGCGGGCTTAATATTGGCTCGTCCCGCATTTTTTTCGCAAACTTGCGAGTCGCCCTGATGGACCAAGCCCTAATTGACACCACTAATTTTAAAGGAAAGTTTTTGGCTGAGATGATACTATGCAAACTGTTACGAGGGAGTGAGCGTTCCTATCAATTTGTTATTATTAATTGTTTACGAGGAAGAGAAAAAGATAGAGGGTTTTATAGATTGCTTTATGAGTTAAAGAGTTTGTAAGTATGTGAACTCAGGTTAAGTTTGAACAATAAAAGCAGAGAGGAAAGATACCAATGATAAAATGAAAAATCACATTATATCAACTTTTAAAAAATTAGAATCAAATTAAAATTTAATAAAATTAAAAGATTAATTAGACAATTTTAGACAAAAATAAAGAAAAAAAATAATTAAACCTCAAATGAAATCAAAACTTTTATTAAAGTATGACGTGACAGTTAAATAATATTATATATATAATATTATATTTAAATAATATAAGAAATTAAATAATTAATTATTATTACTATTTTATAATAAATTAATTGAAAATAAATAGTATTCTTTTAATATTGATTCGTTTATATTAAAATAATAGATTATAGAAAATCTAACTAAAATAATAATAATAATAATAATAATAATAATAATAATAATGGATTATACTAATGTTAATATTATTAATAGCAATGATATTAATAATAACAACAGTAACAATACTTATACTATAAAAAATAATAAATTCGGATTTATTTGTTTTAAATTATAAAATTCATACTAATTGATTAATTGATTAGTGATATGTAGTAAAATAATATTGTTATATGATCAAAATTTATAATTAATTTTTTTGAGTTATATAATATATTAAAATAAGATGTGTATGTACATGTCATTATTAAAGTAAGATATAGATATATTGTATAATATGGTCTAGTATAAGTAAATATAACATAAAGTTGATGTTAAAGATTTTTAAATAAAAACACATGTATATATAGACAATTTAGAAGTAATAAAAATATTAAAAAGGGGTTGACATACTGAATCAGAGAAAACAAAATTAAACTTAAAATATTCTAAACAAAAGCGACATGGAAGTATGAATAATGAAGTTAAAGTAAAATACAAACCCATTGTGAGGTGTAATTCCTATTAAAATAAGTTAGAGTAAAATAAAATTGAGATTGAAATTTTTTGAACATAAATACATATAGATATTGTTATCAATGAAGACATTAAATTTATAATAACTAATTATTGATGCATACATAAAGATTTATAATAATAAAATGATACATAATTAAATATTTATCATTATCAACGAATATAGATGATAACTTGTCTTTTCAAGTCTTTTCATTTTGTAATTTTGATGTTTGCTTTTGTTATTGTAATAATAATTTGTCTTTTCAAGTCTTTTCTTTTTCAATTTTCACGTTTACTTCTGTTATTGTAATGATAACTTATTTTTTCATTTCTCAACTTTTCAAGTCTTTTCATTTTTCAAATATTTGTTTTTGTTATTGTAATAGAAGAATCTATCAAAAGGAAGAAAATAATAGTATTGGGTTGCCCAACAAATCTCATACACCATCTATACAGTAAAGTAAGAAATTTACATCCAAAACCACATTTATCGGAATAATATTTTTAAGCCTTCACAAATAAGCATATTGAGCATTATAGGTCTATTATAATGCCTACTTGAACCTTCATTCCAATTGGCTATATGAATTTTTTGGGTTTCAAGCAGCAACAATTTCTAGTATTCTGGTCAACTCAACCACATTAAGATGAAACTCTTATATTTCTTAGTTTCCTTTATCTATTTTAAAATTAAGATTAAAAACATGGTGAATAGAAAGGGTCTGACTTTGAAAAACTTGCCAACAAATAGCAAATGAACCTAAGAAGAACACATAGGTGACACATTTCCAAGCACTTGTCAAACAAATATTAGTTCAAGGTTCATGTATTTCCATACATCAATTTTTAATTTAAAAAAAATATCATATAGTTTGTCCTATACAAACATTACAAACCCACAAAACTATGAAAATAAAATCACATGTAAGCAAAAATAAAGTCAAAAAATTTGACATTTTACATCAACTTCAACAATCCAAAAGCCTTACTTTGGTTGGTAATATAGAAATACGTTACCTTAGGTTTTCACGGTAAAATCTTTTTCTTTCTACATAACCCAAAAATAATGAAAGTGTAAAGGGAGTCAGAAAACCTATATAAAATAGAACAAACATGAAATGAAATAAAAATCATACATGGCTAATGATTTTTGAAAAAAACTTGTTGGCTTATAGAATAAAACAATGGAGAAAAGTGTTTTTTAGGGTTGTGGATGAAGAAAAGCATTTTTTTAGGATTGGTAATGAAGAAAAGTATTTTTTTTAGGGTTGGGAATGGAAAAGAGTGGAAGAGTGTTTGAGGGCTTCTTTAGTGGCGACACGAGGATAAATTGCAAAAGGATAGATTTTTTGAATGGAAATGTAATGGGTGAGTTAGATACGATAGGAGGTATGAGTGTAGAGGCCGAAAACGCAAAAGCATTGTCAATCCATCATTCGTGGTTACAAAAAAGGAGTGCGAAGAGTGAAAATACGTAAATGAAAAAAAAAATAAAGGGGACGAACTTCAATCAAAACCTAAACATATTCCAAAAAAAAAAAGAGAAGAAAATACCTATCATTGAACCCAACACCACCTTTGCTCTCATTTTCATCCTCCATGCAATGGAGATTTGGAGAGAAAGAAACCCAACAGAGAAATTTGAAGATACGAAAGAGAAGAAAGAGTGGAAACCATCCATTCATCATTTTTTGGTGTCCATCCGATATAGTAGCCCTGAAATACAAAAAAAAGAAAAAACTTTTGATGAAGAAGAAGGAGAACTACAAAAGAAGAAGAGAAGGAAGATTGCAAAAGAAGAAGAAGAATACCTAACCTTCGAACCATTCCTACTTTTGATGAAGAAGAAAGATTACTGTATGACAAATCAATCCATTTGTCCATCAAGAAAGGTTGAAGCTTTAAAACAGGTTGAAGAAAAAATAAACTTAACCAAAGAATATCAAAGCAACTACAAATGTAACCTTTCAACCAAACTATGAAAAAAAGGAATAAACTTACTTTCAAGCAAAAAAGAAGAAGATGAAAATGAATATGAACAAGGAGGTGAAAATATTTCAAGGTCGAAAGAAAAAGATGAATGTGAAGAAGGATGTGGAAAAAAAGTATGAAATGAATATGAACTATAAGGAGGTGTACACGTGTCGGTATAAGAAGTGATGTGTACAATTTTGAAAAATGACTAAATAGCCACAGTAATGGACTGTGTCAGGACATTAAATTGGAATAATTAAGTATTTTCGTTATGCTTAAATTTTCTTGGTTATATAGTACATATAGTAGATTATTCATTAATTATTCACGTGTAATTATATAATTGTGTATTCTATATTCATGTTTTTATTTCTCAAATGTTATTTTATAGCAGCTCAAATAAAATATTTATTACTTAAATATTTTTAATCCTTATAAAATTAAGGCTTAAATAGTCATTTGGTCCTAGTTTTGGTCGACTTTTTTCACTTTGGTCCTACTTTTAAAATTGTTTTCAGTTTGGTCCTACTTTTTGTTATATTTTTTCAATCAAGTCCTTTTTGCTAACATCGTTAAAATAGTTAACGGATGTGAATAGTAACCGCCACGTGTCATTTTGTGATTTTTTTTTTAATTTTTATTTTTAATTTTTTTCAATCTTTTTTAATTTTTTTTAATTTTTTTAATTTAAAAAAAATGTACATATGTCAAGCCCATATCATGCCACGTGTCATTTTTGTGATTTTTTTTTAAAATTTTTTTTATTTTTTTTTAAAATTGAATTTTTTTAATTTTAAAAAAATCCACGTGTTAAGCTAATATCATACCACATGTCAGAGTCAGTTTTTTATATTCAATTTGGTCCCAATATTCGTTAATTATTTTCAATTTGGTCCTAATTTTTTTTTAAATTTAACATTTTTATTCCTCTCCAAATTGAGACAAAATTTAATTTGTATATATTAAAATGCATATTTTTGTTAAATATTTTTAATTTAGAATTAGCATTAGTTTAAA